>PVML01016841.1_pt1 | contig 335423 bp, 301 predicted proteins | sample 1853371 | NCBI WGS metagenome assembly PVML01 (sample SAMN08533508, study PRJNA380276) | Human gut metagenome, whole genome shotgun sequencing project. | isolation source: participant 1, chromium library | host: Homo sapiens | collected 2017 | reverse complement strand
TATTTTTCGGTATGATTTGCACGGATGCCGCAATGCACGCCAGCCGCTGCAAACCCCTTGGGCGCGCAGATGCCGCCCGCAACTTCTTTATACTGCATAAAGATAAATCCCCCTAATTTGCCTTCCCCCTTGGGGGAAGGTGCCGAACGAAGTGAGGCGGATGAGGGGTCGCCGTGGCCAGATGCTGCTTTCAGAGGCAGCGTCTGACGGTCACTCCCCTCATCAGTCACCTTCGGTGACAGCTTCCCCCAAGGGGGGAAGCCTTTTTGCCAAGCGCCTGAGAGGGCGCGTGTTTTATTCCAGTCCTTCGGTCTCCGGCAGGCCCAGCATCAGGTTCATGCACTGGATCGCTGCGCCGGAAGAGCCCTTGCCCAGATTGTCGAACAGGGACACCAGCATCATCTGGTCGCCTGCGGCGTTCACGGTCAGGTACAGCTCCATGCGGTCGGTGCCGGCCATGGCGTTGGAGTACAGGCCGTTTTCCGGCAGAGGTTCGTTCAGGGCGTGCACCTTCACGGTGGCGGCATCCTTATAGTAGTCTGCCAGACCGGCGGCCACGGCTTCGACGGTGGTACCGGCCACGGTCAGGTCCAGCGGCACCAGCACCTGCATGCCGCAGTAGTAATCGCACACCACCGGCACGAACATGGGCGTATGAGCCAACCCGCTGATCTCCTTCATCTCCGGCAGATGCTTGTGGGCAAGGCCCAGGCCATAGCTCTTGGGTGCATCCAGCTTGCTGTGGGCCGGGCGGTCGGCGCTCTCATACTCGGCGATCATCTTCTTGCCGCCGCCGGAATAGCCGGAAATGCCGGTGCAGCTGAAGGGATAGTCCTTCGGGGCCAGACCCAGCTCCACCAGCGGGCGGGCGATGCTGATAAAGCCGCTGGCATAGCAGCCGGGCACCGCCACACGATCGGAATTCTTGATCTTTTCCTTCTGGCCCTTCAGCTCCGGGAAGCCGTAGTCCCAGGCGGCATCGGTGCGGAAAGCGGTGGAGGTGTCCAGCACCTTCACGTCCGGGCGCAGCAGAGGCATGACCTCTCTGGAAGCCGCATCCGGCAGGCAGAGGAAGGCAAGGTCCGCCGAGTTGATGACCTTTGCCCGCTCGTTCACGTCCTTACGGCCCTCGGCCGAGATGGACAGCAGCTCGATCTCCGGGCGTGCAGCCAGCCGGTCGGCGATGCGCAGGCCGGTGGTGCCGGAGGAGCCGTCAATGAATACTTTTACGCTCATGCGTTCTTTTCCTCCCAGGCGGTCAGCTGTGCGGCCGCCAGTGCGATCTGGTTCTTCACGCTGGCTTCGCTGGGGCCGCCGTAGCTGGTGCGGCCCTCGCAGCACTTGACCAGATCAATGGCATCGTAGATATCGTTCTCGAACAGAGCGCTGTAGCCCTTGAACTCGTCGAGGGTCAGCTCTTCAAGGGTCTTGTCCTTTGCGATGCAGTCGGACACCATGCAGCCGGTCAGCTTGTAGGCATCGCGGAAGGGCATCCCCTTCTTGGTGAGGTAGTCGGCGCAGTCGGTGGCGTTGATAAAGCCCTTGGCGGCGGCGCGGCGCATGTTGGCCGGCAGGGTCTTCATGGTATCCAGCATGGGAGTGACCGTCTTCAGGCACAGCTCCAGCGTATCCACTGCGTCGAAGATAGCTTCCTTATCTTCCTGCATGTCCTTGTTGTAGGCGAGGGGAATGCCCTTCATCATCACCAGCAGGGTGTTCAGGTCGCCGTAGACGCGGCCGGTCTTGCCGCGGATCAGCTCGGTAACATCGGGGTTCTTCTTCTGCGGCATGATGGAAGAGCCGGTGGTAAAGGCATCGTCCAGCTCAATGAACTTGAACTCCCAGCTGCACCACAGGATGATCTCCTCGGAAAGCCGGGACAGGTGCATCATACAGATGGAGATGGCATTGGCCAGCTCGATGCAGAAATCACGGTCGGACACGCCGTCCAGACTGTTGGCACAGGGAGCCGCAAAGCCCAGCTTTTCGGCGGTGAACTGGCGATCCAGCGGGTAGGTGGTGCCAGCCAGCGCGCCGCTGCCCAGCGGGCACTGTGCGTCCATGCGGGCGGTGGCATCCTCAAAGCGCTGCAGGTCGCGCAGCAGCATGGATGCATATGCCATCAGGGCGTGGCCAAAGGTGATGGGCTGGGCACGCTGCAGATGGGTGTAGCCGGGCATGACGGCGGTGGTGTTCTCACCGGCCTTTTTGCAGATGACCTTGATGAGCTCCACGATGTAGGCCTGCAGGGTGTGGCTGTAGTCCCGCAGGGTCAGGCGGATATCCAGCGCCACCTGATCGTTGCGGCTGCGGCCGGTGTGCAGCCGCTTGCCCGCATCGCCGATGCGGGCGGTGAGGGTCTGCTCCACAAAGGTGTGCACATCCTCGGCACCCGGGTCGATCTCCAGCCTGCCGGCTGCCAGATCATCGGCGATGGAAGCCAGACCGTTGAGGATGTCCTCACAGTCCTTTTCCGAGATGATGCCCTGCTTTGCCAGCATGGCGGCGTGCACGCCGCTGCCGCGCATATCCTGCGCGATCATGCGCTGGTCGAACCGGATGGAGGAGTTGAAGTCGTTCACGCGGGAGTCCACCGCCTTGGAAAAGCGGCCCTTCCAGAGTTGTTCTGCCATAAAAATAAACTCCTTATAAAAACGGCAAAGCCGCCGCAGGGGAAAACGCTCCTGCGGCGGTGCCGCCGGCAACGATGCCGGTTGGATGGAACTTCCGTGTGAAAGTGTGAAAACACACGAAAGGGAAGATGTTACAGCTGATTACTTGACCTCCGGCCAGTTCTTGGACAGCTTTGCGCGCTCCTTGATGGACAGGCCGAACAGGTTGATGAAGCCTGCGGCATCGGCCTGGTTGTAGTCCTCGTCCTCGCCAAAGGAGGCAGTCTGCTCGTCGTACAGGGTGTACGGAGAGGTGACGCCGGCGTTGATCATGTTGCCCTTGTACAGCTTCAGCTTCACATCGCCGGTCACGGTCTTTTCCAGGCTGTCGGCGAAGGCGTCCAGAGCCTCACGCAGCGGGGTGAACCACTGGCCGTTGTAGACGATGTCGGCGTACTTCTGGGCCAGCTGTGCCTTGAAGTGAGAGCTCTCCTTGTCCAGGGTGATGGTCTCCAGCACGTTGATGGCCTTGTACAGGATGGCACCGCCGGGAGTCTCGTACACGCCGCGGCTCTTCATGCCCACCAGACGGTTCTCAACGATGTCCAGCAGGCCGATGCCGTTGGCGCCGCCCAGCTTGTTCAGGTACTCCACCAGCTCCACAGCGCCCATTTCCTTGCCGTCCACGGCGGTGGGGACGCCCTTCTCAAAGTGGATGGTCACATAAGTCGGGGTGTCGGGAGCCTGCTCCGGGCTGACACCCAGCTCCAGGAAGCCGGGCTTGTTGTACTGGGGCTCGTTGGCGGGGCACTCCAGATCCAGGCCCTCGTGGCTCAGGTGCCACAGGTTCTTGTCCTTGGAGTAGTTGGTCTCACGGTTGATCTTCAGGGGGATGTGGTGAGCCTCAGCGTAGTCGATCTCTTCGTCACGGCTCTTGATGTCCCACTCACGCCAGGGAGCAATGATGGCCATATCGGGGCACAGGGCCTTGAGGGTCAGCTCAAAACGCACCTGATCGTTGCCCTTGCCGGTGCAGCCGTGGCAGATGGCATCTGCACCTTCCTTGATGGCGATATCAGCCAGAGCCTTGGCGATGCACGGACGTGCAAAGCTGGTGCCCAGCAGGTAATCCTCGTACTTTGCGCCGAACTTCAGGGTGGGGAAGATGTAGTTCTCCACAAAGTCCTTCTTCAGGTCCAGCACGTACAGCTTGGAAGCGCCGGTAGCCTTGGCCTTTTCTTCCAGACCATCCAGCTCCGTGCCCTGACCCACGTCACCGGAGACAGCGACGACCTCGCAGTTGTTGTAGTTTTCCTTCAGCCAGGGAATGATGATGGAGGTGTCCAGACCGCCGGAATAAGCCAGCACTACTTTTTTGATATCCTGCTTTTTCATAATGAACGCTCCTTTATAAAAATACACTTTTGTTCCCTGATGCAAGCGTCCCTCTTGCACCCTCTATCTGCGGTTCGCTTCGGATGGTTTTATTATACGCCGTACGGCTTTTTCGTCAATGCTAAAAACCGCCAAACCTTGGGCGGCTTTGCACGGCGTTTTGGTTCAAATTGCATCTTTATGCAATTTTAAGAGAATATATTCGCATATTATGCAATGCAGGTGTATATTCTCATGCAGTCTGCCGGGGCCCCTGCCGGGCCTTTTGGGCAGGCCGCCCAAAACGCAGACGAGCGCCGCCGGGCAGTGTGCCGGGCGGCGCTCAGGGTAAGTTCCGTTTCAGGGGTCGGTGCCGCCGTCGGCGTTACGGTCAGGCCCTTGGCTCCCCCTTTGGGGGAGCTGCTGAGCGGATGCGAAGCTGAGAGGGCGAGCACGCCGACCAGCACGCAAAAAGGGAGCGGCTCCCGGTCTCAGGAGCCGCTCCCTGCGGTTTTATGGGGTATGTAAGGGGTTACTGGGCCTTCCATGCAATGGCCATGACAGCCTCGCTGTACACGGTGAACTGCAGGCCCGTCTTGGCGTAAGTGTCGATGCTGACGGGGGTCACCACCACGTCACCGGCCTTGTGGAACCGGGTGTCGGCGGTGAACATCTGCACGGCATAGTAGGTCTGTGCGGTCTTGCCGCGGGTGCCCTCCGGCAGGGTGAGCTTGCCGGTCACGCCGCTTTCGGAGAAGCGGTCGTTGGGCAGCACGCCGATGCTGCTGTTGACCTGCACGGTAAAGTGCTCGGCGTTGGCCGGGTCAAAGCCTGCAGCGGTGAGGGCGGCGTCCAGAGCGGCATTGGCAGCGTCCACGCTGTCAAAACCGGCAGCCTTGGCGTCGGCCTCGGTGGTAGCGGCACGGCTGAACCAGGTATCAATGGTGGGGTCCCGCATGGGGATGACTTCCTGAGCCTGGAGCACGACACCGCAGACGCCGCAGTGGCTGCCCTCGGTCAGGCCGTCGGTGGTCTCGGTGGGAGCCACAGCGGGGTCGGTCACCGGGGTGTGGCCGGTCGGTTCGAGGTCATCTTTCTTATCCTTGACCTTACCGCACTTGTGGCACACGACGCCTGTCTGACCCTTCTCGGTGCAGGTGGGGTTCTTCAGGGTCTCTCTGTCGCCCCATTCATGGGTGCAGGTGAGCTGCTTGATCGTGCTGCTGATCAGGTCGGTGACCTGCTTATTCAGGTCATCCACCTTACCCGTCACGGCATCGTTGACCTTACCGCCGATCTTATCACTGACCCAGTCGCCCAGCTTGCCGGGCAGGAACTTGTGCACGGTATCGGACACCTTGTTGTCCACGATATTACCGGCGCTTGCACCCAGCTTGTTGACCTGATCCGAGACCAGATCGGTCACGCCGGGCAGCAGGTCTTTCTGCAGGCCGTCCATGATCTTCTCGGTCGGCCAGCCGCCGTTCACACGCTTCTGTGCATTGGAGGCTGCATTGTTGGCAATGCTGCGCACCTGGCTCATGAACTCCGGGTCATTCACCAGCTGCTTCCTGACCTCGTCCTCGACCTCTTTCAGCGTGGCTTTGCCCAGCTTGGTCTTGAGGAGCTTTGCGTAGGTCTCATCCTTCATGAGCTCATCCACGGCCAGATCCAGAGCATCGTTCACCAGAGAGCTTGTCAACTTCTTCCAAGTCTTTTCATCTCCGTTCGACACGACCTCCTGCACCAGCTGGAGCACCATGTCGCTGACGACCTGCGTGTTGTTGTCAGCCGCATCTTTGCCCATGATTCCTTTGTAAATCGCACCGTACACCGTGTTGTAGAGTACCTTCTGGATGCCAGCCTGCGGGGCATCGCTGCCCTGCACATCGCCTGCCAGCTTGTCCACTACGTTTATAATGGTATCTTTTGACAGGAAGCTGTCATCCAGGCTGTTCTTCAGTTCGTCAATGGTGCTGTACAGTGGTTTCAAAGCACTATTCAACTTTTCCGGATCGATCTCAATGGGCACGCCACTACTGCCTGCCACACTGATCTTCAGATCCTGCAGTTCCTTCGTCACAGTTGCAGAGATCTCATCCAGTGCTGCAAGGGCCTGCTCTTTGGTCTCAGCTTTCTGGACTTTCTTCTGTGCCTGTGCCAGGGCATCGTTGATGACGCCGGTGACATACGCATCTACCGTCTTTTCGTTGACCTTAACGTTCTTCAGCGCGGTATCCGTAAGGCCGCCCGACACCCCATCTGCGGCTATTTCGCCGCCCTTTCCGGTAAAGGTATTATCCTCATGGCCGCAGTAATCGCACTTGCTCTTATAGTAGAGAACAGGTTTATTGTTTTCCCATTTTGTGGTATCGTACTCATAAGAGGTATACTTGTGCGGCAGGGGGTTGCCATCGGAACCAAGGTTGGGCAGGTTGCAGGTGTCGGTCGCAGTGCAGCCCTCACGGGTGCAGTGTGCCGTCCCGGTCTGCTGCTCGCAGGCGGGCTTATTGTCGTTCACATACTTGCCCCAAGCGTGGCCCAGAGCCGGATGCGCTTCCGAATAAGCCTCGTCAAAGTTCTTCTGGCCGCAGCCATCCCGTTTGCAGACCTGATACCGCTGACCGGGGGTGGTGCAGGTGGGGGCTTCAATCACCCACTCTGCACCCTCAAAATCATGGTCCAGGGCAGGATGGGCTTCTGCATAGCCCTCCTCTACCACCTTGTGGTTGCAGCCGCTGCGCTGGCAGACCTTGTACTTTTCTCCGGCAGTGGTGCAGGTAGCCTCCACCACGATCCAATCACTCATGTTGTGGTCTAGGGCAGGAACATAATCATCCTTTTTTGTTGCCGTGCAGCCGATCCCGAAGAGGTTATACTCACACTTGTAAAGGGTATATCCCTGCTCCGTGCAAGTAGGGGCAACTGTTTTTTCTTTCTTCCATTTATGCTTATGTCCCTTTAACAAGGCAGCCTCGTCTGCAGCGGCCTCGTCCCCCTCTGCCACTTCCCGGTCCTCGGACAGCTCCGGCAGAGCAACGGCCTCGTCCTCCTCTGCCACCTCCCGGTCCTCAGACAGTTCCGGCAGGGCAGCGGCCTCGTCGGCCTCGGTATCGACGTCGGCCTCGTCAGCCTCCGTGTCGGTTTCCTGCTGCTCGGTCTGGGCTGCAGGGGTCTGCACCTCGTCGGCGTCCGCCGCCAGTACGGGAGCCGCCGTGGACAGGGTAAGACCAACGGCCAGCACCAGAGCGGCCGCACGTCTGCCCAGTTTGTTGATTTTTCTCACGTTCCATCCTCCTTTAATTGTTGCAGGGTGTCAGGCTTTGCCTGCCGCCCCTGAAAATAGACACGTTCACACTTTATGTCTATCACAATTCTAACAAAATTGCAACACAAATCAAGCCAAAAGGCAATATTGCATCCAGAATTTACAATTTTGGACGGGATTTAACCGGCACTGCCCGCGCCGTGCTCCGCAAAGGGGCGTCCGGCGGCCTGCCACGCCGTGCACAAAAGCTCCTTTTGCGCCTTGGGCAGCTTTTTAAGGGCGGCTTCCCGGCGCAGGGCGGCACAGCGGTCGGCGCACCGCTCCAGATAGGCAAAACCCTCGGCCCCGTGGGCGCGGGTGTAGCGCGCGCCCCTGCCGCTGCGGTGGGCCCGCAGGCGGGCGGCGGGGTCGTTGGTCCAGCCGGTGTACAGCTGGCCGCCGGTACAGCGCACCATATACACAAAGGCGGCCTTGGGCCGCGCCGTGCGGTCAGATGCGGCCATTGTTGCGCAGCACCTGACGGCAGGCGGCAATGGCGGTATCCTTGTCCTTGGCCGTGATGAGGAAGCGGCTTGCGTGGCAGAAGCTGATGCCGGGGATGCCGCTCTTCTGCTCGATGACCTCCTGCGGCTGACCGGCCCAGCTCTGGGGGAAGGGCAGCTTGGAGCGCTTGGTCTTGTGGTCGGTCACGCACTGGGCGCTCCACCCGCCGCGCTGGCTGGGGTACACCACAAACAGGGCGTCGGTCTTGTACAGGCCGTTTTTCCACGGCAGATAGCAGGGCAGCACCACGATGCCGTCGCGGGAGTTCCGGTAGGCCTGCTGCACCTTTTCGTCGGCACGGTTCACGGCGTTGGCGGCGTCGATCTGGTGTTCCAGGATCTGCTTTGCCACCGCCACAGCCTGGAAAAAGCAGGCGTCTTGATCCTCCTTGGAGTCCCACACGGGGTTGAAGAAGCCGATGGCGTCACACAGGCTGTTCTGCTCGCCGGTGTTGTCGTTCAGGTCCAGCGGCTGGATGAAGTTCTCGTCGATGAGCCGGGCCTGCCGCTCACCCACAAGGCCGGGGCCCAGCACCCGCCACAGCAGGCCGAAGGCCGCGTAGGGCACGCCGTTGGCGCGGTACTCCCGCGGCTCCTGATGGTGGTCGAACATGCCAAAGCCGATGTCGTACACGATGCCGTCAAAGTCATCGGGCACGGTAAAGCCGCGGGTGATCTTGATGTCCGGCCGCAGGATCTGCAGCAGCGCCGTGGCAAACACATCGTCGGCATGGAACTTGCCGGCATGGGTAAAGCCGTTTGCAGGAATTTTCATAGATGATACCTCATTTTTTGTTTTTTCCGGTCCAGTATACCACACTTTGGCGCAGGGGACAACAAAGCCCGCCGCCGGAGTTTCCCCGGAGGCGGGCTGCTTTTTGTCGTTTATGCGGGAATTACTTGCGTGCCTTGCGGGCGGGCTTGGCGGCGGTGGGCTTTGCGGCAGGAGCAGCCGGGGCGGCGTCGGGCTCCCCCAGAGCCAGCACCTGTGCCAGCTCGGCCTGTGCGGCGGCGTTGGTGTCGTCGGTCACGGCCAGCACGTCCGAGTAGAACTGCTCCATACCTTCGCGGGTGGAGAAGTTCGCCACATACATCTGGTTGCCCATGGCACCGGACAGTGCGTCGGGGATGCGGTCCACCATGCGCATGTTGTCCTGATACTTCTGCATGATCTGCTCGTGGCTGTACACAAAGTGTTTGCCGTCGCGGCGGCCGGCAAAGGCACAGTAGAAGTGCTCGCCCACCGGCATATCGGTGCCGCCAAAGGCGATCATATCGGCCCAGATCTTGTACACGTTGGTGGAGCGGGCAAAGTTGATCATATCCGGGGTAAAGCCGCCGCAGGGGCGCATATTGACCTCCAGCGCCACGAGCTGGCCCTTTTTGCCCATGCTGGCCTGATCCTCGGTCATGCGGAAGAACTCAAAGTGGACAAAGCGGCTCTTGACGCCAAAGCTCTTGACGGCGGCACGGCCTGCGGCGCGGGTGTCCTCCGGCAGGTCCTTGATGATGTAGTAGATGGAGTTGTCGTCGTTGTTCACGATGTCCATAATGGACATGGGGCTGACGTTGCCCGCCTCAAAGATGGGGTTGCCGCTACCGTCGATGATGGCGTCGTAGCTGTTCACCTCGGCCCGGACGAACTCCTCCATGATGTAGGAAACATCCGGGTGCTCCTTGGCCTTGTAGGCCAGAAAGGCCTCCAGCTCGGCGTCGCTGGCCAGCTTGTGGGTATCGGAAGCGCCCACACCGTTGTCCGGCTTGACCACCACCGGGTAGCCCACTTCCTCCACGAACTTCTTGCAGCCTGCCAGATCGTCCACCATGTGATAGCGGGCGGTGGCGATGCCAGCCTTCTGGTAACACTCCTTCATCTTGCTCTTGTACTTGATGCGGGGCATATCTGAGGTCTGGAAGCCGGAAGTGATGTGGAAATCGGTGCGCAGGGCGGCGTCGCGCTCCAGCCAGTATTCATTGTTGGACTCCAGCCAGTCGATGCGGCCATGCTTGAAGGTGAGGAAGGCCACGGCGCGGTAGACCTCATCGTAGTTTTCCAGGCTGCCCACCTTGTAGTATTCGTTCAGGCTGTCCTTCAGCTCCGGCTTCAGCTCATCATAGGGCTGGTCGCCGATGCCCAGCACGTTCATGCCATCGTTCTTCAGCTCCCGGCAGAACTGCCAGTAGTTGGTGGGGAAGTTCGGCGAGATAAAAATAAAATTCTTCATGTTTTTCCTCTTTCCTCTATAAAAACGAAACCCTCTCAGTCAACGCCTGCGGCGCTGCCAGCTCTCCCGAAGGGCGAGCTTCTGACGCTTTACCGGAAGGTACTGCAAAAGCTCCCCCTTTCGGGGGAGCTGGTGCGAAGCGCCTGAGAGGGTTTGTCCCATTTCGCTTTACTGCTGTCCCAGGATATACGGCATGTAATACACGACCTGTTTATACCACCAGTCCCAGTCGTGCTTGACGTCGTGGCCCCACAGGTCCACCCACACGGGGATGCCCTTGGCCTCGAAAATGCGCTTGAGGTACCAGGTGGTGTCCGGCTGCTCCCAGGCGCCCTGACCGCAGCAGATGACCGCCTTCTGGTTCCGGTACAGCTCCATATAGGGGTGGTCGGTGGGGAAGTTCCGCATATAGTCCACGGGAGAGTTCTGGTACACCAGCTCGTCCATGTAGTCGCCGAAGCCATAGTGGGCGGTGTAGATGCCGCTCAGGGCCAGACAGCCGCAGAAGATGTCCGGCCGACGCAGATACAGGTTGACTGCGTGGGTGGCACCCAGGCTGCAGCCAAAGGCGATGACGCCGGGCAGGTCGTCCCAGCCGTTGCGCTCCTGGGACAGGCAGCGGATCTTGGGCACGGCCTCGTCCACGATGTAGTGCAGCCACTGCTCATAGCGGCGGATGCGCCAGTAGGGGTCGCCGTTGGTGTCGGACCAGGTCTCCTTGTCCAGCGTGTCGATGGAAAGCACCATGATCTGGCCGGACTCGATCCACGGGGCCAGGGTGTCGGCCATGTGGAAATCCTCAAAGTCAAAGAACCGGCCGTCCTGACAGGGGATGTACAGCATGGGGCGGCCTGCATGGCCGTAGATCTTGCACTCCATATCCCGGCCAAGGGCGGGGCTGTAATCCTTGAAATACTGCATTTCCATAGTGGTTCCTCCTTCTTGATTCAGGCTTCCCCCTTGGGGGAAGGCTTTTACGCTTCCTCCAGCTCGTACATCAGCGTATGGAACACGAAGGGCAGCTGCTTTTCCCAGCTGGCTTCGCTGTGGGTGCCGCCGGGCACGATGCGGCTGGTGAGGTGGATGCCGCGGGTGAGCACCTTGCTGCACATCTCCGCAAAGCCGCAGCGCATGCCGTCGTGGTTGCCCATCTCGCGGGAGCCGTAATCCATGTACAGCACGGTGCCCGGCTCCAGCTTTGCCCGGCTCACAAGGCCCGTCAGCTTGTCCGGAGCCACCCAGATGGAGGGCGACAGGGCCGCCGCCCGGCTGAAGGTGTCGTTGTACTGCAGCAGGGCATACAGGCTCATCAGGCCGCCCATGCTGCTGCCGCCGATGAAGGTGTGCTCCCGGTCGGGCAGGGTGCGGAAGCTGCGGTCGATGAAGGGTTTGAACCGGTGGATGTACCAGCTCATGGTGGCCTGACCCTTGCCGTCGAAGTGGCCGTAGGTGGGGTCGTCGAAGCGATAGGGCGAATACTCCACCAGACGCTCGTTGTTGGGGCCTGCGTTGCACTCCACCGCCGCCACGATCAGCGGCGTGTCGGTGTAGTCCAGATAGTCGGCCACGCCCCAGCTCTTGCCGTAGGTGGCATCTTCGTCAAAAAACACGTTCTGGCCGTCGAACATGTACAGCACCGGGAACCGGCGGTCCGGCTCGGCCTCGTACATGGTGGGCAGATAAACGTACGCTCTGCGCTGCTCGGTGCCGTTGACGGCCGGGTAGCTCACGCTCCATTTTTTGATCATGGTGCTTTTCCCTCTCAATCTTTCCTGCACAGGCGCCCCGCCGCTATGCAGGGCTGCCCTTTGTCTGGAATCAGTTTAACACTGTGCAGGAAAGAAAGCAATTGCGCCGGAAAATTTCGGAAATTTGACGGAAGGGCTGCCGCCATGATACAGCAAACGCCGCCGAGCGGATGCCTGGCGGCGCTTGCTAAATTCTGAATGGAGAATTGAGGATATCAATACTTCTTCTCAACCGGAACGATCCAGCCCTTGGTGTCGGGGATCTTGCCCCACTGCATCCCGGTCATGGTGTCGTACAGCTTCTGGGTGACAGGGCCGATCTTGCCGTCGCCGATGTAGGCGTGCTCGCCCTTCCAGACCAGCTCCTTGACGGGGGAGACGACAGCGGCGGTACCGGTGCCGAACACCTCTTCCAGCTTGCCTTCGCGGGCAGCAGCCATGATGTCGGCAATGGCGATCTTGCCCTCGACGACCTCATAGCCCCAGTCCTTCAGCAGCTCGATGCAGCTGCGGCGGGTAACGCCGGGCAGAACGGTGCCGACGGTTGCAGCGGTGTAGACCTTGCCGTCGATCTTGAACATGATGTTCATGCTGCCGACTTCCTCGACGTACTTCTTCTCGACGCCGTCCAGCCACAGCACCTGTGCGTAGCCCTGCTCCTCGGCCAGCTCACCGGCCTTGATGGAAGCAGCGTAGTTGCCGCCGCACTTGGTGAAGCCGGTCAGGCCGGGAGCGGCACGGATGTACTCGTCTTCCACATAGATGCGCACGGGGTTGATGCCCTCGGCGTAGTAAGCGCCCGACGGAGCAGCGATGATGCAGAAGATATAGTGCTTGGAAGCGTGCACGCCCAGGCCCACATCGTTTGCAAACACGAAGGGACGGATGTACAGGGAAGCTCCATCGGCGTGAGGCACCCAGTCACGGTCCACATCCACCAGAGTCTCCACAGCCTGGATGTAATCTTCCACGGGGATCTTGGGGATGCACAGACGGTCGGCAGAATCCTGGAAACGCTTTGCGTTGCAGTCCGGGCGGAACAGCTGGACGGTGTCATCCGCAGTCCGGTAAGCCTTCATGCCCTCGAAGATCTCCTGAGCATAGTGGAACACGACGGTAGCCGGGTCCAGCTCAAAGGGGCCGTAGGGGACGATGCGGGCATCGTGCCAGCCCTCGCCCTCGGTGTAGTCCATCACAAACATATGGTCGGTGAACTTCTTGCCAAAGCCCAGGTTGTTCTCGTCCGGCTTCTCCTTGGGAGAAGTGGTACGGGTGATCTTGATATCCAACATGATAAATTTCCCTCTTTCCTGATCACGGGCGCCGCACAGTTCCTGCGCCCGAAACGCCGAATGTTGTTTTCTATTATAATAGGATGACCAGCTTTTGCAAGGAATCGCAAAATCTTTCATCTTTGGGCCGGGTAAGTTGCGCCAAATTATGAGCAGATGTGTGTGCAAACTGCTAAAAAAATGATACAATAGGGGTACAAACCGTGTTTTTGACCCGGAAAGGAGTTTTGTTTTATGATCCAGGGCGTCATTTTTGATATGGATGGCCTGATGTTCGACACCGAGCGCATCTGGGCCACCCTGTGGGAACCCGCACTGGCCGGGCTGGGCCTTTCTTATAAGGAGGGGCTGGACGAAGCCGCCCGCGGCACCGCAGGCGACTCCATGCGGGCGGTGCTGCGCCGGTTCTATGGGCCGGACTGCGACCCCGACCGCATCATCGAGGCCCTGCATGAGCAGGGTGAGACGGCCTTTCTGGCCCCGCCGCCCAAAAAGCCCGGCCTGGACGAGATCCTGGCCTGGCTGGAGCAGCGGCACATCCCCATGGTGGTGGCCTCGTCCAGCCGCATGGCCTCCATCCGGCATCATCTGGACGGCTGGGGCCTGACCCACTACTTCAAGGCCGTCATCAGCGGGGAGCAGTTCATCAGCTCCAAGCCGGACCCGGAGATCTTCTACCGGGCCGCCGAGATGCTGGGCACCGCACCGGAACACACCCTGGTGCTGGAGGACAGCTACAACGGCGTGCGCGCCGGGGCCGCCGGCGGTTTTGTGACCGTGATGGTGCCAGACCTTGCCCAGCCGGACGACGAGATGCGCCGCCTGTACACCGCCGAGTGCGCCAGCCTGCACGAGGTGCGCCGGATGCTGGAAGAAGGCCGGCTGTAAGGGTTTCGTCTTTCACGACCGCCGGGACGATGCCCCGCCGCACCAGACCGGTCACGAATCGTTTCTCCACCCCGGCTTCCTTTCCCCGCCGGGTGATGGTCAGGCTCAGGGGATCGCCCACCGACACGATGCCGCAGTTGTAGGGGGAGTGCGCCCGGGGCGTCAGCAGAAAATCCAGCCGCACGAGCTCCCGCCGGACCGCATCCGGGAAGGAGACCTGCCCCAGATTGGAGACCGTGATGCAGGAGCTGTGTCCGCCGCAGACCGCAAACCCGGCCCGCAGCGGGTCGGTGGCGAACCCACCATCTCCATGACGGCTCTTTTGGAGTTGCTGAAGGATGCCGACCCGGAAATGAAGGCAAAGCTCCGCTTGGCCCTGCTCACCTGATGCAAAAAAGGGCACTGATTGCAATGCAATACAGCGCCCTACATCATCGGACATGGATAACACCGACCGTGCAAAAACCGTGCAGAAACCGTGCACCCATGGCTTGCAAAACAAAAAAGCCATGAAATCTTTCGATCCACAGCTTCCACGGTAGACATTCCTAACCATTGGGACCTGCAACAACGACGACTGCGGCCGGTGGCCGATGCAAGGAGGAGTTGTTGGGGCAGCGGCCAGCAGGACGCAAGTGCCACCCAAGGCACGAGGCGGATGCTGGGAGCCGCAACCCGTAACTCTAAGCAACAGCCCACTGGGCTGATTGCTTGCGGCGCTGTGCGCCGCCGCCTTGTTCGAGCCCCTTCCATTGTGCAGACAAAAAGAAAAACCAGTACACAACGTGTACTGGTTTTTCTTGGTGCGAGTAGTGATACAGCATTTTTTGAAAACCATCGTAGTACAATTTGTTTTTGAGGCCATCGGATAGCAACTTGCTTGTATCGCACCCCGATGGGCAGCTGTATTGAAAAAACAGTTGCCTTTTATATACCACACAACCTAAAAATTATCAAGTACGCGCAGCGTTCACTTCTCCCATCACCGGGAGCAAATGAACGCTGCTTTTTTTGTTTACAGCGAAAGGAGGCATCCGTGAAATGGCAGTTTTTCGGGTAGAAAAGAACAGCGGCTACACGGTCATGTCAAACCACCACCTGCGGAACCGGGCCTTGTCCCTGAAAGCCAAAGGCTTACTCTCCCAAATGCTCTCCCTGCCGGAAGATTGGGACTACACCCTGCAAGGGCTGGCCCGTATCAACCGGGAAAGCATCGACGCGATACGGCAGGCCATCCGGGAACTGGAACAGGCGGGCTACATCCAGCGTTCCAGAGAACGGGACGAGAAAGGGCGGCTGCGTGGTGCAGACTATGTGATTTTCGAGCTGCCGCAGCCCGTTCCTGCATCGGTTTCACCTACATTGGAAAATCCAACGTTGGAGAATCCCACGCAGGAAAACCCTACGTTGGAAAATCCAATGCAATTAAATAAAGATAAACTAATTACAGAAAAACAAAAGAAAGAGGGATTAAATACCGATTCCATTCCTATCCATTCCCCAAACCCCTTGCCTTTGGACGAGGACGAGGCAGCGGCACCGCCGCCGGAACGGACAGGAAGCCGAAAGGAAACGGCCTATCAAATCTACCGGGACCTGATTTTGGAGAACATCGAGTATGACACCCTCACCCAGAATCCCCGGATAGACCGGGAGCAGCTGGACGAGATCGTGGACATCCTGCTGGAAACGGTCTGCACCAGCCGCAAGTCCATCCGGGTGGCCGGGGACGATTACCCGGCAGAGTTGGTCAAGGCCAAGTTCCTGAAACTGGACAGCCATCACATCGAGTTCGTCATGGACTGCCTGCGAGATAACACCACCAAAGTCCGCAACATCAAGCAATACCTGCGGGCCATGCTGTTCAACGCCCCCAGCACCATCAACAGCTACTATGCGTCCCTTGTGGCGCACGATATGGCGCAGCCCGATTGGGGCCGCCCGCCCAACACTTGACCGAAAGGAGCGTCCACCCATGAGAACACTTTACCTGCGGCGGCTGGTGGTTCCCCCCTAGCTGCCGCTCTGAATTTTCTGCAACAAGGAGGGATTCATATTGCAGGAAGAAGTCACCCAGAAAACTATTGCCCTGTCCATGAAAACGGGCAAGCTCACCGCCCAAGCGTTGCAAGCTGCCCTGAAAAAATATTTGCAGCACCGGGCCAAGGGGCCAAAGCTGCACCACGGCAAGCAAAGCCTGAAACAGCTGAAAGCCCACGGCGCGGCCCTGACCAACATTGAAGTCACGGAGGCGAACATCGGGGCGTTCAAGCCCTGCGCCAAGAAGTACGGCGTGGACTTCACCTTACGCAAGGACAAGACCACCCAGCCGCCCCACTACATCGTGATCTTCAAGGCCAAGGATGCGGACAATCTGGAACAGGCGTTCCGGGAGTTCACGGCCAAAACGCTCACCAAGGAGCAGCGGCCCTCTATCCGCAAGGTGCTGGCAGCAGCCAAGCAGAAAGCCGCCCAGCAGCCGAAACGCGCCAAAGAAAAAATCAAGCAAAGGGGGTTAGAGCGATGAAGCCTGAACTGAAAAAGCTGCTGGTGCTGAATCTGCCGTATCTGCTGTTCGTGTACCTGTTCGCCAAATGCGGGCAGGCGTACCGTCTGGCGGCGGGCGCGGATGCTTCGGCAAAGCTGCTTCACCTGACGGGTGGCATCTCCGCCGCCTTTGCAAACCCGCTGCCCAGCCTGCATCTGTTTGACCTGTGCGTTGGCGTTGTTGGTGCGGTGGCTGTCCGGCTCATCGTGTACAGCAAGGGCAAGAACGCCAAGAAGTACCGCAAGGGTGAAGAATACGGCTCTGCCCGGTGGGGCACCGCCAAGGATATTGCCCCCTACATCGACCCCAAGTTTGAAAACAACATCCTGCTGACCCAGACCGAACGCCTGACCATGACCGGGCGGCCCAAAGCCCCCAAGACGGCCCGGAACAAGAATGTGCTGGTGATTGGCGGCTCCGGCAGCGGCAAGACCCGCTTCTATGTGAAGCCCAACCTCATGCAATGTTTCCCCACTTCCGACTATCCCACCTCATTCGTGGTCACAGACCCAAAAGGCACACTGGTTCTCGAAACAGGCCAAATGTTCCAGCGGGCGGGCTACCGGGTGAAAATCCTGAACACGATAAACTTTTCCAAGTCCATGAAGTACAACCCCTTTGTCTATATCCACTCGGAAAAAGACGTGCTGAAGCTGGTGAATACCCTTATCGCCAACACCAAGGGCGAGGGTGAAAAATCAGCAGAAGATTTTTGGGTGAAGTCGGAACGGCTGTTCTACACGGCTCTGATCGGCTACATCTGGTACGAGGCCCCGGCAGAGGAAATGAACTTCACCACCCTGCTGGAAATGATAAACGCCAGTGAAGCCCGCGAGGATGACCCGGACTTTCAAAGCCCGGTGGACCTCATGTTTGAGCGGCTGGAACAGAAAGACCCGGACCACTTCGCTGTCCGGCAGTACAAAAAGTTCTTGCTGTCGGCGGGCAAGACCCGTTCCTCCATCCTGATAAGCTGCGGTGCCCGTTTAGCCCCGTTTGACATCCGGGAAGTGCGTGAACTGATGGAGGACGATGAAATGGAGCTGGACACCATCGGGGATGAAAAGACGGTATTGTTCCTGATTATGAGCGACACGGACACCACCTTCAACTTCATTCTTGCCATGCTTCAAAGCCAGCTTATCAACCTGCTGTGTGACCGTGCGGATGATAAATACGGTGGTCGGCTGCCTGTCCATGTACGGCTGATTCTGGACGAGTTCGCCAACATTGGGCAGATTCCCAACTTCGACAAGCTGATCGCCACCATCCGCAGCCGGGAAATCTCGGCATCCATCATTTTGCAGAGCCAGTCGCAGCTGAAAGCCATCTACAAGGATGCGGCCGAAATCATTTCAGACAACTGCGATTCTGTTCTCTTTTTGAGTGGGCGGGGCAAGAATGCCAAAGAGATCTCCGATGCGCTGGGGAAAGAGACTATCGACAGTTTCAACACCAGTGAAAATCGGGGTTCTCAAACCTCCCACGGACTGAACTATCAAAAATTAGGAAAGGCGTTGATGTCAGAGGACGAAATCGCAATCATGGACGGCGGCAGGTGCATTTTGCAGCTGCGGGGCGTGAGGCCGTTCTTCTCGGAGAAGTTCGACATTACAAAGCACCCGCACTACAAGTACCTTGCAGATGCGGACAAAAAGAATACCTTTGATGTGGACAGGTTCTTATCCACTCTACGTCGGAAACGGCAGCAGGTAGTCGCACAGGACGAAAGTTTTGACCTGTACGAAATCGACCTGTCGGATGAAGATGCAGCCGCCGAATGAGGCGGCATTTTTTGAAAAAATTTTTGAGTGCCGCAGAACAAGCGGCAGAAAGTGAGGACCTTATGGAATTTTTCAACAGCGCAGTCGATACTTTGCAGACGATCGTGGTCGGTCTGGGCGGTGCCCTGTGTGTCTGGGGTGGCATCAACCTGTTGGAGGGCTATGGACAGGATAACCCCGGCAGCAATGCTCATGTACGGTAGAGAAGCACAAAGCAAAACAAGGATAGCCAGCCCTGCCACTATTCCGAAGTCAGGGGAACGCAATAGAAAAATTCATAGCTGTATGCTATACTTAATTAGCATTTGAACATATCAAGCTGACACAGCAATCTCTTTACTTGCCGTTAATGCGCGTCTACCAATAGTCCGCACAAAGCAAGAGTAGCGTAAAGGTATAAAAATTTCAAACTTCTTTGTAACGAAATTCCGATTTCTCCGTCTAACCTATGAAGCTGAAGGAGGTGATGACAAGTATGGACTATGAAAAGCTCTATAAAGCCTACTATTTACAGGTATACTCGTATACTATTTCTCTTGCCAAAAATCGTGAGATAGCAGAGGAAATCACGCAGAACACATTCTATAAGGCTGTTTCTACAACATCACAATTCAAAGGTAAGTCAGATGAATTGACATGGCTCTGCTCCATAGCAAAAAACCTTTACCATGATGAAATGCGAAGCCGTCAGCGAGTAGCTGATGTGAGTGAAATCAATGACTTGCCATCAAATGAAAATGTTGAGAACTCAGTTGCAGATTCTGACATGGCGTTCCGCATACACCTCGTTCTTCACCGTTTGGAAGAACCATACAAAGAAGTCTTTCAGCTTCGCGTATTCGGGGAACTATCTTTTTCACAAATCGCTGCAATTTTTGGAAAAACAGAATCATGGGCGAGAGTTACTTATCATCGTGCAAAGCTAAAAATTCAAGAAAGGATGGATGAAAAGCATGAGTAAACAATGCGATATTGTTCGAGATATTCTTCCGCTGTATGTTGACGGTGCTTGCAGCGAAGCAAGCGCAGAGATGGTAAAAGAGCATTTGAACGCCTGTGCTGACTGTAACGCAATTTATCAGAAATTGCTTTCTCACACGAGCGAAGATGTTCTTCACGAAGAAAGCGAAAGCGTTATTATGCGCCATGAGGCAAAAGAAAAGCAGAGAGGCAGAAAAAAGATAACGATTGCTGTTCTCGTTTCCATCGCTCTTTGTATCATTGCAATTTTTACAGCTCTCTTTCTGTTACCTATAAACATTGCTTATGAGCCTGTCAAAATCAACTTCCCATTTGAGGTTGAAGATGTCGAAAACGTTGAAATGTACCACTATGACGGAGTGCCTGCATCAGCAGAAAAGAAAGTAGTTGTTGCTGAAAATGATATAAAGACCCTGTATGATAAGTTCAAGGGCTTATCCCTAAAAGACAAAACGACTGAGGAAACTGCCGGAGCAGATGTGACCAGCTTTAGATTTAACCTCTCAGATGGAACAAGCTACGATTTGATTTACGCCTGCTATGGGGTTAAAAACGGCGAATTGAAGTCAGCAGCAGGCGGTTTTAAGTATTTCACAAGTGCGGATATCGGCTCTTATTGGAACAATTTGAATACGGAACTTGAGGCAATTCCTATCAATGAGAGTGAATTGCCGTGAGCAGATAGCAAACCCAGCCGAGCCTGTCAACGGTCAAGATGAACGGCGCAAATGCGCCGCCGTTGACAGCCCCGCCCGTCTTTGCTGTTCGGTAATCAAGAGGGCGACAGCACAAGATGCTGCCGCCCTCTGCCATTATTCAGAAAGGGGGATTTTCCATGACCGAACACGAAAAGTATCAAGAACATATCCGGCATACACACGATGCCTTTTGCAAGACTGTTATTCGCCACGCTGCCATAGACGCAGCCCGGAGCATACGGAGCCGCCGCAAGCGGGAAATCTCGCTTGAATATCTGATAGAAGAAAAACACTATCCATACTCGTTTTTCAGGGCGTAGAGGTCGGGCAGCTTTTGAAAGCCCTGCTCTTTTAGAGCTTTCGCCGCTGCTTCATAGAGAATCAAGGTTCCTTCATGCTTACGTCGGAACTGCTTTTTGTCAGCAGCCCGCTGATACTCCTGCGACAGTGGGTGCAGTTCCTTACAGGTGGTTACATCCTTTATCAGCACGGCCATTTCTGCAAGCCGGCGCTCTGCTGCTTTCAATGCGGCGGCAGCTTCGGTGCTGGCGGCGGTGATCTCGGCCACACGATTTTCCAAATCCGGGTAACTATCAATTTCATGCTCCGTCAGGAAGTTCAGCGTCCGGGCAGCCTGTTTCAGATTGTGGAGTTTTGCCCACTTCTCATACCCTGCGGACTGCTGGGCCTTGATGCTATTCTCCAAATCAATCCGCAGCGAAATTCTACGGGTTTCTTTGGGCTTCCGCTCCACGAACCGCCCTTTGATGCGTTCGATGATGGCTTCCTCGGTATAGGTTTCTCCCAGCGTTTTGCAGCGGGTGAACCGCCCCTGTCCGGGCGCACGGAACGAAACATACTTGCCCCGCTTGACTTCATAGCCCTGCTCCTGCAGGAGCCGCAGAAAATCGTCAAAATCCTTGGCCTGCGGGATGGCTGCATCTATGGCGGTTTTCAGCTTCGCCTTCCAGCTCGTGCCCTTGCGGTGCGCGTCCCACTCGGCATAGCTCTTGCCCCTGTCTTGGCCGGGCATTACCACGGACAGGCCATGTTCCTTACACAGCCGGTCACTGGTGCGCCGGATGTAGGCATAGCTCTGCCGGTTAGAAACATATTTGCGCTGATAACTCTTCCCCGGATATAGAATCATACTGCGTAATACTCAAACATTCTGGCAAAGAACATTCCAGCATGAAATCTTTGTGGAAAGAAAAATTGTGAATTTTAATATCGTATAGGTCTTTCTGTCCATAAGTCCAGTAGGTACCTTCTCCGACTTCGGGAGAAAGTTTCCAGCAGATACCTAATGCCCCGTATTGCTGGTTATCCAGATCACGGATAAAACCGTGTTCCGCAAGCAGGGGCGCATAAAGCTGGTCGATGATTTCAGACATGAAAGTAGACCGCCTCCTTTTTTGCAACGATTGGACGAACCTTTGAAAGGAACGGACGAACATCGCCGAAACCTATTGAATGCTGTTCGTCACAAGTGTACCGTATTAGATAACGGTTAGCAGCATCTAATCGAAGAATATCACAAACCGCTTGTCGCGTCAAGACAACGAAAGGTAGGAGGCTCAAAATGAGTAATCAAGTAAATTCTATGAACAAAGGTCTGACTGTGAAAGACCTTGTAACAACTGGCATTTTTACCGCACTGTTATTTGTTTTTGTATTGGTGGGCGGTGTCTTTTTTGCAACGAATCCCGTGCTTACTTTTTTCATGCCGGCAGGAGGTGGGCTGCTTGCTGGCCCCATTTATCTTTTGCTGATTGCAAAAGTACATAAGCGTTGGAGCCTTTCTATAATGGGCGTTATCATGGGTATTATTTGGTTCGTGACTGGTATGCACTGGGCTTTTGCATTGGGCTACCTGATCATGGCGATTGTCGCGGACTTTGTTGCTGGCGCAGGACAGTACAAAAGCAAAAAACTCAACAGCCTGTCTTATATCCTGTTCTCCCTCGGTGGCACTGGTTCGTATATCGTGTTCTTTGTTGACCCCAACGGCTGGGCACAGACCATGCTGGGAAATGGAACGGAACAGAGCTATATCGACACCATGCAGGCTACCGCAAATACTGGCATCCTGATTGCCATGTTTGCTACCGCTATCGTTGCATCTGCAATCAGTGCTTTTGTGGGCTGCAAAATGCTGAAAAAGCAGTTTGAAAAAGCAGGTATTACAGCATGAGCGGTAAACGCCACAAGAAATGGCTTTGGCTCGACCCAAGGGCCAAGCTCTTTCTTATTCTTATGTGTGTTTTATCGTCTATGTTTGCTCCTTCACTTGCATATCAATTTGTCCTTGTTATGCTGATTGCGGTATTGGGGGCTTTCTTTGGAAAGTGGAAATATGTCATTAAGGCTGTATGCTTTTATGCGGTCATCTGTGCCCTGACAGTTTGGATCATGGCAGAAATGACAGGCACGCTGCGGACAATGTTTATTGCCTTTTTAGGATTGTTTCATAAGGTCTATGCGTGCGGAACCTTGGCCGGGATTGTTCTGACTACTACAAAAGTCAATGAGTTCCTGTCTACTATGAACCGTGTCCACGCACCCAAAACGTTAGTAATTCCTATGGCAGTTATGCTACGGTACATTCCAACTATTCAAGAGGACTGGCGCTATATCAAGGACGCTATGCGGATGAGAGATGTTTCACCTTCTCTGGCGAGCTTTTTAGCACATCCGGGCATGACAGTTGAGTGTATTTATGTGCCTTTGTTGATGGCAGCTTCAAAAGCAGCGGATGATCTTTCTGTTGCTTCTGTCACCCGTGGAATTGAAAATCCCAATCCACGCACCTGCCTTGTCCAGATAAAATGCGGAGCTGCCGATTGGGGCGTCATGGCCGTTGCCGTAGCTTATCTGATTTTTGAATTATGTGTGCGGGGAGGTGTGATCGCTTGATTGAGTTTGAAAATGTATCGTTTTCCTATACAGGACAGGAACATGGCGGGCTGCATGACATCAATTTGCAAATTTCGGACGGAGAATGTGTCCTGTTCTGTGGCCGCAGTGGGTGCGGAAAAACAACGATCACAAGGCTGGTGAATGGACTAATTCCTCAGTTTTATCAGGGAGAGCTTCAAGGCCGTGTGCTGGTAGATGGTCAGGAAATCAGCAGCCGCCCCATGTATCAGATTGCTGCTAAGGTCGGCTCCGTTTTCCAAAATCCACGGACACAGTTTTTCAATGTGGACACAGACAGCGAGATTGCCTTTGGCATTGAGAACGAGGCTCGTCCTCCACAAGAGCTGATAGAGCGAGTGGAACAGACAGCCGACGATCTGCGTATTCAAAAGCTGCGGAACCGGAATATTTTTGAACTGTCCGGCGGTGAAAAGCAGAAAATCGCCTTCGCTTCTGTTTATGCCATGAACCCACAGATTTATTTGCTGGATGAACCGTCCTCCAATTTGGATATGACTTCCATTCAGGAGTTGAGAGAGCATTTGCGGCTGATAAAAAAGCAGGGCAAAACGGTTTTGATAGCAGAACACCGGCTGTACTACCTGATGGAACTGGCCGACCGAATCGTTTATCTGGAAAAAGGAGAAATCAAAGGGATTTATACCCCGGAAGAATTTCGACAGCTGTCGGAACAGGAGCGTGAACGCATGGGCCTGCGGGCAGTTGATCTTCGGGCGGTGTTCCCACCTAAACCCCACTCGATTGCCCCTATCCCGGTATTAGAGCTGCGGAATGTGACGCTCCGTTACAAGAAGCGAACCATTTTGCATGATATTGGCTTATCCGCAGGAAAGGGTGAAGTGATTGGCGTGGTCGGCCATAACGGAGCCGGAAAGACTACATTTTCCCGCGCCCTCTGTGGACTTCACAAAGACTGCGAGGGACAATTCCTGTGGGAAGGTAAGCCGATGGAGCATAAGGCGAGGCTGAAACACTCCTATATGGTTATGCAGGATGTAAATTATGAACTTTTTGCTGACAGTGTGGAAGCAGAGTGCTCCTTTGGCATCCGCAATCCAAATCAAACGCTGGTAAATGTGACTTTGGAGGAACTGGGGCTTGCTCCATACCGGGAACGCCATCCAAACACACTTTCCGGCGGTCAAAAACAACGGGTGGCGGTAGCCGTCAGTATGATTTGTGGGAAAGATCTGCTGGTATTCGATGAACCGACCAGCGGCCTTGACTTTGACAGTATGACGCAGGTTGCAGGATTGATCCGGCGATTATCCAATATGGGAAAAGTCATTTTCATTGTCACCCATGATTTTGAGTTTGTCTGCCGTACCTGTTCCCGTGTCTTACATTTTGACGAAGGCGAAATACCCGATGACGTATTGGTGTCGGCGGAACCGTTCTGGAAGGACTTCTCTCCGGCAGCCTGTTTATGCTGCTTTACTCTGTTATGCAGTTTTTGTGGTCGAGTCAATTTGACATGAACCGAGTTCTGGCTCTGACTGGTATCATTGCAGTGATTTTTCTTCTCCGTATCCTGATTTACAGCTATGGTTATACCAAAGCGCAGATTGGCGGTGCAGAGGTCAGCAAGAATATTCGGCTTTTTATGGGTGACCATTTGAAGCGCATCCCACTGTCCCGGTTTACGCAGGGACAGACCGGCGATTATATCAACACCATCACAAGCGATGTAAACAACTATGAAAAAATTCTGACCCATAAGGTCGGAGATTTGGCAAAGAATTTTGCCTTGTCGTTCATGTTGATCGTTTTTGTTATGACGATTTATGTCCCGGCTGGAATTATTCTGTTGATTGCTGACCTTCTTTTAATCCCCGGCTTGTGGCTTTCTTTCCGCATGGTGCAGAAATACGGAAAAGAAAAGAACGATATTTGTGCGGAGAATGTCAGCAGCATTGTTGAATATGTTTCTGGCATTCAGACTTTCCGTGCTTATGGTGTAGGCGGTATGAAGAACAAAACCGTTATTAACGCCATGCGGGAGTTTAGCCGTATTAGTTTTGTATACGAGGCAAAAGTGCTGCCGATCGGTACAGGATTTGGCATTTTGAGCTGGCTATCCTGTCCGCTGGTTATCTGGCTGGCTTATACACCTTGGGCTGCGGGGACGCTGAACACGGTAGACTACCTTTTGATTTGTATGCTGCCCTTGTTCTGTGCAAAGCTGGCCAACTCGATTTTTGTAGACCTCACCAGTTATAAGAACCTGATGATCTCGAAAAACAAAATCTTGGGTGTAATGAATGAGCCGGAGGAAACTGGAAGCATGGAACCGCTTCACACAGCTACCCATGAAATCACATTTGACAATGTAGATTCCTTAATACGTCCACTGCGCCATCGCTCAGATGCATGTCCGAAAGGACTGCATGCCTTGGAGTTTCTGAAAAGCAAGCAGAACGCCCAAACTTTTATCTCGGCTGTTGTCCACATGGACGAGAAAACGCCCCACCTGCACCTCTGCTTCGTGCCCCTGACTGCTGACGGACGGCTGAGCGCGAAAGAGATCATCGGCAACCGCAAGAACCTTGTGAGGTGGCAGGACGAGTTCTGGCAGCACATGGTCAAGCAGTACCCGGAGCTGGAACGGGGCGAAAGCGCCAGCCAGACCGGGCGAGAGCACATCCCGCCCCGCATCTTCAAGGAGATGACCCAGTTGACCAAGCAGAAGGAGCAGTTGGATGCCCTGTTGGTGGGCATTACCCCCTTCAACGGCAAGAGCCGTGCGGCGGAGATCAGCAAGGTGCTGGACAGCTATATCCCCAACGTGGCACGGATGAAGGACCAGCTGCGAAAGTACAACGTAGCCTTCACCAAGACCGCCGTCGAAAATGAAAAGCTGAAAGAGAAAAACAGGACGCTCTCTGCCTCGCTGGACAAAGCGAAGGAAGGGAGCGTCTTGAAGCGTCTGGAGGATGCCAAGCTGCGACAGGACTATGAAGCCGCCCTGAAAACGCTGGACAGCATCCCGCCGGAGGTCATTCGATTCTATGAGAACCGCACGCAGGAGCCTGTGGTGCGCCACGATAAGTAAGGAGCAATGCCTATGTGTAATAAAATGTACGAGAATGTGAAATCTTTGGATTATACGAAAAAGTCCTTGCAGTCAGACTCTGATCCGGCTACAATGGAGATGGTCACTCGAACCAATGCCGTCAAGTCTCCGACCAACAGCCCTGAGACCACAAAGCTGGTGTACACGGTAAAGGAGGTCGCGCAGATGCTGGCCATCAGCCAGCGTGCCGCCTACAACCTGTGCAACAGTACCACCGAGTTCCGTGTCCTGCGGGCAGGCGGAAGCATCCGCATCCCGAAAGACAGCTTCGATGCGTGGCTCTACCGGGCAGCTTGATAAGGAGGCAAATCTATGGCATATATCACGAAACGCGGCAGCTCTTACAGCGTCCGCTACACCTATCAGGACGAGCACGGCAAGAGCTGCGACAAATGGGAGAGCTTTCCCACCAAGGAGGAGGCGGTAAAACGCCAGAAACAGATCGAGCACGAGCTGGCGACCGGTAATTTTCTGATCCCGTCCACCGTGACGGTGGCAGAGTTCCTGATGGACTGGCTACCCAAGCAGTGCAGCAAGCACAAGTGGGCACCCAAGACCTACCAGTCCAATCTGGCCCTCATCCAGAACCTCATCATCCCCTATATCGGGGAGATGCAGATGCAGAAGCTGCGGCCTTACCACATCGAATCCCTGTACGACACCCTGAGCAAGACCCCCTGCGGACAGTATGTGGGCGGCAAACGGCGAGACCTCTCACCCAAGCAGCAGAAGCGTACCCTCTCTGGCACCACCCTCCATGAGGTCCATCAGCTTCTGCACAATTCCTTTCTGCTGGCGGTGGAGTGGGGCATCCTCATCAAAAGCCCTGTCCCGGTGGAGGCTCCCAAAAAGACCACCCAAGAGCGCAGCATCTGGGAAGTGGAGGAGATGCGGGCGGCACTGGACAGCATGGAGGATCCCATCCTGCATCTGGCGGTACACCTGACGCTGGTGGGTGCGCTGCGGGAAGGGGAGGTGGCAGGTCTGACCCCGGAGGACATCGACTTTGATGCCGCCAACGGCATGGGCACCTTCACGGTCAACCGTTCTATGCAGCGGGTACAGAAGGACACACTGGCGCAGGTGGACAAGGGTTGCATCCTCCGTATCTTCCCGGACAAGCTGGAGGGCAGCAAGACTTCTCTTATCCTAAAGGACACCAAGACCGAGGCCTCCTGCCGCACCATCTTCATGACCGCCGCCTTGCGGGAGGAACTGAAGCAGTGGCTGGAACGGCTGAAGCGGGAAGAAGCCCTCGACCCGGAGCGATACCGCAACAGCGGGATGCTGCTGCGGCTACCCAACGGTCTGGCGGTGGAGCCGGTGCTCATCCGCAAGAAGTTCCTGAAATGGCAGGACGCACACCCGGAGTTCCCCCGCATCGTCTTCCACGGTCTGCGGCATTCCAGTGCCACCTACCAGTTGATGATCTCCGGCGGTGACATCAAGGCGGTGCAGGGGACCACAGGACACGCCAGTGCGGATATGCTGGTGAACACCTACGCCCATATCCAGCAGTCCTCCCGTGTGGAGCTGGGCAAGAAGTTTGAAAGCGGCTTCTATGCCAAGCCCGACACCTCCAGCCCGCAGGCTGTACCCGCCGCAGGCGAACCCACCATCTCCATGACGGCTCTTTTGGAATTGCTCAAGAATGCCGACCCGGAAATGAAGGCAAAGCTCCGCTTGGCCCTGCTCACCTGATGCAAAAAAGGGCACTGATTGCAATGCAATACAGCGCCCTACATAATCGGACATGGAAAACACCGACCGTGCAAAAACCGTGCAGAAACCGTGCAGCCATGGCTTACAAAACAAAAAAGCCATGAAATCTTTCGATTTCACGGCATTTTCTGGTGCGATGGAAGGGACTCGAACCCCCGGCCTACTGATTCGTAGTCAGTCACTCTATCCAGCTGAGCTACCAACGCATACGTTCCGGTCGGAACATGATGTATTTTATCACGCAGAGTCGGGTTTGTCAACAGGTTTTTTGAATTTTTTCGATTCTTTTTTGAATAGAGCGTCTTTCCGGACTTTTTTCTATATCATATCAACGGGCCCATCAGCCCTCCTGTGCGAGGCGCTGGGCGATCTTTACGCCGGTGGGCGTGGCGGCAAGGCCGCCCTGGCCGGTCTCGCGCAGGTCCGGGGAGAGCAGGCTGCCCACGCGGCCCATGGCGTCAATGACCTCGTCGCAGGGGATAGCATAGTCCACCCCGGCCAGCGCCATATTGGCGCAGGACACGGCGTTCACGGCACCCACTACGTTGCGCTTGATGCAGGGCACCTCCACCAGGCCCGCCACAGGGTCGCACACCAGGCCCAGCAGGTTGCCCAGCGCCATGGCAGCAGCGGCGGCGCACTGTTCCGGTGTGCCGCCCTTCAGGCTGCACAGGGCAGCGGCGGCCATGGCGCTGGCAGCGCCCACCTCGGCCTGACAGCCGCCCTCGGCACCGGCCAGTGTGGCGCGGGCTGCAATGACCTGCCCGAAGCCTGCTGCCACATAGAGAGCCTCACAGACGGCCTCTTCGTCCGCTTCTCCGGCGCGGGCCAGCGGCAGCAGCACCGCCGGGAGCACGCCGCAGCTGCCCGCCGTGGGGGCCGCCACGATCCGCTTCATGCAGGCGTTGCACTCGGCGGTCTTGAGGGCCTCGGCGGTCACAGCGGACAGGTAATCGCCGCCCAGCAGCTTTCCTTCTTTGTGAGCCTGTTCCACCTTGGCGGCATCGCCGCCGGAAAGCCCGCTGCGGCTTCGCTGGGCCGGGTCGTACTCCCGGCTGGTGGCCTGCATCACCTGCCACAGGTGGTGCATGGCCGCACGGCTTTGTTCCTCGGTCAGGCGGCTCTCATCCAGGTCGCTGCGCAGCACGGCTTCGGCCAGCGTGATCTTCTGGCTGCGGGCGGCCGCCAGCATCTCTTCACAGGACAAAAACGACACGGCTCATTCCTCCATTCCTTCCGGCTCGTCCACATTCAGGCAGGTGACCTTGAGCAGGCCCGGCATCACGGCCAGCTGCTGTTCCAGCGTGTGGGGGATGTGGGAGTCGCATTCCAGCACCATGACTGCGTAGCGGCCCACCGCCGCCCGGAACACCTGCATGGACGCAATGTTGATGCGCCGCAGCGCCAGCGACATGGTCACCTCGGCGATGCAGCCGGGGGTGTCCTCGTTGTGGATGATCAGGGTGTTGCTGTCGCCGCCGAAGTCGGCGGGCACCCCGTCGATCTCGGTGACCCGGATGCGGCCGCCGCCCACCGACGCGGCCTTGAGCGACAGCTCCCGGCCGCTGCGGGCGGTAAGATGGAGCACCGCCGTATTGGGATGGGCGCTGCGCAGCTCCACCGGGTGGATCGTAAAGGTCATGCCCTGTTCCTCTGCCAGCGCAAAGCTGTCCGGCAGGCGGGGATCATCCGGGCGCAGGCCCAGCAGGCCCGCCACCAGCGCCCGGTCGGTGCCGTGGCCCTTGCCGGTGGTGGCAAAGCTGCCGTACAGGCCGATGTCCGCCTTTGCCGGCACCTCGCCCAGCAGCTTCTGGGCCGTGTAGCCGATCCGCGCGGCACCGGCGGTATGGCTGGAGGACGGCCCGATCATCACCGGGCCCAGAACGTCGAAAAGTCGCATGACATCTACATCCTTTCTCTGTCCCGCCGGGGGAGGGCGGGGCAAAAATACCGGAATGGCATATTTTATGATTTTTATTATACCGCTTTTCGCTATCTTGTGCTATAATAACTTTACTATATGTTTGAAATTGCATCCTGGCAGGGACACAGGGGCCGGGCCGGACATGCCGCAGGGCATGGTGCGCAGCCCGGTATTCCCCTGCAGAGGACAACACGGAGGGTAAATCCTATGAAACTGGTAAGCGTGGAAACTCCTGAAAAGAGCGTCTGCAAAATGACCTTCAGCGCCACCGCCGAAGAACTGGAAGCCGCATCCAACGCGGTGTATGAGCGCACCCGCGCCAACTATACGATCAAGGGCTTTGAAAAAGGCGAGGCCGACCGTGCCCAAATCGAGGCCGACCGCGGTGAGCACACCTTCTGGTACGACGCCATCAACGACCTGATGGACAAGGACGTGCCCGCACTGTACGACGCTGCGCTGGCCGAGCACAGCTTCCACCCGGTGGACGAGCCCAGCTACGACCTGGTGAGCGTGAAAAAGGACGAGGGCTTTGTAGCCACCGCCACCGTGGCCCTGCAGCCGGAGCTGAACCTGACCCAGACCACCGGTTTTGTGGTGGAGTGCGTCACTCCCGCCGTGACCGACAAGGAGATCGACGCGGTGCTGGAGCGCCGCCGCAATGCCGCCGCCGAGCTGGTGCCCCACAAGGGCCCGGCCGTGAAGGGCAACGTGGTGCACATGGACTTTGAGGGCCTGCTGGACGGCGTGGCCTTCCAGGGCGGCACCGCACAGAACCAGTCCGTGCAGCTGGGCAGCGGCCGCATGATCCCCGGCTTTGAGGACGGCATCCTGGGCCACAAGGCAGGCGACGAGTTCGAGATCCACGTCACCTTCCCGGAGCGCTACCGTGCAAAGGACCTGGCCGGCAAGGCTGTGGTGTTCAAGATCAAGCTGCACGACGTGTGCGTGCGCCAGCTGCCTTCCATGAACAGCGACTTTGCCAAGAAAGTGGGCGGCGTGGACACCATGGAGGAGTTCCGCGAGAAGGTGCGCAAGCAGCTGTACGACGGCCGTCACGGCGGTGCACTGAACCACGCCAAGGATCAGGTGCTGGCCAAGCTGGCCGACGCCGCTGAGGGCGAGCTGCCCAGCGTTCTGGTGGAGAGCACCTACCAGCAGGAGATGCAGAACGTGCAGCAGCAGCTGCAGATGCAGCGCATGACCCTGAACAGCTATCTGAGCCAGATCCACGAGACCCGTGAGAGCTTTACCGCCAAGCTGCACGCCGGTGCCGAGAAGAACACCCGTGCCCGCATGGCTCTGCTGCAGATCGCACAGCAGGAAAATCTGGTGCCCACCGACGAGGAGATCGACAAGATGATCGCCGAGCGTGCCGAGCGCACCAAAAAGACCGTGGAGGAGATCCGCGAAAAGACCAACATCCCCGCTCTGAAGCGCACCGAGGCCATCCGCCGCGCTGCCGACTGGGTGATCGAGCGCTCCACCATCGAGGAGAAGTAAACCCGTAAAAACAAAAACCGCCTGTGCCGACGCACAGGCGGTTTTTGTTATTGGAAAGATTCTTTTATGCCAGCAGCTTGAAGCCCATGATGACGATGCCCAGCACCACCAGCACGACACCGGTGGCACGGTTCAGGGTCTTGGGGGTGGCCTTGTTGGCAAACACAGCTGCAATGCGCGCCCACAGCAGGGTAAACAGCACGCACAGCACCCAGACGCCCCAATCCGGTGCGCCGCCGATCATAAAGTGGGAGACCGCACCGGTCAGGGCGGTGAAGGTCATGATGAACACGCTGGTGCCCACAGCCGTCTTGAGCTCGTAGCCCAGCACGCTGGTGAGGATCAGCAGCATCATCATGCCGCCGCCAGCTCCAATAAAGCCGCAGATAAAGCCAATGAGCACGCCGCACACCACCGACTGCACCGCACGCTTCTGGGGGCTGACCCCCTCCATGGCCTCCTTGGTGGTCATGACAGGCCGCAGGATGAACTTGACGCCCAGCAGGAAGGTCATGAACACCGAGAAGCCGCCCATGGTGGCCGAGGGCACCTTGCTGGCCACCCAGCTGCCCACCACCGTGAAGGCAAGCACGCTGGCCATCATGATCAGGCCGTTCTTGATATCCAGATTCTTATTTTTATGGTAGGTATAGGCCGAGACGGCACTGGCCAGCACATCGGACGAAAGGGCGATGCCCACCGCCATGTAGGGGTCCATGTGCAGGAAAGTGATGAGCATGGGGCTGATGACCGCCGCCGCGCTCATGCCGGCAAAGCCGGTGCCAAGGCCGGCCCCCATGCCGGCAAAAAAGGTGACCAGAACGGGAAACAACACGTTCATCTCATGCATTCTCCTTTAAAATATCGTCCAGATTTTTCCCGATGATTTCCATGGTCCGGAAAAAGGCCTCCCGGGTTGGCTCGTCGGTGTTGGTCAGCAGCCGCGCAAAGAACGCATTCTGCACCGCGCGGCCCCGCTCGATGACCGGGCGGGCCTTTTCGGTGCAAAGCAGCTCGGTCTTGCGGCGGTCGCCCGCAACGGCGCGCCGTTCCAGGTACCCCTCCTTCACCAGCCGGTCTACATTCATCGACACCAGATTTGCCTTGATATGGCGGAACTCCACGATGTCGCTGGCCGTTCTGCGGTCCGGGTTGTTGGCAAGGAACATCAGGATATCAAAGGCCGTCTGCGGCAGCTTCAGCTCCTGACACAGGGGCTTGCAGACCGCATTGTAGGCCTGCGCGGTCTTGATGGCAAATTCCATGTTCGGATTCACGCCGAGTTCTCCTTTCATTTTTGAATCATTCATTTTTGAAGTATTATAGTGCAACACTGCACGGTTGTCAAGTTTTTCCGGAACAGAAAAACTCCCTCCGTCTCGCATACGCTCGACAGCTCCCTCAAGGAGGGAGCCATTGGCAGAGCGGAACGCTTTCCGGTCACGCCAAAGGCCCCATCTCCGAGGGGGCTGTCATCGCGCAGCGATGACTGGGGGAGTTTACGACGGTTTTTTCTATTTTATTCGCTTCAGAAGAGCATCACGGCCACAAGCCGCACCAGCAGGGCGCAGACCCAGGCCACAACGCACTGGTTCACCACCATAATGGTGGCCCACTTGCCGCCAAGTTCCCGCTTGACTGCGGCCACAGCCGCAATGCAGGGGGTGTACAGCAGGCAGAACACCAGCAGGGGAGCCGCCTGTGCCGGGGTCAAAGCCGCCGACAGGGCCGCCGTGGAACCAAAGAGGATCAGCAGGGTAGATACCACGCTCTCCTTGGCCATAAAGCCGGTGATGAGGGCCGTGGACACCCGCCAGTCCGCAAAGCCCAGGGGCGCAAACAGCGGGGCGATATCGCCGGCGATCTGTGCCAGGATGCTGTCCTGCGGGTAGGCCGTCAGGCTGAGCTGCAGGTCAAAGTTCTGCAGGAACCAGATGACGATGGTGGCCGCAAAGATGACCGTAAAGGCCTTCTGCAGGAAGTCGCGGGCCTTTTCCCACAGCAGCTGGGCCACGTTTTTCAGGCCGGGCAGGCGGTAGTTGGGCAGCTCCATCACAAAGGGCACCGCCTCGCCCTGGAACACGGTGCTCTTGAGCAGCAGCGCCGCCAGCACGCCCACCACGATGCCGCCAAAGTACAGCAGCACCATGACAAGGCCCGCATAATCCGGGAAGAACGCTGCCGCAAACAGGCTGTAGATGGGGAGTTTGGCCGAGCAGCTCATGAACGGGGTGAGCAGGATGGTCATCTTGCGGTCCCGCTCCGAGGGCAGGGTACGGCTGGCCATGACGCCGGGCACCGTGCAGCCAAAGCCGATGAGCATGGGCACGATGCTGCGGCCGGACAGGCCGATGCGGCGCAGCAGTTTGTCCATCACAAAGGCCACGCGGGCCATGTAACCGGTGTCCTCCAGCATGGACAGGAAGAAGAACAGCACCACGATGATGGGCAAAAAGCTCAGCACGCTGCCCACGCCGGTAAAAACACCGTCAATGATCAGGGAATGGATCGCTTCGTTGATGTTCCAGTTGGTCAGCAGGGTGTCCACCGCACCGGTCAGGGCGTCGATGCCGGCTTCCATCAGGTTCTGGAAGAACAGGCCGATGACGTTGAAGGTGAGGTAGAACACCAGACCCATGATGGCGATAAACGCCGGGATGGCGGTGTATTTGCCGGTGAGGAACTTGTCAATGCGGTTGGAGCGCAGCTGCTCCTTGCTCTCGTGGGGCTTGACCACCGTCTGGGCCACCAGCTCCTGAATGAAGGAGAAGCGCATATCCGCAATGGCGGCAGCGCGGTCCAGGCCGCGCTCCTGCTCCATCTGCACGATGATGTGCTCGATCATCTCTTTTTCGTTCTGGTCCAGCTTCAGGGCTTCCTCAATGCGGTGGTCGCCCTCCACCAGCTTGGTGGCGGCAAACCGCACCGGGATGCCCGCCGCCTTGGCGTGATCCTCGATGAGGTGGATGATGCCGTGGATGCAGCGGTGCACCGCGCCGCCGTGGTCATCCTCACTGCAAAAGTCCATGCGGCCGGGCCGCTCCTGATATTTTGCCACATGCACGGCATGGTCCACCAGCTCGTCCACGCCCTCATTCTTGGCGGCAGAGATGGGGATGACCGGGATGCCCAGCATGGATTCCATCTTGTTGATGCGCACCGTGCCGCCGTTGCCGCGCATCTCGTCCATCATGTTCAGGGCCAGCACCATGGGGGTGTCCAGCTCCATGAGCTGCATGGTCAGGTAGAGGTTGCGCTCGATGTTGGTGGCATCCACGATGTTGATGATGCCGGTGGGCTTTTCGCCGATGATGAACTGCCGGGTGACGATCTCCTCGCTGGAGTAGGGCGACATGGAGTAGATGCCCGGCAGATCGGTGACCTCCGTTTCCGGGTGGCCCTTGATGGCACCGCTCTTGCGGTCCACCGTCACACCGGGGAAGTTGCCCACATGCTGGTTGGAACCGGTGAGCTGGTTGAACAGGGTGGTCTTGCCGCAGTTCTGATTGCCGGCCAGCGCAAACGTCAGGGTCGTGCCGTCCGGCAGGGGATGCTCGCCCTTTTTGATGTGGTACTTGCCGCCCTCACCCAGACCCGGGTGGTCCACCATCTTATCATCCACCAAAGCGGGGGCCGCCGGGACCTTTTCGGTGGGGATGATGCCGATCTGTGCGGCGTCATCTAGGCGCAGGGTCAGCTCATAGCCGTGGATGCGCAGCTCCATGGGGTCGCCCATGGGGGCCAGCTTGATCAGGGTGACCTGCGCCCCCGGAACAAGGCCCATATCCAGAAAATGCTGCCGCAGCGCCCCGGTGCCGCCCACCGTGTCCACCACTGCGCTCTTGCCGATCTGCAATTCTTTCAGTGTCATATTTCATGCTCCTTTGAGCGAAAAATGTTAGCTTTTGCGAACAATAGTAATATAGGCTAACTCTATGTCGTTGTCAATAGAAGAGCAGAGAAAATACGATTTAAAATAGCCTCCGCTTCGCTCTGGCTATATCAGCGGAAATACTATTTTTAAGTTTGCAAATCCGGCAGGGCTGCGGCCCTGCCGGATTTGCCTTTTCACAGATGGGGTCGTTACGGATGATGGCATCGGCTGCTGCCGGCTTTGCAGCCGACGCGCAGCAGGAACAGCAGAACAGTTACCGGCAGCAGATGCCGCTTCCCGTTACGACCCTCTGGTGAAAATGCGTTTGGAGCGGCCCGCAGGCCGCGACAAACGCCAATATAAAAATAAATTTTCCGCTGAATATCCCCAGAGCGAAGCGGAGGGGATTTCCAATCGTTCCGTAACCAAAAAAGCCGTGCACTCTCTTCAGAGAATGCACGGCTTTGGGAGATCATGCTTTACTTTGCGGTGTTGTAGCCATCGGGGTTCTTCTGCTGCCAGTTCCAGCTGTCGGCGCACATGTCCTCAATGCCGTACTGTGCCACCCAGCCCAGCTCGTTCTTGGCCTTGGTTGGGTCGGCGTAGCACTCAGCGATATCGCCGGGGCGGCGCGGGTCGATGACGTAGGGGATCTGCTTGCCGCAGGCCTTTTCAAAGGCGTGGAGCACTTCCAGCACGCTGTAGCCCTTGCCGGTGCCCAGGTTGCAGATGAACAGGCCGCAGTTCGTTTCCAGCTTCCGGATGGCGCACACATGGCCGCGGGCCAGGTCCACCACATGGATGTAGTCGCGCACGCCGGTGCCGTCCGGGGTGGGGTAGTCGTTGCCGAACACATGCACCTTTTCCAGCTTGCCGACCGCCACCTTGGCGATGTAGGGCATCAGGTTGTTGGGGATGCCGTTGGGGTCCTCGCCGATCAGGCCGGACTTGTGGGCACCGATGGGGTTGAAGTAACGGAGCAGGGCCACGTTCAGGGTGGGGTCAGCCTTGCAGACATCGGTCAGGATGCGCTCAGTAAAGGCCTTGGTGGTGCCGTAGGGGTTGGTGGTGGCACCCACGGGGAAGTCCTCGGTGATGGGCACGCTGGCGGGGTCGCCGTAGACGGTGGCCGAAGAGCTGAACACGAAGTTCTTGCAGTTGTGGCGGCGCATCACGTCCAGGATGACCAGAGTGCAGTTGAGGTTATTATAGTAGTATTCGATGGGCTTGGACACGCTCTCGCCCACCGCCTTGTAAGCGGCAAACTGGATGACGGCGGTGATGTCCGGGCACTCGGTGAAGATCTTCTCCACGTCCTCGTGCTTGGTCATGTCCGCATTGTAGAAGCGGAAGTCCTTGCCGGTGATCTGCTTCACGCGGTCCAGCACCACGGGGGAAGCGTTATAGAAATTGTCTGCCACGACCACGTCATAGCCGGCATTCAGAAGTTCGATGCAGGTGTGGCTGCCGATATAGCCGGCACCGCCGGAAACCAAAATTGCCATAGTCCAGTACCTCTCTCACTTATCACTTGTTCAGCTGCGGCCGGGCGCGTCCCGGCCTGCTTAAAGAATACAACGTTCTGTGCGCAGAATCAAGGGACGCGGTTTTTATTTACATGCAATTTTGTTGCATCTTTAATTTTGCAATTTCTGATTTCAAAGCATTTTTTGTCTGCCGCAAATGGATGGATGGCCCTCTTTGTGCAAATGGGAGAAAGAAAACGGACGGCCGTCCGTTTCCGGCAGCCGTCCGTTCTGAGTCGTTACAGTTTCCCGCACTGCTTGCCGGTGAAGAAGCGCAGGGTGGTGGTGGCGCGGAACACCTTGCCGGCCCGCAGCACCGTGGAGGGGAACTCCGGGTGGGAGGGGCTGCAGGGGTAGTGCTGCGTTTCCAGCGCAAAGCCGCCGTATTTCTGCAGCGGCTTGCCGCCCTTGCCGGGGCTGGGGCAGTCCTGCAGGAAGTTGGCCGTGTACAGCTGGATGCCCGGCTGGGTGGTGTACAGCTTCATGCTGATGCCGGTCTTGTCGCTGGTGGCCCAGGCACAGATGCTCTGGCTGGAACCGCGGGCGCGGTCGATGACGTAGCAGTGGTCGTAGCCGCCGCCCACCATGGTGGTCTGGGCAAAGCCGGTGTCGATCTCCCGGCCGATGAGCTTGCCTGCAGTGAAGTCCATGGGCGTGTCCGCCACCGGCAGAATGGCACCGGTGGGACAGCACTGATTGTTGCCTTCCAGATAGCGGGAGGCATAGATGCGCAGCTTCTGGTTCAGCACGTCGCCGCCGCCGTCCAGATTGAAGTAGCTGTGGTTGGTCAGGTTCACGATGGTGTCCGCGTCGGAAGAGACGCGGTAATCCATGCGGAATGCATTGTCCTCGGTGAGGGTATAGCGCACCGCGATCTTCAGGTTGCCGGGGAACCCATCCTCGCCGTCGGGGCTTTCGGCTTCCATGAGCAGGGTGTCGCCAAAGGATTTGACCCGGTAGAGCTTGCGGTTGAAGCAGCCGTGCAGGTGGTTGGGGCCGTTGTTGGCCTCCAGCTTGTAGGTCGCGCCGCCCACGCTGAACTCTGCATTCTCAATGCGGTTGGCGTAGCGCCCCACGAACGCACCGCAGCAGGTGCTGGAAGGGGACAGGAAGTCCGCCTCGTAATCGGCCATGGTGTCGTGGCCGATCACCACATCCACCGGGCCGTTTTTGGCCGGTACGATAATGTTTTTGATCACACAGCCGTAGTCCAGCACACTCACCGACAATCCGCCGGGGTTGGACAGGGTATACTCCGTTACATTCGCGCCCTCTTTGGTCACTCCGAAGGGCTTTGAGCGGATCTGTGCCATTGGGCATCGCCTCCTAAGGATTTTTGGAACACACGGCCGGGCAGACTGCCCCCGTCTTTCTACTGTATTTATGATTATATCACAGTTTTGCGTGTTTGTGTGAGCATCCTTTTAGAATTTGCATCCAATTTTTCAGGGGATTTTTTGTAGGAATTATAGAACACCACCGGTGCTGCCGCACAAAAAAGCACCCCGTATCCCAACAGACAGGATACGAGGTGCTCCAAACAGAAACTTCTTTTACGGCTGGGGCTGTGCGGCACCCTGTGCCGCGATGAACTCGGCTGCATCGTCCGGGATGTCGTCCAGATCGTCGTCGCTGCCCACATCCACACTGAGCGGCGGCTTTTTGAACAGGACATCGTACAGAATGGGCACGATATACAGGGTCATCAGGGTGGCGTAGCTCAGGCCGCAGATGATCACGATGGCCATGCCGCTCATCAGCTGGCTGGCCATATCGCCGCTGAACACCATCTGCAGCATGGCCAGCACGGTAGTCAGGGTGGTCATCAGGATGGGGCGCATACGGGTCTTGCCGGTGGCGATCAGCGCGGCGCGCCGCTCCATGCCGCCCATGCGCAGCTGGTTGGCGTAGTCCACGAACACGATGCCGTTGTTGACGACGGTGCCCATCAGCACGATGAAGCCCATGAGGGAGATCATGGTGAGCTGCTGCCGGGTCACCAGCAGGCCGATCAGACCGCCGGTAAAGGCCAGCGGCACGGTAAACAGCACGATAAAGGGGGACAGCAGGCTCTGGAACTGCGCCACCATGACCAGATACACAAAGGGCAGGGCCAGAGCCATCCACTGGACCATTTCCCTGACCATGAAGTCCACGTTCTCGGTCTCGCCGCCCATGGAGAAGTTGCAGCCCTCCGGCATCTCGCTGCCGGCCGCAAACTCGTTCAGGGCCTTCTGCAGAACACGGGACTGCACGGTGGTGTTGTAGCCGTCCAGCGTGTCGGCCGTGACGGTGACGTACTCGGTCTGGTTCTCGCTGGTGATGGAGTCCGGCGCGGTACCGGTCTCCCAGGTGGCAATGTCAGCCAGGGTGCAGGTGCCGGTCACCGTCTCGCCATCGGTGTTCAGGACGCTGGTGTCAAAGGTCATATCCATCATGTTTTCCTTGGTCAGGGGGTCCAGATCATTGGTGATCTTTACGTCCATGGTGGTGCCATCCACCGTCACCGGGGTCTGGGCCGTGGCGGTGGTGGTGAGCCGCTGGGCGATCTTCTGATACACCTCGGCCACGGTCAGGCCGTAGGCGCGCACCTTGTCGCGGTCCACCTTCAGGATGATGGTGGAGTCACCGGCACCAAGGCCGTTGGTGGCGTTGGCAAAACCGGGGGTGCTGTTCACGATGTCCACCACCTTTTCCGACAGGGCGGTGAGGGTGTTCACATCGGAACCATAGATCTTGATGGACAGACCGCTGGACAGCTGGCTGGTGAGCTCCCCGGTCATGCCGGAGATCTCCACCGTGCCGGTGCACTGTTCCACCCCGGCAATGGCGGTTTCCAGCGCCTGCCGGGCGGTCTCGATCTGACGGGAAGACAGATCCTCCTTCAGCATCACGTTGATTTGATATTTGCCGTAGCTGCTGGCGGCAGCCAGCAGGTCGGTGATGGTGCTGGGCAGGCCCAGCTGGCTGATGTCCATGCCCGCCACGCTGGTGTCGGTGGTGATGCCCACCTCGGTCACATTGTCCACGGCCATGGCAGCTTCCACGGCCTTGCCGGCCACCACATAGGATTCCTCCTTGCTCAGGCTTGCGTCGGTGGACAGCGTGATGACCGCCTCGTTGCTGGTGATCTGGGGCAGAAGCTCGATGCCCATGTTCAGCACCTGCCAGCCGCTGAACACCAGCAGCACCACAGCAGCTGCCAGTGGCACGGCACGGTGCTGCAGGCACCATTTCAGGCTCTGGACGTACTTGTCCTGGACCTTTTCAAACCAGACCAGCCGCTTGGGCTCGGCCTTTTTCAGCACCGTAGAGGCAGCCGCCGGCACCACGGTGACGGCCACGATGAGGGACGCCATGAGGCAGTAGCCGATGCACAGCGACATGGGCAGCATCAGGCTGCGCACGATGCTGGAGGAGAACACCACCGGCAGGAACACGCACACCGAGGTGAGGGTGGAGGCGATGACGGACATGCCTACCTGCTTTGCGCCCTGCACGGCGGCGCGGGCCGCCGGGACCCCCCGGCTGCGCAGGCGGTAGATGTTCTCGATGACCACCACTGAGTTGTCCACCAGCATGCCGATGCCGAGGGAGAGGCCCGCCAGGGTCATGACGTTCATGTCCAGATTGGTAAAGTACATGAGCACCACGGCAAACAGCACCGACAGCGGGATGCTGATGCCGACCACCAGCGTGGGTTTGACGTCCTTGAGGAAGATGGCCAGCACGATGATGGCCAGTGCAGCGCCCACCGCCATGCTGGTGAGGATGCTGCGGATGATGATGGTGATATAGTTGCCCTGGTTGGACAGCACCACGATGTGCAGGCCGTCGTACTGGGCTTCCAGCTCCTGGAAGGCGCTCAGGCAGTTGTCCGAGACGTCGCTGGCACTGGAGGTAGCGTTTTTATAGATCTTGAGCACGGCGGCCTGTTCGCCGTTCAGGCGGGTGAAGCTGTCGGCGGCGTTGTCGATGACCTCCACGTCCGCCACATCGGACAGGCGCACGTCGCCGTAGCCGTCCACATGCAGCAGCAGGGCACCGGCAATGTCATCCACGCTGTTGTACTCCTCGCCGACTTTCAGCAGCCAGGACTCGCCGCTGGCGTCCTGCACATAGCCTGCCGGCATGGAGAAGTTCTGGGCGTAGATCAGGGTGGACAGGGTGTTGATGTCCAGCTGCTTCTGCACATCCGCCTGGGCCAGCGCCTGGGTGCGGGCCGTCTCGTACTCCTGCTTGGCCGTTTCCAGCTGCTTTTCGTACTCGTTGAGCTGCTCGCGGGCCTCGGTAAACTGCATGTAGGCGTTGAGCTGCTGCTGGGTAAAGCTGCCCAGTGCACCGGAGAAGGTGCTCATGAGCTGCGGCACATTGTCCATGGCCTTGATGGTATCTTCCAGCGTGCTGTAGATCACCTGCAGGCTCTGCTGCAGCTGCAGCTCGTCCGCCAGATCAGCAGCGCTGCTGCCCTCCGTACCGGTCTCGGTGTTCACCCGCTCCTGCAGCTTCTGCAGGGCATCGGTGAGCTTGTCGGTCACGTCACGCAGTTCGGACACGACCTCGATCAGGGAGTCGATGTCCCGCATGCCGGTGTTGTCGAACTTGTCCAGCACCTTCTGCAGACCCTGCTGCACCTCGATCAGTGCCTGCTGGATCTCCGGCTCCTTGACCACGGCAATGAGCTGGTTCACGCTTTCCATCAGCGCCTGGGCCTGCTTGCGCACCACATCCACCGCGCTGCCTACCTCGGTGCTCATGGAGGCCAGCACCGTGTTGGACACGGTGTTGCCAAAGTTCTTCATCTGCCGGTCGTATTCGGCGCGGCCGGCGGCGATCTGGCTTTCCGCACTGTCCAGCTGGGCACGGGCGTCCGCCAGTTTGGTGTCGATCAGGTCCAGCAGCTGGGCGTTGATCTCGTCGATCTTGTCCTGATTCAGCTGCACCTGCACCAGCTTTTCCACCAGACCACTGGACGACACATTGGACACGCCGCCCTTGCGCTGGACGTAGGGCACCAGCGTGTCCTTGACCAGCTCCGACATCTGGTAGATGTCGCTGCCTTCCCGGCTCACCGCCACGGTCATGAAGGCGTTCATGTTCAGGCTGTACTCAATGATGGAGGGCGTCAGGCAGCTGCTGGGCAGGTCGCTCTTGGCCTGATCCAGCTTGTTGGACACCTTCACCAGGGCACTGTTCATGTCGGTATCATCGGTGAAGTGCATCAGCAGCAGGCTGTAGTTCTCCGCCGAGGTGGCCGTGATGTTCTCTACACCGGGCACCGTGAGGGCGTTCTGCAGCACGTCCGACACTTCGCTCTCCACACGCTCCGGGCTGGCACCCGGGTATACGGTGACCACCATCAGATACGGCGTGCTGACGTCGGGCAGCAGATTGGTCTGCATCTTCGTGATGGCCACAAAGCCCAGGATCAGCACCATCACCACGGCCACCAGCACCGTGAATGGCTTTTTGACACTGAATTTTTCCATTTTTCCTACCGTTTCCCTGCCATGCGCCGCAGCACCGCAGTCATCCCCCGCAAGGGTCGTTCACACTTTAACATTCCTATTATACACAGAAGATGTAAGGTTGCAACAGACCCAACCGCTTTCTTTCGCAAAACTTTTAATCTTTGCCGTCTGTTCGGGACCAAATTCCGTCACACTCCGCCTGAAATACGGTCCGGAGGGCCGGATCATTGCACCGGGCGCATTTTGTTTTTTGCGTGGAAATGTGCTTTTAAATATGGTATACTAGAGTTCAGAATGGAGCAATAGGCCCTTTTGCGGCCTTTTTCCCGATAGAGCGAACCAGCAGACGAGGAGAACTATGAAAAAAGTCATTTCGGTCCGTTTCAAAGAAAACGGCAAAAGCTATTATTTTGACCCTGCCGATGCGGATATCCGTACCGGCGATTACGTCATCGTGGAGACTGCCCGCGGCATCGAGTGCGGCGAGGTGGTGCAGGGCGTCAAGGAGATCGCCGACGCGGCGGTGCCCAAGGCCCTCAAGCCCATTACCCGCATGGCCGACAGCGTGGATGTGCGCCGGATGCGCCAGAACCGCGAGGACGAAAAGCGCGCCTACCGCACCTGCCAGGACTGCATTGCCCGCCACGGGCTGGAGATGAAGCTGGTAGAGGCCGAGTATACCCTCGACCGTTCCAAGATCATGTTCTACTTCACCGCCGACGGCCGCGTGGACTTCCGTGAGCTGGTCAAGGATCTGGCCGGCATCTTCCACACCCGCATCGAGCTGCGCCAGATCGGCGTGCGCGACGAGAGCAAGATGATCGGTGGTCTGGGCATCTGCGGCCAGCCCTTCTGCTGCAGCCGCTTCCTCAAGGACTTCCAGCCCGTTTCCATCAAGATGGCCAAGGAGCAGGGCCTGTCGCTGAACCCCACCAAGATCAGCGGTGCCTGCGGCCGCCTGATGTGCTGCCTGGCCTATGAGGAAAACGCCTACGAATACCTGAACAGCATCATGCCCATGGTGGGCAGCACCGTGCGCACCCCGGACGGTCTGGGCACCGTGCTGGAAGTGAACCCGGTGTCCGGCTATCTGCGGGTGCGCTGCGGCACCGAGAGCCTGTCGCCCCGGTACTACAAGGTAGGCGTGTGCGAATACATCAGCGGCGGCAAGCGCGCACCCCGCCGCCCCGACCCGGACGACGATTATTCCGGTGTGCGCAACCCCGCCCCGGTGGTGGCTTCCTCCGATGACGACAAGCGCTGTGCAGGCGGCTGCTGCGCCAAAAAGCGCAGCGAGAAGAATGGCTGAGCATCCAAGTGGTTAGTAAAGCAAAACTAACCATTCTTCGTGATTTTCGCTAAAAATCTCCGGCAATTTTGTCCATAAGTTAGCCCATGCTTTTGTGCAACCCAACAAAAAATCTCCTTTTGGTGCGGGGCGCTTACGGTTAGTCTTGCCTTTTCTTTTCGGCTTTGTTAAAATGCAGGCAAGGATATGAATTCCGGAGAGATGTGTACAGCCGTGCCTGACACATTTCTTCATACATTACAACGGGCACGGGGATAAAAGGAGATTTTATTATGGCACACAAGGTTTCTGACGCATGTGTTGGCTGCGGCGCTTGCGAGGGCGCTTGCCCGGTTGGTGCAGTTGCCGTTGAGAACGGCGTTGCAGTTGTGAACGCAGACGCTTGCATCGATTGCGGCGCTTGCGAGGGCGCTTGCCCCACCGGTGCAATCACCGCTGAATAATCAGCGGCATTGCCGGAATAACGCATCCAAGGCAGCAGACCTGTTCAGGCGGGTCTGCTGCTTTTTGTTTTTGCACAAATTCCGGGAGCAATTCCGGTTATTTTTCTGAGAGGAATCGGCACACTGTCTATGGAACATTCTACCGAAGTTTTGTATAATAGAACAAAGGTCTACTGTACCCCTGCCCACCGGTTCGGGTCGGACGCGCTGCTGCTGGCCCGCTTCTGCGAGCCAAAACGCAGCCAGACGGCGGCCGACCTGTGCTCCGGCTGCGGCATCGTGGCGTTGGAGTGGCACGACCGCGGCCACCGCGGCCCCTGTGCGGCGCTGGAGCTCCAACCCGAGGGCAGCGCCCTGCTGGCCGATGCTGTCACCGAGCAAGGCATCGGCCACATCACGCCCCATTGCGCCGACCTGCGCACCTTCCGGCAGGGGGAGGGCAGTTTTGACGTGTGTGCGTGCAATCCGCCCTATTTTACCGCCGGGCCTCAGAGTCAGAATGCGGCCCACGCGCTGGCCCGGCACGAAAACACCTGCACGCTGGACGATGTGTGCGCCTGCGCGTTCCGCCTGTTGAAGGACGGCGGGCGGCTGGCACTGTGCCACCGGCCGGAGCGGTTGGCCGAAGTGCTGGATGTGCTGCGGGCCCACCGGCTGGAGCCCAAGCGGCTGGCCTTCGTCAAGAACCGGGCAGACGCAGCCCCGTGGCTTTTCCTTGTGGAAGCCCAGAAAAACCGCAAGACCGGCCTGCGTGTGGAGCCGGATGTGCTCATCAGCGCCGGAGCGGCGCTCTACGGGAGGTAACTATGGCAGGAACTCTTTACATCGTGGCAACCCCCATCGGCAACCTGGACGACATGCCGCCCCGGGTGGCCGCCACCTTTGGCGCGGCAGACTTCATTGCCGCCGAGGACACCCGCGTGACCATGAAGCTGCTGAACTTTCTGGGCCTGAAAAAGCCCATGGTCAGCTACTATGAGCATGCTTTGCAGAAGGGCGAGGCCATTCTGCAGCGCATCGAGGCAGGGGAGAGCTGTGCGCTGTGCTCCGATGCGGGCATGCCCTGCGTTTCCGACCCCGGTGAGGTGATCGTGCGGGACGCTCTGGCCCGCGGCATCAAGGTGGTGCCGGTGCCGGCTGCCTCGGCCTGCGTCACAGCACTGGCCGTGTCCGGGCAGGACACCTCCCGCTGGGTATTCGAGGGCTTTCTGCCGGTGAACCGCAAGCAGAAAAAGGAACGGCTGGCCGATCTTCTGCACGAAAAGCGCACCGTGATCTTTTACGAAGCACCCCACAAGCTGCGCACCACCCTGGACGACCTGACCGCCGCCTTTGGCCCGGAGCGCAGCATCACCCTGTGCCGGGAGCTGACCAAGCTCCACGAGGAGATCTGGAAAACCACCCTGGGCGAGGCCGTGGAGCACTACAGGGCCAACGACCCCCGCGGCGAGTATGTGCTGGTGATGGCCGGTGCCCCCGCCGGGGAGGATGCCGACGCCGGGCTGACGCTGGAGCAGGCAGCGCAGCGGGCACTGGAGCTGACGGGTGAGGGCTTTGGCCCCACGGCAGCGGCCAAGGCGGCGGCACAGGGCACGCCCTATTCCAAGAGCGAAGTGTACAAGCAGCTGCTGGTGCTGCAACAGGACCGGCAGACTGCGGAATGATAAGAGGAGGACTTTTTTCGTGACAAAACTTCTGGTCCTGAGCGACAGCCATGGCGGACGCGCCGCCATTGAGCGGGTGCTGCTGAAGGAGAATGCGAACATTGACGCCCTGGTTTTTCTGGGCGACGGCCTGCGGGACCTGGAACAGGCCCTGACCCCGTACCCCCGGCTGCGGGCCTACTCGGTGGCCGGCAACTGTGACTACGGCGCTCTGGAGCCGATGGACGGTCTGGCCGCCTTTGACCAGACCATCGTGTTCTATACGCACGGCCATATGTACGGTGTAAAATACGATCTGGACACGCTGACAGATGCCGCTGCCGCCCGGGGCGCGGAATTGGCCCTGTTCGGCCACACCCACGTTCCCCATGCCGAGCAGCGGGGCAAGGTGTTTTTGTTCAACCCCGGCTCCTGCGGCCGCTGCTACACCGGCCCCGACACCTACGGCCTGCTGACGCTGGAAAACGGCAAGGTGACCGCCTATGAGCACAAAGAGGTACCAAAGCAATGAGCATCAACGAGGTGCGTTATCTGCCGGAATGCGGCAGCACCAACGCCTATGTGAAAGAGCATTTTGAAGAATTCGGTCCGGTGGGGGCCGTGTATACCGAAAACCAGACCGCCGGGCGCGGTCGTCTGGGCCGCAGCTGGGTGAATGCCGAGGGCAAGGCCCTGTACTATACGGTGGCCATCCGGGAGCCGCTGGCCCAGCCTGCCACCCTGCCGCTGCTGGCCAGTCTGGCGGTGCGCCGCCAGCTGCAGCTGCGCTACGGCGTGGACTGCCAGATCAAATGGCCCAACGACCTGCTACTCAACGGCAAAAAAGTCGTGGGCATCCTGTGCGAAAGCGTGAGCTACGGCTACCAGCAGCAGGGGCGCGGCATCCTGTGCGGCATCGGCATCAATCTGGCCCAGCCCCAGAGCTATTTTGACGCCGCCAACCTGCCCAACGGCACCTCGCTGGCACTGCAGGGGGCAAACGTTGATCTTGCCGCCGACCCTGCCTGGCTGGCCGAGGGCCTGACCGACTTTGGCTTTGACCGCAACCTGTACACCTTTGCCCGGGACGGCTTTGCGCCCTTCCGGGAGGAGTACAAGGCCGCCTGCGTCAATCTGGGCCGCCGGGTCACCTTTGACCTGCCGGAAGGCGGGCAGGGCGCCGGGGAGGCCATCGACGTGGACGAGGAAGGACGCCTTGTGGTGCGCACCGACAGCGGCGAAGTGCATGTGTTCACCGGCGAAGTATCGGTGCACGGCATCTACGGCGCCGTGTAATATGCAAAAAGAGCCGCTGCTGCACGGATGATGTGCAACAGCGGCTCTTATCGTTCGGCTTATCTTCTCCGCTTCATCCTGCGCCGCCGGTTCAGGTTGAGGGAACCGCCGCCGCATGCCAGCGTGACAACGCTCAGCACGAGCAGGATGACCGTCAGTGCGGCCAACAGCAGCAGGGTGGACCGGCTGTCGGTGCGGAAGTCGGAGACGTACTCCTGATGGGTCACCAGATCCACCTGGCCTACCTCGCAGCCGTCCAGATACACCGTGGCGGTGCCCAGCTTCTGGCCGTTTTTCACGGTGGCCGACACGCTCTCGGGCAGGTCAAAGGAATAGCTCACCTTGTCGTCCGCGTGGCCGTAGCCGCTGACCGGAGCAGCCGCATACAGTTCTACCTCCGGATGGGTGCGGCATTTGGTCAGGTCCACGGTGGTCACCACGGTCTGGGTGTCCACCAGCGGCCGGTCAGCAAAGCTGGCAAAGGCCCAGTCAAACAATGCATCACACTCACTGTACAGATGCTCGTTGCTGTCGCTGCCCAGGATCACAAGGCCGTAGGTGTGGCCGTCCTTTTGGGCAAGGGCCACCGCACAGCGGCCTGCCAGGGTGGTAAAACCGCCCTTGACCCACTTGACAGAATCCTTATAATAAGCACCAGAGGCGTCCATCAGCGGGTTGGAGCTGCTGATGGTGCGCTGCTCGCTGTGGAAATTCGTCTGGCCCAGCGTATAGGTGGTGGAACCGGCCACCTGCGCAAAGGTCTCGTTGGCCGCGCAGGCCGCCGCGATCTTTGCCATGTCCTCTGCCGAGGCCACATTGCCGTAATCGTACAGGCCGTGGGCGCAGGTAAAGGTGGCACTGGTGCAGCCCAGCTCTGCGGCACGGGCGTTCATCTGCTGGATGAAGGCATTCAGGCTGCCGCCCACGTCCCAGGCGATGACGCTGGCCGCGTCGTTGGCACTGGTGATGAGCAGGGCGTTCAGCAGGTCGATGCGGCGCACCGTCTCCCCGATTCGCAGGCCCATGGTGGTGCCGTTGGCGTTCTGGATGTCCTTGAACTCCTGGGTCAGGTCGGTGGGCACCGTGACCTCGCCGTTCAGGTCCTTGCCGCTTTCCAGCAGCAGCAGAGCCGTCATCATCTTGGTCAGGCTGGCTACATAGCGGGGCTGGTCGGCATTCTGGGTCAGCAGTGTCTTGCCGGTATCGGCATTGAACAGGTACACGGCCTCGGTCTCGGTTGCAGTCTGGATGGGCATGGGGTATACTGCAAATACCGGCAGCACTGCACTGACGGCGACCGCCAGCGTAAACACCAGCGCCGCCAACCGGCGGCAGAACGTGTTGTGAAGCATGAAGGTACCCCCTTGAATCCCGCTCCGGAAAAACCGGTGCGCACATTTTTGTTCCTTACTTATAAGAATACCATAAACGAACCAAAAGAGAAAGGTGGTTTTTCACAATGTTCCTGTCCTTTTGTGGAAAAAGTCCCCGCAACGAAGGCGCGGCCTTTGTGGCTCCCAACGCTACCGTGCAGGGCGATGTGATCCTGAAGCCCGGCTCCACCGTATGGTACGGGGCCGTGCTGCGCGGCGACGACGGTACCCTGACCCTCGGCGAGAACAGCAACGTGCAGGACAATGCCGTGCTGCACTGCGACGTAGGCGGGGCCGTGACCCTAGGCAAAAACGTCACCGTAGGCCACAGCGCCGTGGTACACGGCTGCACCGTGGGCGACGGCACCCTGATCGGGATGCACGCCACCCTGCTGAACCACTGCGTGGTGGGCAAAAACTGCATCATCGGGGCCGGTGCCCTGGTGCCGGAAGGCATGGTCATCCCGGACGGCTCGGTGGCCGTGGGCGTCCCTGCCCGGGTGATCAAACCCGTGACCGAGGCACAGATCGCCGCAAACCTCTACAATGCCGCCCACTATGTGGAGCATGGCAAAGTGCACGCACGGGAACTGAAAATCACAGCAGATTGACCAATTTCTGCCGCATTGCAAAGATCATGTTGCATTCCAGTTGCACATCGCGTATGATAAAAGCAGGTAATATCTGCTTGATTTCTGAGAGGAGGATGTTTATGTCCTGTAAAATTTCCCGCCGCAGCTTCCTGAAAGTTTCCGGCTGCCTGATGCTCGGCTCTGCGGTATCCGGCCTGCTTTGCGGCGCAGGCGACCCTGCGGAGGGCGGCGCTGCCGTGCCCACGGTAGGCGGCCTGCAGGTGAATTACGTCCGTGCCTTTGCCAAGGATTACGGAAATAATTTCCGGCAGATGGAGATCCATCTGAATATAGAGAACACCAATTCCTCTGCGGCCTATTTCAATCAAGAAAACTTTGTTCCCATGCTCGGAAACAGCCGTTACGGCGGAGAGTTTACCTTTAACGGCCTGAACAAGTGGAACGGCTCCAGATATGTGCAGGACGTCCAGCTGAAAGCCGGGGAGACCCAGACCATCTCTTACAGCTGCAAGCTGCAGCCGGAGGATCTGAGCGCCGGTCTGCGGACCGTTGACCCTGCACCCTGGAGCCTCACGCTGCTTTACGGCGGGCAGCGCCAGACCTTTACCGGCTACCTGCTTCCGGATCATTACAGCACCGAATACACCGCCGGGTCGGTGGAAAGCACCGTCCTGCCGTCGGTGGGCGGCATTGTGCTTTCCGGTTTCTGGAGCAGTGATTTTCTCACCCAGATTCCTTCTTACAGTCTGCCGATCTACTTTACCATGCAGAACAGCAATGACACAGCCGCCCAGCTGCCGTTCCGTGGCGTTGCCGAAAACGGGGATGTTCTGGACAATTTCACCATCCGGATGGACGGCCAGCCGCGGAATCATTACCGGCTCTATGCCTGTACCCATACTTCCCGTTTCACTCCAGAGGAAAAAGGCCACCTTGAAACCCTCCAGCCGCAGGAGATCTGTTTTGCGGAAACCGGGATTTCGCTGACCAAAGACGAGTACAGCACCCTGTACACAACGGGGCATACGCTGGAGATCACCTTTTCCTACGGCGATGAAAGTGTGACCGTGCGCGGCAATACCCGAACCGGAATCTTTGAAGCAATCTGACGTATTTTCATTTAAAATTTTTGTTTTTTTGATTTTTTCACAAAAAGGTAATGACATTCGCCTTAAAATCGGGTATACTAGGGCCTGTAAGGGACGCGGGGCCGCAACCGCCCCCTTACACATGATTCCTCCTCACACCAAAGCAATACCCCAAACAGAGAACCCCTCCGGTGTACCGCAAGCGCCGGAGGGGTTCTCTGTTTGTTTTTGTCTTTTTTATGCATGCGCCAGCCTTGCGGCAAATACGGTGAGTACGATCTTCGGGTTCACCTGTGCGCCCAGCCGCTGGATGGCAGCTTCGGCCAGCCGCAGGGTACGCTGGGCCTGCTGGCCCTGTACCGGGGCATGGGGGCTGCCCTGCAGCCCCGCCGCTGCCACGGCCCGGAGGTCCCGCAAAAGAGCTGCTGCACCGGCCTTGTCTTTTTCGTAGGGGGCCAGCAGCACGGCGGCGGTGTAGCTGTCGCCCGCCTGCGCGGCCCGGGCCAGTTCCATGGCCTTGTCCACCTGCTCGGTGCGAGCCTTGTCGCGGGCCGCCGTGAGCACCGTGCCAATGTGGCCGTCGAACAGTTCACTGTAGAGTGCCGCCGTCTTTTTGTCCACCCCATGGGCGGTGCAGTAGCGGGCACAGTCCGCCGGGGACACCGGCGCGATGGCAAAGCTGACGCAGCGGCTGCGGATGGTGGGCAGCACCCCGGCCAGCGAATCGGCCGTGAGCAGGAAGAGCACGCCCTCCGGCGGCTCCTCCATGACCTTCAGCAGAGCGTTGGCGGATTCCTCGTTCATGCGCTCCACATGATACAGCAGCACTGCGCGGCCCTCGGCCGACAGGCTGGTGTTGAAGATCTCGCTGCGCATGGCGGTGACCTGGCTGACCAGATACCGGCCGCCAGCCCCCATGCCCTCCACTGAGATGGCTTCGCGCACGATGCCGGTCTCGATCTGGCCGCTGTCGCGTTTGCCGGCCTTGCCCACAGCGCGGCAGCATTCGCCCCGCAGCAGGGCCTCGGCAGGGGCACCACCGGCCGGGTAGAGATAATCTGCGGCAATGCAGCGGGCCGCAAACCCGGCCCCCAGCCCCTCTTCGCCCACCAGCAATACGCTGTGGGTCAAGCGGCGGGACGCCAGCATCTGGTGCACGCTGGTTTTCAGTTCTGCGTTGCCTTCCATGCGGTCCAGCATCATGGTGGATATGCTCCTTTTGCTTTATGCTTCACCTGCCATCGGCAGGCCGGTTCCGAGTGACAGCAGTTTACCGCCGGTTCTTGCGCTTCCACTGCTCACGGCGGATCCAGGCCCGCACACTGCGGTAGGCCATGGGGCCAAAGAATGCCCAGACGTTCAGCATACTGAGCAGGTAGCTCAGCTTGCCGGCCAGCGGCGCGGACAGGAAGCTGAACACCCACAGGGCCGCCGCAAAGAAGCCGAAATACTTCACCCGGATGGGGATCACGAAGAACAGCAGCAGCTGTACCTCCGGGTACAGCATGGCAAAGGCCAGCAGCAGCGAAAGGGACAGACAGTAAGTGCTGGCCGTCACGCCGGTAAGCAGGCAGGCCAGCACCGTGCCCACCATGCCCAGCAGGAAATAGAGGGTATAGCGGAAATCGCCCCACTCCTTTTCCAGCGCCGTGCCCACGAACCAGGTAAAGTAGATGCCCAGCACCACGCTGAGGATGCTGCCGCCGGAGAAGGGGATGAACGCAAAGGTAATCGCCCGCCAGATCTGCCCCTGCAGCAGGAAAAACCGGTTCAGACCCACCCAGGCGGTGATGGTGCGGTCGATAAACAGCTCAATGGCAAAGACAAGGATCTGCCCCGCCACCAGAATGTTGGTCAGGTTTGGAATGCCGAAGCGCCCATATTTGCGCTCCAACTTGTTCAGCCAATTGTTCATGCATCATGCCTCCAGAAGTTGATGTTTCACGCTTGTCTGAGGTTATTGTACCATGATTGGACAGGGCATTCAAGAAAAAACAGGCACTCCGGCGCGGTGTGCACACCGGCGGGGAAAAACTCAGGCTGTTACAGCAAAATGCAGCCGCACTCCGGCCCATTTCACAACAAAAAAGGGTGGTGTTTTTCCATTCCGGAGAGAACTTTTCACTTTTTCCACCGGGTTTTCCACTGATTTTGTGAAAAAAAGGCCCAGTTTCCCACGAGGTTTTCCACTTTTTCCACCGGGTTTTCCACATGGAAATCTGGTTTTGCTTATACAAGCCGTAATGTCGCCCGGCGATTCATGCCAGTTTCTGGGAAGAAAAGTGGGCACTTTGCCTTTTATATAAAAGAAAGTCGAAGGATTTTCTTTTCTTTTTACAGTTCGTTCCGGCTGACGATTCGGTCCCTCTCCAGATTGGAAAAAAGAAGTCCTGAGTTTTCCACAGAATGGGAACGCCGCTTTTTCGTGTGGAAAAAGCGGGGAAAACCGCGGTTTTCCACCGTCTGCCGCCGTTCTCCGGCAGAGAGTGCTCCACATGCCGTTTTTGCTCCGGAATGCGTCCGGAATCGCGCGATTGCTTGTGTTCCATCCCGCTCTGTGCCCAGTAAAAAAACTCCCTCCGTCACGGTTCACGCCATGACGGAGGGAGTTTTCCTGTTTTACATCATATTGCGGAACACCAGCTGTGCGATCTGGAAGTACAGGATCAAACTGCAGGCATCCACGATGGTGGTGATGAAGGGCGTTGCCATGATGGCCGGGTCAGCACCCAGCTTCTTGGCGGCCAGCGGCAGCATGCCGCCCACCAGTTTTGCCAGAATGACACTGAAGAACAGCGACACGCTGACCACGATGGCATAGCCCATGACGTTCTGATACTGACCGGGGAACAGGAAGGTGTACATCAGGTAGATCCGAAGGCCGTTCACGATGCCCAGCACCGCGCCCACGATGGCAGACACTCGCAGCTCCTTGCCCAAAACCTTTACAAAGTCGGAGGGCTCCACTTCGCCCAGGGCCAGACCACGCACCATCAGGGTGCTGATCTGGTTGCCGCAGTTGCCGGCGGTGTCCATCAGCATGGGCATGAAGGACACCAGCAGGGGCAGGCTCACAAAGGCCTCCTCATAGTGGGTGGTGACCATACCGGTGAAGGTGGCCGACAGCATCAGGATCAGCAGCCAGGGAATGCGCTGCTTGGCGTGGGTCCATACGCTGGTGCCAAAGTAGGTGGTGGCATCGTCATCCGGCAGAATGGCGGCCATCTTCTGCATATCCTCGGTGCTCTCGTCGGTCAGAACGTCGATTGCATCGTCGATGGTGATGATACCCACGAACATGCCCTCGTTGTCCAGAACAGGCATGGCGGTAAAGTCGTAGCGCTGCATCTCACGGGCCACATACTCCTGGTCATCCGTGACCTTCACGGTGACCACATTGTCGTCCATGATATCCGCAATGGGTACCTTCATGTCGGAGAGCAGCAGGCTGCGGGCCGACACGACGCCCAGCAGGCGGTTGCGCTCCACCACATAGCAGGTGTACACCGTCTCGGCGTTCTCGCCCTGTTTGCGGATGGCGTCAAAGGCTTGGCCCACGGTCATGTCCTTGCGCAGGCGGACATACTCGGGGGTCATCAGGCTGCCGGCGGAGCTTTCCGGGTAATTCAGCAGCTTGTTCAGGCTCTCACGGGTCTGCTTGGAGGACTTTTCCAGCACCCGCTTGACCACACCGGCCGGCATATCTTCCAGCAGGTCGGCAGCATCGTCCAGGCTCATCTCTTCAATGGCGCTCACCAGCTCCACATCCGAAAAAGCGTTGACCAGATCGTCACGGGCTTCGTCGGACATATAGGCAAAGGCCTCGGTGGCCACTTCCTTTTTCAGCAGGCGGAACACCACCAGACGGTTGTTCTCGTCCAGCTCTTCCAGCAGTTCGGCCAGGTCGGCGGGCTGCTCTTCTTCGGTGACCTCGCGCAGCTTGACGTACTGCTTTTTGATCAGCAGCTTCAGCAGGCGGCTCTTGGTGAGCATTTCGGGGTTGGCCTTGACCTCTTCGTCGTTGGCCTCCTCTTTTTCGGCCTCGCGCATATCCTGCTTGAGGTCCTCGGTGGCTTCCTCGTTCAGGTCCTCTGCCAGCTTCTGGCGCACCTCATCGGGGATATCGGCGGGCAGTTCCTGCACCGGCAGGGCCTGTTCTGCCGCCGTGTCGATCTTCTTATCTTCCATTTCCATGGGCGTACCTCCTCAGTTTTGTGTCCGGAGGACGCAGCAGATCGGGAAACAAAAATGCGCCGCCTCATGCTGCCCGGAAACCGCCATTTCCGCGCGCACAAAACCGCGCCTTCCTTCTGTTGTTCTGCGGAAAAAAGCGCCTCAAAAAGACGCTTTGCCGCTCATCTCAGCGAAAAAGGCGAACGCAGCTGCTTTTGTTGTCCGATCCACCGCGCCGGGCGTTCGGTTTGGACTATGATCCGGGTCCATTGTTCTGCGTTCACCTCCCGTTTTTCAAAAATCTATTGAACCGTTTTTATTATAGCGCCGCAAAAAAACAGGGTCAACCCTAAACCATGCATTTACAGCAATTTTATTTGTCGCCTGCAAAGCCTTTACATGTTCCGGACGGCAGAAACAAAACGCCCTTTCCGACGTTGCGGCGCGTCGGAAAGGGCGTTTTGTTTGGATATTGCCTTGGTGTGAGGAGGAATCATGTTACTTGGGAATCGGTTGCGGCCCCGCTTCCCATGGCAAAAGTATAACAGCTTTCACATTTGATTTCGTTAAGAAGCTATGAAGAAAGTGTAAAAACGTCGTGGAAGAAATTGGAAGTTTTTGTGTGAACCCGGACACACATAAAAAATACGCCCCGGTCATCGTTGCCGATGAACGGGGCGCTAAAAACGATATCCGTTTTTTCTCTGCGGCAAGATCCCTGTAAAGCAGGTCTTATGCAGCAGGCGGAACAAGGTATCTGCAAGCAGACCTTATGCTCCTGACACACGCGGGGTGTGCTTTCAAGGACCCTCGCGGGCGCTTTGGTATCTCAGACCCCGCTGCTGCGTCTGCCCGAAGGCAGCCGCCAGCCGGAGCGTGAAATCAGTTGGTTGAGCCGTTTGGACGAACGGGGCTGTACTTCAGCCGCATCGCCTGCACATCATGGGCCATACACACAGTTTCGCACTGCTGCGTTGCGCAGTAACCGCCAGTGCGGAGCAGCCGCTCCTCTCATTTGCGGGAGCTGGGTGCCGCCATGGCTGCGGCCCGGTGGATGCAGGGGATCTGCTTACTTGTACAGGTCGACCAGACGGGTCAGGTGCTCGTAGCGGTCGTTTGCAACCTGCTGGTTGCGTGCGAACAGCTCCTTAGCACGGTCGGGGAATGCACGGGTCAGGCGGCTGTAACGGGTCTCGTTTGCCAGCAGTGCCTGATACTTGTCGTTGTCCACGGCCTTGGAGGTCAGAGTGAACGGGTTCTTGCCCTGAGCCTTGTTGGCCGGGTTGAAGGTGAACAGGTTCCAGTAACCAGCCTCAACTGCCTTCTTCATCTCGTTCTGGCAGTTGGTCATGCCGCCCTTGACACCGTGCAGCTCGCAGGGAGCGTAGCCGATGATCAGGGACGGGCCGGGATAAGCCTCAGCCTCGGCAATGGCCTTGACAGCCTGAGCCGGGTTAGCACCCAGTGCGATCTGAGCAACATAGATGTAGCCGTAGGTCATAGCGATCTCGGACAGGCTCTTCTTGCTGATCTCCTTACCAGCAGCAGCGAACTGGCAGACTTCACCAATGTTGGAAGCCTTGGATGCCTGTCCACCGGTGTTGGAGTACATCTCAGTATCGAAGACCATAACGTTGACATCCTCGCCGGAAGCCAGGACGTGATCCAGGCCGCCGAAGCCGATGTCGTATGCCCAGCCGTCGCCGCCGAAGATCCAGACGGACTTCTTGGCGATGTACTGCTTGCTCTTCAGGATCTCAGCAGACTTCTCGCAGCCAGCAGCAGCAGCCTTCTCCAGCTCAGCGATCAGGGCCTTTGCGGGCTCGTCGTTGGCCTTGGTGTTGTTCTTGGTAGCGATGAACTGCTCGTAAGCAGCCTTCAGCTCTGCGGATGCCTTGTCGGAACCAGCAACCTCAGCGATCTCCTTGATCAGGTTCTCGCGGACGGTCTTCTGGCCGATGTACAGGCCCAGGCCATGCTCTGCGTTATCCTCGAACAGGGAGTTGCACCATGCAGGACCATGGCCGCTGTCCTTGTTGACGGTGTACGGAGAGATGGATGCGGTGCCGCCCCAGATGGAGGAGCAGCCGGTAGCGTTGGAGATGTACATCTTCTCGCCGAACAGCTGAGTGATCAGGCGAGCGTAAGAAGTCTCGGCACAGCCTGCGCAGGAGCCGGAGAACTCCAGCAGCGGCTGGTTGAACTGAGAACCGATGACGGTATCGTCAGCAAACTTGGAAGGCTTCTTGGAGATGTTGGCAACGCAGTAGTCGAACACTGCCTGCTGATCTGCCTGGCTGTCCTGCGGGACCATGGTGATGGCCTTGGTGGGGCAGACGGTGACGCACTCGCCGCAGCCCATGCAGTCCAGAGGAGACACAGCCATCACAAACTTGTACTCGTTTGCAGGCTTGTTGTCGCGGCTCTTGGTCTGAGCAGGAGCAGCTGCCAGCTCGTCGGCGGTCAGCTGGAAGGGACGGATGGTAGCATGAGAGCACACGAATGCGCACTGGTTACAGCCAACGCACTTTGCAGCATCCCACTCGGGGACGTTGACAGCGGTGCCGCGCTTCTCGTATGCAGAAGCGCCCTGCTCCCACTCGCCGTTTGCATTTGCCACGAAGGAGGAAACAGGCAGGCTGTCGCCGTCCATACGGGCAATGGGCTCCATGACGTCACGGATCTGCTTGACCAGCTCCGGACGGCCGGTGAGAGCCTTGGGTGCGGGATCAGCTTCGGGGTTGGACCAGGATGCGGGCACGTCCACCTTGTGGATGGCGTCAACGCCTGCGTCAATGGCCTTCCAGTTCATCTCAACGACGTCCTGGCCCTTCTTGCCGTAGCTCTTCTGAGCGGCCTGCTTCATGAAGTTGACGGCATCCTCGATGGGCATGACGTCAGCCAGCTTGAAGAATGCAGACTGCAGGATGGTGTTGGTGCGCTTGCCCATGCCGATCTCGATGGCCTTATCAATAGCATTGATGGTATACAGCTGGATGTTGTTGTCAGCGATATACTTCTTGGCCTCGGCATTCAGGTGGTGACCCAGCTCCTCATCGGACCACTGGCAGTTGATCATGAACACGCCGCCGGGCTTGACATCCTGGACCATCTTCATGCCCATGTGGATGTAAGCGGGGTTGTGGCAGGCCACGAAGTCAGCCTGGTTGATGTAGTAGGGGCTGCGGATGGGCTTGTCGCCAAAACGCAGGTGGCTGATGGTCACGCCGCCGGTCTTCTTGGAGTCATACTGGAAGTATGCCTGAACATACTTGTCGGTATGGTCGCCGATGATCTTGACGGAGTTCTTGTTTGCGCCGACGGTGCCGTCGCCGCCCAGGCCCCAGAACTTGCACTCCTTGGTGCCAGCAGCTGCGGTGATGGGAGCGGGCTTGACTTCCGGCAGAGACAGGAAGGTGACGTCGTCGGTGATGCCCAGGGTGAAACGCTCCTTGGGCTGATCCTTCTCCAGCTCCTTGAACACCCCAGAACTTGCACTCCTTGGTGCCAGCAGCTGCGGTGATGGGAGCGGGCTTGACTTCCGGCAGAGACAGGAAGGTGACGTCGTCGGTGATGCCCAGGGTGAAACGCTCCTTGGGCTGATCCTTCTCCAGCTCCTTGAACAGAGCGAAGATGGAGGACGGGGGAGTGTCCTTGCTGCCCAGGCCGTAACGGCCGCCGGTCAGGACGACATCGTTCAGGCCAGCCTCACGCAGGGTAGCAGCAACATCCAGGTACAGGGGCTCGCCCAGGGAGCCGGGCTCCTTGGTACGATCCAGAACTGCAACCTTCTTTGCAGTCTTGGGCAGGACCTTCAGCAGAGCGGAGGACACCCAGGGACGGTACAGGCGGACCTTGATGATACCGACCTTCTCGCCCTTGGCGTTCAGGTAGTCGATGACCTCATCAGCAACGTCGCAGATGGAGCCCATAGCCACGATCACACGGTCAGCATCGGGTGCGCCGTAGTAGTTGAACAGATCGTAGTTGGTGCCCAGCTTCTCGTTGATCTTGGCCATGTACTTCTCGACCACTGCGGGCAGTGCGTCGTAAGCGGAGTTGCAGGCCTCACGGTGCTGGAAGAACACGTCGCCGTTCTCGTGGGAACCGCGCATCTTGGGGTGCTCGGGGTTCAGAGCCTTGGCACGGAACTCCTCAACAGCCTTCATGTTGCACATTTCCTTCAGATCAGCGTAGTCCCACTTCTCGATCTTCTGGTACTCGTGAGAAGTACGGAAGCCATCGAAGAAGTTCAGGAAGGGAACCCGGCCCTCGATTGCTGCCAGATGGGCAACAGGGGACAGATCCATAACTTCCTGCACGCTGCTCTCGACCAGCATTGCGAAGCCGGTCTGGCGGCATGCCATAACGTCGCTGTGATCACCGAAGATGTTCAGGGACTGGGTAGCAACGGTACGTGCAGAAACATCGAACACGCAGGGCAGCTGCTCAGCAGCGATCTTGTACATGTTGGGGATCATCAGCAGCAGGCCCTGAGAAGCGGTGAAGGTGGTGGTAACAGCACCTGCACCCAGAGAGCCGTGCACAGCGCCGGCAGCGCCGGCCTCAGACTCCATCTCGACGACCTTGACCTGGTTGCCGAAGATGTTCTTCTGACCGGCTGCGGACCACTGGTCCACAGAGTCAGCCATCGGAGAAGACGGGGTAATGGGGTAGATAGCAGCCACGTCCGTGTAGGCGTATGCTACATGAGCGGCAGCGGTATTGCCATCCATGGTTTGCTTTGCTCTAGGCATTTTTCTTCCTCCATTGTTCAGAATTTGGTACCTTTTGCGCGGGGCAATCGCGCCCCGCTGGGGCCGGAGAACCCCAAAAGGCACTATTGCTCATATATTATATTAGCAAATTCCGCCCTCAAAGTAAATGCAAACCCACTGGCAAAACGCAACAAAATTTCAAGAAATTTTTTGGTGCTTTTTTACGCTTGTGTCTTTTGTTGCATCTAACCTGACAGATTATTAAGAATCCGGCTTTTTTGCTGTGTTTTTCTTCATTTATCCTCAATTTTGAATTGACAACCGGCGCTTTGTTGCCGTAAACTTGAACCAGCATCATTATCATCTGGAAAGGACGCAAATACGATGGACGCTGCACATTTTGAAAAGACGCTCACAAGTGAGGTGCTGTTCGAGGGCCGGGTGGTCACCCTGACCAAGGATACCGCCCTTTTGGAAAATGGAAAGACCGCCACCCGCGAGGTGGTCCATCACCACGGCGGGGCCTGCATCGTGCCCTACTTTGAGGACGGCACCATCTGCATGGTGCGCCAGTTCCGCTACGCCATGCAGCAGGAGCTGTGGGAGCTGCCCGCCGGCAAGCTGGAAAAAGGGGAGGACCCCTTTGAAGCCGCCAAGCGGGAGCTGGAGGAGGAGTGCGGCCTGACTGCCGACAAGTACACCTCCCTGGGCGAGTTCTACCCCACTGTGGGCTATGATACCGAGATCATCTACACCTGGGTGGCCACCGGTCTGCACGAGACCCGGATGCATCTGGATGCGGACGAGTTCCTGACCCCTGACCGGGTACCGCTGACCCAGGCCTATGAGATGGTGATGCGCGGCGAGATCAAGGACGGCAAGACCATTGCAGGCGTGCTCAAGCTCAAGGCCCTGTTGGACGAGGGCAAGCTGTGAACATTCTCTACGAAGATACTGCCCTTGTGGTGCTGGACAAGCCCGCCGGGCTGACCAGTGAGAAAGGCGTGCCCGCTGCCCTGCGCCAGCGGTGGGGCAGGCCGGATGCATACGTTGGGGTCATCCACCGGCTGGACACCGGCGTTTCGGGGCTGATGGTCTATGCCAGAACACCCAGAGCCGCTGCTGCCCTGACAAAACAGGTGACGGAGAGCCAGCAGGCCTATGCCATTCTGGACGGCAGGGCAGAGGCTGGCCCCGGTGCACCGGCACAGCCCTGCTTTCTTAAAACATACCGGGCCGTGATCGCAGGCGGGCCGGACGAACAGCTGCCACCCGAGGGCATCCTGCGGGACTATCTGTTCAAGGACAGCCGGAAGGGCCGGGTCTTTCCGGTAAAGCGCCCCCGCAAGGGGGTGCGGGAAGCCGTGCTGGAATACTGCATCGTGGAGACGGCACCGGACGGTTCCCTGAGCCTTGCGGAGATCACGCTCCACACCGGGCGGACACATCAGATCCGGGTGCAGTTTGCCTCCCGGAAGCACCCGCTTTACGGAGACGGCAAATATGGCAGCCGGTTCAAGGGGGACATTGCCCTGCAGAGCGCAGGGCTGCGCTTTGTGCACCCGGATACCGGCAAGCCCATGGCCTTTTCTCTGCCCCTACCCGCCGCCGCACCGTGGAAGGAGTTTTTGGAATAAGGCTGTTGCACATGGTCAGCATCCTCACCCTCTCCGTCACCTGCGGTGACACCTCTCCCAAAGGGAGAGGCCTTGGCAAAAAGATGAAGTTTGCGTGGACTGCCAAGGGCTCCCACTTTGGGGGAGCTGGCATCGCGTAGCGATGACTGAGAGGGCGAGCCCGCTAAAGGAATAATCATTTCAACTAGGTGAGTGATATGGAACAGCAATACAAGACCGACGCTGAAATTTACGCTGTACTGGAGCGGGAGATCATCGACTTGACCCTGCGGCCGGGCAGTTCGCTGAGTGAGAACCCGCTCTGCGCCCGCTTTGGGGCACCGCGTTCCATGATCCGGGTGGTGCTGCAGCGGCTGCAGGAGAACGGGCTGGTGAAGATCGTTCCCTACAAGGTCACCACTGTGACCCGGCTGAACCGGGAGATCGTGGATGAGCTCATCTACGAGCGCACCGCCGTAGAAGCCCGCGTCCTGCGGGACTTCTCGCCCAAGTGTACGCCGGAACAGCGGGCGCTCATCCGGCGGCGGGCCGATGCCTACGCCGCGCTGGCCCGCGCCGAGGAGATCGACTACAACAAGCTCTATGAGGCAGACCGCCTGCTCCATGAAACATGGTTTGCCGCCATGGGAAAAATGTATCTGTGGCGCACCTTACAGAACGCCCACGCCGATTACAGCCGCTTCCGGATGCTGGACACCATGACCAGCGGCGGGCTGGACGAGGTGATCGCCGACCACCAGAACATCATTGCCGCCATTGAGCGGTGTGATCTTGCCGCCTTTGAGCCGCTGGTGGAGCGCCACCTCTACGGCGGCATCCGGCGGCTGGGCTCCAAGCTCACCGAGGAATATGCCGACTACTTTGAGCCGGAAAAATAATGCACCCCTAAAAATGTTCCACGGGGAACAAAACCGGCACAGCGCCTGCCTGACGCTGTGCCGGTTTTCTTTGCCCTTTTTTCAGAAGAACACGCCGGAGATGAAAATTTCCAGCCCAATGCCGATGAGGATGATACCGCCCAGCACAGAGGCCTTGCCGGAGAGCTTGGTGCCGAACTTTTTGCCGATGCGCAGGCCCGCCATGCAGAGGAAGAAGGTGACGACGGCAATGATACCGGAAGCTGCCAGCGCCATCAGCCAGCCATACTCCGCAATGGTAAAGCCGACCGAGAGGGCATCAATGCTGGTGGCCACGCCCTGCATAAAGAGGGCACCGGCACTCAGCGCGGCGGCTTCCTCGGTTTCCTCGCCCCGGATGCCATCGATCAGCATCTTGCCGCCGATATAGCCCAGCAGGGCAAGGGCGATCCAGGGGATGAATGTTTCAAAGGAAGAGAACATCTCCACGATGGTATGGACGCAGACCCAGCCTGTCATGGGCATCACGGCCTGAAACACACCAAAGGTGCCCGCAATGATGCACATCCTTTTTCGGGACATGCCGGGGTCATGCAGACCATTTGCCATCGAGACCGAAAACGCGTCCATGGCAAGGCCCACGCCCAGCAGTGCACTGTTGAGAAAAAACAAAAAACTCCATTCCATAACTGAATGCCTCCTGAATCTGACCAAAATTACGGTGCGGCAAAAACAAAACCCGAGATCGGCGCGCGTGCACGTCCGGTCTCGGGTCATTTTTTACAAATGAACTCCATGTGTTGGGCGTGGTACTCCGCACCATAACACATGAGTCTCGCAAATGAAAGCAAGCCAGACAGCGGTGCTGTCATTGTGTTGACTTGCTGCGCCGTCTGCAAACAGCGCCTGCTACTCCCCCATGGGATTTTGTGATTGTTTCGTTAGTCTATCATATTTTCTGATAGAAGTCCAGGCTAACTCTTTTATTTTATCTGGCAGGACAGGCTCAATCCTCAGCCGGTGCCTCGGAGGCGGAGGCCTCATCGGCTGCTTCCATGGCGGCCAGCTGCTCTGCGGTAGGCTCATCGCCCTCCTCAGCCTCGACCGTCTCGGTCTGGGCTTCATCGTCGTGGTCGGTACGGGCCAGGACCATGACCTTATCATTCTCGCCCAGACGCATGACACGGACACCGGAGCCGTAACGGCTCTGCACCGGGATCTCATTGGCGTGCAGGCGGATGATGATGCCCTCCTGGCTGCTCAGCAGCACGTCATCCACATCGTCCACGATCTTGACCGCGGCGACCTTGTCCTTGGAGGCATCGTAGTTGCGGATGCCCTTGCCGCCGCGGGCGGTGATGCGGTAGGTGTCGATGTCCGACCGGCGGCCCTTGCCGTTCTCGGTGACGGTGAGCACCGTGCCGCCCTCGCGGCAGATGCACACCCCCACAACTTCATCGCCCTCGGCCAGACGGATGGCGCGCACGCCGTGGCCGCTGCGGCCCATGGGACGTGCATCGGCTTCGTTGAAGCGGATGGCCTGACCGTTGCGGGTGGCAACGATGAGCATATCGTGGCCGGTGGTCAGGCGGGTCCAGGCCAGAGCGTCGCCCTCGTTCAGGGCAATGCCGATCAGGCCGGACTTGCGGATATTGGCATACTGCTCCAGCGGGGTGCGCTTGATGAGGCCCTGCTTCGTGACCATGGTCACAAAGCCGCCCTCGGTGTCGGCTTCCTTCGACTGGCAGATCATGTTGGTGACCTTTTCGCCCTCGGCCAGCTGCAGCAGGTTGACGATGTTGCTGCCCTTGCTGGTGCGGCTGCCCTCGGCGATGGTGTAGCCCTTGATGCGGAACAGGCGGCCCTTGTCGGTGACAAAGAGCACATAGTCGTGGGTGGAACCTACGAACATCTCCTGCACGATGTCCTCTTCCTTGCGGGTCATGCCGGAGATGCCGCGGCCGCCGCGCTTCTGGGCCTGATAGGTAGCCTTGAGCTGGCGCTTGATATAACCGGCCTCGGTCAGGGTATAAACGCACTGCTCTTCAGCAATCAGATCCTCGATATCCACCTCGCCGGTCACGGTCTCGATCTCGGTGCGGCGGTCATCGCCAAAGCGACGCTTCATCTCCAGCAGCTCGCTCTTGACGATCTCCAGCACGCGGGCATCATCGGCCAGGATCTCTTCCCAATCCCGGATCTTGGCGTTCAGGGAGCCCAGCTCTTCCTCGATCTTCAGGATCTCCAGACCAGCCAGACGGCCCAACTGCAGCTTGACGATGGCATCTGCCTGCGGGTCATCAAAGCCGAACTGCTCCATGATGGCTGCCTTGGCCTCGCTCATGCCGCCCTTGCAGGCACGGATGGTGGCAATCAGCTCATCCACAATGTCGGTGGCCTTCTTCAGGCCTTCCAGAATATGGGCGCGTTCCCGGGCCTTTTTCAGGTCATACTGGGTGCGGCGGCGCACCACCTCGTCCTGGAACTCGACATACTTCTGGATCATCTGCTTCAGGGTCATCACCTTGGGCACCTTGTGGTCGATGGCCAGCATGATGACACCCACGGTATCCTGCAGCTGGGTGTACTGGTACAGCTGATTCAGGACGACCTGGGGGTTGGCATCCTTGCGCACGTCAATGACGATGCGCATTCCCTTGCGGTTGGTCTCATCGTTCAGGTCACTGATGCCCTCGATCCGCTTTTCCTTGATCAGGTCGGCAATGTTCTCAATGAGGCGTGCCTTGTTGACCATGTAGGGGATCTCGGTCACAATGATCTGGGCGCGGCCATTCTTCTTTTCCTCAATGGTGGCGCGGCCGCGCAGGGTGATCTTGCCACGGCCGGTGGCATAGGCAGCACGGATGCCGCTGCGGCCCATGATGATGCCGGCGGTGGGGAAATCGGGGCCCTTGATGTGCTCCATCAGGCCGGGCAGGTCGATGTCCGGGTCCTCGATATAGGCCACACAGCCGTCAATGACCTCACTCAGGTTGTGGGGCGGGATGTTGGTGGCCATACCAACGGCGATGCCCTGACTGCCGTTGACCAGCAGGTTCGGGAAACGGCAGGGCAGAACGCTGGGCTCCTTCTTGGTCTCATCAAAGTTGGGGTCCCAGTCGATGGTATCCTTGTCGATATCGGTCAGCATCTCCACGGCCATGCGGCTCATGCGGGCCTCGGTGTAACGGTAAGCAGCCGGGGGGTCGCCATCCACAGAACCAAAGTTACCCTGACCATCCACCAGCGGGTAGCGCAGGGAGAAATCCTGTGCCAGACGGACCATGGCATCGTAAACGGATGCGTCGCCGTGGGGGTGGTAGGAACCCAGCACGGCACCAACGGTGTCGGCGGATTTGCGGTATGCATGGCTGGGGTCGTTGCCGCGCTCGTGCATGGTGTACAGGATGCGGCGGTGGACAGGCTTCAGGCCGTCGCGCACATCGGGCAGGGCGCGGGACACGATGACTGACATGGAGTAGTCCAGGAACGCGGTCTCGATCTCCTTCTTGACATCGCGGATGATCTTTTTGGTACCGCTGCCCGGTATCATCACATAATCTTCTTCCATTGTTTCCTCCGTAGGGTTGAACATTCTCCATGTCATACTGACATGAAGTTTATCGTTTTTAGGAAAGCATCCTCACCCTCTCAGGCGCTTACGCGCCAGCTCCCCCAAAGTGGGAGCCCTTGGCAGTCCACGTAAACTTCATCTCTTTGCCAAGGCCTCTCCCTTTGGGAGAGGTGGATTTGCGAAGCAAAGACGGAGAGGGCGAGCACGCTTACACATCCAGCTTCGCGTACTGGGCGTTGGTCTCGATAAAGCGGCGGCGGGGCTCCACCTGGTCGCCCATCAGGATGGTAAAGGCTTCATCGGCCTTTTCGGCATCCTCAATGGTGATCTGAACGATGACGCGGTTATCGGGGTTCATGGTGGTCTCCCACAGCTGTTCGGGGTTCATCTCACCAAGGCCCTTATAGCGGTTGACCTTTGCGCCGGGCATCTCCTGCGAGAGAATGGCCATTTCAGCATCGTTGTAGGCGTACTTGATGGTGTTGCCCTTCTGCACCTTGAACAGGGGCGGCTGGGCGACATAGACATGGCCCTGCTCGATGAGGGGGCGCATATAGCGGAAGAAGAAGGTCAGCATCAGGGTGCAGATGTGAGAACCATCAACATCGGCATCGGCCATGATGAACACTTTATCATACCGCAGCTTGGAGATATCGAATTCCTCGCCGATGCCGCAGCCCAGAGCCAGCACAACGGGCATCAGCTTATCGTTGCCGTAGATGCGGTCCGCACGGGCTTTTTCCACGTTCAGCATCTTGCCCCACAGGGGGAGGATGGCCTGAATGGCAGAGTCACGGCCCATCTTGGCAGAGCCGCCTGCAGAGTCACCCTCGACGATGAAGATCTCGGTGCGGGTGGGGTCTTTTTCACGGCAGTCGGCCAGCTTGCCGGGCATCCGGCTGGTCTCCAGCGCGCTCTTGCGGCGCACCAGCTCCCGGGCCTTTTTGGCAGCGGCGCGGGCGCGGGCTGCCTGGGTGGCCTTTTCAAAAATGGCCTTTGCCACGCCGGGGTTCTCCTCAAAGAACTCCATCAGCTTGGTGTACACCATGTTGGAAACAAGGGTGCGGATCTCGGTATTGCCCAGCTTTGCCTTGGTCTGACCCTCGAACTCCGCCTCCTGCAGCTTGACGGAAATGACGCAGATGAGGCCCTCGCGGACATCGGAGCCGGAAAGGTTCTCGTCCTTATCCTTCAGCAGGCCGTGGCTGCGGCCGTAATCATTGAACACGCGGGTCAGGCTGTTCTTGAAGCCCTCCTCGTGGGTGCCGCCGTCCGGGGTGTTGACGTTGTTGGCAAAGCTCAGCAGCAGCTCGTTGTAGCTGGAATTATACTGCAGCGCGATCTCGGCCATGCCCCGCTCGGTCTGGCCCTTGAGGTAGATGACATTGGGGTGGAGCACCTCCAGATTGCGCTTTTCGCCCAGATAGGTGACAAAGCTCTTGATGCCGCCCTCATAGCACATGACCTCGGTACGGTAGCAGGGGTCGCCCTCCTGGCCATCCTCCAGAACGGGGGTATAGAGCTCCCGCTCATCGGTCAGGGTGATCTTGACACCGGCGTTCAGGAAGCTCTCCTCGCGCAGACGCTTTTCCAGCGTCTCGAAGTTATAGACGGTGGTGTCCTTGAACATCTCGGGGTCGGGCTTGAAGGTAACGCGGGTGCCGGTGACCCCCTCGGCCACCGTGCCCAGACACTTCAGGGGGCCGTCCGGGTCGCCGCGGCGGAAGGTCTGCTCGTATTCATGGCCGTCGCGGCGGACATTGACCGTCAGCCACTCAGAGCAGGCGTTGACCACGGACGCGCCGACACCGTGCAGACCGCCGGCCACCTTGTAGCCGGAGTTCTCGCCGCCGAACTTACCGCCTGCGTGCAGGATGGTATAAACGACGGTGACGGCGGGCAGACCGGTATCGGCCTGGATATCCACGGGGATGCCGCGGCCGTTGTCGGTGACCTGAATGATGTTATTCTTTAAGATCTTGACCTCAATGTGGTTGCAGTAGCCAGCCAGCGCTTCATCAATGGCATTGTCCACGATCTCGTAGACCAGATGATGCAGGCCCCGCTCACCGGTGGAGCCGATATACATGCCGGGACGCTTGCGCACGGCCTCCAGACCCTTCAGGACCTGGATCTCGCTGGCATTATACTCATGGTCGGTCGCGGTTTCCACATTGGTGCTGGTGATGATTTCCTCTGCCATATCCTTTCTCCCTTTACTTGATATTTTTTCAATCGATTGGATCGTTGTTGATTTTTTCAGAACGACATTTCGGTGCGCCGCTTCATGGCCGCGCTGGACAGCTCCGAAAGATAAACGGTGTCCACAGGGGCATCGGCCAGAACATAACACTGGGGCAGGTCATCCGAAAGGCTGACCACGGCCCCATTCTTCTGGGCATAGTTGAGAAATTCCCGCCCCCGGGGGGAGACAGTGGTGGTCTCCAGATTGAAGATGCCGATGATATCACGGTCATTCAGGACATAGTCCCGGCCCAGATGGATATACATTGCGTATATTCTCCCGCAGATGCAGACTGCATATTCTGTCGCATTTTCCGCGTTCTATGCAATGCAGTGATGCAACATTTTTCCATTTCAGATTTTACTCAGGACACCGCCGTTCATGCGGTAGACCTCGCCATCTGTTTTCAGGAAGGCCGTATCGTCACAGCTGGTGACGAAGGTCTGCTTTTCCCGCATCCGGGTCAGCAGATACTGCTTGCGGCCATCATCCAGCTCACTGAGCACGTCATCCAGCAAGAGGACGGGGTGCTCCCCGGTGATGGCGGCAGCGGCGGCGGCTTCGGCCATTTTCAGGCTGAGCACCACGCTGCGCTGCTGCCCCTGGCTGGCAAACACTCTGGCGGGCTGGCCGTCCAGCAGCAGCTCCAGATCCTCCCGGTGGGGGCCGCACAGGCTCTGCCCGGCCCGGACTTCCTCATTCTGGCGGGCTTTGAGCAGGGCTGCCAGACCACCCGGCTCAAACTGGGCGGCATACCGCAGCTCCATCCGCTCCGCCCCATGGGAAAGCTCCTCGTAATTGGCGCAGGCCAGCGGAGCCAGCCGTTCCAGGTAGGCCCGCCGCCGCTGCTGGATGGCTTCCCCCTGCGCGGCAAGCTCGGTGTTCAGCACCTCGAGCAGGGCCATTTTTTCGGCGTAGGGACGTTCCTGCCCGGCAGGGGAGTGGCGCAGCAGAGCGTTTTTCTGCTGCAGGGCCCGCAGATAGCGGCGGTACACGGTCAGGTAGCCGGGGTAGAGCTGACAGAGGGCGGCATCCAGAAATTTGCGCCGCCCCTCGGGCGCTCCCTTGACCAGACTCAGGTGGCCGGGGTCGAACACGACAGCCGGAAAACTGCCGGCAAGCCCTGCTGCCCGCCTGGGGGCTGCCCCGTTCACCGAGGCGTACCGCCCGGGCCGCTGGGAATCCGGGGTGCCCACCGTCAGCCGGACACGGTTCGGCTCGTCAGGCTCCTGTTCCTCCTGCTGCGCCCGGAGCGTGGAGGCTTCCAGCACGGCAAAGGGCTCGCCCCGCCGCACCAACTCTGCATCCTTGCCGCCCCGGAAGCTCTTGCCGCCGGTCAGCAGCCAGATGGCCTCCAGCAGGTTGGTCTTGCCCTGGCCGTTGTTGCCGCAGATCACAGTCAGCTCCCGGCCCGGGGTCAGGCTTGCCGATGCGATATTGCGGTAATTCGTTACTTCTAAGGAAAGCAGGCGCATGGTTTACTGGCCCTGTCCCACTTCCACGGTCTGGCCGTCCAACTCGACGACATCCCCGGCGCGGCACTTTTTGCCCCGCATGGTGCAGACCTCACCGTTCACCTTGACAGCACCGCCCTGCACCAGCTCCTTGGCTTCGCCGCCGGTCTCACACAGGCCCGCATATTTCAGCAGGGCATCCAGCTTGATAAATTCCGTATGGATGAGAATTTTTTGCATTTTTATGCCTCTCAATCATTCTTGAAGCGGACAGGCAGGACCAGATACAAAAAGTCGCTGCCCTCGGTAGGCAGAACCTTGACCGGGCTCAGCGGGCCGCTGATCTCCAGCTTGACCTGCTCGGTGCGGGCGTTGCGCAGGGCATCCAGCAGATAGCGGTTGTTGAAACCGATCTCCACCTCATCGCCCTCGCACTGCGCGTTGAATTCATCCACCACGCGGCCCAGATTGGTCTGGCAGCGGACCACCACTTTACCCTCTGTAAAACTGATGCGGAGGGGATTTTTTAAACGCTCTGTAATGATCAGGGAGGCACGCTCGATGGTCTCGATGAACTCCTTGGTGTCCAGAACCACGCTGGTGCGGCTGCCATTGGGGATCACGTTGTGGTAGTTGAGGAACTCGCCCTCGATCAGGCGGCTCATGATGGTGTAACCGGCAGTGGTGAACACCACATAGCGGCGGTTTGCGGAGATGTGCACGGTCTCCTCGTCGTCGTTGGCCAGCAGGTGGGAGACCTCGTTCATTGTCTTGCTGGGCACGATAATGCGGATCTCCTTTATGGCTTCCACCGGCCGCTCCACAATGGCCAGACGGTAGCCGTCCAGCGCAACAACGGTCAGCTTATCCGGCGAGATCTCAAATAATTCACCGGTATGCGCAGGTTTTTTCTCATCCTGACTGACAGCGTACAGGGTGCGCTCGATCATATCGCGGAGCACGCCGGTCTTGATGTTCAGGGTCTCCTCGGCCCCGGTGTTGGGCAGTTCGGGGAAATCGGTGGGGTTCATGGACTGGATCTCGAACTGTGCCACACCGCTCTGGATGGTGGTTTTTCCGTTTTCGGTAGATTGGATGTTGATCTGGCCGGAAGGCATCCGGCTGACCATGCTGCTGAGCAGCTTGGCGTTCAGCACCACCTCGCCGGGCTCTTTGACATTGGCATCAATGGTGGTCACGATGCCCATTTCCAGGTCGTAGCCGGTCAGGGTGAGCTGGAAGCCTTCGGCTTTCAGCAGGATACCCTCCAGTACCGGGATGGTGGAGCGCAGGGTAACAGCTTTGGAAACGCCGTCGATGGCTGCACTCAGCAGGGTCTTATCGCAGATGATGTTCAATTGCGCGTCTCTCCTTATTTTGGATTCAAGTTTTGAGGTTCTTTCTCCCATAAAACAGGGACAAAACCTCCAAATCTATATTGAACTTGTTGTAGTATTCGTAGTAGGGGCTGGGGAAGATGTGGAAAAGTCGGAAAATATGTGGAATGGTGCGGCTCCGTGGTTTTCCACCGGCTTGTGAATGCAGTGTGAAAGGCTTGTGGAAAGGGCTGGAGCTGCTTTTCTTTCCACGGCGGGTGTGCAAAACAGAAGTTGAATGTTGAAAACTCGGTGGAAAGAGTGGAGAACTTTGTCGTCTAAACACAATATCTTGTTCTGTTTACCCGGATTCCCCTGCATTTCTCCCCATATTTGGGGTTTCATCCCCTGTGAGAGTATGACTTTTGCCCCTGTTTTCCCGTCAGGCCTTGACGTTCTTGATGATGTCGCTGACGGTTTCGCGCAGGTGCTGGTCGTTCTTCATGTCCCGCTCCATGGTCTTGAGGGAGTAGACGATGGTGGAGTGGTCGCGGCCCGAGAACTCCCGGCCGATCTCCTCCATGCTCATGCCGGTGACTTCGCGCAGGATATAGATCGCCACGCGGCGGGCGGATGCAACGTTGGCGTTCCGCTTGGTGCCCCGGATGTCGGCAGGGGAGACGTTGAAGGTGCGGGAGACCTCGCCCACGATCTTCTCGATGGTCACGGGCACGGGCTGGGTCTCGTTGAGGATGTCCTTGATGGCATTCTGTGCCACGCTGATGACAGGCTGGATGCCCTCCAGCATGTAGTAGGCGTTCAGCTTTTTCACTGCGCCCTCCAGCTGGCGGATGTTGTTCTTCAGGTGGTTGGCGATGAATTCCGCCACATCCTCGGGCAGATCCAGGTGGAGCAGCTCGGCCTTGCGCTTGACGATGGCCACGCGGGTCTCGAAATCAGGCGGCTGGACATCGGCGGTCAGGCCCCACTCAAAGCGGGTGCGCAGGCGCTCTTCCAGGCTCTTGATCTCCTTGGCCGGGCGATCAGAGGCGATCACGATCTGCTTGTGGGCATCGTGCAGGGAGTTGAAGGTGTGGAAAAACTCCTCTTGGGTGGACTCCTTGCCGGCGATGAACTGGATATCGTCCACCAGCAGCAGGTCGGCCACGCGGTACTTCATGCGGAAGTCCTCGGTGCTGCCGGCGCGGATGGCGGCGATCAGCTCATTGGTGAACTGCTCGCAGGTAACGTACATGATAACGAAATCGGGGTGGGTGCGCTTGATCTCGGTCTGGATGGCCGTGAGCAGATGGGTCTTGCCCAGACCGGAGCCGCCGTAGATGAACAGCGGATTATAGGCTCCGGAGGGGTTGGCCGCAACCGCCTGCGCCGCAGCAAACGCAAACTGGTTGGAGGGACCCTTGATGAAGTTCTCGAAGGTGAACTCGTAATTGCCCTGGGGCGAGGCGGGGTTTGCCTCGTACTGCTGGGCCAGCACCACCTCATGGGGCGGGGTGCTGGGCACCACCAGCGTGATGTCCACGTCAAAGCCCAGCACGGTCTTAAAGGCCTCTTTCAGCAGGCCGAGGTAGCGGTCGGTGACGATCTTGCAGATGAAATCGTTGCGCACCGACAGGGTGATATGGCTCGAGTCCTCAAAGCTGATGGGCTCAAGTCCGTCGATGTAGAGATTATAGGTCGGCTCGGCCATCTGCGTTTTGCAGTATGCCTGGGCGGCCTCTAAAACGTCCTTGAAAGAATCCATAAAACATCCACTCCATTGAATTGGTCGAAGTTTTCAACAATGCTGCTGATACCCCGTTAGTATACCACAAAAATCTCCCTGCGTCTATATTCTATAATGTAATTTATAATACATAAGAAAAGACGCTCCATCGTGCCCTCGCGGCTCTTGTGTTCAAGGCGGTTTTTGGCCACAAGATATGGTGGAAGAAAAGTTTTCCACGGAGAACCGGTGAAAAAGTTGAAAGCTTTTTCACAAAGAAATTTGAAAAAAGTTTGCTGGAAAGTGAAAAAAACGCTTGACAGAAGGGGATAGTGTGCGATATACTGTTGAATTGCAAGCCTGTCCCCAATTTGGGACCAGAAATACCCCATTACCGGGGACGAGTTTTTACGGAGGATACAACCATGAAGAGAACTTTTCAGCCCAAGAAGCGTCATCGCAAGGAAGTTCATGGCTTTCTGACCCGCATGAGCACCAAGAACGGCCGCAAGGTCATCAATGCTCGCCGTGCTAAGGGCCGCAAGAGCCTGACCGTCTGATCCCGCTTTGCCAGGGATCCGGCGCAGAATTGAACATGCGCACAAAAGACTGCTGATCCTGAATTGGCGGTCTTTTTCTTATTTTGGACGTTCTGCGCGCGGAATAACTAAAAATTTGGCAAAAGATTTGGCACAAAAAACGCCCGGACAGCCTTTTCATGTCGGCGTTTTTTTGCTATACTGAATTTTGAACTTTGCCTTTAGGGAAGTTCTGCGATTTTTTAACCGAAAAGGAGGCGACGGAGCAGTGCGCTATCGTCCCATCCGCCGCAACAGCGAGTTTGGCCGCGTGTATGCCCGCGGCAAGTCCTATGTGAACCCGGCGTTGGTGCTGTATGTGCTCAAGACCCGCGGCAAAAAGACCCGCGTGGGCCTGACAGCCACCAAAAAGATCGGCCATGCCGTCCAACGCAACCGCGCCCGCCGCGTGATGAAGGCTGCCATTGATGAGCATCTGGATCAGAACATCGGCGGCTATGATCTGGTGTTCGTGGCCCGGGGCATGACCCCCCGCCTGAAGAGCTGGCAGCTCAGCGAAGTGGTGGCCAGGCTCTTTGCCCAGGCTGGCCTGCCCGACAAGGCAAAGCAGCCGGGTGCAAAGCCCCCTGCCACGGTCCCGCCCGCAGACCGGGCCGCAAAACAGTGAATCCCGTCTCCCGCGTCTGCCGGAACGCGCTTTGTGCGCCCATCCGGTTCTACCAGCGCTTTATCAGCCCGGGGCTGGGCCGCAACTGCCGCTTTACCCCCACCTGCAGCCAGTATGGCATAGAAGCCATCCAGACCCATGGCTGCATCAAGGGCTTGCTGCTCACCGCCTGGCGCATCGCCCGGTGCAACCCGCTTGGCCGGTGGGGCTTTGACCCGGTGCCGCCCAAAGGCCGCTGGGTGAGCCCGGAGCGGAGACTGTCCCCGGCAAAGCTGTTCCGGGGGCGGCACGGTTAAGCAGCGTGCTTATGATACACGGCTCCTTTGTACAACCTCTCCGTCATTGCTTCGCAATGCCACCTCCCCTGGTAGGGGAGGCTTTGGCAGCCCGATCCAGTTGACGGTTTTGCCAAGGGCTCCCCTATTAGGGGAGCTGGCAACGCCGCAGGCGTTGACTGAGAGGTTTAATCCGTTCTTATGCTTCTTGTGACGCTCCGCACTGTGGGCGGGGTGTCCTTCTCATAAAAATCTAAACGTCCCGCACCACAGGCGGGGCAGAATGGACGAAACTATGAATCCTTTGTACATCCTGGGCTGGCCCTTGGGCTATGTAATGGAGTGGATCTACAAGCTGATCCCCAACTACGGCTGGGACATCATCCTGTTCACCCTGCTCATCACCGTGATCAAGATCCCCCTCCAGCTCAACCAGCAGAAGAGTATGGCCCGCATGAGCGCTTTCCAGCCCATGGTGGCCGAGATCCAGAAAAAGTACCGCGACAAGCCCGAAAAGCAGCAGGAAGAGCTGATGAAGCTGCAGGAGCAGGGCTACAAGCCCACCGCAGGCTGTATGCCCATGCTGGTCAACGTCCTGGTCATGTTCGGCGTTATCGAGGTGGTGTACCGCCCGCTGCAGCGCATCTTCCACATTGGTGCCGATGCCCTGACCGCCGCAGGTGAGGCCCTGACTGCCATGGGCATCAGCTTTACCACCGTGACCCGCGACACCAACATCATTGCACAGGTCATTGCAGGCGAGAGCACCGTTTCCTCCTGCTTCACCCCGGATCAGGTGGCTACCATCACCGAGTTCGGCCAGCACATGGATTTCTTTGGCATCGACCTGACCCGTGTGCCCCAGTACAGCCTGGCTGCAGAGAATCTGCCCCTGCTGATCCTCCCGGTCCTGGCGATCGTGACCATGTTCCTGTCCACCCACATCAGCATGAAGGCCAGCGGCCAGGAGATGCAGGGCAGCATGAAGCTGACCATGTATATGATGCCGCTGATGTACGTCTTCTTCTGCTTCACCGTGCCCAGCGCTTTCTCTCTGTACTACGTTGTTTCCAACATCCTGATGACCGTGCAGAGCCTGTTGATGAAGAAGATCTACGACCCTGAGAAGATGAAGGCGGAGGTCGCCGCCGAGATGGCTACCCGTAAGAAGGAGCAGAAGCGCGGTGTAAAGAGCACCACCATCAAGGTCACGGATGAAAAGACCGGCGAGGTCGTGGAGAAGAATATCTCCGCCAGCGAAATGAACAAGCGCCGCCTGGAGTATGCCCGCAAGCTGGATGAGGAGCGCTATAAGGACGAGCGCACCGTTCCGCTGAGCGAGCTGGAAAACAAGAAGGAGGATTGACGGTTATGATCCGTACTCAGGAAGCGACCGGCAAGACGGTCGATGAAGCCCGCGCAAAAGCCTGCGCCCTGCTGGGCGTGCAGGCCGACGACCTGAATGTGAGCTATGAAGTGCTCGAAATGCCCCAGAAAACCGGTTTTCTGGGCCTGAAGACCACCCCCGCCAAGGTGCGTGTGAGCGTGGAAGAGCCCGATGCCCCGGCCGCTCCCGTGGTGGAGGAGAAGGTGGAGCCTGAGGTGAAGCCTGTTGTGGAGGAAACTCCCGCTGAGGAACCCAAGGCCGAGGAGCCTGCCGCTGCCCCTGTGGCAGAGGAGGCCGCTCCCGTTGAGGAGACTGCTGATCCCGCCGCAGAGGGTGAGGAGCCGGAAGTTCCCATCAACATCGAAGAGAACGCCAAGGTCAAGGCCGCTGTGGACTACCTGAAGGAAGTCATTGCCCTGATGGGCGTGGAAAATGTCACCTTCAGCGCCGTGCAGAAGGGCGAGGCCACCATCATCCGTCTGGATGGCGAGAAGCTGGGTGCCCTGATCGGCCGCCGCGGCGAGACCATGGAGAGCCTGTCCTATCTGGCAAGCCTGGTGGCCAACCGTCTGGAAGGCGATTACATCAAGCTGGGTCTGGACGTGGCTGGCTACCGCGACAAGCGCGAGAGCGACCTGACCGCCCTGGCACAGCGCATTGGTGCCAAGGTGCGCAAGACCGGCCGCAGCTTTGCCATGGAGCCCATGAACCCCTACGAGCGCCGCATCATCCACTCTGCCATCGGCAAGATGGAGGGTGTGCGCAGCGAGAGCAAGGGGGAGGGCCGTGACCGCCGTGTGGTCATCTACTCCACTGCTCCCGATGCTCAGACCGACAACACCTACAGCGAGCGCCGCCCGCGGGGCAATGGCCGCCGCCCCGGCGGCAACCGCAATGGCGGCTTCCGCGGCGGACGCGGCAGCAGCCCCCGGAATGGAGGTCCCCGCAATGGCCGCCCCGCAGGCAGCCGTGGTCCCCGTCCTTCCAGCGTGCCTGAGCGCACCTATGCTCCCCGTGACGCAGAAACTGCCGCACCCGTGGCACCCAAGCGCACCGAGCGCGTGGATGATTTTGCCGATTTCAGCTTTGGCAAGATCGAGCTGTAAACTCCGCTGAGTTTTGCACAATGCTGCCCCCTTCCGGTGGAAAACTGGAAGGGGGCTTTTTGTCTCTTTCCTTTTTCGTCGCTTCGTGATACAATAATTCTGATTTGAGAGCGGAGGGAGAGCACCAACATGGAACATTCAACGATCGCGGCCATTGCAACCGCGCCCGGCGCAGGCGGCATTGCCGTGGTGCGTCTTTCCGGCCCGGAGAGCTATGCCGTGGCGGCAAAGGTGTTCCACCCGGCCAACCCGGCAAAGCGGGTAGAAGATGCCAAGGGCTACACCGCTCTGTTTGGGCATTTCATGGAAGGGGAGGAGGCCTTTGACGAGGGCGTGGCCCTCTTCTTCCGGGCACCCCACAGCTACACCGGCGAGGATGTGGTGGAGCTTTCCTGCCACGGCGGCAGTGCGGTGGCCCGGCGGCTGGTGGAAAGCTGCATCGCAGCCGGTGCCGCCCCCGCCGCCCCCGGCGAGTACACCCGCCGTGCCTTCCTCAACGGCAAGCTGGGGTTGACCCAGGCCGAGGCCGTTATGGACCTGATCTCTGCCGATGGCAGACAGGGTGCGGCGCTGGCCAATGCCTCCCTGAACGGCGCGCTGGCGAAGAAGATCGGGGCTGAAAAGGATGCCCTGACCGCCCTGCAGGCCCATCTGACTGCCTGGGTGGATTTCCCCGAGGAGGACGTTCCCGCACTGGAGGATGCCCAGCTGGTATCCACCCTGACTGCCGTGAAGGGAGAGCTGGACACCCTCATCCGGAATTATGATGCCGGTGCTGTCCTGCGGGAGGGTGTGGACTGTGCCATCGTGGGGCGGCCCAATGCGGGCAAGTCCACCCTGCTCAATCTGCTGGCCGGGTTCGACCGGGCCATCGTCACCCCCGTGGCGGGCACCACCCGGGATGTGGTGGAGCAGGCCGTCCGGCTGGGGGACATCCGGCTGAACCTGTTCGACACGGCCGGTCTGCGGGAGACCGAGGATGCGATCGAGGCCGAAGGCATCCGCCGCAGCTGGAAAAAGCTGGACGAGGCGGGGCTGATCCTGGCGGTGTTCGATGGCTCTGAACCCCTGACCCGGGAGGATCTTGCGTTGGCGCAGCGGTGTGCTGGCCGCCCGGCCATTGCACTGGTTAACAAAGAGGACAAGCCCACTCAGTTTGACGCAGAGATCATTGCAGGCGATTTTGCCATGGTGCTTCCGGTCTGCTGCCAGGAAGAGGGGAGCCGCAGGGTGATTGCCGCTGCCGTTGCCCGCCTGCTGGGCACCAACAACATCGACCCCCACGCTGCCAGCCTTTCGGGCCAGCGCCAGCTTGCCGCCGCCACCCGCGCGCGGGATGCAGTGGCCGGTGCGCTGGATGCGGTCAGCGGCGGGTTCGGGCTGGATGCCGTATCGGTCTGTGTGGACGATGCGTTGGCTGCCCTCTGTGACCTCACCGGCGAAAATGCGTCGGAGAATGTCATCAATGAAGTGTTTGAGCGGTTCTGTGTGGGGAAGTAACGGAGGGCAGCCCGTCTGGCAGCTTTCTCCTCGGACACGAAACGGGCCATTCCATCGCCCGCCCTATTGCCTGCGGCAACAGGGTCCCACCCCAGCGGACGGTCCTCGGAGAAACTTCCAGCCGCTCTGCCGGGTAACAGCAGATTGAACCATAGAGGAAAGTATAGGAAAAGTATGAATCATCTTGGAGATTACGATGTGATCGTAATAGGCGCGGGCCACGCTGGCATTGAAGCGGCCCACGCTGCTGCCACGCTGGGTGCCAAAACGGCGGTGTTTACCATGAGCCTGGATGCCATTGGCAACATGCCCTGCAACCCCAGCATCGGCGGAACTGCAAAAGGAACGCTGGTACGCGAATTGGATGCGCTGGGCGGTGTGATGGGCCTTGCGGCGGATGCCACCTACCTGCAGAGCCGGATGCTGAACAAGGGCAAAGGCCCTGCCGTTCATGCCCTGCGCGTTCAGACCGACCGCAAGCGCTACCACGAATATATGAAGCACGCCCTTGAACTCACGCCCGGCCTTGCCATCCATCAGGCCGAGGTGGTGGGCATTGAGGTGGAGAACGGCCATGTCAAGGGCGTTGTGACCCAGCTGAACGGGGAGTACAGCGCAAAGTGTGTGGTCATTGCCACGGGTACCAACCTGGGCGGTAAAATTTTTGTCGGTGATGCGTGGTATGCTTCCGGCCCTGACGGGATGCACGCCGCCAATGCCCTGACCGAAAGCCTGAAAGCCGCCGGTCTGCCTTTGCGCCGGTTCAAGACCGGTACGCCTGCCCGCGTCCACCGGAGAAGCATCGACTTCTCCAAGCTGGAATGCCAGCCCGGCGACCCGGACAGTGAACTGCAGCCCTTCAGCTTTCTGACGGATGCACCCATGCACAACAAGGTCGAATGCTGGATCGCCTATACCAACCCCGAGACCCACCGGATCATTCTGGACAACATCCAGCGCAGCCCGCTCTATGGCGGCATGATCGAGGGGGTTGGCCCCCGGTACTGCCCCTCCATTGAGGACAAGGTGGTGCGCTTTGCGGGCAAGGACCGGCACCCCATCTTTGTGGAGCCCTGCGGCGAGAACACCGAGGAAATGTATCTGCAGGGTGCGTCCAGCAGCCTGCCTGAGGATGTACAGAACGCCTTTTACCGGAGCATTCAGGGCTTTGAACACATTGAAATCATGCGCCCGGCCTACGCCATCGAGTATGACTGCGTAGACCCGACCAGCCTGGAAGCCACACTGGAGAGCAAGGTGGTGCGGGGCCTGTATGGTGCGGGCCAGTTCAACGGCACCTCCGGCTACGAGGAAGCTGCCGCGCAGGGTCTGCTGGCCGGTCTGAACGCTGCCCGCAGTGCAAAAGGGGAGAGCCAGCTGATCCTGGAGCGCCAGACCAGCTATCTGGGCACGCTGGTGGATGACCTTGTCACCAAGGGGGTCATGGATCCCTACCGCATGATGACCAGCCGGAGCGAGTACCGCCTGACCCTGCGGCAGGACAACGCCGATCAGCGGCTGACCCCCATTGGCCGGGAGTATGGTCTGGTGCAGGATGACCGCTGGGCAAAATACCAGCACACCCAGAGCATTCTGGAAGCGGAGCGCCGCCGCCTGCACGAGACCCATCTGCGCACTGCTGACCTGCGCGCTGCCATGGAAGCAGCCGGGCTGACCCCTGCCGCGGAGGGCGGCATTGCCGAGGAGCTGCTCCGCCGCCCCGAGATCAGCTATCCGCTGTTGGCGAGTGTGATCGGCTGGGGCGAGGGCATCACCCCCATGCTGGCCGAGCGGCTGGAGACCGAGATCAAGTACGCAGGCTACATTGCAAGGCAGGATCGGATGATCCGTGACGTGGCCCGCCACGAAAAGACCCTGATTCCCGCAGATTTCGAGTATGCTGACCTGACCGGCCTGACGCTGGAGGCCCGTGAGAAGCTGACCCGCATCCGCCCGAAGAATCTGGGGCAGGCGGGCCGCATCCCCGGCGTTTCGCCCTCTGATGTGGCGCAGCTGAGCATTGCTTTAACAGTGAGAGAGAAAACCTGATGCAATGCCAAGGCCTCTCCTACCAGGAGAGGTGTCAGTGCGTAGCACTGACGGAGAGGTTGACGAAGGAGGGCAGAACCTCTGTACAACCTCTCAGTCGCCTGCGGCGACAGCTCCCCTGATAGGAGAGCCATTGGTAGAAAGAGAAAAGAATTGCCTAAAACGAAAAGGGACAGATAAATGATCGACAAGAACAGATTAGAGCAAAAATGTTCCATGTGGAACATTGCGCTGACCGGGGGCCAGCTGGACCAGCTGGATGCCTTTGCGCAGATCCTGGTGGACTACAACCAGAAGGTCAATCTGACCGCCATCACCGACCCGGAGGGCATTGAGGACAAGCACTTCCTCGACAGCCTGCTGTTTGCCAGCCAGCCCGAGGTAGCAGGGAAGATGGTGGACGTGGGTGCCGGTGCCGGATTCCCGGGCATCGTGACAAAGATCTACAAGCCCGAGCTGGAGCTGACCCTGATGGAGCCCACCGGCAAGCGGGTAGAGTTCTTGAAGTATGCCTGCGCTCAGCTGGGCCTGACCGGGGTGGAGTTTGCCAAGGAGCGCGCCGAGGAAGCCGCCCGCAAAGCATGGCGGGAGCAGTTTGATCTGGCCTCTGCCCGTGCGGTGGCGGCTCTGCCCATGCTGGCCGAGTACTGCCTGCCGCTGGTCAAGGTGGGTGGCAGCTTCCTTGCCATGAAAGGCGCTTCCGGCGAGGAGGAGCTGGCCGCGGCCCGCGGTGCCATCCGGAAGCTGGGCGGTGAGTATAAGGAGACCCGCACCCTGCATCTGCCGGGCGGCGATACCCGAACCCTCATCCTCTGCAAAAAGATTTCGCAAACTCCGACAGTCTACCCCAGAAACGGTGGAAAGATCGCAAAGTCTCCGCTGAAATAACGAAAAAACGCAAGATAAATGCCAAGCCCTGCCGAACGATTCTTCTGGCAGGGCTTTTTGATTTCTGGTACACTGGAACTGCAATGAGTAAGTTTTCCACCGTTTCCCGGGAAACAGTGGAAAATTGCGTCACATTTCAGCGAAAGGGGAAAGAATCATGTTTGAATGGAAGAAATCTGCCGGAAAGATCTACACCCTGCCTGTGGAAAGCATCCGTCCCTCGCCGTTTCAGGCTCGGACTGTTTTTGATGAAAAGGAGCTGGCGGGGCTGGCCCAGAGCATCCGGGAAAACGGCCTGTTACAGCCCATCTCGGTGCGGAAGGTCGAGGGCGGTTACGAGCTGGTGGCAGGGGAGCGGCGGCTCCGTGCCTGCAAGCTGGCCAAGATGGAGACCATTCCGGCCATCCTCTGTGACTGCGGTGACCAGCGGACTGCGGCGCTGGGTCTGCTGGAAAACATCCAGCGGGAAGACCTGAACCCCTTTGAGCAGGCACAAGGGCTGCGGGATGTGATCGCCCTTTGGGACTGCACCCAGGCCGAGGCGGCCAAGCGGCTGGGCATGGCACAGCCCACCCTTGCCAACAAGCTGCGGCTGCTGCAGCTGACCACCGACCAAAGGCAGTTCGTGCTGGACAATGGCCTGACCGAGCGCCACGCCCGGGCTGTCCTGCGCTTGCCCGAGAACCGGCGGAGCGAAGCCCTTATCACCATTGCCAAGCGGCGGATGAATGCCCGGCAAACCGACCTGTACATTGAGCAGGTGCTCAATGCCGCCGCCCCGGGCAGACACCGCATCTCCATGGTCAAGGATGTGCGCATCTTTGTCAACACCATCGACCATGCCATCCGGCTGATGACGGACAACGGTGTGCCAGCTACGGCCCACAGGGAAGAGCGGGACGGCTATATCGAATACACGGTGCGCATTCCAACCGCAGCCGCGCAAAGATAAAACGCATCGCAATTTTCACAAAAAATGCAATTCCACAGGGTTTTTACGCAAAATAATCAGGAAACAGGTTCAAAAAGCTGCGCTGATGTGCTATACTAGTCTTTAAAGGGGCTTTGCTGGTGGGAAAACAGCGGGGCCCGGCCTCGAATGTTCCACGTGGAACAAATAATTTTCCCGGGAGGAAACAAAGAGCGTGGCTAAAATCGTTGCAATTGCAAACCAAAAAGGCGGCGTGGGCAAGACCACCACGGCCGTGAACCTTTCGTCCTGCGTTGCGGCTCTGGGCAAAAAGACGCTCATCGTCGATCTGGACCCGCAGGGCAATACCACCACCGGTTACGGCATTCCCAAGCGGAGTGTCGATGTGGGTACTTATGAGCTGCTGATCGGTGAGGCGGAGGCAAAGGATGCCATCCGCAAGACCGAGTTCCGTACCGATGTCATCGGTTCCAACACCCGGCTTGCGGGTGCGGGTCTGGAAATGATCGATCTGCCGGGCCGCGAAAGCCGCCTGCGCAAGGCGCTGGCCTCGGTGCAGAAGGACTACGACTTCATCTTTGTGGACTGCCCGCCCAGCCTGGATCTGCTCACCCTGAACGGTCTGTGCGCCTGCGACAGCGTGCTTATCCCCATCCAGTGTGAGTATTACGCACTGGAGGGCCTGTCGGAGCTCATCAGCACCCTCAAGACCATCCGCAAGAAGTACAACCCCTATCTGGACATCGAGGGTGTGGTGTTCACCATGTTCTCCGGGCGGTTCAACCTGACGCTGCAGGTGGTGGATCAGGTCAAAAAGTATTTTGGCACCAAGGTCTACAAGACCACCATCCCGCGCACCATCCGCATCTCGGAAGCGCCCAGCTACGGCCAGCCCATCAATTTCTATGAGCCCAAGGGCAAGGGCAGCGAGGCCTATATGGATCTCGCCATTGAGTTCGTAAAGAACAACCGCCCGCATGAACCGGCACGCCGCCGCACAAAAGGGAACAGTGCCCCCGCCGAGCAGAAAAGCGCACTGGAACAAGTGAAGCAGGGGGAAGCGTAACCTATGGCAAAAAAAAGAGGAGGACTAGGCCGGGGCCTGGAAAGTCTGTTTGAGGACACAGCCCCCAGCTTTGAGTCCGATAACCGGATCGAGACACTGCCCCTGCGGGAGATCGAGCCGGACCCGGCCCAGCCCCGCAAGACCTTTGATGAGGAAACACTGGCAGAGCTGGCGGCCAGCATCTCAGAGCACGGTTTGCTGCAGCCCATCGCGGTGCGGCCCCACGGGGTAGACCGCTATCTCATCGTGGCCGGTGAGCGCCGCTGGCGTGCCTGCCGGATGGCGGGCCTGACCGAGGCTCCTGTCGTCGTGAAGGATGTCACGGATGAGCAGGCCATGGAGCTGGCGCTGGTGGAAAACCTTCAGCGCGAGGATCTGGACCCGGTGGAAGAAGCACTGGGCATCCGGGAGCTGATGACCCGCTGTGACCTGACCCAGGAGCAGGCCGCCCGCAAACTGGGCAAGAGCCGCAGCGCACTGGCCAACAGCCTGCGTCTGCTCAACCTGCCCGAAACGGTGCTGGAACTGCTGAAGAGCGGTTTCCTCACCACGGGCCACGCAAAGGTGGTGCTGGGCCTGCCCACCCCGGAGCTGCAGGAGCAGGCGGCACAGATCATTGCCGACCATGAGCTGAACGTCCGGCAGGCAGAGGCCCTGTGCAAGAAGCTGGCCAAGCCCCCCAAAGAGCCTGTGGAGCCCGCCCCGCGCGGCACCCTGCCTGTGGAGGTGGAGGAGAGCCTGAAGCAGGCACTGGGCAGTGAGGTCAATGTGGCCTACCACGACGGCAAGGGCAAGCTGACCGTCCACTTCTACTCGGATGAGCAGCTGAAGGCTTTTGCAAACTTATTAGGGCAATATCAGGTTGAGGATTAAATCTCTCCGTCATTGTTGTTGCCCAGTAGGAGAGGCCTTGGCAGCCGATGGAAGCTTTTCGTATACGCCAGAGGCTCCCCTACTAGGGGAGCTGGCGGGCGCAAGCCCGACTGAGAGGTTGTACGAAGGCAAGCCTGCCCGAGAAGAAAAACATAGCGATCTAAGGCGGCACGCCGCCTTTGAACGGCATGGGAACGGGCTTACCCGCCCCATGCGAACCGAAATAGAGTAAGGAGAGTAAATCATGCTTGATATCAAATTTGTCCGTGACAACCCGGATGCTGTCAAGGAAAACATCAAGAAGAAGTTCCAGGATGCCAAGCTCCCTCTGGTGGATGAAGTCATCGAGAAGGACGCAAAGTACCGCGAGTGCCTGAAGGAAGTTGAGAGCCTGAAGGCTGCCCGCAACAAGCTGAGCAAGGCCAACGGCCCCCTGTTCGGTCAGCTGAAGAAGTGCACCGACGAGGCCCAGAAGGCCCAGCTGCAGGCACAGATCGATGCCAACAACGCCGCCGTCAAGGCCGATGCGGACAAGATGGCAGAGCTGGAAGCCGAGGAAGCCAAGCTGGCTGACCGCATCCAGGAGATCATGTACACCATCCCCCAGATGATCGACCCCAGCGTGCCCATCGGCCCCGATGACACCTACAACGTGGAGGCTCAGCGCTTTGGCGAGCCTGTGGTGCCCGATTTCCCCATCCCGTACCACACCGAGATCATGGAGAGCTTTGACGGCATCGATATGGACGCTGCTGGCCGCGTTGCCGGCAATGGCTTCTACTACCTGCTGGGCAACATTGCCCGCCTGCATGAGGCTGTGCTGGCCTACGCTCGCGACTTTATGATCGACAAGGGCTTCACCTATGTCATTCCTCCCTTTATGATGCACGGCAACGTGGTGCAGGGCGTGATGTCCTTCCCCGAGATGGATGCCATGATGTACAAGATCGAGGGCGAGGATCTGTACCTGATCGGTACCAGTGAGCACACCATGATCGGCCGCTTCATCGACCAGACCCTGGACGAGGCCACTCTGCCCCTGACCCTGACCTCCTACAGCCCCTGCTTCCGCAAGGAGAAGGGCGCACACGGCATCGAGGAGCGCGGCATCTACCGCATCCACCAGTTCGAGAAGCAGGAGATGATCGTGGTCTGCCGCCCCGAGGAGAGCGCCGACTGGTACGAGAAGCTCTGGAAGAACTCCGTGGAGCTGTTCCGCAGCATGGAAATCCCCGTGCGCCAGCTGAACTGCTGCTCCGGCGATCTGGCTGACCTGAAGGTCAAGAGCTGCGATATCGAGGCCTGGAGCCCCCGCCAGCAGAAGTACTTTGAGGTCTGCTCCTGCTCCAATTTGGGCGATGCACAGGCACGCCGCCTGCACATCCGCGTCAAGGGCAAGGACGGTAAGACCTATCTGGCCCACACCCTGAACAACACCTGCGTGGCTCCTCCGCGTATGCTGATCGCCTTCCTGGAGAATCATCTGCAGGCCGATGGCTCCGTGACCATCCCCAAGGTGCTGCAGCCCTACATGGGCGGCCTGGAAGTTATGGTTCCCACCCACAAAAAGGGCTGAGCCTGAGCTTTTCCACAAAGCACTCATAAAATGTTGAAAACCCCGCCGTCCGCGTGATGCAGACGGCGGGGTTTTGTTGTGTAGAAAAAACAAAAAGAAAAAAGCTCCTGATTTTTCAATCAGAAGCTTTTTGGTGACCCGTACGGGAATCGAACCCATGTTACAGCCGTGAAAGGGCCGTGTCTTAACCGCTTGACCAACGGGCCTTAGAAATACAGAGCTTCGCTAAAACCTCCGACTTCCATCGTCCACTACTGCAGACGACCGTCCCCCTAACCTTAGCGAAACTCTGTAAAAGTGGTAGCGGTAACTGGATTTGAACCGGTGACACTTCGGGTATGAACCGAATGCTCTAGCCAACTGAGCTATACCGCCATATTTATTTTGTGCACTTGAACAGTGCTTTATTATTATAGCCAATCGACCGCGATTTGTCAACAATTATTTCGCAAAAATTCAAAAATTTCTGAAATATCTCCTTCCATGGCGTGAAAAAGACGCTGTAACAGAAAAAACGTTACAGCGTCTTGTGTAAATCATTCCCGATATTTCTCCATCATTTCCTTGAACAGCACAGCCGGAGAGGGCGGCGTGTAGGTAATGGCGTTGGCACCCGCCGCAATGGTGGCGGAAATGCTCTCGCCGGTTTTGCCGCCGCTGGCGATGATGGGCACATCCGGGAACTGCTCCCGGATCTTTGCCACCACCCGGGGCGTGTCGGTGCTGCAGGCCACATTCAGGATGGATGCCCCGGAATCAATGCGGCTTTGGATGTTGGTGTCCTCTTTTGTCACTGTGATGATGACCGGAATGTCCACCACCCGCGAGACCGCCAGCAGGTTCAGGTCAGAGATGGGGGAATTGAGCACCACGCCCATGGCACCCTGGCTCTCCACGTCGCGGGCAAGGTTCAGGGTGCGCACGCCATGGGTGGTGCCGCCGCCCACACCGCAGAACACCGGGATGTAGGATGCCTTGATGATGGCATCGCTGATGGCCTGCTGGGGCGTGAAAGGATAGACCGCGAACACCGCGTCCGCGTCGCAGTTGCGGATGATGGCAAGGTCGGTGGTGAATACAAAGCTTTTCAGCCGCCGCCCGTTGATGACGATGCCGCTGGCGGCATACACCTCCTGGGGCATTTTCAGGATGTTGTGGCGCAGGCGGCTCTCTACATTGGGGGAAGTTTTCTTTTCAGCTGCCATGGGCAAGTCCTCCGTTTCTCAATTGTTTCAAATAGGAACTATATTATAGGAAAACAGGGGAGTTTATGCAAGAAACATCCTGTGAACAGTCTGCAAATAAAAATCGACCCTCTCCGTCCGTGCTTCACAGCACCGGAGAGGGTCGTTCCTTTAATGCGTTCTAACGTATTCTAAAATATCCTCAGGCACGCTGGCCAGTGCATCGGCTCCGGCAGCAGTCAGCTCTGCGCGGCCCCGGAAGCCCCACAGCGCCCCCATGGCAGGCAGACCGGCATTGTGCCCGGTCAGGATATCTACATCGCTATCGCCCACAAACAGGGTGTTGGCAGGGTCTGCGTGCAGGTCCTGCATCAGGCTGTAAACACCGGTGGGGTCGGGCTTGGTGGGCACACCCGGGCGGCTGCCCCGCACCAGAACAAACCGACCTGCCCCGAAATAATGCTCGATGATCTTGCCGCACAGCGGGTCAGCCTTGTTGGAGAACACCGCGCACTGCACGCCCGCAGTGTTCAGCGCGTCAATGAGGGCAGCAATGCCCGGGTAAGGCGCGGTCTTGTCCTCCTTGTGGGCATCGTACCGGGCGGTAAACTCCGCCAGCGTAGCGGCCAGCTGCTCCGGTGTGCGGGCTTCGGCGGGCGAAAACCGCTCCACGAGCTTCGGGATGCCGTTGCCCACCATGTGCTTGAACTGCTCCACCGTAAACTCCGGCCACCCGTGCTGTGCACACACCCAGTTGCCTGCATCGGCCAGGTCGTCGATGGTGTTCAGCAAAGTGCCGTCCAAATCAAATAATACCGTATGAATCATAACAATTTTACTTCCCCTAAAAACAATAACGTTATCTTTATGCCAAGGACTCCCCTATTGGGGGAGCTATCGCCGATCGGCGGCTGAGAGGTTTAATTCGTTTCCATAAATCTGAAAAATTTCTCCGCATCCCGCAGCGGCACGCTCCTCACCTTGAGTTTTACCCAGCCGGGAAAGGTCAGGGTCAGGTTGGTGCGGTCCACACTGGCAGCCCAGGGGCTTTGTGCTGCGGTCAGGCAGACATCCGGGTGAAACACACAGATGCAGTGCAGGTAGAGCCCCTGCTGCCGCCGCAGGGTCATGCGGCCCTCCCGCAGCCAGAGGCCCTCCCGCCGGTAGCCGGCCGCGGCTCCGGCCAGCAGTGCCCCAAAGAAGAGCGTGGGGATGAGCAGGGTCAAGGTCAGCTGAGGCAGCACTGTGGCCGAGACCAGCGTCAGCAGCAGGCAGAGGGCAAAGGGAATGCCTGCCGGTGCAAAAAAGATGAGACTGCGCTGCTCGGTGCGGGCCAGCAGGTCGGGCGGCATCCGGAACTCCGGCAGCAGCTCCCGGAACAATGCCTCCTCGCCGCTGCGGTAGACGAACAGCGGCAGCTCGGGGGAGCAGCCGCCCGCCGTTACAAAGACCGGCCAGCGTTTCATCAGCCGGGCGGCGGGGGAGATGCGGACATCTGCAAAGCTGATCTCGCTTGTCCGCACCCGGCACTCGAAGTGCCCCAGCCAGCCGCCCCGGCTGCCGATCTGGTCGGCCGTGTGCCAGACAGTGTAGTGCACGGTCTGGGCAAAGCTGCGCATCAGGCTGGCCCCCAGCAGAAAGCCTGCAGCCGCCAGCAGCCACGCCGCGCCTGCAGGGAGCCACCGCGCCGCGAAGCGGGCCAGAAAGCTCACCTGGATCTGGGCAAAAACGGCAGGGTTCCAGTCCGGAACATCCCGGGTCTGGCGCACGGCCAGCACGAACAGGGCCAGCGTGGAGAGGCCGTTGGCCCCCAGAAAGCCCAGCGCCGCCCGCTCCCCTCCGGCGGGCCGGTGCAGGGTGGGCTTTACCAGAGGCATCAGCTGGTCTGCCACCGCCTCGGCATCGGCTTTGGGCAGGCAGACCGAAAGGGTGTGCTTTTGCGCCGCGCCCACCGGGTAAAGGGTCAAGCGGCTTGCCCCGGCCATCCGGTAGAGCAGGGGCCGGTCGATGGTCAGTGCCGCCAGCATCTCGCCCCGCAGGGCACGATCCAGCCGGATGCCCAGCCGCCAGTACAGATGAAAGACTCCGGTGTCATCCATGCTCCAGCTGCTCACACGCAGGATGCCCCAGCTCACTGCGCAGAGTAAGAGGAACAGCAGCGCATCCTGCCGCAGCGCCGTGTGCAGGGCTGTCCAGTTCCGCTCAAACAGCACCTGAACCAGCGGCAGCAGATAGACCACCAGCGTCTTGCGCAGAAACCGCAGGACGGTAAAGGGGTGCAGGCGGCGTTCATTCATCGGATCTCCTCCGCAAGGGCATGGGTGAGGGCGGCGGCCTGCTCTGCCGGGACCGCCGGTAAAATAAGCCGCGTGCCCGGTGCCGTGATAACGACCACCGATCCCCCTGCCAGCCGGAGCAGCGGCGTGCGCAGCCGGAACAGCCCTGTTACGGCCCTGCGGCGGATCGCCCGCCGCAGCGGGAAGACGATGCCGGAGTACACCGTCAGGGTCTCCGCGCCCAGCGCAGCGGCATAGCTGCAGGCGCGCTGGTACACCACCGCCACCAGTGCGGCCCAGAGCAGGCAGAACACCACCCCTGCGGGCAGGCTCTGCCAGAACACAAAGGGAGCCGCCAACAGGCCCGGGATGGCGGCCCAGCAGCAGAGCACAGCCCGGCCCCGGGGCGGGATGATGAGCGCCGTGCGGCGCAGCTCCCGCTCCGTCACTTGCTGTTCAGCTCCCAGGCATCGGTCAGCAGGTGCAGGGTATCGTCCTGCGTCAGCACCAGGATGCGGTCCCAGGGCAGCAGAACGGTGTTGCCGTGGGGGATGATGAATTCGGTGTCGCGGGTGATGCTGACCAGAATGGCATCGCCGGGAATGGGCACATCCATGATGGCCTTGCCCGCAAACTTAAAGTTCTCGGGCAGCAGGATCTCGTTCAGGCTGGCCGTGCCGCCGCCCAGGCTGAGCAGCTGGCGGATGGTATCCGTCTCGATCTCCCGTTCCAGAATGTGGCTCAGGTTGTCGGTGCCGCAGACCACGGTGTCCACGCCTAAGGTGTGCAGCAGCTCCCGGTTCTTGGGATTGGAGGCCCGGGCCACGGTGCGGTCCACGCCGAACTCCCGCTTGGCGATCTGACAGGCCACGAGGTTGTCCTCGTCCGAGCCGGTCACGGCCACAAAGGCGTTGCAGCTGCCAACATCGGCGGTGCGCAGGGTGTCCACGCTGATGGAATCGCCGCAGATCACGGGGATGTCCAGCGAATCTGCCAGCATCCGGCACTGGGCCTCGATGGGTTCAATGATGACCACCGAATGGTGGTTCGTCAGCAGGCTCTGGGCCAGATACCGCCCAACACGCCCGCCGCCTGCAATACAAACTTTCATATAAAAACCTCATAATACTTAAAGTATATAGAAACTTTGCCTGAACCATCTCTTGGCTCCCCCTTTGGGGGAGCTGGCAAAGCCGTTAGGCTTTGACTGAGAGGGTGAGCCAGTTTCCATTATTTCGCCAGCGCACGGAACACGGCCTGTTCTGTCAGGATGGTGGGGCAGATCGTGTCCAGCTCGTAGGTCTTGTGGTAGAGCACCTGCAAATGCGGGTCGGAGACGCGGCAGATGACCTTTTCGCGCCGGAAGATGTTCTTTGCGATCTGTGCGGCCATCAGGTTCACGGAGTCATCCTCGCTCACGGCGGCCACAGCGTCGCAGTTCTCCACGCCGCCCTGCTTGAGGATGTCGGGGTCGGTGGGGTCGCCCACCAGGGCTGTGCCGCCAAAGGAATAATCATCAAAGCTGTCCAGCCGCTTGAGCTGCTCGGGGTCCTTTTCGATCAGGGAAATATCATGGCCGATGCGTTCCAGATCCCGCACCAGTGCCGCGCCCACCTGGTCGCAGCCGATCACCAGAATATTCATGGATGTCACCTCATTGTTCAAAATCTGTTGTTGTCTGGCCCGGCATTCCGTGTCAGAAGGAAACACAGGTAAAAACGTTGTGTCCAGTATAGCATATTTCCGGCGGCAGATAAATACAGAAAAAGCAGACAGTGCTCCTGTATAAAATTTGTGATTTTTCGTGCGCAGGCTCTCAGAATATGATATACTGGAAAGCGAACCCAATCTGAATGTGTGCAGAGCGCCTGTGCCGCTTTGCAGGGAGGAGAACCCATGTTTCTTGAAATACTGAAAGCCATCCTGATGGGCATTGTGGAGGGCATCACCGAGTGGCTGCCCATCTCGTCCACCGGCCACATGATCCTGGTGGAGCAGGTGGTCAAGTTCAACGCCAGCGAGGAATTCATGTCCATGTTCCGCGTGGTCATCCAGCTGGGTGCCATTCTGGCTGTGGTGGTGTTGTTCTGGAATAAGCTCTGGCCCTTCGGCCTGCGCCATGGCCGCGTCTGCTCCAAACCTGCCGTCTGGCAGCTCTGGTTCAAGGTGGTGGCCGCCACCATCCCGGTGCTCATCATCAGCCCGCTGGACGACTGGTTTGAGAACCGCTTCTACAATTACATCACGGTCGCCGCCATGCTGATCCTGTATGGTGTCCTCTTCATCCTTGTGGAGAACCGCCGCACCGCCCCGCATGTCACCCGGCTGGAACAGATCACCTACCGCGAAGCCTTCATCGTTGGCGTGTGGCAGATGCTGGCCATCATCCCCGGCACCTCCCGCTCCGGTGCCACCATCGTGGGCGGCCTGCTGCTGGGTCTGTCCCGTGCCTGCGTGGCCGAGTTCACCTTCTTCCTCGCCATCCCGGTTATGGCGGGCGCGTCCCTGCTCAAGGTGGTCAAGTTCGTCCTCTCCGGCGCTGCGATGACCGGCACCGAGATCGCTGTTCTCGTGGTGGGCTGCGTGGTCGCCTTTGTGGTCAGCCTTGCCGCCATCCGCTTCCTGATGGATTACGTCAAGCGCCATAACTTCAAGTTCTTCGGCCTCTACCGCATCGTGCTGGGCCTGATCGTCCTGGCCGTGGCCGCCATCACCGCCATTGCGTAAATCGCCCCCGACCCCCCAGCCGCCCGCCCGGGCGGCTTTTTTGCGCCCTGGGGCAATTGCACCGGCCCCGGCCTTGTGTTATACTGGAGCCATAAAGAGAGAACCCGGCGGCGGGAGAGTGCCGCGCCTGAAATTGTCAAAAACGGAGGAGATCCCTATGGAAGCATCGACTGTATATTACACCGACTTCCGGTGTCCTGTGGGCACCAGCCTGACCGAAAAGCTGCGCCGCCTGTGCATTGCGGCAGGCATCAAGAGCATTGATATGGATGGCAAGTTCGTGGCCATCAAGATGCACTTTGGCGAGCTGGGCAACCTGGCTTTCCTGCGCCCGAACTACGCCAAGGTGGTGGCAGACCTGTGCAAGGAGCAGGGGGGCCAGCCCTTCCTGACCGACTGCAACACGCTGTACCCGGGTAGCCGTAAGAACGCGCTGGAGCACCTGAGCTGCGCGCAGGAAAACGGCTTCTGGCCCATGACCACTGGCTGCCAGATTATCATTGGCGATGGCCTGCGCGGCACCGATGAGCTTGAGGTGCCCGTGCCCAACGGCGAATACTGCAAGACCGCCAAGATCGGCCGCGCCATTATGGATGCCGACATCTTCATCAGTCTGACCCACTTCAAGGGCCACGAAGCGACCGGCTTCGGCGGGGCCATCAAGAACATCGGCATGGGCTGCGGTTCCCGTGCGGGCAAGATGGAGCAGCACTCCTCCGGTAAGCCCGCCGTGCAGGAGGAGCTCTGCCGCGGCTGCCACCGCTGCGCCAAGGAGTGCGGCTCCGACGCCATCCGCTACAATGAGAACAATAAGGCGGTCATTGATTACGAAAAGTGCAAGGGTTGCGGCCGCTGCATCGGTGCCTGCAACTTCGATGCCATCTATTCCATCGACAGCAGCGCCAACGAGGAGCTGGACCGCAAGATGGCAGAGTATGCCGCTGCCGTCTGTGCAGACCGCCCCTGCTTCCACATCAGCCTGGTGCAGGACATCAGCCCCAACTGTGACTGCCACGGCGAGAACGATGCCCCCATCCTGCCGGATATCGGCATGTTCGCCTCCTTTGACCCCGTGGCGCTGGATCAGGCCTGTGCCGATGCCTGCCTGAACGCACAGCCCCTGCCCAACAGTCAGCTGGGCCAGAACCTTGCAAAGCCCGGCTGGAACTGCCACCACGACAACTTCAAGGATTCCAACCCCAATGTCGAGTGGAAGGCAACGCTGGAGCAGGCCGAAAAGATCGGCATGGGCACCCGCCAGTACACCCTGAAAAAGATCTGAACATAAAAACAAGCCCGACAACGTCGGGCTTGTTTTTATGTCTCTTGCATTCAGGGGCAGACGGAACGCTCAATACTCGCTGGAAGCCGGGACCAGTACGTCAATGACATCGGCCAGGGCCTTCCAGTTTTCCTCGGAACAGCCGGGCAGCTCTTTGGCATCCAGACCGGCATCCTCGATGCGGCCGGTCATGCTGTCCTTGTCGGTCAGCAGGGTCTCGGCATCGGCCTTGATGAGCGGCCAGGCATCGGCAAAGCTCTGCTGGTCATCGGCGCTCAGGCTGTCGAACCACTGGGTATAGGCATCTTTGATGTCGCTGACCGGCTGGATGCTCATGTTGCAGCCATCGGCCCATTTCAGCAGGGAAGCCGCCGCAATGACGGATTTCAGCGAGCAGCCGGACACGCCGGGGCCCCAGCCGAGGCAGGGGGCAAAGGCATCGTCCGGGTCAGAGAGGGAGAACAGGGAGTTCTCGTCTGCGTCCAGCGGGCCCACCTTGCCGGTGTCGGCGGTCACGGTGGAAGAGGGGATGCTCTCGCTTGCAGAAGCGGAAGAGCTGGAAGCGGCAGTGCTGCCGGAAGAGGTGCTGCAGCCTGCCAGCACGCCGCACAGCAGGGCGGCGCAGACCAGCAGGGAAAGAATACGCTTGCGAATCATAGGAAAGCCTCCTTTTATCGTGTTCCGGCCCATCTGCCGGAGAAACTGCTCTGGTACATTTCTAGTATACTGTTCTGCCGGGCTGTTGTCAATCGGCGTGCGCAGGACGATTTTTCACCCCGGCTGTGCAAACTATACAAACTTTTGTCGTTTTTTTCTCAGTCGGGCGGGATTGACATTTTTTGCGCTGGCGCGTATAATCCGGCCATGGTCAAACTGGGAGAAACGGGTGAAGAACCGGAAAAAGGGGGAGAAACGGATGCAGAAATTTCTGCGGCGGCTGGAACGCTTTTCACAGTCGCTGCTGTCGCCGCTGTCTTATCTTTCGGCGGCGGGCCTGCTGCTGGTGCTGGGAGCGCTGCTCACCAGCAAGCCCTTGTGTCAGGCGCTGCCGGTGCTGCAGTGGGCTCCGCTGCAGCTGATAGGGCAGCTGCTTTACAACGGGATGATGGTGCTCATCAACAACCTCAGCGTCATTCTCTGCGTGGGGGTGGCTGCCGTGCGCGCCAAAACCGAAAAGCAGGATGCCGCCCTGCTGGCGCTGATGGCCTACCTTGTGTTCCTCACAGCCAACCACACCGCGCTGGAAGCGCTGGGACTGCTTGCCCAGCCGAACGGGATGACCGGCCTTGCGGGCACGGGCCAGACCACCATTCTGGGCATTCAGGTGGTGGACACCGGCGTGGCAAGCGGCATCGTGCTGGGCTTTGCGGCGGCGTGGCTCTTCAACCGCACCTGCGAAAAGCAGTTTTATGGCATGATCACCCAGCTCTATTCGGGCCTGCGGTGGTCGTTTTTGTGGCTGTCGGCGCTGGCGGTGGCACTGGGGCTGGGGTTCTGCTTTGTCTGCCCGCCGCTGCAGCGGGCGGTCAGCGCCCTCACGGGCTGGATCGCGGCTTCAGGGAACGCGGGTGTGTTCCTTTACGGCTTTCTGGAACGGCTGCTCATCCCCACCGGCCTGCATCACCTCATCTATATGCCCTTCCAGTTCTCTTCGCTGGGCGGCAGCCTGACCGTAGGCTCTGTGACCTACACAGGCGCTTACGCCGTCTGCATGACCGAGTACACCATGGGTCTGCCCCTCTCGGACGGCATCGTCTGGATGTACACCGGATTCACAAAGACCTTTGGCTATCTGGGCATTGCAGCGGCCTTCATCTTCACGGCCCGCAGGGAGAACCGTGCCCGTACCGCCGCCGCTATGATCCCGCTGGCGGTCACGGCCTCGGTGGCCTCCATCACCGAGCCCATTGATTTTCTGTTCTGCTTCGTTTCGCCCCTGCTCTGGGTGGCCCATGCGGTCATTACGGGCGGCTTTATGGTGCTGCTCCATGTCCTGCATGTCCGGGCCTTTACCTCCAACCTGCTGGGGTCGCTGGTGTTCAACCTGAGCGCCGGGGAGCAGCTGCAGAACATGCCGCTGCTCTATCTGCTGGGCCTTGCGGAGACCCTGACCTACTTTGCCGTGTTCAGCGTCCTCATCAAGGCAAAGGATCTGCCCACCCCGGGCCGGGAAGCAGCCCTTTCCGCAGACCAGTCCCCGTACGCCGACCCGCAGGAGGTGTGCCGGTTTATCGCCGCGCTGGGTGGGCCGGAGAACATCGCCCAGCTGGGAAACTGCTTCACCCGCCTCCGGCTCACGGTGCGGGATGCCTCGCTGCTGGATATGGGGGCTCTGCTCTCTCTGCCCCATAAAGGTCTTGTGGTGCAGGGCACCCGGGTCCAGCTGGTCTGCGGCCTGCACGCCGCCCAGCTCCGCCATGCGCTTGAACAGCAGCTTGCCGAGATGGCCCCGGTGTGATTGCATTTTGATAAGAGAAACGGTATAATTGTGGCGAAACCTCTCAGTCGCCTGCGGCGACAGCTCCCCCTAACAGGGGAGCCAAGAAAGGCCCCTGCCTCTCCTATTAGGCAACAACAACAACCGCCGCCAGTGGCGGATGAAGGGAGTTGTTGTTGGGGCAGCGGCCAACAAGGCACAAGTGCAATACTTTGCACGAAGTGAATGTTGGGAGCCGCAACCCGGACAAGTGGCATTGCGAAGCAATGACGGAGAGGTTTAGCAGCGGATCACCTGAAAATAAAGGAGAACATAAAATGCAGAATAACACCTTTTCCGTCGAAGGTCTCTTCGATTTCCTGAACGCCGGTGTCAGCGCCTTCCACTCCACGGCTGCGGCTGTGAAGCTCCTGGAGGAAAACGGCTACCAGAACTGCCCCGAGAGCGCAGCCTGGGAGCTGGTGCCCGGCGGCAGATATTACACCACCCGCAACGGCTCTGCCGTGCTGGCATGGCGGATGCCCAAGGGCGAGCTGACCGGCTGGCATGTCACCGCCAGCCACAGCGATTCTCCCACCTGGCGCATCAAGCAGCTGGACGGCGGCAAGGACGCAGTCTTTGCCAAGGCGGAGACCGAGGGCTACGGCGGCATGATCATGCCCACCTGGCTGGACCGTCCCCTGAGCGTGGCGGGCCGCATTCTGGTCCGCACGGAGAACGGCATCCGGAGCCTGCTGCTCCACCCCGACCGGGCGCTGGCTGTCATCCCCAACCTCTGCATCCACTTCAACCATGACCTGAACAACGGCATGAAGTACAACCCTCAGGTGGATCTGCAGCCCATCTTTGGTGAGGCAGGCTCCACCCTGCGGGATGCTCTGGCTGAGGAGGCCGGGGTCAAGGCTGAGGACATCGTGGACGCTGACTTGGTGCTCTGCACCCGCGAAAAGGCCGAGCGCGTGGGCCTGAAGGGCGAATACTTCATGTCCGGCCGCATCGATGACCTGGAATGCGCCTACACCACCCTGTGGGGCTTCCTGCAGGGCCGCGGCGAGGAGGAAGGCCGGGGCGACATGTGGGTCATGTTCGACAACGAGGAGGTGGGCTCCTCCAGCCGGCAAGGCGCACAGGGCACCCTGATGGCCAATGTGCTGGCCCGCATTGAGGAAAAACTGGGGGTCACCCGGGAGCAGAGCATCCGTGCCTGCACCAACAGCCTGCTGCTGAGCGCCGACAATGGCCACGCCACCCACCCCAACCACCCCGAAAAGAGCGATCCCGCCAATGTGGCGGTCATGGGCGGCGGTGTGCTGCTGAAGTACAATGCCCGCCAGACCTACACCACCAGCGGCTTTACCGGCGCTGCCTTTGCCGAGATCTGCAAAAAGGCCGGTGTGCCGGTGCAGGTGGCCGCAAACCGCGCGGATGTTCCCGGCGGCTCCACGCTGGGCAACCTGCTGGGCCACCAGATCCTGATCCCCATGGTGGATATCGGTCTGGCACAGCTGGCCATGCATTCCGCAATGGAGACCGCCAGCTGCAAGGATGCCGAGTACATGGCAAAGGCCGTGGCCGAGTTCTATAACACGCCCATCTCCCAGCCTGTGGACGGCGAGTGGAAGCTGGGCCTGTGAGCGCTGTGACCGGGCGCTTTGCCCCCAGCCCCAGCGGGCGGCTGCATCTGGGCAATCTGGCCTGCAGCCTGCTGGCCTGGCTCAGCGCCAGAAGTCAGGGCGGGCGCATCGTTCTGCGCATTGAGGATCTGGATGCCGAGCGCTGCCCCCGCAAATATGCCGATGCGCTGGAAGAGGACCTGCGCTGGCTGGGCCTTGTCTGGGATGAGGGCGGCAGCAGCGGCGGCCCCAACGGCCCCTATTACCAGAGCGAGTGCGCCGCCATCTACACCGAGAGCTATAACAAACTGGAAGCACAGGGCCTTGTTTACCCCTGTTTCTGCTCCCGTGCCCAGCTCCATGCCGCCAGCGCACCCCACACCTCCGACGGCAATGTGATCTATCCCGGCACCTGCCGGGGGCTGACGGCAGAGCAGATCGCCGAAAAGCGCAAAAAGAAGGCCCCGGCCTACCGTCTCATGGTGCCCGATGAGGACATCACCTTCACCGATGGCTGTATGGGCCCCCACACCGAGAACCTGCTCCGCGACTGCGGGGATTTCTACCTCCGCCGCGCCGATGGCGTGTTTGCCTACCAGCTGGCTGTGGTGGTGGACGATGCCCGCATGGGCGTGACGGAGGTGGTACGGGGCGCGGACCTGCTCTCTTCCACCGCCCGGCAGCTTTATCTTTACCGTCTGCTGGGCCTGCCCGCCCCAAAGTTTGCCCATTGCCCGCTCCTGCTGGCTCCCGATGGCCGCCGCCTGTCCAAACGGGACGGGGACCAGAGCCTGGAAAATCTGCGGGCAAAGTATACGGCGCAGGAGATCGTGGGCAGGCTTGCCTTTGCCTATGGCCTTCAGCCCGAACCGGCCCCCCGCACCCCGGAAAGCCTGATCCCAGACTTTTCCTGGGACAAGGTGCCAAAGCAGGATATCTGCCTGCCGGAAGGTCTGTTTTAAGCAAACCTACGATTTTTGCCATGCCTGTGCAAAGATCGTGGGTTTTTCTTTACAAAAAAAAAACAATCTATGGTAAAATATAACTAGAGATTTTGCCGAAACGGAAAGGAGCCTGTTATGCGTAAAATGTTAAAAGCGTCGAGTTTGTTGATTTGTGCAATGCTTTTGTTCAGCGCATGTGCAAGCTCTTTGAATCTGAGACCGGGACCTTTCCGTTCGGAAATGCAGGATGTTTTCGTTCAGCAGACGACACTTACGGTTCCGGCCAGTCACGCCGAGCATGGGGAGGATTATGTCATTGAGTGGCAGGACCCTGTGATGGAAAAGCACGTCCGGAAATGGCTTGACCGCCCGAAGGGAGATATCTATCACAGCGATGTCTGGGATTATCAGCGGGTCTCGATAAATTCCGGAACCGGCGTAGGGGATCTCATCGTCAAAGATGCACCGGATGGGGTGGACATTGGAAGAAACGTCAACAGCAATGAGCAGCTGGCAGCCTGCGCAGTCAGCGTAGAGGGAACGTATGATCCGGTGACCTCTCTGGCAGACCTGCGGCATTTTGACAGCTTGCAGGTATTGTCGGTCAATAATAGAAGGGGAGCCCCACCCATTACAGATCTGACAGGTCTGGAGGAATGCAAAAATCTGATGCTTTTGAGTGTGCCCAGTGTGGAGAGCAGCGCATTCCCGACCTTTGCAAAGCTGGATTCTGTGGTAGAGCTGAAGTATGGCAGTGACGGGATCCGGGCGGATTCCAATGTCTCCGACCTTTCGGCGCTGGCGCAGATGAAGTCGCTGAAGATGCTGTGGATCACCGGCAGTGAGGTCGATCTGACCCAGCTGGCCGGAGCTGACTTGCGGGTCCTGAGACTGGACGTGACCCGGATCGGTTCGCTGGAACCGCTGAAGCAGATGGAAAATCTGAGCTTTCTGCAGCTGTGCCAAGGGCCGGAGATCGACAGCTTTGCCCCGCTGGCGGAGAGCAGTGTGCAGTATCTGAGTATGTCTCTCTCTCAGGGTGCACAGGAAGCCTACAAGGACATGGATTATACTCCCCTGACCCAGATGCCGCAGCTGATCTGGCTGGATCTGACCAACAACATCACGTTTGATACGGAAACCTGCAAAAAACTGCTGGCAAACGATACGGCCCTGAAATATCTGAAAATTTCCTATACATCAGCGGCCAAAGATGCCGAAGAGCTGGATACAGCGCACCTGAAAGAGTTCACTGCCCCGGCTCCGTAATGCCCCAAAATGCAAAACACCCATGCCAGCGCCGGCATGGGTGTTTTTCAATGCAGATTCAGAGCCGCTGGGGGATCCGGCTCTCGCTGCGTTCCAGTGCGGTCATGGCCGTATCCAGCGCCATGGCCAGCAGGATGCCCAGCAATACATCAATGCAGCTGTGCTGCTTGAGCAGGACTGTGGATGCAATGATGGAAACGCAGAGCACGGCGGAGGCAGGCCGCATCCAGCGGCGGCCCGGCGTTTCAAAGATGCGGCTGCGGTAATAGGCCATCATCAGGGTGACAGAGTTGAACACATGGATGGAGGGGCAGACGTTGAGGGGCGTGTCGGTGGCATAGAGCATCCGCACGGCCTGAGCAAAGAGGTCGCTGCCGTACACCCGGTAGGGCCGCAGGTCCAGCCCGGTGGGCAGGATGACATAGCAGGCCAGCGCAATGGTCATGCCCGCAAACAGGGGCAGGCAGAGCCGCCAGAAGTCGGCCCGGGGCGCTTTCCACAGCAGGTAGAACAGGGTAAACGGAATCCATACGAACCACGCAAAGTAGGGCACGATGGCATATTTGCAAAAGGGGATCAGGTCGTCCAGATGGCAGTGCACCAGAACATCGGGCACGGCAATATGGACTTCGAGCCAATGGAACGCCGAAAGGTAAAACAGGAGATAAAACGCCATGAACGAAATGGGATGGCGGGAAAACAAGTTGCGCATGGAACACACTTCCTTTTCTGGAATGGGGGCCGCAGCCCCGCCTAAAGTTCTTTGCAGCGTATGATTATACCGCGCAAAGACGAAGAAAACAAGACAAAAAGCTGACAAAATCGTGAACACATCCGCGCGGAATTTGGTATGCTTTGGGGAAGCGGATGCAGGGGAGAGAAGCTTCTGCCTATTGATACGAGACAGGATGCGGGTTTCCTGCACAAAAAAGGCCCTCCCCGCCAAAACTGCAATGGCGGAGAGGGCCGGATATACGAAAACTCAGATCACCTTTTGTTCCATCCACCTGCCGCGGACAAAGCGGACGCAGAAGAACAGCGAGCGCATGGCCCAATCCAGGAACATGCCCATCCAGATGAACAGCAGGCCGCAGTGGAACTTGAGCACCATCAGGTAGCAGAAGGCCACCCGGAACACCCACATGGAGATGACGCTGACCGTCATGGTAAAGGCGGCATCTCCGGCGGCGCGCAGGATGTTGGGCAGGGTGAAGCTGGAGGGCCACAGGATCAGCGACACAGCGTTGAACCAGACCATCAGCTCCAGTGCCATGCCGTAGGCCTCCGGCGAGAGGTTGAACCAGGAGAGCGCCAGCTTGTTCAGGAAGAACAGGCCGGAAAGGTTCATCACCCAGTCCCCGGCGTAGGCGGTCAGGAGCAGCAGGCGGGAATAGCGCTTGGCCTGCACCTTTTCTCCGGCACCCAGACACTGGCCCACAACGGTCAGCGCGCCGATGCCAACGGCGGAGGCGGGCACGTTCAGGAAGCTGGAGATGTTGCCTGCCACGGCGTTTGCGGCAATGGCGGCGGTGCCCAGCGTGCTGGTCAGGCTGGAGACCGACAGCTTGCCGATCTGGAACATGCCGTTCTCGATGCCGGCAGGAATGCCGACTTTCAGGATGCGCTTGATGAGGTCGAGGTCGGGCTTCAGGTCGGTGAGGTGGTCGATGCGCAGCGCACAGTCCGGCTTCTGCAGCAGGAACATCACGGTGAAGCAGGCGATCATCCGGCTCACGAGGCTGGCAGTGGCCGCACCCATCACGCCCATGCCGAACCTGTAGATCAGGATGGCGTTGCCGCCAATGTTCACCACGTTCATCACCAGGCTGGAAAGCATACTGATCTTGCTGTTGCCCTGGGCGCGGAACAGGGCCGCACCGGCGTTGTACACGCCAATAAAGGGATAGCTCAGGGCTGAGAGCAGAAAATAGGTCTCAGCGTAGCGCATCACATCCGCGTCAATGGAGCCGAAGATGCCCCGCAGGATGGCATGCCGCCCCACCGCCACGATGACGGCGGTGACCACGCTGAGCGAGATCATAATGAACATGATCTGTGCGGCGCTGGCCTTGGCCCGTTTGGGCTCCCGGTGGCCGATGTACTGGCTGGCGACCACCGCGCCGCCGGTGGCCAGTGCGCTGAGCAGCTGGATCATCAGCACGTTGAAGGAGTCCACCAGGCTCACACCCGAAACGGCGGCTTCGCCCACCGAGGAGACCATCAGGGTGTCCGCCAGACCGATGGAGATGCTGAGGGCCTGCTCTGCCACCAGCGGCAGGAAAAGTGAGATGAGCTGTTGACGGTTGAACAGCGGTCTTGATGTGGTCGATGCGTCTGTCATGGTGTCCTCCCTTGGCGCGTGGATTCAAACACACCCATGATAGCGCGGAATGACGTGAAAATCAAGATGTTGTATCCAACAAATCAAAAAATCAGGCAAACTCTTTGCTGGGGGTCAGGCTGGTGCCGTAATAAACAATGTAGTCGTAGGGGACCTGGGGATTGTATGCGGCCAGATCGCCGTACTTGGCCAGAATGTCGTTCCGCAGGTTCTCCGGGGTGTAGGGCTGCCCGGCGGAAAGGGTGTCGGCGCAGACAGCGTTCCACATGCTCTCGGTAAAGGCGGCGCAGTTGAAGTAGGCCGACCAGTGGTCAGATTTGGCAAGGTTGCGGTTGACCACGTCCAGCTGGCCCTGATCCAGCGAGGTCTGGACAGCATAGATGTTCTGGTAGTAGGAATCGGCCAGATAGCGCTTGTAGTAGCCCTCCAGATTGTACCAGATGCCGGTGTGCTCCCAGCGGTTGCCGCGGGGGCTGAAGGTCATCTCGGTGTCGGGCGCGATCCGCAGGCCGCCCACCTCGATGTCATGGTCAGAGACGTTCCGCACCGAGAGGAAGGAGTGGCCGCTGGAATTGATGGAGGCATCGCCCCGGTTCTCGGCCCGGGCGTAGACGCGCAGCAGGGCCACGGCACCCTCGGCGGGTTCTGCACCGTAGGCCTGCACGGCAGATTTATGGTCGGCCTGTTCAAAATCGTAGGGGCCGCCGGTGCTGGTGGTAAAGCCGACGATGTTGCGGATCTGATCCTCAAGGGGGCTTACATCGGTGATAACACGTTCGTCCTGGGGGGCGGGCGTTGCGGCGGGAGCCTCGGCCAGCGCGGCGGTGCTGCCGGACACGCACAGGGCCAGTGTCAGGCAGAGGGAAAGGGCGCGGAACAGCTTTTTCATGGGGTGACCTCCAAAGAGAAAAAATTCAGGTCAAGGATAGACGATTTTTGGGGTGCTGTCAAGAAAAAGATGTCTGCCGCCTTTACCCCCGGTGCCGGTTGTGTTAAAATGAAGCTGGCAGCCGTGCCCGGTGGTTTGGGGTATGGGGCCGATCGGAAGGTAAATGAATCTGACCCAGAGAGGGGAACAACCTATGCCAAAAGAAGCACACAAGGTCGTGGTCATCGGGCACCGCAACCCCGATACCGATTCCATCTGCTCCGCCATTGCCTATGCGGAGCTCAAAAACCGCACCAGCACGCTGGTCTGTGAGCCGCGCCGTGCCGGTAAAATGAATCAGGAGACCGAGTTCGTCCTGAAAAAATTCGGTGTCACGCCGCCCCGGATGTGCACCGACGTGAACCCCAAGATCCGGGACGTGGATTACCGCGAGATGCCGGGCATCCCGGGCTCCACCAGCCTGCGCCGCGCATGGAAGATCATGCGCGACCAGCAGATCGACACCCTGTCCATCACCAGCGCGGACAACGAGCTGGAGGGCATCATCACCGTGAAGGATCTTGCCACCGCCAACATGGACGTGTTCGATACCGCAGTGCTGGCCAAGAGCCGTACCTCTTATAAGAATATCCTTGAAACGCTGAACGGCACCATGGTGGTGGGCAATGCCGACGCGGTCTGCACCACCGGCCACATCAAGATCGGCACCGCCACCCCCGAGATGCTGGAAAGCAGCGTGGAAAAGGGGGATATCGTCATTCTGAGCAACCGGTACGAAAGCCAGCTCTGCGCCATTGAAAAGGAAGCCTCCCTGCTCATCATCTGCAATGGGGCCAAGGTGGGCCGCACCATCCAGCGCATTGCTGATGAGACCGGCGTTGCCATTATGACCACCCCTGTGGATACCTACGCGGCGGGCAAGCTCATCAGCCAGTGCGCCCCCATCTCCTATTATATGACCCGGGACAACATCCTCAAATTCACCCTCGTCACCCCCGTGGCCGATGTGCTGCGGGTGATGGCGAAGGTGCGCCACCGCTATTTCCCCATCCTCGATGAGGAAGGCAAATACTGCGGTATGGTCAGCCGCCGCAACGTCATTGCCCTGCGCAAGCGGCGCATCATTCTGGTGGACCACAACGAGGCCACCCAGGCCGTGGAGGGCTTTGATCAGGCCGAGATCCTGGAGATCATCGACCACCACCGCATCGGCAGTCTGGAGACCAGCGGGCCGGTCTACTTCCGCAACCAGCCCGTGGGCTGCACCGCCACTATCATCACCCAGATGTACGATGAAAACGGTGTGGACATCCCGCCCCAGATCGCGGGCCTGCTGCTGGCGGCCATCCTTTCGGATACGCTGGCCTTCCGCAGCCCCACCTGCACCCCCGTGGATGAAAACACCGCCAAACGTCTGGCCAAGATCGCAGGCGTGGACATTGAAGAGTTTTCCACCGAAATGTTCGAGGCTGGTGAAAAACTGGACGGCAAGACCCCCGAAGAGGTCTTTTTGCAGGACTTCAAGGTGTTCATGTGCGGCGATATCCGCTTTGGCGTGGCGCAGGGCAGCTACATGACCCGCAAAAACCTGCAGGCCGCCCAGGCGCTGCTCCAGCCCTATCTGGAGGAGGCCCGCAACAAGCAGAACGTGGAGGACCTCTACATGCTGCTGACCGATGTGCCCAAGGAGGAGAGCGTGGTCATCTGCACCGGCCGCTACGCCGCCGAGGTGCTGAGCAACGGCTTTGAGAGCCGGCCCGCTGCCGACGGCAGCTGGACGCTGCCCGGCGTGGTCAGCCGCAAAAAGCAGTTCATCCCCGCCATGATGAGCGCCTATCAGGAGCTGTAACCCCCCGATACAAAACACGAAGCCCCCGGAACCCTGCATGTTCCGGGGGCTGTTGTGTTTTGTAAGGGAGCGTCAGGCTGCGACTTTTAAGGGAGAGTTATCAGTCCAGATGGTGCCATCCAAAAGCTTTGTTACGGCCAGTGTGCCGTTCACGCTGACCCGCGCGGGGTCCAGCGCATAGAAATCGCTCTCCCGCAGGTTTTCGGGGTCTGCCGTGGGGGAGATGCCCACCACGCACACCCAGTGTCCGTAGGTGCTGCTGGTGGCGATGTGGGGGTAATTGACCTCTTTCCAGCCGGAGCCGGAGAGGTGGTATTCATAGCTTGTCACGCGGTTGGTGTGCTTGGACACGCCGCTGACAGCGGTGTTTTTCAGATGTACGATGACGGGCCGCCCGGCCTGCAGCTCTTCATACAGGCGGGAAAGGCAGCCGGAAAGGGAGCCGCCGTAAGCGTAGTACCCGGCGGCAGACCATACCGCGCCGTTTGACCACATCCCGCTGCCTGAGCAGGGCTTGCCATCCAGAATGGTGCGGGCGTAGCGCAGGGCGTACCAGCTGCACCGGCCCGAGGTCTGGTTGCCGATGGAAACGATCTGCTGGCTGTCGAAGGACAGCAGCGTGATGCCGTTCACATTCTGCAATTGTGCCGCCGCAGCCTTTGGCGCGGCCAGAAAGCTCAGGCACAGCAGAACTGCTGCCATGAAAACGCGCACCGGAGCGCGCAGGGAACCATGCTGCATGGGGCAAACTCCTTTTCCCTGTTCAGGAACGGCACCCGGCGGTTCCCATTGCCTTAAGTTTAGCACCAAATCGTGGTAGAATTGTGTAAACGACGGAAATATTTTCCGGTTTTTGCCCCGGGCATGGCAAAGGATCTTTGCGAAGATTCGTTCTGGAAAAAACAACAAAAGCAGGAGAAAATGTTTGGTGAAGCTGGCAATTGACAAAAGCGACAGTCGTTGGATAAAATAAAGCCAGAAGGGGTCCTGTTTCAAAATGAAAAGGCACCCTGCATATTATGAAAAACACAACAAAACGACTGGAGGTCCCGACATGAAAATGCTGAAAAAACTGGCCGCTTTGATTCTGGCGGCGACCATGGTACTTGTTCTGTTCACCGCCTGCGGCGGTGATGGCGGCAGCACCGGCACCAGAGAACCGGAAAAAGAAAAAGTTGCATTCGATGCCATCGTTGGTGATAATCGTGTGGCCGCCACTGCAAAGGTCAATGATCCGCAGCTGCAGGCTGTGGCTGAGAAGCACCTGAACGAAGATCTGCAGGCACAGATCGATTTCTTTGGTGCAAAGTTCTTTGGCAAAGTTCACGTGGAAGGCAAAGAGGAAGAGTATCTGACCATTACCGTGACGACAAAATACGATTACGGGTCTTTCTTGACGAAAATCCTGAAGGCAGTTGAGAGTGAGATCAATAGAGAGGTCGGCACCAACGTCAAAGTGGATGGCAATGGCAGCTGGACTAAGCTGGGTGTTGTGGTTAAGAGCGACAATAGCCACAGCTACATGGCAGTGGCATTCCAGATCAGAAACCCCAAATACAAGAAGTAAATTAAATCAGTTTTTACCCCCGGAGCGTGGCTGAAAGGCCGCCCTCCGGGGCTTTTTGTATTTGTGGCAAAATCCTTTTGAATGTGGTACAATAAAAGATAGATTTTATCGAAAGAAAGGAACCTTTGGATGCAGCTGTTTGAACTGGTCAGCCCGCGGCTGTTCCGCCCGCTGGCGGGGCCCAACCGGGCGTTTTATGCGGAGCTGCTGCTCCTGCTGTGGGAGGAGTGCCGCCACACGGCGGATTACTCCATCTCCCGGGCAGAAGCGGTGAGCCGGGCCGAGGATTACTTTGCGGCACTGGCAAAGCCGCTGGCACTGGATGCCGATGACGCGGGCGACGAAGCCGAACAGCCCACCCGGGACCCCCATACCCTTGCGCTGGGCTTTCTGCTCCGCCTGCGCCGCACCGGCTGGCTGGAAGAGCAGCCCGGCAGCTATGAGGAAGAGCCTGCCCTTGCCTTTGTGCCTGAGGTGACCCCTCTGCTGGAAGCGCTGGAAGAGATCCTGAACCCGCGTGTTGTCACCTACACCGGCAAGCTGTACAAGGCATGGCAGCTGCTGCAGAACATCGGGGAGGAAAAGAGCCCCTATGAGAATGTTCTGCGGGAGGTGGCCTCCGATCTGGAAGCACTGAACAAGTCCCTGCGGGCGCTGAACGCATCCATCGGGCATTATATCGACCGGCTCACCCGCAACCGAACCCCGCAGGAGGTGCTGGAGCTCTTCGACCAGTACGAGGAAAAGGTGGTGGCCGCCGCTTACCACCGCTTCAAGACCAGCGATAACCTGTTCAATTACCGTGCTTATCTGGAAGAGGAGCTGGACGACTGCGAGACAGAACACCTGCCCCGGCTGGCGCTGGATTACGCCCGGGTGGAGCGCTGCGCCCCCGGCGAAGCCGCCCCTGCCGTGCGTGCCCTCATCCAGAAACTGCGGGATTCGCTGGAAGAGATGAGCACCCTGATGCGCCAGATCGACCAGAGCCACATCCGCTACCGCAAGCGGGCCGTGCAGCGGGCACAGTTCCTGCTGCTGAGCGACCGCTCCTCGCAGGGCAGTGTCACCGCCCTGCTCCGCCGCTATGCCGAGGAGATCAAAACGCCCGATCAGCTGTTCGCGCCGGATGACGGCCCGGTGGCAAAGCACCTGCACCTCTACCCGGCGGCGGTGTTCGGGGCAAAGCCCCTCTACCCGCCCGCCGCGCCCCGCAGCGAAACGCCGCTGGCCCCGGTGCGGCAGGCCGGGCTGGATGCGGAGCAGCTGCGCAAAGAACAGCAGCTGCTGCTGGACTACGCCCGGATGGCCGTGACTGAGGAAAACGTGGGCCTGCTGGCAAAACAGGCCCTTGCCGCCCGCAGTGCGGTGGCCGCCTCCACGCTGGCGGAGGAATACCCCCGCGATTTTGCCCGCATCATCGGCCTGCACACCTACTCGCAGTCGCCGCGCCGGGCTTACGATATCACCCTTACCGGAAACTGGGTCGAACGGGGCGGCTTCCGGTTTGAAGAGTTTATTCTGACACCCCGCAGGGAGGACGCTGACCATGGCCGAACCGAATAAAATGCTGGAAGAGACCGCAAACTATCTGCTCAACCACTGCTTTGTGCTGGGCGGCGTGGAGGATCAGCGGGCAAAATACCTCTATGTGCAGGATCATCTGCCCGAGGTGCGGGCCGTGTTCGCGCCGCTGGGCTATGCGGTAACGCTTTACCCGGCTCCGCTGCAGGCGGCGGCGCTGGTCAACGAGCATGAGGGCAGCCAGGCCCGGCTGCTGAAATACGAGAGCATCCTGCTGCTGGTGCTCCGCCTGCTCTACCTGCAAAAGCGGGAGAGCCTTGCCGCCAGCGCCGATCAGGTGCTGGTCACGGTGGAAGAGGTGCAGACGGAGCTGCAGAAGATGAACCTGCCCCGGCGGCTGGACCAGCGCACGCTGGAGGAGCTGATGCGCACCCTGCGCAGGTATAATCTGGCCCGCCCGGTGGGGCGGCTGACCGGTCTGGACAGCCGCATCGAGGTGTTCCCCACTGTGCTGCTGGCCCTGCCGGACGCAGACCTTGCCGATGCCGCTGCCGAGAGCAGCCGCACCCGGGAAGAACTGGCCCTCTACGAGCGGCCTGACGGAGATGCCAGCGGGGAGGAAGAAGAATGATCGAATTAAAGCGCCTGAAGCTCATCAACTGGCACAACTTTGAAAATGTCACCTTCGATTGTGCCCGTCTGACTTATATGATCGGTGTCAACGCGGTGGGCAAGACCACCATTCTGGATGCCATCCGCTACTGCCTGACCACCAACCGCAATTTCAATGCCCTGGGCAATAAAAAGAGCGGCCGCACCCTGCAGGGCTCTGTCCACGCCAAGCAGCGTGGCGAGAACGCCTACCGCCGCCCGGGCCGCACGGTGGCATATATCGGAGCCGAGTTCTGGGATACCGTCAAGCGGACAAACTTTGTCATCGCTGTCCGGGTGGAATCCGAGGGCCCCATGCAGGAGCTCCACCCCGGCGACCAGACCTGGTACATCTCCGAGGACGGCATCACGCTGGAAAAGCTGCCCTTCCTTGATCCGCGCACCGGTGCCCCCAGCGCCAAGGAGGACTTCAAGCCCGCCGTGGGCCGCCTGTCCTACACCCGCAGCCCCAGCGAGGCCCGGGACCGCATCTGCCGTGCCCTGGGCATTGGCCGCGCGTCCAGCCCGCTGGGCAAAAAGTTCAACGAAGTGTTCCAGATGGGCACCAGCATGGACGAGATCCCCAACTTCCGGGAGTTCCTGTACCAGTACATCCTGCCCCAGCCTGAGCTGGATCTGGAAGCGCTGCAGGGCGACCGGGTGGAGCTGGAAAACCTCCACGCCGTTCTGGCCGAGGCCCAGACCCGTGCCGCCGCACTGGAACAGATCGTGGCGTATGGCCGGGAAGCTGCTGCCAAAGAGACGGATGCCCTTGTCAACCGGGGCGCGGCCCTGCTGGCCCGCGCCGAAGCGGATGCCGGTGAGGATGCCTCCTGGCAGAGCCATCTGGACGCAGGCCGCCGCCAGCTGGCCGACCTGAACGCAAAATACGAGGCCGCCAAGAACGCCGAAGCCGAAGCCCGCCGGGCCTATCTGGCGGCCCACGGTGCGGCCGGTGACAGCGGCGCGGGCCGGGCACTGGATGCCCTGACCGAGGAGCTGGCCCGGAAAAAGAGCGCGCTGGATGCAGCGGCCCGGACAAGGAATGGTCTGGAAGCGACTGCGGATACCATCACCGGCCTGCTGACCCAGCTGAACCGCAGCGGCTTTGCGGTGGAGAAGGAGCTCTGGCCCCAGCGCCTGACAGCGGAACATCTCCCCGCCCTGACCGAGGCACTGGCCCGCATCGAAAAGCCGCTGGAGGAGCAGTATTTCGCTGTCCGGCAGGCTTCGGCGGATCTGGCAAAAGAGCAGGAGGGCCTGCGGGCCGAGCTGAACGCCGTGTCCGGCGGCAAGTGGGTCTACCCCCACGGCGATGCCGCCACCAAAGTGCGGGATGCCGTGAACGCCGAGCTGAAAAGCCGCGGCATGACAGCGGATGCAAAGATCTTCTGTGAGCTGCTGACCGTGGCCGACGAGAGCTGGCAGGACTGTGTGGAGGCCTGCCTGGGTGACCGCCGGTTCGATATCCTTGTGCCGCCTGCCCACTACGCCGCCGCCAAGAGCGCCTTTGTGGCGCTGGGCGACCGGGTGGGGCCCATCAGCCTGCTGGATACCCCGGGCATCCGCAAGGCGGACCGCCATGCGGAGACGGCCCCCGCCGACAGCCTTGCAGCCCAGGTCACCAGCGAAAACCCGCTGGCCGCACAGTATGCGGACACCATCCTGCGCCGCATCGTCTGCTGTGACACCCCCGATACGCTGGAACATTTCCCCGACAGCGCCACCCGGGACCTGCTGCGCCACCATCCCTTCCGGCTGGAACGCCTGCGCAGGCCCCAGCGCTATATCGGTCTGGATGCCCGCAGGGAGCGTGCCGAAGCGCTGGAAGCACAGCTTGCCGCCCAGGCCGACCGCTGCCGCGAAGCCGCCCAGACCGAAAAGACCCTGAAATCTGCCTACGACCAGTACCAGAACGTCCTGCGGGGCCATGCGTTGGAACAGCTGGCCGAACTCTGGGCCAGCCGGGCCGCGCTGGATGCCGCCCGTGCCGACTACGCCGCGCAGGAGCAGAAGCTGGCCGACTGCCGCGAGAACCCCATGCTGCAGCAGCTCTACCGCGAGGAAGAAGCCCGGGAAGCTGCATGGGAGACTGCCCGCAAGGCCGTGGAGCAGGTGGGCGGCGATATCCGCGTCTGCGAAAAGCAGATCGCATCCTGCGAGGCGGAACAGAGCAAAGCGGTGGAGACCGCCGCACAGAGCCGGGAGGCGGCAGAGGCATTCTTTGCACAGCACCCGCTGCTGGAGCCTCTGGCACAGGAATGCAAAAAGGGTCTGATGACGGGCGGGCACACGGCCCGTGCCGCCGCGCAGATTGCCGAAAAGGCACAGACCAGGCTGGACGATGCCCTGCGAGCTTATCTCACTTCCACGCTGGAACCTGCCCAGAGGGATTACAACGAGCACTACGTCTGCGATTATCCGCTGGGTCTGGCCGGGGTGGAGCAGTACCGCGCCCAGCACGACAGCCTTGTCCGCATTGATCTGGAACGCTACGCCGCCCGGCTGGAGCAGGCACAGCGGGACTGCAAGGACCGCTTCCGCAAGGATATCCTCTTCCGGATGAAGGATGATATCTTCAACGCCCGCCGCCAGTTCCGGGAGCTGAACAAGGTGATGGAGCAGCTGACCTACGGCGAGGAAGTCTACCGCTTTGAGCTGGAACCCAGCCGGGACCCCCAGCTGGCTGCCTTCTATCAGGTCATTGTGGACAAGGGCAACCAGCAGATGACCGATGGCGACTCGCTGGACAACCTTGCCGCCACCGCCGACCCCGTCTACGAGCGGCAGGTGGACGCGCTGATGGAAAAGATCATGGCGGATGTGGATGAGAACACCCGGGCCCGGCAGGAGGGCCGCACCACCTCCGGTGCCACCCTCTCGGATTATGTGGACTACCGCACCTATCTGGACTATGACATCAAGGTGACCAACACCGTCTCGGGCCAGCAGGCCTATCTTTCCCGCGTCAGCCGCGATTCCTCCGGCGGCGAGAACCAGGCTCCCTTCTATGTGGCCATCTGCGCCAGCCTGCTGCAGATCTATCAGAAGAGCGAGAACAGCATCCGCCTTGTCCTGCTGGACGAGGCCTTCAGCAAGATGACCAGTGACCGCATCCGCCCCATGATGGAGCTGTTCCGCCGCCTGCAGCTGCAGGTGCTGCTCATCTCCACCGTGGAAAAGAGCACGGCCATCCAGCCCTACTGCGATATTACCTATTCCATCGTGCGCCACGGCGATGCCAACGCCATTGCGCCGTTCTACCGGGCCGGCATCCTTGCCGATGCCCCGGAAAAGGAGACTGAATATGAATAACACCCTTGCAAACATCTGGCTCTTTGCCACCCACTGGACCAAGCTGGATGCCTTTGATACCGAGGAAGAGCTCAACGATGAACTGGAGCTGCTCCAGCGCCAGAGCCTGCCCACCAAAGTCCGTCAGGTCACGGACAAGGAAGGCAGGGAACAGTTCCTCCTTTACGTCAAACAGGCCGACCGCGATTACGCCCGCTACTGCACCGGCTGGCGGCCCGGCGGGATGATGTGATCCACCCCTGCAAAAAGGAGAATCTATGTCAAAACAGAAAATCCAACTTTCGGATCACTTTGATTATTCACGGCTGATCCGTTTTGTGCTGCCCTGCATCGGCACCATGCTGTTCACTTCCATTTACGGCATTGTGGACGGCCTGTGTGTCTCGAATTTTGTGGGCAAAACGGCCTTTGCGGCAGTCAACCTCATCATGCCCGTGCCCATGCTGGTGGGCACAGTGGGCTTTATGCTGGGCACCGGCGGCAGCGCCATTGTGGGCATCACGCTGGGTGAGGGCGATAAAGCCCGTGCCGACCGCTATTTCAGCCTGTTTATGTCAACGGCGCTGATCGCCGGCATCGTGCTGTCCGTGCTGGGGCTGCTGCTGCTCCGGCCGGTGGCCCTGATGCTGGGTGCAGAAGGTGAGATGCTGGACTACGCCCTGCGCTATGGCCGGGTGCTGATGCTCAGCCTGCCCACCTTTATCCTGCAGAATATGTTCCAGAGTTTTTTTGTCACCGCCGAAAAGCCGCATCTGGGCTTTTATTTCACGGTGGGCGCGGGCTGCACCAACATGGTGCTGGACGTGCTGCTGGTGGGCATCCTGCACTGGAGCGTGGAGGGTGCCGCCATTGCCACCATGCTCAGCCAGGTGGTGGGCGGCCTGCTGCCGGTGTTCTACTTCCTCAACCGGAAAAACACCAGCCTGCTCCACCTCTGCCGCCCGCAGTTTGAGGGCGGTGTGCTGCTGAAAGCCTGTGTGAACGGCTCCTCTGAGCTGATGACCAACCTTTCCATGTCGCTGGTGAACATCCTGTACAACTATCAGCTGCTCCGCTTTGCGGGCGAGGATGGCGTGGCCGCCTATGGTGTGATCATGTACGCGTCCTTCCTGTTCGTGGCAGTGTTTGTGGGCTACGCCGTGGGCAGTGCGCCCATCGTCAGCTATCACTATGGTGCCAATAACCGCAAAGAGGTCAACAACCTCTACCGCAAGAGCCTGAAGCTCATCGGCGTGGTTGCGGTGGGAATGACCATCGGCTCCATGTTCATCATCCCCCATGTGGCCCGCTTCTTTGTGGGCTATGATGAAAACCTGCTCATTCTGACCACCCGGGCCTTCCGGCTCTATGGCCTGAGCTTCCTCATCATGGGCTTCAACGTCTATGCGTCCTCCTTCTTCACGGCCCTGGGCGATGGTGTGACCAGTGCACTCATCTCGTTCCTGCGTACCCTGCTGTTCCAGGTGGCGGCGGTTCTGCTGCTGCCGCTCCTGCTGGGCATCGATGGCATCTGGCTGGCCGTGACAGCCGCCGAGCTGGCCGCTCTGCTGGTCAGCATCGGCCTGTTCATCACCAGAGACCAGCAGTTCCATTACCGCAAGGCAGAATAACCGCAAACAAAGAAAGGACCCTTGGCGGGTCCTTTCTTTGTTCAGAATGTAAACTCCACGAACTCGCAGTTTTTGATGCCTGCCGCCGCGTACTCCTCGTTGGTCATATCGTAAAAATAGGACTGCACCACCCGGGCAATGCCGTTGTGGGCCACCAGCAGGTAGGTCTTATCGGTGTCGGCCCGGAGCTCGTCCAGCAGATTGTAGATGCGCTGGGCCAGCTGCATCATGCTCTCGCCGCCGGAGTAGCGGTCGGCAAAGTGGGTCTTGGAGATGCGGAACTCTTCGCCGTCCCGGGGCGTGCCCTCGTAGCGGCCAAAGCACTGCTCCCGGAGCCGGGGCTCACACCGGGCAGGAATGCCGGTGGCCTCCGCAATGACCCGGGCGGTGTCGGCGGCGCGGGACAGGGGAGAGTACAGGATCTCATCGATCCGGAGGCCGCTGGTCCGGAGCTTTTCGCCCAGCTCCCGGGCCTGGGCGCGGCCTTTTTCGGTCAGGGGGCTGTCGGTCATGCCGCAGATCTTGTTTTCCACGTTCCACACGGTCTCGCCGTGGCGGGTGAAATAGACCTTGTGCGCCGCCTTGGTCAGCCTGTGATCCCGCAGGGTGACGGTGCTGCCCTCGTTGATGTCCAGCCGGGTCAGCTCGGCATCCGGGTAGGGGAGAACCCGCTGCGTGCCGTCGGCAGCCTCCAGCAGGACATCACAGAGCACGGGCTGGCCCTCGGGCAGTTCCTCGCAGCCATAAAGCTGCTCCTCAATGCGCAGAACGCGGTAGTTTTTTTCTTCCATCCTCTTCGACCTCTTTCGGGCAGATTGTTTCTTACATTATAAAACGGCAGCGGGGCCCCGTCAACGCTTGACAGCCCCGTGTGCCGCCTGATAAACTAGGCGCAAGGGATAAAAACGCCAAAAGGAGAGAAAAAGTTGAACATTACAGAACTGCGGTATCTCGTCGCCATCATGGAATGCGGATCTGTGAGTGCGGCGGCAAAGCGGCTGTATGCCGCTCAGCCCAATGTGAGCAAGGCGCTGAAAAATCTGGAAGAAGAATACCATCTCCGCATTTTTGAGCGGTCATCCACCGGCATGATCCCCACGGAGCAGGGGCGGCACTTTATCGAGCAGGCCGAGCGGGTGCTGCGGGAGGTGGACCGGCTGGACCGGAGCGTGCAGGAGGAGCAGGAGCGCTGCGCCGAACTGCGGGTAATGATCCCCCACGCCACCTATGCCTCCTATGCGGCGGTGGATTATCTGGAGCAGGCGGCCTCCATTGAGCGGCTCCACATCCACATCCGGGAGGGCGGCTCTATGGAGGCACTGGATCATGTCCTGCGGCAGGGGTATCATCTGGCTCTGCTGCGGTACGCCGTAGAGGATGACGAGCACTATACCCATTACTGCGCCCGGCGGGGCCTGAAAATGGAACCCATTATGGATTTTGAATACAGTCTGCTGACCAACCGGGACGGCCCGCTGGCCCGGAAGGCGATCCGCGACCTGTCTGAGCTGGACAAGTATATGGAGATCCTCCACGATGATTTCCAGCTGCCCGGCGAGGAGGGCGGCGACGGTGTGCGCTGGCATGTCAACCCGGAACGCCGCATCCATGTGTATGAGCGGTGCAGCCAGTTCTCGATCCTGCAGCGGCTGCCCACGGCCTACATGTGGGCATCGCCCATGCCCCGCAGGGCACTGGAGCAGTACCATCTGGTGCTGAAGAAGTGCCCGGCCCAGCGCCAGCAGATGCGGGATGTGCTGGTCTACCCGGACAAGGGCCGCCTGCGCCCCGAGGAGCAGGCCTTTGTGGATCTGCTCCACAAGGAAGCGGCTTCCACCGTGAAATAAAGGGGCTTTCCGGCTAAGGCACGGCAAAGGTTGCTCCCTTCGGAATTGACAGAAAAACCAATAAATGGATACAAAACCGGGCGAAAATGAGCGCCCGGTTTTATTTTTGCTGATAAATGGTCAAAAAATAAACGGAAAAGCGGCAAAAATTCTTTGCAGCTATATCGGAAACGATATGGCCCCATGCCGGAAAGATATTTCTCTGCTGGAAAAAAGTATGCTACCATGAGGCCAGAAAAGAGCCCCGGGTATGCGGCAGAATGGGGCCGCGGCCGGCAGGGGCAAAAAGGAGGTTTCTGGTATGATTAGTTTCCTGCTCTGTCTTGCGATCCTGGTGGGCGGATACTTCGTCTATGGCAAGATCGTGGACAATACCTTCGGCCCGGACGACCGTGAAACGCCTGCTGTGCGCATCAATGACGGCGTGGACTATGTCGTGATGCCCCAGTGGAAGCTGTTCCTCGTCCAGCTGCTGAACATTGCGGGCCTTGGCCCCATCTTTGGTGCCATGCAGGGCGCTTTGTGGGGCCCCGTGGTGTTCCTGTGGATCACCTTCGGCACCATCTTTGCCGGTGGTGTGCATGACTACTTCTCCGGCATGATGAGTGAGCGCAACGACGGTGCTTCCATCGCAGAGATCACCGGCAAATACTTAGGCCCCGTGATGCAGAACGTGATGCGTGTGTTCTCTGTTGTGCTGCTGATCATGGTGGGCACCGTGTTCGCCGTCGGCCCTGCCGGTCTGATCGTTGAGCTGTGCAGCCAGAGCGGCGCATCCGGCGTGATGACCTCGCTGCTGTTCTGGCTGGTCATCATTCTGACCTACTACTTTATCGCGACCTTTATCTCCATCGATGCGGTCATCGGCAAGATCTACCCCGTGTTCGGCATCTGCCTCATCATCATGGCCGTCGGTGTCATCTTTGGCATCTTCACCAACCCTGCCTATACCATCCCCGAGATCTGGGATCACTTCGGCAGCATGCACCCGTCGGGCACGCCCATCTGGAGCTTCATGTTCATCACGGTTGCCTGCGGCGCGATCTCCGGCTTCCACTCCACCCAGTCGCCTCTGATGGCCCGCTGCATGAAGAGTGAGAAGCAGGGCCACTTCGTGTTCTACGGTGCCATGGTCTGCGAGGGTGTCATTGCCCTGATCTGGGCCGCTGCAGGCTGCTCTCTGTACGAGGTCACCGATGGCCTGAACACCGGTCTGGCACAGGCACTGGCAATGGGTCAGTCCAAGGCTATCTATGATGTCTGCTCCAAGACCATGGGCGGCGTGGGCATCGCACTGGCCATGATCGGCGTGGTCGTCTGCCCCATCACCTCCGGTGATACCGCCTTCCGTTCCGCCCGCCTGACCCTGGCCGACTGGTTCAAGATCGATCAGGACAGCTACGGCAACCGCCTGAAGCTCTGCATCCCTGTGCTGGGCGTGGGCGCTTTCCTGGGCATCGGCAACGCACTGGGCTTCATCAACTACACCGTGATCTGGCGCTACTTCAGCTGGACCAACCAGACGCTGGCCATGATCGTTCTGTGGGCTGCATCCATGTACCTGTTCAAGGAGAAGAAGAACTACTGGATCACCGCTGTGCCCGCTACCTTCATGAGCGCGGTCTCTTCCACCTACTTCATTCTGGCTCCCGAATGCTTGGGCGGCCTGCTGAACGCCAAGACCGCAGAAGGCGCAACCATCTACAACACCGCCGTTGCATACCCCATCGGTGTCATCTTTGCCATTGCAATGCTGGCAGTCTTCCTCCACGCAACGAAGAAGGCAGCCCAGAAGGCATGACACGATATATACAAACATATATACAAATGATCTGCTGAATAAGGCACCCTCCGCTGAAATGGCTCGGTGGAGGGTGCCTTGTATTTTGCGGCATTTCAGGCAAAGAAATCACGATTTGCGGAGAAAATCGAAAACGATTGAGCAACTTGCACAAAAACAGACTGGAAAGTTTGGCAGCAGCGGTTTTGACCGGTTCCGGGAAAGGTCTTTGCCGGGGAATTAAGAAAATTTGCCGTGAATGCGATAAAAATTCTTTGCAGGTATTCCGCGGAAGCATCATGCCATATACTTTTTGATATGGGAACCATACCAGAAAAATATTAACTGCTTTATGAAAAAAGTGTTAACATGAAGCCAGAGATTGGTCAGAGCCGCAGCTGGGCACGCAAAATGCTGGCTGTGGTTTGAATCAAAAAGGAGGTTTCTGGTATGATTAGTTTCTTACTCTGTCTGGCGCTCTTGATCATCGGCTACTTTGTCTATGGCAAGATCGTTGACAACACGTTCGGACCGGACGACCGCGAAACTCCTGCTGTGCGCATCAACGACGGCGTTGACTACGTTGTGATGCCCCAGTGGAAGCTGTTCCTCGTCCAGCTGCTGAACATCGCAGGTCTGGGACCCATCTTTGGTGCACTGCAGGGTGCTCTGTGGGGCCCCGTGGTGTTCCTGTGGATCACCTTCGGCACCATCTTTGCCGGCGGCGTGCATGACTACTTCTCCGGCATGATGAGCGAGCGCAACGACGGCGCTTCCATCGCTGAGGTCACCGGCAAGTACCTTGGCCCCGTGATGCAGAACATTATGCGTGTGTTCTCTGTGGTGCTGCTGATCATGGTCGGTACCGTGTTCGCAGTGGGCCCCGCAGGCCTGATCGTGACCCTGTGCAAGAACGGCGGTATGTCCGGTCTGCTGACCACCACCCTGTTCTGGCTGATCATCATTCTGGCCTACTACTTCATCGCAACCTTTATTTCCATCGATGCCATCATCGGTAAGATCTACCCCCTGTTCGGCATCTGCCTGATCATCATGGCAGTGGGCGTTATCTTTGGTATCTTCACCAACCCCGCCTACACCATCCCCGAGATCTGGGCAAACTTCAGCAATATGCATCCCTCCAACACCCCCATCTGGAGCTTCATGTTCATCACCGTTGCCTGTGGTGCTATCTCCGGCTTCCACTCCACCCAGTCGCCTCTGATGGCTCGCTGCATGAAGAGTGAGAAGCAGGGCCACTTCGTGTTCTACGGCGCAATGGTCTGCGAGGGCGTCATCGCTCTGATCTGGGCCGCTGCCGGCTGCGCACTGTACACCATCACCGACGGCAAGATGGTCGGTCTGGCCGAGGCTCTGGCTGCCGGTCAGTCTGCCGCTATCTACGATGTCTGCCTCAAGACCATGGGTAAGGTTGGCGTGGCACTGGCTATGATCGGTGTCGTTATCTGCCCCATCACCTCTGGTGATACCGCCTTCCGTTCCGCTCGTCTGACCTTGTCCGACTGGCTCAAGATCGATCAGGACAGCTACGCAAACCGCCTGAAGCTCTGCGTTCCCGTTCTGGGCGTGGGCGCTTTCCTGGGCATCGGCAATGCACTGGGCTTCATCGACTACACCGTCATCTGGCGTTACTTCAGCTGGACCAACCAGACGCTGGCTATGATCGTCCTGTGGGCTGCTTCCATGTACCTGTTCAAGGAGAAGAAGAACTTCTGGATCACCGCAGTGCCCGCTACCTTTATGAGCGCTGTGTCCTGCACCTACTTCGTGCTGGCTCCTGAGTGCCTGGGCAAGATGATCAACACCTATGCAGACGGCAAGCTGGTGGCTTACAACACCGCAGTTGCATATCCCATCGGCATCGTCTTCGCAATTGCCATGCTGGCGCTGTTCATCTATGCAACCAAGAAGAACACCGAGAAGAAAGCCGCATAACCCATTCATAGCGGTAATTTCTCAGTAAAACAAACCGGCCGCTGTCAGCTCAGCGGCCGGTTTCCTGTTTTTGGCTAAGAGTGCGGGTTGGGCCTTGCATTTTCTTTGCCGGAGTGGGAAAATGGGTACAAACAAAAATGCAAAAGAGGGATGAACGTTATGCTCTTCAAACCTGCACAATTGGGCCTTGCCAGGCTCGACCCCGCCGAGCTGGCGGCCGACCGGAAAGCCTGCAAAAAGATCGGCCCCTGCGGCGTGGGCAAAAAGGCTCTGTATCTGAACAGCTTTTACATCGACCGCCGCTACTACCTGCCCTACACCAGCATCACCCGTGTGTTCAAGCGGGTGGCCATGAGTGCGGGCGGCTTTACCGGCAAGGGAATGTTTGCCTCCATGGCCTACCTTGTGGTGGAGTACGACGGCGGCAAACAGAAGCAGTGCAACTTCAAGGACGAGCGGGACGTGGATGCCCTGCTGGAGCTGCTGGCAAAGCAGCAGCCCCAGATCCGGCTGCTGAGTGCCGCCGGGGAGCAGGCGTTGCAGAAAAAGGCCGAGGAAAAGGCCGCCCGCAAGCTGCCGGAGCTGTCTGACGATGCCAAACACACCGTGACAGTCCTGCGCAGGGCAAAGGAGTATCTGGACGCAAAGCCCGAGCTCTCCAATGAGCTCAGTGCTGCCCAGCGCCGCAAGCGCGCCCAGCTCAAGAGCAAGCCGGTCTACCGCTATGTGGCCCTTGCCATCTTCCTGTTCGGCACGGCCGCCGCGGCCTACGGCCTGTACGCGGTGTTCACCCACACCGGCAGCTACGGCGTGTACTTTGCACTGTTCGGTTTTGCAGCCATCTTCCTCTTTTCCAGCTACAACATGCTGCCCACTGCGCACAATAACAACAACGCCATTATGAAGCGGGCCGATCAGGCCGATGCCGCCATGGCGGAGTATGTGAAGCACTACCCCAACGGCAGCTTCCCGGTGCCCAGCTATTACGCCCACCCGATCGTCCTCAAGCGGATGATCGATGCCGTGGAGGAAGGTCAGGCCGTGACCACCGCCGAGGCACTGGATGCCGTCAAGGCCCGCCTGCAGGCTGTCAATGCGGATGTGCAGGTGGAGCAGGAGGAGTACGACGAGATCGTCGCCATCAAAGCGCTGTTCCTGAACCACGACTATCAATAAGACTGACCCTCTCTGTCATCGCTGTGCACTGCCACGCTTTGATGGAGAGGGTTTTTCTTGCGTTGTGCGGCACTTCGGCTTATAATGAGCACAGAGAGTATTTTTGGAAAAAACAGGAGGTTCCCTATGGATATGGTCACATTGGGGCGCACCGGCATCACCGTGAACAAAAACGGCTTTGGTGCCCTGCCCATCCAGCGCATTTCCCAGGAGGACGCAGTCTTTCTGGCCCGCAAGGCTTACAAGGCGGGCATCCGCTTCTTTGATACCGCCCGCGCCTACACCGACAGCGAGGTGAAGCTGGGTGAAGCCTTTGACGGCATCCGCTCCGAGGTCTACATCGCCACCAAGACCGCCGCCCAGAACGCAGAGGAGTTCTGGAAGGATCTGCACACCTCCCTGAACAATCTGCGCACCGACTATGTGGACATCTACCAGTTCCACAACCCGTCCTTCTGCCCCAAGCCCGGTGACGGCTCCGGCCTGTACGAAGCCGCGCTGGAGGCCAAGGGAAAGGGGATGATCCGTCACATCGGCATCACCAACCACCGCCTGTCCGTGGCCAAGGAAGCCATTGAGAGCGGCCTGTACGAGACCCTGCAGTTTCCGTTCAGCTATATTTCCGGTGAGCAGGAGTTGGAGTTGGTGCAGCTGTGCAAGGAGCACGAGATGGGCTTTATCGCCATGAAGGGTCTGTCCGGCGGTCTCATTACCAACAGCGCCGCCGCCTATGCCTTTGAAGCGCAGTTCGAGGGCGTTCTGCCCATCTGGGGCGTTCAGCGGGAAAAGGAGCTGGACGAGTTCCTCTCCTACATTGATAACCCGCCCCGGATGGACGCAGAGCTGTCTGCGGTCATTGCCCACGACCGGGAGGAGCTGTGCGGTGAGTTCTGCCGTGGCTGTGGTTACTGTATGCCCTGCCCGGCTGGCATCGAGATCAACAACTGCGCCCGCATGAGCCTGCTGCTCCGGCGCTCGCCTTCGGCAGAGCATCTGAGCCCTGCCGGTCAGGCCAAAATGAAGAAGATCGAGGGCTGCCTGCACTGCAACCAGTGCAAGGCCAAATGCCCCTACGGGCTGGATACGCCCGCCCTGCTGGCCCGCAACTATGAGGACTACAAGCGGGTCCTGGCCGGGGAAGTCAAGGTGTAACAGAGAAAACAAAAAAGATGGATGCCGTAACGACATCCATCTTTTTGTTTTACAGCGAAGAGGGGATCGGCTCCCGGAAGATCTTCATGGCCTGCTTGTAGCAGTGGATGAAATAGAGGATCTCCGCAATGGCGGTCAGAGCCCAGGAGCAGGGGTAGAGCAGGTAGAGCGAGGGGATGGTGTGGAAGTGGGCGAAGATGGTGTATACCCAGATCACCCGGAACACACAGGAACCCATGATAACGATGATAGTGGGCACCACGGTCTTGCCCAGACCGCGGGAAGCGGCGATGGTGCAGTCCATAAAGGCCGAAATGCAGTAGGCCAGCGCCATGACACCCACACGCTTCATACCGGCATCACTAACGGCGCTCTCGGTGGTGAAAAGGGCAAGGAACTGCCGCCCGAACAGGAACAGGCCGCCGCCCAGCGCCAGCCCCACGCCAAAGGAGTAGGCCAGCGAGATGAAGTAGCTCTTCTTGACACGGTCAGGCTTGCCTGCGCCGTAGTTCTGGCTCATAAAGCTGGCACAGGCCATGTAGAAGGCAGCCATGCAGTCGTAGATGAGCGGGTCAGCATTTGCAGCGGCGCTGTTGCCCTTGACCATGAGGGAATCAAAGGAGTTGACACCGGCCTGGATGAACAGGTTGGCGATGGCGAAAATGGCGTTCTGGAACCCGGCGGGCAGGCCCAGCGCCAGAATGCTTTTGGTCATGGCGGGGTCGAGCTTTGCTTCTTTGAAATGGAGGGCGTAGCAGTCCTGCACTCTGGTCAGGGCGTGGAGGATGAACCCGGCAGAAACACACTGAGAAATGGCACTGGCCAGCGCCACGCCTGCCACGTCCATGTTGCAGACGATGACAAAGAACAGATTCAGAAGGATATTCAGCACACCGGCAAAGCTCAGGATGTACAGCGGCTTTTTGGTCTCACCGATGGCGCTGAACACGGCGTTGCCAAAATTGTACAGAGCCAGCGCCGGCATACCTAGGAAATACACCCGCAGGTAGAGGATCGCACCCGGCAGCAGGTCCTCCTTGGTGTTCAGCAGCCGCAGCATGGCAGGGGAGCCCAGCAGGCCCACAACCAGCAGGATTACGCCTGCGATCAGGCTGACGATCAGGGCCGAGTGGACGGTGTCGTGGACATCGTCCGGGTGTCTGGCTCCGTAGAAGCGGGCCACCAGCACGTTGATGCCGTTGCCCAGGCCAATGAGAAAGCCGGTGAACAGCGTGACAAAGATGCTGGTGGAGCCCACCGCGCCCAGCGCTGTGGAGCCCGCAAACCGCCCCACCACGGCCACGTCCGACATGTTGAATAAGACCTGCAGCAGGTTGGATAATGCCAACGGCAGGCTGACCAGAAGGATCTGCTTTGCCAGAGGGCCTTCTGTCAGGGATCTTGTGCTAGATTTCATGTTCTCTTTTTTCCTTTTCCAGTCCTAAACCGTGCCCGCGCATACCGGGGCACAACACCTATTATAAGAGATGCGCACACTTTTGCAAGATGAATCTTTCAAAAAGGAAGAACAGAATGCGTCAGCGTCTTGCTGGCGCGGGATCGGGCACGGAATCCGGATACAGAGCCGCCAGACGGCTTGATTTTTGCCTCCGGCTGTGCTATACTACATTACACTGGTTTGCCAGTAATGTGCGATCGTAGCTCAGCTGGATAGAGCGTTCGGCTCCGACCCGGAAGGCCAGAGGTTCGAATCCTCCCGGTCGCATGTGTTAATAAAATCCCCGGTACACAAAAGTGTGCCGGGGATTTTTCTTTGTGGCCGGGCGGGCCAGAGTTTTACTTTAGATTCTCCATAAGCTTTGCCGCCAGCGTTTCGGCTTCTTTGGCCGGAACCCAGATATCCGGGAAGAATCCCCGAAGTTCTTCAAAATAATCGGAGCCATCCGGGGTCAGATAGACCGTGGAGAAAGTCATATCCACCGAACACTTGCTGTTGGGCAATTCGATATGGCCGCTGTTGCTGATCATACTTCCATTTGTGTTCTCTCCAATAATCAGGCTATTGTCTAAATTATAGGAAAGATCCAGTGTGATCTCCGCACAAGATGCAGAGCACTTTCCGCTTAGAAGGATCAGAATGTTGTCATTGCTTGCGCGGGGCGTTTTTGAGGTGGAAGGTGAAGCGACAAGAGAAGCTGGAAGAACGGAATAACGAACTCCAGTGCCAAATACCCGTTGGTGGCTGTATCGGTTGAACCACTGATGCGCAACTTCTTCATAGCCGCCAACATTGGAGCGCAGGTCCAGCATGGAGATCTCCGCATTGCTCATCTGTGCCGCTGCATCATTGGTCTCCTCCAGGAAGGACGGGTCAAAATGGTTGAACTGGAACACCGGGATCCCGTCAGTCTGGCGCAAGTCGGTATTCTGCCCTTTGGGGAGATCTTTGTAATACTGGCTCCAAGTGTCTGCTGTCAATACATCCGTACTGCCATCGGCATAGTGCACGGTCAATTGCTCGTCGCACACATGCTTGTCCCACTCGGTTCCATCAAATTTTGCTTCTTTCAGCAGCACAGGATAGTACACAAGATATCCTTCTTTGGAAATGGAGCGTTTGAACAGTTCATCCAGATCGGGATGATCGTCTACGGATGCAACGACTTTTCCATTGGCATTCTGATAGCCCGAATCCGTTTTTACAAACATCACCTGACGGAAGAAAAACGGAATGTCTTTTTCCGACGGATAGTCCTGATTGATGTTGAAGTGACCGTCCTTGATAAAGGTAAGATGACTTACCAGAATCTTCTGCAAATCTTCACAGGTCAGGCTGTCCCTGCTTTGGACTTCCTGCAGAGTATCAGCCTTTGCCTGATCGAATACAGCGTGTCCGCCAAAATAGTCATAAAAGGCAAAATCATAATAGAATGCGTCGAAGAGATAGTTCACATCTTCTTCGGCTTCTTCCGGATTTAATTCTTTGGCTGCATCGTATTCGCTGTAGGTGTCAGTGAGATAATCGGTTGATTTCTGGGCATCAGCGGGGTCATCGTAATGCCGTAGGTATGGAGTTGGGTCAGAGGAACCACCCTCATAACGGCGATGCTCTTCGTTGATTTCTGCGAGCAGTTCCGCTTTGGTTGGCTGCGCGTCTTTCACCAGCTGTGTGACCTTGGTACAGCCGGAAAAGCTCACGAGCATGATTAGACAGCAGAGCAGAGATGCAAGTTTGGAATTCATGGTGTAGGACTCCTTTTGATTTTGATATTACCCTTTCCGATTTTTCTGCCAGATGCGGTAAAGTCCGTCCGTGATCAGATACTCCCGGTACTGAATGGGCGTGCGGCAGGCCTCCCGGATGGTGCGGGGCAGGTTGCCGGTGGCATAAAAGCGGATATCTGGGCCAAGCTCTGCCTGAAAACGCTCGGCCAGCCCATCCAGCAGCCCGGCGGTGCCCAGCACAAAACCGTTCTGTAAGCAGGCAGAGGTGTTCTTGCCCAAGATCGAGGAGGAAGCTGGAGCGGAGAGGTCGATCTGGGGCAGCTGGGCAGTTTTTTGCACCAGCGCGGAAAGGGAGAGCTGCGGCCCGGGCAGGATGACACCACCCACCAGCTCCTGTTTGCCGTTGACTGCCATAATGGAGATGGCGGTATCTGCCGAGATGACCGCCAGCGGTCCGGGTCCCTCCTCCAGTGCGGCCACCGCACCGCACAGCAGCTCTGCGCCCAGCTGGGCCGGGTTGTCCAGCCGCAGCTTGATGCCGCTTTTCAGGCCGGGGCCAACGGTCAGGAAGCGGGCAGAGCAGAACATCCGCAGCGCACCCAATACCCGGCCTGTCAGTGCGGGCACCACACTGCCCAGAATGCCGCCCTCGATCCGCTCGGGGGCAACCTGATATAAGGAGAGCAGATTCAGCAGGTTCATGGCGTATTCGTCCACCGTTGCGGCCGGGCTGGAATGCAGCCGCCCGCTGAACTGCAGGGTGTCGTGTTCGTAGCCGGCAATCGTGATGTGTGTGTTGCCGATGTTGACCGTAAGGATCATGGTTGGGGCCTCCTCCGCTCTATAATGTAATTATATAATATAACACCGCCCCGGAAACTGCAAGGGCTCTCCCCTTGGCAAAGGGGAGACGAAATGGCCGCGGCCATTTCGGAGGGGTTCAAAACCTGCCCGGAAGCACTCATTTTGCGAAATATAGAAAAAACTCAAAAAAGATGCAAAAAAGTGTTGACAGAAGGCTGGGGATGTGGTATTATACTTGAGCGCCAAGGGCCGCCGGAAAGAATGACTTCTGAAAGCGGCAGAAGCAAAGCGAAAGAACCAATATGGATACGTTGAAAAACGAGCCACAAGTTCGAAAAGATCGAAAAGCTTCTGAAAAAAGTGCTTGACAAAAAATCACTTCTGTGGTAAAATAATCAAGTCGTCAGCCGCTAAGGCTGAGGCGCACAGGACCTTGAAAATTGAACAATATCGAAAAACTTGTAACGGAACCTATTTTCGTGTTGGAAAAACACGTTAAACAATTCCAAACAAAGTAATTCACACAGGACGCAAGCGATTGCGTGCTGAGCGAAGAAGATTTAACACTTTTTAAGTGATAAATATCATTTATAAAGAGTTTGATCCTGGCTCAGGACGAACGCTGGCGGCGCGCCTAACACATGCAAGTCGAACGAGCGAGAGAGAGCTTGCTTTCTCGAGCGAGTGGCGAACGGGTGAGTAACGCGTGAGGAACCTGCCTCAAAGAGGGGGACAACAGTTGGAAACGACTGCTAATACCGCATAAGCCCACGGCTCGGCATCGAGCAGAGGGAAAAGGAGCAATCCGCTTTGAGATGGCCTCGCGTCCGATTAGCTAGTTGGTGAGGTAATGGCCCACCAAGGCAACGATCGGTAGCCGGACTGAGAGGTTGAACGGCCACATTGGGACTGAGACACGGCCCAGACTCCTACGGGAGGCAGCAGTGGGGAATATTGCACAATGGGGGAAACCCTGATGCAGCGACGCCGCGTGGAGGAAGAAGGTCTTCGGATTGTAAACTCCTGTTGTTGAGGAAGATAATGACGGTACTCAACAAGGAAGTGACGGCTAACTACGTGCCAGCAGCCGCGGTAAAACGTAGGTCACAAGCGTTGTCCGGAATTACTGGGTGTAAAGGGAGCGCAGGCGGGAAGACAAGTTGGAAGTGAAATCTATGGGCTCAACCCATAAACTGCTTTCAAAACTGTTTTTCTTGAGTAGTGCAGAGGTAGGCGGAATTCCCGGTGTAGCGGTGGAATGCGTAGATATCGGGAGGAACACCAGTGGCGAAGGCGGCCTACTGGGCACCAACTGACGCTGAGGCTCGAAAGTGTGGGTAGCAAACAGGATTAGATACCCTGGTAGTCCACACCGTAAACGATGATTACTAGGTGTTGGAGGATTGACCCCTTCAGTGCCGCAGTTAACACAATAAGTAATCCACCTGGGGAGTACGACCGCAAGGTTGAAACTCAAAGGAATTGACGGGGGCCCGCACAAGCAGTGGAGTATGTGGTTTAATTCGACGCAACGCGAAGAACCTTACCAAGTCTTGACATCCTGCGACGATGCTGGAAACAGTATTTTCCTTCGGGACGCAGAGACAGGTGGTGCATGGTTGTCGTCAGCTCGTGTCGTGAGATGTTGGGTTAAGTCCCGCAACGAGCGCAACCCTTACTGTCAGTTACTACGCAAGAGGACTCTGGCAGGACTGCCGTTGACAAAACGGAGGAAGGTGGGGATGACGTCAAATCATCATGCCCCTTATGACTTGGGCTACACACGTACTACAATGGCGTTAAACAAAGAGAAGCAAGACCGCGAGGTGGAGCAAAACTCAGAAACAACGTCCCAGTTCGGACTGCAGGCTGCAACTCGCCTGCACGAAGTCGGAATTGCTAGTAATCGTGGATCAGCATGCCACGGTGAATACGTTCCCGGGCCTTGTACACACCGCCCGTCACACCATGAGAGCCGGGGGGACCCGAAGTCGGTAGTCTAACCGCAAGGAGGACGCCGCCGAAGGTAAAACTGGTGATTGGGGTGAAGTCGTAACAAGGTAGCCGTAGGAGAACCTGCGGCTGGATCACCTCCTTTCTAAGGAGTCAGGCAGATGGAAGAACATCGAAGATGGTCGGCCATCTGGAACAGGTGACAGATACAAGCAGAGTAGATATTGTTCGATTTTGAGGGCCCTGAAAAGGGGTTACTCAAAACCTTATGTGGGGGTTTAGCTCAGCTGGGAGAGCACCTGCTTTGCAAGCAGGGGGTCAAGGGTTCGATTCCCTTAATCTCCACCACATGGGCCAATAGCTCAGCTGGCTAGAGCACACGACTGATAATCGTGAGGTCGATGGTTCGAGTCCATTTTGGCCCACCATGTGATGAAAATCAAAGTTCCGGGAGACTGGGCTTTGAGGAACATCACCAAGACGTACCTTGAAAACTGAATAATAACTGCGAAACAAAGATTATAGTAAGTTCTTTTAAGAAATATTGCAATTTCAAAAGGAAGGGTAACAATAATCTTCGTTGGCAATAAGAGAGAATCAAGAGGATACCAAATGTTCTGAAAGAACGTTTGAAAGGTCAAGCGAACAAGGGCGCAGGGCGAATGCCTTGGCACTGGGAGCCGATGAAAGACGTGATAAGCTGCGATAAGCTTCGGGGAGCTGCAAATAAGCATTGATCCGGAGATCTCTGAATGAGGAAACTCACCTGGGTTCATACTCAGGTACAATACACTGAAATTTAAATAGGTGTATTGAGGGAACCGCCTGAACTGAAACATCTAAGTAGGGCGAGGAAGAGACATCAAACGAGATTCCGTAAGTAGTGGCGAGCGAACGCGGAAGAGGGCAAACCGAGAGTAGAAATACTTTCGGGGTACGGACTGCTTTTAAGACTCAATCTGTTAACCGAACGGCATGGGAAGGCCGGTCAGAGAGTGTGAGAACCACGTAGGTGAAAACGGAGAGAGCTGCGCAGGATCCAGAGTACGGCCAGACACGTGAAACCTGGTCGGAATACGGGGGGACCACCCTCCAACCCTAAATACTACCCAGTGACCGATAGCGTATAGTACTGTGAAGGAAAGGTGAAAAGCACCCCGGGAGGGGAGTGAAAAAGAACCTGAAACCCTGTGCCTACAAGCACCTAGAGCGCGTCAAAGCGTGATAGGGTACTTTTTGTAGAACGGTCCGGCGAGCGATTGTATGCAGCAAGGTTAAGGACTTAAGGTCTGGAGCCGAAGCGAAAGCGAGTTTGAAAAGGGCGTTAAGTTGCATATAATGGGCCCGAAACCGGGTGACCTACCCATGGTCAGGTTGAAGTGGAAGTAAAATTCCATGGAGGACCGAACCGACCTCCGTTGAAAAGGCGGCGGATGAACTGTGGGTAGCGGAGAAATTCCAATCGAACCCGGAGATAGCTGGTTCTCCCCGAAATAGTTTTAGGACTAGCCTCAAGTTAGATACCTGGAGGTAAAGCACTGAATAGCCTAGCGGCCGAGAGGTTAGCGAAGCTTATCAAACTCAGAATGCCAGAGTATTGATGCTTGGGAGTCAGACAGTGTCAGATAAATGTCATTGTCAAAAGGGAAACAGCCCAGATCTACAGCTAAGGTCCCAAAGTCAGGTTAAGTGGAAAACGATGTGAAGATACGCAGACAACCAGGATGTTGGCTCAGAAGCAGCCACTCATTCAAAGAGTGCGTAATAGCTCACTGGTCGAGCGTCTTTGCGCGGAGAATTTAACGGGGCTAAACCTGACACCGAAGCTTAGGCAATACAGTAATGTATTGGGTAGGGGAGCGTTGTATACGCGGAGAAACAGTAGCGCAAGCGGCTGTGGAGTGTATAGAAGTGAGAATGCCGGAATGAGTAGCGCGAATGCAGTGAGAATCTGCATGGCCGAAAGCCTCAGGTTTCTGGAGGAAGGTTCGTCCGCTCCAGGTTAGTCGGGAGCTAAGGTGAGGCCGGAAGGCGTAGCCGATGCACAGACGGTAGAGATTCCGTCACCACCAAAAGAGTTAAGCACAGGGACACATATGAAGTCTCAGAGCCGGGTGTTGGTTCCGGTAGAGATCGAGGGAAATTAGTACCGAAGTCTGAGATGGAAGATGGCGAGAAAAGCTGTGTGTATTTCTGAGGTGCCCGTACCGCAAACCGACACAGGTAGGTAGGAAGAAGATTCTAAGGCCAACGGGAGAAGGGTTGTTAAGGAACTCGGCAAATTGACCCCGTAACTTCGGGAGAAGGGGTGCTCCAGAGATGGAGCCGCAGAGAATCGGCCCAAGCAACTGTTTACCAAAAACACAGGTTTGTGCTAAATCGAAAGATGACGTATACGAGCTGACGCCTGCCCGGTGCTGGAAGGTTAAGAGGAGATGTGCAAGCATTGAATCGAAGCCCCAGTGAACGGCGGCCGTAACTATAACGGTCCTAAGGTAGCGAAATTCCTTGTCAGGTAAGTTCTGACCCGCATGAAAGGCGTAATGATTTGGGCACTGTCTCAACAGCCCGCCCGGCGAAATTGTAGTACCGGTGAAGATGCCGGTTACCCGCGACAAGACGGAAAGACCCCATGGAGCTTTACTGTAGCCTAATATTGGGTTTCGATGTTGCATGCACAGGATAGATGGGACTCTGGGAAACCAAGGCTTTGGCTTTGGCGGAGAGGCCGTTGGGATACCATCCTTGCGATATTGGAATTCTAACCTGCGGCTCTGAATCGAGTCGGGGGACATTGTTAGGTGGGCAGTTTGACTGGGGCGGTCGCCTCCTAAAGAGTAACGGAGGCGTTCAAAGGTTCGCTCAGCTTGAACGGAAATCAAGCAAAAGAGTGCAAACGCAGAAGCGAGCCTAACTGCGAGACTGACGGGTCGAGCAGTAACGAAAGTTGGAGTTAGTGATCCGGTGGTATGTGAGTGGAAATGCCATCGCTCAACGGATAAAAGTTACCCTGGGGATAACAGGCTGATCTCCCCCAAGAGTCCACATCGACGGGGAGGTTTGGCACCTCGATGTCGGCTCATCGCATCCTGGGGCTGTATTCGGTCCCAAGGGTTTGGCTGTTCGCCAATTAAAGCGGTACGCGAGCTGGGTTCAGAACGTCGTGAGACAGTTCGGTCCCTATCTGTCGTGGGCGCAGGATATTTGATGGGAGCTGTCCCTAGTACGAGAGGACCGGGACGGACGTACCTCTGGCGCACCAGTTGTTCCGCCAGGAGCATAGCTGGGCAACTACGTACGGATCGGATAAACGCTGAAAGCATCTAAGCGTGAAGCCGACCCAAAGATAAGATATCCCACTGATTTGATCAGGTAAGATCCCTTGCAGACTACGAGGTTGATAGGCACGATGTGTAAGTGGAGTGATTCATTCAGCAAGTGTGTACTAATAGATCGAGGGCTTGACCACAATTCGCTTGAATTTCTCAAGTCAATGATAAAATGTCAGCAGTGATTATTCAGTTTTGAAGGCACGTCCTTCAAGAAATACTGGACAAAGTAAAACAGAAATGTTATACTGAACCAGTCATATTGGTCGGTGACGATGACGGTGAGGTTCCACCTGTTCCCATTCCGAACACAGAAGTTAAGCTCACTCGTGCCCAAGATAGTTCGCTGGAAACGGCGCGTGAAAATAGGTAGTCGCCGACTCAAATGTCGGGATGTTTGAAACCGCATCTCGATAATATGCACCTCTAGCTCAGTTGGTAGAGCAACTGACTCTTAATCAGTGGGCCCAGGGTTCGAGTCCCTGGAGGTGCACCAGATATTGAACGTCAAATCGTAAGATTTGACGTTCTTTTTCGTTATGTAACCCCGAAAAATCGGGGTCTGCACGGTCAATGCACGGTTTTTGCACGGTCGGCTTTTTTGTGGGAATCCTCTGCATAGGCTGGAATTGCTTTGAAATGCGTGGTAAATTTTGCATCAGGTCAGCAGTGCCAGACGGAGCTGCGCCTTTACTTCGGGGTCGGCGTTCGTCAGAAGTTCCAGCAGAGCGGTCATAGAGATGGTCGGTTCGCCTGCGGCGGGTACAGCCTGTGGGCTGGGGCTTTCCTGTTTGGCGTAGAACCCTTCTTCAAACTTCCTGCCCAGCTCCACACGAGAGGACTGCTGGATATGAGCGTAGGTGTTCACTAGCATATCCGCCGTAGCGTGACCCGTTGTGCCCTGCACCGCCTTCACATCGCCGCCGGAAATCATCAGCTGATAGGTCGCACTGGAATGCCGCAAGCCGTGGAACACGATGCGGGGGAACTCCGGGTGTGCATCCTGCCATTTCAGGAACTTCTTGCGGATGAGCACCGGCTCCACCGCCAGACCGTTGGGCAGTCGCAGCAGCATCCCGCTGTTGCGGTATCGCTCCGGGTCGATGGCTTCTTCTCGCTTCAGCCGTTCCAGCCACTGTTTCAGCTCCTCCCGTAGGGCGGCGGTCATAAAGATGGTGCGGCAGGAGGCTTCGGTCTTGGTGTCTTTCAGGATGAGGGAGGTCTTGCTGCCCTCCAGCTTGTCCGGGAAGATGCGGAGGATGCAGCCCTTGTCCACCTGTGCCAGCGTATCCTTCTGCACCCGCTGCATGGAACGGTTGACGGTGAAGGTGCCCATGCCGTTGGCAGCATCAAAGTCGATGTCCTCCGGGGTCAGACCTGCCACCTCCCCTTCCCGCAGCGCGCCCACCAGCGTCAGGTGCACCGCCAGATGCAGGATGGGGTCCTCCATGCTGTCCAGAGCCGCTCGCATTTCCTCTACTGTCCAAATGGTGCGCTCCTGCGTGGACTTCTTGGGGCTGTCCACGGGAACAGGACTTTTGACAAGAATGCCCCACTCTACGGCATACTGGAAGGCTGTACCCAGCAGCCGGTGCACCTCATGGATGGTGGTGCCGGAAAGGAACCGTTGCTTCTGCTTTTCGGTCAGTTCCTGCTTCTTTCCCTCGATATACGAACCGCAGGGCGTTTTGCTCAGGGTCGTGTAGAGGTTTTCCATGTGGTAGGGCTTGAGTTTTTGCATCTCCATGCTGCCGATATAGGGGATAATAAGGTTCTGAATGGTGGAAAGGTTGGATTCGTAGGTTTTGGGTGCCCATTTGTGTTTGCTGCACTGCTTGGGCAGCCAATCCATCAGGAACTCTGCCACCGTCACCGAGGACGGGATCAGAAAAGTGCCAGCCGCCAGTTCATGTTCGATTTGCTTCTTTCGGTTCGTTGCCTCCTCTTTAGTGGGAAAGCTCTCCCATTTGTCGCAGCTCTTGCCGTGCTCATCTTCGTAGGTGTATCGGACGCTGTAAGAGTTGCCGCGCTTCGTAATATATGCCATACTGTTTGCCTCCTTATCAAGCTGCCCGGTTGAGCCACGCATCGAAACTGTCCTTCGGTATACGGATGCTTCCGCCCACCCGCAGGACACGGAATTCGGTGGTGCTGTTGCACAGGTTGTAAGCAGAGCGCAGGCTGATGGCCAGCATTCGTGCGATCTCTTCCACTGTGTACACCAGCTTCGTGGTTTTCGGGCTGTCAGTCGGAGACTTGACGGCATTGGTTTGAGTGACCACCTCCATTGTAGTGGGATTTGAGTCTTTTTGCAAGAAGTTTTTCGTATAATCGGAAGATTGCACAGGGACGTTCATAAAATTACGGTCAAAATCCATAAGCATTTCTCCTTATATTGTCATATCATCTAAAAATTCAGCTTAAAGTTCTATATCCTGCCCACGCGTGCAGTTTCGCTGCGGCACATTCATGGTGCGCTCCTGCTTGGGGGCAAGAATCTTTTCCAGAAAGCCGCGCACCAGTTCGGGCGCACGGTGGAGAGCATCCAGATAGGGCTTTACATCGTACCACAGGTCGTGGTACTTGTTGCTCCAATGAATGGCTTCCTTTTTGGCGGTGGAAAGTTCTTCTTTCAAGCGGCGGTTCTCCACATCCATCATATAGCCGTGGTCGGCCTGTTTTTTCAGCTTGGAGAATTCTTCTTCGGTCAGCGAGTAGTTGCCGAGGAAGGTGCGCTTGCCGATATAATCCAGATCACGCGCATGAATGAGGGCTTCTTTTGTGAGCGTGGCCTTTTTCTGCACAGCGGCAAGTTCCTTCTCCTTTTTGGAGAGGGTCTGACTGGTTTTGGCAAGCGACTGCGCCTTTTGGTCGGCTTGGGCGGTAAGGGTGTCCAGACGTTCCTGCTCCCGCTGGACTTTGAATTGGGTGACGGTCAGGTGTTCTTCAGTGCTGCCACGCTCACCGCGCTCTACATCGGTATACCCGGCGCTGCGCATATATTTGAAGAAATCGTCTTGCAGGATGCTGTACGACTTCTTCAAAACAGGCTTGCCGTTCTTTTGCAGGACGGGCTTTCCGGCATCGTCCAGCAAGGGCTTGGATGCCCACTTCTTGCTCCGGCTGACCTGCATGACGGTCTCCTTGACTGTGCCGACCAGTGCCTTATCCTTGCAGCGTTTCGACCACAGGATCTGCTTTTCCACCACAGGTACATAGACCACATGGAGGTGGTAGTGGTAGACCTCCCTGCCTAGTGCTTCGGTCATGGCGCGGTTGATCTCATCCGCGTGCATGACTGCCGAGAGGATATACTGCTCACCGCCTACGATTTGGATAGCAGCTTTGTAGGCATCTGCATAGAACTGCTTGGCGAACTCGTAGCCGCCGTGGTTAGCGAAATAGGCCGAGTTAACATCAAAGATCATTTCGCAGTAGTGAGTGGCATCCGGCTTCAGCCCACGGGTGGAAATGATGCCATCAGCCTCCATCTGGGCGAACAGGTCGGTGTAACTGGCAGAGGGTTTCTTGAAATGGACGTTCCAATCGGCGCGGTGGGGAAGAATGTCAGGGTTCCGATAGCTGTCCTTTTCGCGCTCGTTGTGCTGTTGGGTGTTGCCAACGGCCTTGTCCGAAACGTCGAGATTTCGGACACTGGTGCGGTCAACGCCATCGTTTCTTGCCAAAGGGCATCCCTCCTTTCAAGGGGTGCTGTTTAACACTCTTACTCATAATGCAGATGGTTTTGCTGATAAACGATAAAAATATATTGATTTTCAATTTAACGTGTGCTATTCTAAATGTGAAATCAAAGGGGGATGCAATATGGGTAAGAATGATTTTCGGGTTGATACAACTTCTTCCGAGAAAAAGACGTTTTTCAAAAAGAAACAAACACTTCTTGGACTGGCATTCTTACTGACTGTTCCGCAAATGTTCAGTGCAGTGATTCTTCCTATTCAATGGCTTTTGGGTGCAAGGCATGGAGTGGCTCTTAATGTCACTTCCATTGCATCGCAGGAACTGTATTTCCTTGTAATGACGATTGCCGGAATCTCTGTTTTGAAGATGATGCTTAGTGATAAAACTTTTTCTAAAACGCTGGTTCAATGCACTCGTCTTGAAGGCTATCTTATTGCGGTTGCATCTGTGATATTTCCACTTTTACCGGGATATCAAGCGTCTGGTTCGACCTTTTTCTTCTGTGATTCAGTATTGCTGTTGCCTGGAGTACTTCTGATTATCATGGCTGAGTTGTTGAAAGAAGCTGTTGCGATGCAGAAGGAATTGAACGAAGTTCTTTAAGGGGATAAGAATGGCAATCATACTACGATTGGACCGCATTATGGCAGACCGAAAGATTTCCTTGACAGAACTTTCTGAACGTGTTGGAATCTCTATGGCGAACCTCTCAAATCTAAAGACCGGAAAGGTTAGAGCAATTCGTTTTTCTACACTGGATGCAATTTGCCGGGAGCTTCATTGTCAGCCGGGAGACATTTTAGAATACGATGAAACATAGAAGGAGCCGGAACAGGCACATTCCGTTATGCGGCTTTTCTTTAGGCGAACAGCTTGTTTGCGGTGGGGAGATGCACTTCTTCGGAAGTGTAATAACCCACTATAACACTTTCATCCCTATGGGCTGCAAAGTGTAGTGGGCTCTTCGAGGACTCTCCGAGGGGGAACGTCTCCTGCGGGAGAGCTACGATCAAGCTCGCACAATGCGAACTTGATTGCTCCGTACGCATCTGAAAAAATTGCGTACGGACTTCAAATAACCTGTACGGTTCGTACGACGTACGGAAATCCTAAATATAAACGATAATTCGTTTTAATTTACTTCAATTCGCCGTACAGATGCGTACAAGTACAGACCGTACAGGTTGTACGAACTTCTTCCGTGAAAAATGCACTTTTTACGGGCAGGGGCGGACAATCGGTTCGATGTCCACAAAACCGCGCACCCTGCGGCCACCGAGCAGGGCGGTGTTATGCGTTGCACCAGAGTACCCCAAAGTGGGAACTCTGGTGTTTTTTGCTTCCTGCCTGAATATACGGAAAATTTTGCTGGAAAGGCGAAAAAGCGGCAGAACTGCAACGGAAAAAGAAAAATGCCCTTGCTGATTGCAGGGCTGCAACAGCAAGGGCAGAGAGAAAAACGTATATTGAACAAAACGGCAGAGCGTATTATAATGAGGAAAAAACTCAAAAAGGAGGGCCGACTACATGGCACAGGAATATCTGCCCGCACCGTCCAACGTCCGTCTTGCGGACTTGATGAAAGAGCACAACATCAGCCAACCGGAGCTTGCCAAGGAAATCGGCTGCTCTAAAAGCACTATCAGCCGTTTTATCAGTGGTGCGAAAGGAACTCTGACCCATGAGCAGGTGCTGAAGATCGCAAGGCTGTTCAACGTGTCCACGGATTTCCTGCTGGGAGAAACCAACATCCCTGACCGCAAGAATTACGACATTGCCGAGCTGGGCTTGTCCGTAGAAGCTGCAAAGAACCTCTACACAGGGCGTGTCAATGCAGAGGTGGTCAATCTGCTGCTGGAAAACACCTGCTTTGCAGAGCTTACTTACCGCATAGCGCAGTATTTTGATGATACCTTTGCATCCGGTATCGCGGCACAGAACGCCATGTTCACGACATTGAGCACCTTGCTGCGCACAAAAGTCAAGACCCCGGAAGCAGCCAAGGCAGCCAAAGACATCAGCCTTCGGAGAAAGCCGGTGTATCAGGGCGACCTTGATGATATTGAGATGTACTTCATGGCAGCGGTCAAGGAAATCAAAAAGGGCATCGGGAGCCATTACGCCGAACAGGAAGCAATGAGCAAGAAAGTGGCAGAGAAGATGTTCAACGAGCTGACCAAAGGGCAGGATGTGCAGCACCCAACGATCACGGCAGAGCAGTTGACGGATGCAATGCTGGACAGCGTTTCGGGTATGGAAGGAGCCACGCCGGAAGCACTGGAACAGCTGCGAAGCGGTCTGTTGGGAATCTTGCAGTCTGCCGCAGAGCAGGAAAACGCCCATGAAGCAGACGAATGAACGGCTTTGTGCACTGGCACAGGAAGGCGATGCTGCCGCGCTGGACAGCCTGATCGACAACAACAAGTCCTTTATTGGCAAGGTGGCAAATGACCTTTTCCGCAGCATGAATCTGGCACAGTCCGGCCTGAACCTTGACACGGACGATTTGAAACAGGCGGGCAATCTGGGCTTATGGAAAGCTGTGCCGAGGTTCGATGCAGCGCGCGGCATGAAGTTCCTGACCTATGCGGCTCCTGCCATCCGCAACGCCATGATGGACATGGTGAGGGATGCCTTTACTGCTTTTGAGCAGCGGATGGTGACGGAGGATAAGGACGGCGTCTGCTACCAGCGCGTTTCGCTGGATGATGTTCTGCCGGGAGAGGAACAGCTGCGGTGCATTGAAGCCATAGCCGACCCCTACGCCATGCAGCCGCAGAGCATTATGGAGGAGCAGGAATCGCGCCGGGAACTGTACGATGGCCTGAAACGACTGATCCGGCGAGAGCAGACCTACCTGCTGTACCGCTATGGCTTTACCGATGGCGAGGAACATCCATTAATCGGCACGGCGATATACTTCCACCTGACAAAGAGCCGTGCCAAAAAGACCGAGGAACAGGCCATGGATAATCTGTGGTTGGAACTGCCGTGGTGGTTTGACTGAAAAAAGGCCGTGATTTTATAAAAAGGACGGAAATCAGAGGAACAGATTAGGATTCTGTGCTCTGGTGGTCGATATCAAGGGACAAGCCGCCGACTTCACCGTGGATGGCCTTCATGTGGTAAGCAACATATTCGCGCGGATTGACGCCGTAATTCTTTTTAAAGGAGCGGTAAAAGGCGTTATAATCAGAAAAACCGCATTTGGCCGGGATGGAAGAGATCGGTTCTTTTTTCATGAGCAGCCGTTTGGCTTCTAGCAGCCGTTGCTGGATGACATACTGGTAAAAACTGATCTGCATATTCTGCTTGAACATGTGGGAAAAATTGTATTTATCGATGAAAAGCGCCTTTGCGACCGTGTCTAGTGAAAGATCGCCGCTGAGATTCAAATCGATATAATGCAGGGCGTTGCTCAGGACGCTTGGCTTCTGCGCCTTGGCAAAAACGTGCTCTCGATTATACAAGGAACGGTTGATGCCGATGAGGATGCGGAGGATATCGGCCATGCCCTCGCTGTGATAACACAGGCTTTCCTCCCGGTAAGCGTGGGTCAGGGCTTCAAACTGCCCGAATCGGGCGCGGGAACTGTCCACACTATCCCGAATCAAAAATGTTTTTGCATGACCCGGACGGAGAAAGTAATCGATGTCCGGGTCGATCTTTTTCATGGTATCAAAAGCCGGAGGACTGAGCCACAACACATACCGCTCGTAGGGAATCTCAAAGTCCCGGAAGATGGGATGGTGCATAATGGCAGGTGGGATGATCAACAGGTCTCCCGGCTTGAGCCGGAACATTTTGTCGTGGACGACATAATCCACATTTCCGCTGACAAAGAGAAAAATCTCATAGAATTCATGGTAATGAGAAGCGACCGGAGGATAGCGGGCATCCTTGTAATGGTCGATCTCAAAATCCGGCTCGGCCATGTAATGTTTATCGGTTTTGATGACTTTCACAGAAAAATACCTCCAGTCACAAAATTCTTTTGGGCTAGTTCATCATAACATGATGTACCAATATATGCAATATTTTGACCAACAAATGACAATGATTTTGCAAAAAAGACTTAATTATACCAAGAAATGCAAGGTTTTTGCCAAAAAAGGCCTGTACATTACAACGCGTTTGAGCTATTTTTTATTGACGGAAAGCCTGTTGCACATGGCAGAACGGAAATGGTAGGGAATGCGCAGCCTGAAGCCCTTTGCGGAAGGGATAAATTTCACTCTGACCGACAGGAGATCAAAACCGGTTTTGTACGAAGTCAATCAAACAAAGAAAACTGGAGATGTCAATCATGATAGGAACAAGACATATTACTCGCCGCAGCTTTCTGGCTGCTGCAGGTCTTGCTGCCGTAGGCGCAAGCCTGTCGCTCACCGGATGCAGCGGCTCGGTTTCAGATGGCCTGAGCTCCAAGCATCTGCTGGTGGCACACAGCCACAGCGAAGCGCACCCGGTCAACGTTGGACTGCAGAAGATGACGGAAGTTGCTTCTGCTGAATCCGACCTGACCTTCAGCGTTTACCCCAATGGTCAGCTGGGCGACAACGCAGCAATGATCCAGCTGGTCAAGGCGGGTGTTCTGGATATTGCAAAGGTCTCTGCTTCCAGCATGGAGCAGTTCAACAGTGCATACGCCATCTTCTCGATGCCGTATGTGTTCGAGAGCACCGAGCAGTATTTTGCCGTTATGAACCAGAGCGAAGCGGTGCAGGAGATCTTCAAGAGCACCTACGATCAGGGCTTCTTTGCCATCGGCTGGTTCGATTCCGGCTCCCGTAGCATCTATACCACCAAAGACGGCCCCTGTGAAGGCCCCGCAGACCTGAAGGGTCTGAAGATCCGCACCCAGGACAGCCCCACGTCCATTGCCATGATTCGTGCCATGGGCGGCAGTGCAACGCCCATGTCCAGCGGCGAGACCTACACCGGTCTGCAGCAGGGTATTATTGACGGCGCAGAGAACAACGAGACAGTTCTGGTGCAGGACGGCCACGGTGAAGTCTGCAAGAGCTACACCTACACCCAGCACCAGATGGTGCCCGATATCGTGATCATCTCCACCGAGACTTGGGAAAGTCTGGACGAGGCCGAGCAGAGTGCCATTGTAAACGGCATGACCCAGGGCAACGAAGCACACGAGGCCGTATGGCAGGATCTGGTGCAGGAGAACATCGACGGTGCCAAGGAGATGGGCGTCCAGTTCTACACCATCGACAAGACGGCATTTATTGAGGCCACCCAGTCCCTGCGCGACGAGTTCTGTGCAAAGAGCGCTGACAATGCCCGTTATTACGAGGACTTCCTGTCCTATGTACAGGCTTGATGAGGAGGGGAGCATACCATGTTGATCGTTAAATTCCGCGGCCTGATCGATAAGATCATTCAGGTCCTCAGCACCATTATCATGGGTGTCATGGTCATTGCTGTCTGCTGGCAGGTCATCACCCGCTACATCCTGAACAACCCCAGCACCGTGACCGAAGAAGCGCTGCGTTATCTGTTGATCTGGGTGACCATGGTGGGCGGTGCTTACGCATACGGCCGCCGCAAGCATCTGGCCATCACCGCGCTGAGCAAGCGTCTGTCCTTCAAGGGCCAGAAGATTCTGGATATCTTTGTGCAGGCTATGGTCATCCTGTTCTGCGTTGTTGTCATGATCGGCGGCGGCACGCGGCTGGTCCACACCGCTGCAGACCAGCTCAGCGCTGCTTTGCAGCTGCCCATGCCCCTGATCTACGCCAGCGTCCCTGTGGGTGCCATCCTGTTCATCTTCTACGCGCTCATCTTCATCGGTGAGGACCTGCGCGATATGAAGCAGGGCCCCAAGACTGAGGCTGCCAAAGAAGCATAAAAAAGGAGGACGAACCTAAAATGGGTACTTTTCAAGTCGGTCTGCTCCTGATCGGCACGTTTGCGCTGCTGCTGGCGCTGAGCGTCCCGGTCTCGGTCAGTATCATCATCTCGTCGGTCGTGACCATGGCCTCCACCCTGTCTCTGGATCTGGGCACTTTCGTTGCCAGCCAGCGCATGGTGGGCGGCGTTGACAGCTTCTCGCTGCTGGCTGTCCCGTTCTACATCCTCTGCGGTGTTCTGATGAACACCGGCGGCATTGCACAGAAACTGATTGATTTCGCAAAAATTCTGGTCGGCCGCATTCCCGGCGGTCTGGCACACACCAACATTCTGGGCAACACGCTGTTCGGCTCTCTGTCCGGTTCTTCCGTTGCAGCTTCCGTTGCTATCGGCGGCGTTCTGATCCCCATGGAGGAGAAGGAAGGCTACGATAAAAAGTTCGCTGCTGCCGTCAACATCGCTTCCGCACCTACCGGTCTGATCATTCCTCCTTCCGGCATCCTGATCATCTATCCGGTGCTGGCTGGCTGCTCTGTGGTGGGTATGATCATGTCCGGCTACATCCCCGGCCTGATGTGGGCACTGGCCTGCATGGTGGTGGCATATGTCATCGCAAAGAAGAACCACTATCCCACTGCCGGTAAGGTTCCGGCTTCTGTATTCTTCAAGTACTTTGTGGATGCGATCCCCAGCCTGCTGCTGATCGTTATCATTGTCGGCGGTGTTATGTCCGGCATCTTCACCGCAACGGAGTCTGCGGCCGTGGCTGTTGCCTACACCCTGTTCCTGTCCATCGTTGTTTACCGCAGCATCAAGATCAAGGACCTGCCTAAGATCCTGCTGGATGCCTGCGAGACCACCGCTGTCATCATGTTCCTGATCGCCGGCTCTAACGTTATGAGCTTTGTTATGAGCTTTACCGGTCTGCCCAGCGCCATCGGCAACGCACTGATCAGCGTCTCCAGCAACAAGTATGTCATCCTGCTCATCATCAACCTTGTACTGCTGGTGGTTGGCTGCTTCATGGACATCACCCCGGCTGTCCTGATCTTCACCCCGATCTTCCTGCCCGTTGTCCAGTCCTTTGGCATGGATCCCATCCACTTCGGTATCATGATGGTCATGAACCTCGGTATCGGCAACATCACCCCGCCCGTTGGCAGTGCGCTGTTCAGCGGCTGCTCGGTGGCAGATATGGACATGGAGGACATGATCAAACCGATCCTGCCGTTCTATGCCGCGATCTTCGTGGCGCTGATGCTGGTGGCCTACGTACCCTGGTTCTCCATGGCTCTGCCCACCCTGTTCGGCGCAGTCTGATAATGTAAAAAGGAGCAAGTTTTCATGGTTTATTCAGTCACCAAGTATGGCGCTGTCGGCGATGGCGCAACCAATGATGCCGCTGCAATCCAGTCTGCCATTGATGCCTGCAACGCAGCAGGCGGCGGTCGCGTTGTACTGGAGGGCGGTCACACCTACTATTCCAGTTCTATCGAGCTGAAAAGCAACGTAGAGCTGCATCTGGAACAGGGTGCCCTTCTGAAAGCACACTCCGATATCTCCACCTATTTCAACCCCAATGGCGATGATGCTTCCGTGGCAGCAGTTTCCGGTGCAAAGGCGGTGGATCGTCCGGTGGCAAAGCCGGCCTACACCTTTATTCACGCCAAGGATGCGGACAACTTCTCCATCACGGGTCAGGGCGCAGTGGACGGCAATGTTTATGCCTTTATGAAGCGGGCAAACCGTTACTACTTCAACGGCGATTTCTACCCTCGCCCCACCATGGTGTATGTGGAGCACTGCAACCACATCTCGTTCCATGATGTGACGCTGCAGAACTCTCCGTTCTGGACGCTGCACCCTGCCGGATGCAACGATGTGCTGATCGCCAACATCCGGGTGCTGAACCCGCTGGACTGCACCAACTCCGATGGCATCGATCCGGATCACTCCACCAACGTGCGGATCATCGGCTGTCATGTCCAGTGTGCAGATGACTGCATCTGCCTCAAGACCACGGCGGGCAACGATGAGTACGGCCCCACCAAGAACGTCATTATCTCCAACTGCACCCTGACCTCCACCAGTGCCGCCATCAAGATCGGTACGGAGGGCGTGGCGGACTTTGAGAATATTCTGGTGGACAACTGCATCATCACCGGAACAAACCGGGGTCTGTCCATCCAGATCCGGGACGGCGGCTGTGTGCGGAATGTGAGCTTCTCCAACATCATGATCGAGACCCGCCGCTTTGCTGAGTGCTGGTGGGGCTGCGCGGAGCCTATCGTGATGACGACCCACGACCGGAATGCCAATACCCACAGCGGCAGCATTGAGAACGTCCGCTTCTTCAACGTCACCTGCAAGGGCGAGAATGGTGTGTTCCTCTCCGGAAACGAGGAGAACCACATCAAGAACGTTCTGTTCGAAAACGTCAGCGTCTGTCTGGAAGCTACCAGCAAGTGGGAGCGCGGAATGTACGACCTGCGTCCCATTCCGCCTGAAAAGGAAGGCATGCTGCATCAGAAGAGTGCGGCCGTGTTCCTGCGCTGGGTGGATGGTGTCACCATTCGAAACTCCACTCTGGGCTTTGCGGGCGAGGACCGTTCGGACTTCGCACAGGGTCTCCTTACCCAGAACTGCACCAGCGTGCAGACCATGGGCCTGACCGCAGAGGCTGCCACCCCGGAGTATGAGAGCGTCCAACTGGGCTGAGCCATCTGGAAATATTGAGCAAGCCGCCGCATCGGCTCTGGACCCTTTTGCCGGGTCGGGCTGGGCGGCGGCTTCTTTTGAGGGATGAACCAATGAATAAGAAAAAGAACGTCATTACTTTTGCTGCGTTCCTGATCCTGATGGTGGGTTTGGGCGCAAACGATGCCATGCGGGGCATTTTTTCCACCATCTTCTCTGCCCACTTCCAGCTGAGTACCGCCCAGCTGTCCCAGATCGTCACCGTGAGCTACATCGGCAATCTGGTGTTTCTGGCGGTGGGAGGCTTCGGCGTGGACCTGCTGGGCCGCCGCAAGGCCATGCTGCTGTATACCTTTTTGTGGAGCGCAGCCATGCTGCTGTTTGCCACCACGGACTCCTATCTGCTGATGCTTGTGGGAATGTTTTTTGCCATGGGCACATCCACGCTGCTGAACACCAACATGAACCTGATCACCACCGGGATGTTCGCCGCTGCCCCCGGCTTTTTTGTGAACTTCCTGTTCTTCATTCAGGGCATCGGTACCAGCGGCAGCCAGAGTATCATCGGCAACTGGGCTACGGATATTTCCAGCTGGCACACCGTGGCGTGGGGGCTGCTGGCCATTGGCGCAGTGGCCATGGTGCTGTTCGTGCTGTTCCCCATGCCGGAGGTGCAGGAGCAGAAAACCGGGGACAAGGCATCCCCCAAGGAAATCATGGCCTGCCCGGCATTTCTGCCGCTGGTGCTGATCATCGGGCTGTATTTCATTGCGGAACACGGCATCATGAACTGGCTGGTGAGCTACGCCACCAACGCACTGGAGGTCCCCATGGGGCAGGCGGCCAACTACACCGCTGTGTTCTTCGGCTGTGTAATGGTGGGCCGTCTGGTGTTGAGCAGTCTGGTGGATAAACTTGGCATCTACCGCTGCCTGCGGCTCTTCGCCACCAGCTCTGCCGTGCTGTACACAGTGGGTGTGCTGTTGGGGGCACCGGGCCTGTGGCTCTTGGCGGCCAGTGGCCTGCTGTTCTCCATCCTGTACCCCACTTTGGTAATGCTGATTCCCCGGTTTTGGCCCAGCCATGCCGCTTCCTCTGCATCGGGTCTGGTGCTGAGCGTGGCTTCGCTGGCAGATATCCTCTTCAACGCCGTGTTTGGCAGTCTGGTGGACGCCATCGGCTACCGGACATCCTTCCTCATCATGCCTGCCTGCATGGTGGGATGTACGGCACTCCTGTGGGGATTCTTTGCAAAGGCAAAGAAGCTGGAACGGTGTGATTAACGGACGGATACGGTTACTCAAACCAATGCCGTCAAGTCGGTAGGGGATAGGGCGATTTTATTTGTCGGAGAGTAAGTGCACGGTTTCTGCACGGATTTTGCACGGTTTCAAAACGTGCAAAGGGTGCTTTTTGTTGCAAAATCCGACAAAGGGTGCAGAAATTACCGGGTGAAAAATCACGTTGCCTTGTTCAAAAATGACGATGACTCGAAACTTCCATCTTTTGAGACGAACCGGCGGCTTGCTCTCTTACTCAGTGGGCCCAGGGTTCGAGTCCCTGGAGGTGCACCAGATATTGAACGTCAAATCGTAAGATTTGACGTTCTTTCTTTATGTAGGAAAGCGGCTGCACACTTTCTGCACACCGTTTGCACATTTGCCCGAATCAGGGGCTTTTCTGCGCAAGGTTTGCACAGCCTGCTTTCCTTTGCATAAAAAGAAGAAATTTTAGGCGAACAAGGCTCTCGTCAATTCTCTGCGTTCGTCTGCGTCCATCAGCCGGATGGCTTCAAGGATCTCCTTGCCGGAGATTTTTGTTGCCGCCGGCTTTTCATTTTGCCGGGGCTGGGGTGCTGCCGGGGGCAGGTCTTGGGAATAGAAGTTCGCTTCGATCTTCTCGGTCAGTTCCAGCCGGGGCTTGTCCTGCGTGTGGGCGTAGGTGTCCATCAGGACAGATGCGGTGGCGTGACCTGTATTGCCCTGCACCGACTTGAAGTCACCGTCAGACTGCAAAAGCTGGTAGGTGGCACTGGAGTGCCGCAGACCGTGGAACACGATCTGTTCAAACTCTGGATGCTCGGCTCTCCACAGGCGGTACCATTTTGTCAGCAACTCCGGCGCGATGGGCAGGCCGTCCGGGAGACGAAACAGCTGACCGCAGTTGCTGTACTTCTCCGGAGCGTTCTGCTCGTCCTGTTTGAGCTTTTCAAGCCATGCTTGAAGTTCCTCTTTCAGAGGTTTGGTCATATACAGGACACGGTTGGACTTCTTGGTCTTAGGCTTTTTCAGGATGAGAGAGGACTTGCTGCCCTCACGCCTGTCCGGGAAGGTGTGGTAGACCTGATTGAGGTCGAGCTTTTCCAAAGCGTCCTTGTTGGCTCGCTGCATGGTCTTGCTGACTGAGATGGTGCCACGCCCATCGGCGGCATCGAAATTCAGATCACTCGGCTGCAAGCCGAGAATTTCGCCCTCACGGAGCGAAAGGATCATGCTCATGTGCACCGCCAGATGCAGGGCGGGGTTTTCGATGGTCTGCAAGGCTGTCAGCATGGTTTTCTCGTCCCAGATGGTGCGTTCCTCGATATTGACCTTGGGGGCATCACGGGGCAGGGGAATCTTGTGGATCAAGTCCCATTCCACCGCATAGGAAAAGGCGGTTTTCAGCAGGGTGTGGACTTCGTGAATAGAGGTGCTGGACAGCAGCCGCTTCTTCTGCTTCTTGGACAGGTCCTGCTTCACACCGTGCACATATTGCCCGCAGGGGGTCTTGGCAAGGGTGGCATAGAACTTCTCAATGTCGTAGGTGCGCAGCTCCTGTACCTTCTGTTTCCCGATATACGGCACGATAAGGTTCTGCACCATCGCTACGGACTGAGTGTAGGTCTTGGGGGACCACTTGTGTTTGGTGGACTGGATCGGGATCCATTTGTACAGCATTTCCTCCACCGTCATGGTGTTGGGAACGAGGAACGTGCCGTCCAGCAGTTCTTTCTCGACCGTGATTTTACGCTCCTGCGCCTCCTTTTTGGTCTTGAAACTCTCCCATCCCTCGCAGGGTTTGCCGGAATGGTCTTTGTACTTGTAACGGACGGAGTAGGAATCTCCGCGCTTCATAATAGATGCCATAGATTACCTCCCTCAGACCGCCGCAAACCAGTTGTCGAAGCTCTGCTTGTTTACCCGGATACTGGTGCCGATGCGCAGCACCCGAAAATCCTTCGTGGTGTTGCACAGGTTGTACGCAGTGCGAGGAGAAATCGCCAAAAGCTGGGCGATTTCCTCCACCCGGTAAACAAGAGGTTCGTGCTTGGCTGCTTTGGTCTGGTCAGAAGATTCAATGGCAGGGGATTTAGACGCTTTCATTGTAACCGGGTTCGAGTCCTTTTGCAAGAACTTATTCGTATAATTTTCGGATTTCACAGTTTCGGTCATGTCAGGCCGATTCATATTCATAGGCAGACCTCCAATTCCTTGTAACCGAACGCCTGTAACCGGGTAGGAAAACTCTCTTTTTCTGCACACAGGCTGTCCGATGCACTTTATACTTTTTCTTATTCTTTTAAGGTTACATGGTTACAGAAAGAGGAAAACGCAGCAGTCATGCGGCTTTTGGGCTGTAACTGTGGCGTAACCGAATCTGTAACCAGACGTGTAACCGCTGTCCATCAGAAGGGAAATCCCAGTTGCTGGGCTTCCGCATCCGTCATTTCGGAGAAATTTTCAGCCCCGGTTTCGGGGCTGGTTACGCGCTCCCAGCCTTTCTGAACACCGTACTTCGGGTAACGCTTGGCGGTCTTGTGCGCCTGCCAGCCTTGGATATCGCCGCGCGAAATTCCGGTGTTCATGATCTCGCAGATAGCACGGGTCTCCCACTCTGCCGGGATATTGGTGTTGCCCAGTGCTTCCGCGTAAAGCTGCTTGGAACACACCCGGTCACCCGTGTAGTCCTCCAGAAAGGCGTAGATCATGCCAGCCTGCGCATCCTCCTGCATGAAGTCCTGTTGGTGAGCTTGCAGCGTTTCCTGCATAGCGGGGCTGAACGCCAGCTTGTAGTTGCCGCTGTTGTAGATGGTCATGGCTTCTGCCCAAAGCTGGTCGATATAGGCACGGGATTCGGCTTCATCGTCTAGAATGTGGACTTCTGCTCGTTCCGCATCCACCGGAACAGGGATGAAGCGGCGGTTGCCTGTGCGGTCACGGGGCAAAAAATCCTGCCGGTTGGTCGTGCCAGCAAAGACGCACTGGCGCAGACGGTCGGCAGGATGGGTCTCGTAGGGGACTTTATAGGTCTCCTTCTGTTTGCTGAGAAAGCTCTTGATCTCCTCGATGCTCTTGGCATTGGCGGTGGCGATCATCTCCGACATTTCGATGATCCAGTGGCCTTGCAGCTTTCGGTACACGTTGTCATCGTCCAGCCGCCGCAGGTCATCCGAGAACCACTCGTCCTTGACAGCCAACAGCCAAAAAAAGCTGGACTTTCCTGTGCCTTGTCCGCCCACCAGACAGAGCATGGTTTCAAATTTGCATCCCGGCTGGAACACGCGCTTAATGGCTCCCAGCAGGAAGATCTTCATGGCTTCGCAAGTGTACTCGTCCTCCGCAGCACCGAGAAAATGGTGCAGGACGTGGGCTATCCGTTCTGTTCCATCCCATCTTAGGCTGTTCAGGTAATCCCGGATGGGATGATATCGGTTCTCGTTGGCAACGATGCGGATAGCCGATTCAATTTTCTTCTCGCTGGAAATGCCGTATTTCTCCATCCGGCGCAGAATATACTTCATGTCGGTGTCGCTCAGCGTCTTGCCGGAGCGGGGCCAGCCCACAGGCTTTACGATGTCGATGCGCTCGCTCAACAGGTTCAGCCGGATGGCATCGGCAAGCACATGGTCGTTCTGCAGAATCGTGATGCAGTTTTGGATCGTCCGCTGAATTTCGCCATTGGAGTGCTTGGTCAGCATTTCTTTCACATCGGTAACGGTTCGGGGAGCACGTTCTTCGTTGACTTCTTTGCTCAATAAACATCACCTCGTGCTATTATTGAAACCGATTTTCTGACTTTTCAGCGGCAGGCGGTGCGGACGGCTTCCGTTGGGTCTGTTCCGCCTGCAAGCGGTTCAGCAGTTGCAGCACCGAATCTCGTGCTTTCTCCTTAACCTGCTCCTTGCCTTTCTGACGGACTTCCGGCTTCAGGAGCTTCTCCTGCAGACGTGCGGTGGTGGTCTGCATGGTCTTGAGGAACTTGTCCAGCACGGTGTCCAAACGGTGGGCGGCGTATTCTCTCGTGGTCTGCGGAGCCTTACGTTCCGGGGACAGCACCCACTTTTTCGTGTCCTCGATCATCCGCATATCTTCCTTCCGGGTCTCGGTGCGCACCACATCGGTCACGACCTCCACCGCCTTGTCGTAGGCCGCAGCCGAAACTTCATCGATCAGAGTTTCCATGTCGTTGACCTTGAGGGTCAATTCGTCCAGCCTGTTCTGCTGGGCGGTAAGCTGCTCCTTCTGCTTGGCAAGGATGAAGTCCTGTTTTTCCAGATATTTGCGGTTGCCGTATTCTGCTTCTTCCTCCAATTCCAGCCCGTGCAGCTTGGCAATCTCGAACAGCATCTTTCGACAGGCGGCATCAAAGGTGATTTTGCGGTTGTTGCGGCGGCTGAGGGGCTTGTCCGGGTCGGGCAAGTTGAAGCCCAACGCTTCCAGTGCCTTTTCCTGCTGAGGAGCGATCTCGCCGTACTTGTTTTTGCAGTCGAACACATGACGCTCATGGATATGCGGTGTGCTTTCATCCAGATGCAACGCCCAGTCCAGCACATGAACGTGTTCGCCGAATTTAGCCTTAAACTCCTCAATGAACTCGGTGACGATGTTCAGCAAGTCCTTTGCCGAAGCGTGTTCATCCAGCGTTCCCAGCTGGTAGATGGTTTCTTCCGGGCAGGTCTTGCGGCTGGACAGCAGGTCAGGAATGGAGCGATTACGCTCCGTGTGCCGAATCTTGGCATTGCGCTCGTTCTGACTTTCCACAAAATTGGAATAGCGGCTCTCGTAAAATTGCCGTTCTACATCCGAGAAGGTCGCCGCCAGATCATCCGGGTCTTGTGGGTCGAGAGCCGAACGGAAACTGTGAAAGCAGTCCCAGTAGATGTTGCCCTTTGCTCGTTCCGGGTCGATGTGCTCACTGTTGGCAAGGTTGAAACTGCGGTCATTGTGCTTTGGGTTGTAGGTGCCTTGTGCTCCGGCTCGTCCGTTGTGTCGTGTTAATTTCAGATAGACATCCCTCCGTTTCAACAGCTTGGTGGGGGAGAACGCAGCAGCGGAGCTGCTGGATCTGCCGCCGTTTTGCGCCAGATAATACCCAGTAGGATATGACGCACAGCATCATATCACTGGGCAAGGCGTTCCCCCTTGACTCCCTTCAACGGGCCATTTTGGCCCGTTGATTTTGGCAAGCTGGCGGTCAAAGATTTGCGAATCCCTGCCCGCAGCTCGTCCGGCTTTTTCAGTGGGCCATTTTGACCCACTGATTTTTACGAGTGGGAGTGACGTGTTACAGGTAAAACCAAAGTTTTCAAAATGATAACTCCGGTGGCTCTGCCACGGATGCAATAAAGTTATCATCTTGGGGACCTGATTCGGCAGGGGGCTACAAATCAAGTTACGGAAAGCGTAACCTGATTTCAGATAATCGCCCAAATTCCCATTTTGGGGATTTGGGAGTGAGCGATTAGGTGTTACGGTAAAGTGGCACTTCCCAAAATGGGAAGTGCCACTTTACGAGATAAAAGCGAGCGTGGATAAGGAGCTTGAAAAACTTTGTCAAGTTCCTCAAAGAGAAGTGTGTGCGGCTGTTTTACGATGGCGGTAGTCTTTCTGCCGACAGGCATTGCTGCAATATCTGGCATCTGCCCGAATCGGTAAGAACTGCTCCCCGCAGCAAGCGCAGGTATACGTTCCACGTTCGGCACGCTTTTTAAGGCTTTTACGCAGATTCAGCATCTTGTGGCCGCAGGTCTGAAAACTGCAATATTTGCGGTTGCGCGTCTGGGTGTAGATGACCTTGCGGCAGTATTCACATTGGATTCTGCGCACACTGGGGTCGCCATCAATGAAATATTCCATCAGAGTGTCCTGATTTTCGCGTTCCCATTGTTCTGTTGTCATAGGCATCCTCCTTTGGCAGTTATGGGTGGATGGTGGATAATGAAAAGCATTATTCAGCCAAAATGTTACGGATGCGTGGTGATTATCAAAATGATAACCGCCACTTTCACGCAATAAAGCGTTGCGATTATTTGGTTGATGGTCAAAATGACCACCAACTAAACTTTCTCTGTTATGGTTGAGTGGTGAGTTACGGTTCTCGTAACCTAGCACAGAGTGACCACGTTACAGCAATTTGGTAAGTACTGAAAAGCAGTATTCACCAGATTTCACCGTGGCTTGACAAAATGTCAAGTTGAGGTCAGCCGTAACACGGGTAGAATCAATGTGGACAATTTGTCCACATTGATTTAGGCTGCGGCAATTCACCTCGTGTGGACAAAATGTCTACATGAGGTGAGCCATAACGCAGAAGACCCTTCTGGGAAATGACGCTTTGCGTCATTCACCACATCAACTGGCCATTTTGACCAGTTGATATTGGGTGCGCCGTTCTCCCTGCATGGATTTCCTGCCCCCTTCCAGCGGCGTTTTCCGGCTCTCCCTCTTGGGGGTCATCGCCGGGTATCCCATGCAGACGGTCATGCGGTTGTCAAGGTGCGGTATTGATTTGGCGATAAAAAATCGCCACACAACAACCTGAACCTGACCACCCCTTCCGGGATGGCCTTGGTTCGGGTTCGTTATGTAGCGATAGAAAGTCAAAAACTTGCTCCGGCTCCTTCGGGAGCCGAGCTGGAACTCTAAGTAAATATGTTATATTAAATTGTTGGGATAGATTACCACAAAAATCGAGCCGTGTCAACAAAAAGTTTCGAGAGCACGCCACTTTCGGCAGGGTGCAAGAAAACGCAATGAAAACTTTGGCGAAAAGAGAGAGCCGGATGACCCATTTTACTTATTTGTTTTTTACCAGCAGCGCCTGATAGGGTTCCAGCTCCACATCGGCCAGCCAGACGGAAGTGCCCTCCGGGGTGTGATACTCGCCGCCCAGAGCGTCCAGACTGGCCCCTGCCGGGTACTCGGTAAAGTTGAACAGTCCCACCAGCGTTTCCTCGCCGCGCTTGCGCACCAGCGCCAGCACGCCGGGGTTGTGGCTGTCCCAAGTGGTCACCCACGCATCCGGGGCAAAGCAGGGGTCTGCACGCATTTGGCGCAGCTGCTCCATGCCCTGCCACAAGGCGTTTTGCAGCGTGCCCTTCCGGGTGCGCTGCTTTGCGTTCTCCCAGTTGAATTTTGTGCGATGCAAATTGCGGCTGTCCTCCACACGGTCGGGGTCGTTTTTGTAATCCCAGCCATTGAGCTGTGCGATCTCATCGCCGCAGTTCAGCATGGGGAAGCCCTGCAAGAATGCCATTGCAGTATGCAGCAGCAGGTCACGCTTTACCGCGTAGTCCAGTGCAATTTTATCGCCCTTTTCCAGTGCCTGCTCCACGCCGCACAGGCTGGCAGTGGTGCCGCAGCTGCGGGCATCGCCGGTAGCAGGGTCGTAATTGTACAGCTCGCCCTTTGCCCAGCTTCCGGGGAAATTGCCCTCGTAGAAGTGGTACAGATATTCCTTGTGTTTCTGCGGGTCAATACCAAGTTTGTTTTCCACCGCCTCGTCCAGACCCCAGCCGATGTCATCGTGGCAGCGCAGATAGTTCACGAACCAGCAGTTTTTCGGCAGGGCGTGCAGGGCATCCAGCTGCGCCTTCAGCAGCCGGGTATCCCGGCTGGCAAGGGCACCCCACAGGTTGACCATGGTGGACACGTTGTAGAGCATGTGGCATTCCGGTTTTTCGGGCGTGCCGAAGTAAGCCGCCAGCTCCTTGGGAGCCATGACCACTTCGCCCTTGAGGATGACCGCCGGGCAGACACATTCCAGCACCATGCGGAGCATCCGCACGATGGTGTGCACCTGCGGCAGATTGCGGCAGGTGGTGCCCAGCTGCTTCCAGATGTAGGGCACGGCATCAATGCGGAACACCTCTACGCCCAGATTTGCCAGATGCAGAATGCTCTTGGTCATGTCCACGAACACTGCCGGGTTTGCGTAGTTCAGATCCCACTGGTAGTCGTGGAAGGTGGTCAGCACCCACTTGTGCATCTCCTCGCACCAGGTAAAGTTGCCGGGCGCGGTGTTGGGGAACACCTGGGGCACAGTCTGCTCGTACTGGTCGGGGATGGTGCGGTCATCATAGAGATGGTAATAGGCCTGAAACCACGGGTCGCCTGCCTTTGCTGCCATCGCCCAGCGGTGGGTGCTGGCGGTGTGGTTCATGACAAAATCCAGACACAGGCTGATGCCTGCCTTGCGCAGTTCACGGGTCAGGTTTTCGAGGTCTTTGTTTGTGCCAAGGGCAGGGTCTACGGTATCGAAATCCTCCACCGCATAGCCGCCGTCGTTGTGGGGGTGGGGCATCTGCAAAAGGGGCATCAGGTGCAGATAAGTCAGCTTCTGCTCCTTGAGGTAGGGCAGCTTTTTTGCCAGTTCTTTCAGATTTCCGGCAAAGAGGTCGGTGTACATGGTCATGCCGAACATATTGCCCCGCTTATACCAATCCGGGTCGGCAGAACGTGCCTTGTCCAGAGCTTTCAGCTCGACACTGCGGGCGTTGTAGGCATCTGCCATCTCCCGTTCCAGAACCTCCAGCCCTTCCCGGTTGTGGTACAGTTCCATGAACAGCCATTCCAGCTCGTCCTTGTGCTTGGCAAACCGGGACTCAAATTCCTGTTTTGTTGCCATGGTTCAGCCCTCCACTTCTGCAAGGGTGGGCATGGCGGGGATAGCGCCGTGGCGGCTGGTGGTGATGCTTGCCGCCTTGTTGGCAAAGGCCAGAATGCTTTCCAGCTTGTCCACGGTCAGGGTGTCCAGCTCCTCCTTGCAAAGCTTGGAAAGTGCCGCCCCAAAGAAGGTATCGCCTGCGCCGTTGGTGTCGCCCACCTTGCAGGGGATGCCAGCCACATGGCCAGTTTTCTCCCCAAAGCGGTAGAATACGCCGTTTGCACCCAAGGTGACAAAAATCAGCCGGATGCCGTTCTGTGCCAGTTGTGCCGTGCCGCTTTCGCAGTCGGTGGTGCCGGTGAGCAGGGGCAGCTCCTCATCGGACACTTTCAGAATATCCACCAGAGGCAGGGGTGCTTTCATCTGGGCAATGGCGTCCTCTTTGTTCTTCCAGAGGTTGGCACGGTAATTCGGGTCATAAGTAATGACAGCACCCAGCTTTTTGGCGCGGGCAGCGGCATCCAGCGTAGCGGTGCGGGAGGGGTCAGCGGTCAGGCTGACAGAACCGAAGTGGACGATTTTGGCAGCTTTCAGAGCGCCCTCCGAAATGTCCTCTTTGCTCAGCATCACGTCAGCGTTGGCGCTGCGGTAGAAGCTGAAATCCCGCTCACCGGTGGCATCCACCGAGACCACCGCCATGGTGGTGGGGTGGTCTGCATCCACCGCCATGCCGGAAACGTCCACCTTGTTCTCTGCCAGAACCTCTTTCAGATAGCGGCCAAAGGCATCCGCACCCACCTTGCCGATAAAGGCGGTCTGTGCGCCCAGCCGGGCGGCAGCCACCGCCAGATTGGCCGGGGCACCGCCGGGATTTGCGGCAAATTGAGGGATGCCGCGGGCATCCTTGCCGGTCTGGGTCAGGTCGATCAAAACTTCACCAATCGTTAAAATGTCCATGATAATTCTCCTTATTCTTGATGTGAAACCCAACGATCACCGCTGGAACAGATAATGAATGTAAGCAGCTGCACGCTCCGGGTGCGGTGCATTCTGCACTACCCCAAGATAGACCTTGCCAGAAAAACCTGCCTGCCTGACAAACGGCGTGTCCGAAATATCCAGCACGGTCCCACCGGCGTTCAAACCCGACAGTGCATGGAAAGACGCATCCAGTGTCCGCAGATCGAGAAAATAATCATCTGCCAACAATCGATCCCGTGCATATTCATCCATCAGAACAACATCTAACCGCTGGGCACTGACTGCACCCAGCAGCTTCATCTCCGAAGCATATACATACTGCTCCTCTGCGCGTTCGCTCTCGCTGAGCAGCAAGCCGGACAGCAGATCGACCTGTTGCTTTTTGGTCAGACCCTGCGCCTCGGCAAAGCCGGTGGTAAGCTGTTCCGTCAGATCAGACCCGGCAGTGATATTTACCAGACCAAGGTAAAGCACATCCTCTTTTTTCGTCACATGACGGTAGGTTGCATACCCGAGGATATAGACGACGATGAGCACGATCGCAATGGGCAGCTTGTAATATGTCCAGATGTGCTCCCACTTTTTGCGCCCATGGAGGGAGCGGAGCGTATCCCGGTCAGTTTTTGTCATGGTCGTATTCCTCGTGTACTGCATCAGGGTCTCCACCGATCAGATAGAGGATCCGAAGCATCAGAAAGGAGCAGAGCATGGCGCAGAAGCCCATGCCCAGCAGGAATGCAGGCGTGAACACAAACACTATGACGTACCCCATGATGCCATAGATTGCCGCCATCAGTAGGGTGCAAAACAGATACCGGACACCCACGAGAAACGCTGTTTTCAGGATGCCGAAGGTGGTGTTTTCAAACCGTGCCAGCAGAGGAAAGGTATACAGCAGAACGATGCCGTACAGAACTGCCGCACCAATAAGCACTGCAGTGAGCAGTGTCCAGAAAATGTTTTCGCTCCACATTCGGCGCAGCACAAAGCCATCCGCAGCCAGGAAACTGCCGACTGCCAGCAGGATAAGCCAGAGTTTTGTGGCGGGCTTAAAATTTTCCCGGAACGCCTTAAAAAACATCCGGGTCAGACCATCGTCCCGATCTTCCGCCATTTTGAGCGTGACGTAAAACAATGCGGTCGTAGAAGCCCCTATGGTAACGATGGGCAGGCTGCACACGAGCCATAAGATGTTCAGGTAAGCACTGTAAGTCAATTTCGTCAGCACAGCAAACAGCGGCTTGTCCGTATTGAACAGGTCACGCATGGGGGTTCTCCTTTCGCTCAATCTCCTGTGGATTCGCGCAGGATCAGGTTGGTTTCCGTATAGACGGTGCGATAGTTCAGCGATGGCTCTTCGATGCGGGTCATAAGCAGATTGGCAGCGGTGTAGCCCATGATCTGTCCATGGATATGGATCGAAGTCAGACGGGGGGCAAAGTAGGAAGCCTCCTGACTGTCATCAAAGCCGCAGACCCAGATATCATCGGGAACCGAATACCCCAGCTCATCCAATGCCTTGACCAGATCCATGGCAACAAAGTCATTGGCGCAGACAAAGGCATCCGGCATCGTTTTGAACCGACGGATGGTTTCGTACAGGGATACCGGATAGTTCTGCTGTCCCGATGGCATCGCACAGGTGCTCAGGCCTTCTGTCAGACCAAAGTGCTCCACTGCATCCCTATAAGCCATATAACGCTCAAAGAAGGACTGACAGTGGTTTTTATCCCCCGCAAAGCTGATGCGTTTTTTGCCGCGCTGGACCATGTGGGTCACCGCATTCTGGATCTCAATGCGGTTTTCCATATAAAGGCGGTCAGCTTTAAGAGGAGGACGCATATTCATCACAGGGCTGTCTACAAACAGCAGCGGAAGATCCAGATCGCACAGCATCTGTGCGTAGTCATAGTCGAATACTTCAAAGCAGATGATGCCGGCTGTGCGCTGGATGTTGAGAGAAGATGGAAGTTTTTTCTCTTTCAGCTCTATGGGAGAAATGCGATGAATGGTCATGCCGCTGTGCAGATGGTTGATTTCCGACTGGAAACGATCCAGCATCGTGGAGGAAAAGTGAGAGCTGCTCAGAAATTGGGTCGTCAGCATGGCGATCTCCCGTTTGTCACTCGGCAGAATGAAAGGCTCTGCTGTTTTTGCAGCGTCTTCCTGAAACAGCGGCAGATAGGCGAACTGCTTATAGCCCATTTCGGCGGCTTTGCGCAGGATCTTCTCCCGTGTGGCATCTGCCAGCACACCGGTGTTGTTGATGGCCTTTGAAACTGTGTTGCGGGAAAGCTGCAGTTCGTTTGCAATATCCTGAATGGTGACCTTGGTTGCCATAAGTCATCCTCTTTCTTTATAATATAGGAGCGGATGTTCCTTCTTTTATAGATAAAGTCTGGTGACGGATCTTGTTCTTTATGACTCCAGTATAGTGCAAATGCACAAATTAGTCAAACGTAAAAATGCAAATCATCATTTTGCATATTTGCGCACTTTCGAATTTGTGCATCTGTACAAATCCACAGTATTTCTTGATATATACTATGAATTATCGTTGACATTCGCTTGCTTGCGTGGTATAAATGAATTACAGAGTTTTACATTTGCACAATCAAAGTAAAAAGTGCAAAATTCAAAGGTGCAAATGTAAAATGCAAATCAAGCGGCAAACAAATCAAAAAGGAGGAGAATGATTCATGAAAGCAAAGACAGCCTCGTCGGAAACGGCTGTGCTGGCAGCAGAACGCAAGCTGCACAACACATGGGTCTACATCAAACGGCATTGGCAGCTTTACCTGTTGTTCCTGCTGCCTGCCGTGGCGCTGACGCTGGTGTTCAAGTACGCTCCCATGGGCGGTGTGCTGATCGCATTCCAGAAGTACAATCCCTTCAGGGGCATCTGGGGCAGCGAGTGGGTAGGCTTCAAAAACTTTACCCGCTTCATGTCCTCGCCGGACTTCCAGCGCTATCTGATCAACACCCTGAAGCTGAGCGTCTACGGCCTGCTGTGGGGCTTCCCGATCCCCATTCTGCTGGCATTCCTGCTCAACCGTATCGAGAGCAAGAAGATCAAGCAGAAGGTGCAGCTGGTGCTGTATATGCCCAACTTCATCTCGGTCATCGTGCTGTGCGGCATCGTCCGGGTGCTGCTGAGTGTCACCGGTCCGGTGAACGGCCTGCTTCACACCAGCATCAATTTCATGACGCTGCCGGAAGCATTCCGCCCCATCTACATCATCAGCGGCATCTGGCAGGGTGCCGGCTGGGCATCCATCATGTACACCGCATCCCTTTCTAACGCCAGCAAAGATCTGAAGGAAGCTGCGATGATCGACGGCGCAAACCTGATCCAGCAGATCATGACGGTGGAGTGGCCCGCCATTAAGGATATGGTCGTGATTCAGTTTATCCTGCAGGCAGGCAACATCATGAGCATCGGTTTTGAAAAAGCCTATGCCCTGCAAACCGACCTGAACCTGAACACTGCCGAGATCATTGCAACGTATGTTTATAAAAAGGGCCTGTTGGACGGCGATTACAGCTTTTCCACGGCAGTCGGTCTGTTCAACACCGTTGTCAACGTCATCCTGCTGATCGCAGTGAACAAGATCGTTGCCAAAATGAACGATGGCAAGGGCTTGTAAGGAGGGGTTTACCATGGCAAAACAGAAAAAATCAAAAATGGCCCTCTACACCAGACAAGATAAGATCATCCTGTACTGCGGCTACGCACTTCTGGGCTTGTTCCTGCTGGCAATCATCGTTCCGATGATCTACATCGTCATCGCGTCCTTTATGGACCCGGTCACTTTGCAAAACAAGGGCATCTCCTTTGATTTCAGCAAGTGGAGCCTGGATGCTTACCAGCGTGTCGTTTCGGACAAGCAGATCTGGGTCGGCTTCAAGAACGCAGTACTTTACTCGATCATCTTCACCATCATCTCGGTCGCTGTGACGATGCTTGCCGCTTATCCCATGTCGCTGCCGGACTTCAAAGGCAAAAAGATCTTCAACACCTTGTTTGTGATCACGATGTTTTTCAGCGGCGGTCTGATCCCCACCTACCTGCTCATCAACAATCTGGGTCTGCTGGATTCCATGTGGGCGGTCATTCTGCCGGGAGCATTCAGCGTGTGGAACATGATCATTGCCCGTACCTATTATCAAGGCATCCCGCGTGAGCTGCGTGAAGCTGCGGATGTGGATGGAGCCAGCGAGATGCTTTACTTCTTCAAGATCCTGCTGCCCGTCTGTATGCCGGTGGTGGCAGTTCTGGCCCTGTGGCAGTTCGTGGCAATGTGGAACAGCTACTTTGACGCCATGATCTACCTGAACAGCGCATCGAAGCAGCCGCTGCAGCTGGTGCTGCGTTCCATCCTGATCCAGAGCCAGCCGGAATCCGGCATGATCGCAGATATCCAGAGCACTGCCGAACGTGCGAAGATGGCAGAGCTGCTCAAATATGCAACCATTATTATTTCCAGTCTGCCGCTGCTGGTGATGTATCCCTTCTTCCAGAAGTATTTTGATGCCGGCATCATGGCTGGTTCCATTAAAGGCTGAGGATATTCCAGAATTTTATGAGCCGGTACGCTCATCTGTTACACGAAGAAAGAACCACAAAAAAGGAGAAAATACCATGAAAAAGCTGATCTCTCGCCGCAACTTCCTCAAGGTCTGCGCTCTGGCGGGCTCTGCCGCTGCTCTGTCTGCCTGTGGCGGCAAATCCACCGGCAGCGGCGATTCTGCTGCCGCAGCTGTGGACGTGACCGGTGCCGTTACATTTCCGCTGTCCGAAAAGGTCACCTTTACCGGTATGACCAGCTTCCCTGTGGGCAGCGAACCCGAGCCGAACAACCGCACCATCTTCAAGCGTCTGGAAGAGCAGACCAATGTGCACATCGACTGGACCGCCATCCAGTCCGACCAGTGGAGCGATAAGATCACCCTGAATATGTCCAACCCCAACACCCTGACGGATTTTGTTTTTACTGCTGATTTTACCGACAGCAATCTGCTGCGCTACGCAGATCAGGGTGTCATCCTCAATCTGGAAGACTACATTGACAACAATATGCCTTATCTCCAGAAGGTCTTTGAGCAGTACCCGGAGTACCGCACCATGTGCACCGACAGCGATGGCCACATCTGGGCACTGCCCTGGATCGAGCAGCTCGGCTCAGAAAAGACCGCCATCCAGACCATTGGCAACATGAGCTTCATCAATACCAAGTGGCTGAACTTCCTCGGTCTGTCGATGCCCACCACAGTGGACGAGTTTGAGCAGGTGCTGATGGCATTCCGTGATAACGCCGCTTCTATCAAGGCAGAGTATGGCATTGACGGCGACATCATCCCCATGTCCTGCATCGTCAACAACGGCGATCAGGACCCCAGCATCCTCATCAATGGCTTTGGCGAAGGCTACGGCGATGCAGACAAAGACCGTCATATTGCCGTTACCAACGACCGGAAAGTCATCTGTGCCGCCACCCAGCAGGGCTACCGTGATGGTCTGGACTGGCTGCACAAGCTGTATGCCGAGAAGCTCATTGACCCGGAGTGCTTCACGCAGGAGTGGTCCACCTATGTTTCCAAGGGCAAGGCTGGCCGCTATGGCGTCTGCTTCAGCTGGGATGTTGCCAACATTGACAACCTGACCGACTGGGAGCCGCTGCCTGCCCTGACCGCTGATACCCGGAATATCACTCCGCAGAACGGCTCTTTCACCAGCGGCTTTGCCCGCGGCAGATGCGTTGTCACCGCAAAGGCGGATAACCCCGCATTGGTTTGTGCATGGCTGGATCAGATGTACGCGCCCCTCCAGTCTCCTCAGAACAACTGGGGTACCTACGGCGATGCGGAAGGCTTTAACATTTTTGAACTGTCCACCAACGATAAGGGCGAGCCCATGCTGAAGCACGCTCCTCTGGGCGATGCTTCTCCCGTGGAAGTCCGTGAAGCGCAGTGTGTCAGCGGACCTCTGGCGGTTCTGGATGATTACTATGGTGTATACGTTACCTGCCCGGACGATGCACAGTACCGTCTGGACTGGATCAAGGAGATCTACACCCCGGATATGAACAACGATTATGTCTATCCCAATGTCTTTATGAGCAGCGAGGACACCGAGCAGGTCTCTAACCTGCAGGCAGATCTGCAGACCTACATGAATACGCAGAAGGCCGACTGGATCATGAACGGCACTACGGATGCAGAGTGGAACGAATATCTGAGCAAGCTGGAAGACTACGGCCTGTCCGACTATCTGGGCATTATGCAGAAATATCTGGATGCTTACTACGCATAAGAATTCTTTCCTTTGGAGGATTCCATGAACGATTTGACTTTACAAAAAGCCCGTGCCTACGAGGCCGAGCACGGTGCTGCCATTTCCCCGGCGGAACGCCCTGCTTACCACATGACCCCCTATGTGGGCTGGCTGAACGACCCCAACGGTTTCTCTTATTACAAAGGGAAGTATCACCAGTTCTATCAGTATAACCCCTACGATGTGCGGTGGGCGCCCATGCACTGGGGTCACGCCGTCAGCACCGACCTGCTGCACTGGGAGTATCTGCCCTGTGCGCTGGCACCGGATTCCCCGGTGGAGAACGGCCCCGGCTGCTTCTCCGGCTCTGCCACCGAGATGGATGACGGCAGGCAGCTGCTGATGTACACCAGCGTGATTGCAGAAAAGCAGCCCAATGGGGAGATGCGGGATATCCAGACCCAGAGCATTGCCATCGGTGACGGTCTCAACTACGAAAAGCCTGCCTGCAACCCGGTGCTGACCCAGAAAGACCTGCCGGAAGGCTTCAGCAGGTTCGACTTCCGGGACCCCAAGATCTGGCGTGAGGCCGATGGCACCTACTCCGCCGTCACCGTCTGCCGGGCCGAGGACGGCAGCGGCGCAGCGGCACTGTTCCAGAGCAAGGACGGCTTCGACTGGCACTTTGTCACGGTGCTGGAACGCTGCAACAATCAGTACGGAAAAATGTGGGAGTGCCCGGACTTCTTCCCGCTGGATGGCAAGCAGGTCTTGATGCTGGGACCCATGGAGATGCTGCCCAAGGGCGAGTTCCACAATGGTCACAACGTCATTGCCTTCATCGGCAGCTACGACGAAGCCACCCACACTTTCACCAAGGAAAATGTGCAGCTGATGGACGGCGGCATCGACTTCTACGCCACCCAGACCACCCTTGCCCCGGATGGCCGCCGCATCATGACGGCATGGCTGCAGACCTGGTCGGACACTGAGGATAAGCCCCAGGGCTGCAAGTGGTTCGGGCAGACCATCTGCCCGCGCGAACTGCACATCAAGGACGGTCGCATTCTTCAGACCCCCGTGCGGGAGCTGGATGCCGTCCACGGCAAGCGCACCTTCCACGAAAATGTGACGGTGCAAAGCGAAACTTCTCTGGAAGGCATCAAGGGCCGTGTGGCCGATTTGACCGTCACGGTGCAGCCCGGCGAATATCGCTCCTTCACCCTGAAGCTGGCTGTTGACGCAGACCATCACACCAGCCTGACCTACGATCCCTACACTTCCGAACTGACGCTGGATCGCAGCTATGCCGGTTCCCGTGCCGACATCGTTCACCGCCGCAGCTGCAAGGTGCGCAGCCGCAGCGGTGCACTCAAGCTCCGCATCCTGCTGGACAAAAACAGCATCGAAGTTTTCGCCAACGATGGCGAGCAGACCATGACCGCATGGATCTACACGCCCCAGTCTGCCGATGGCATCACCTTTGCTGCCGATGGCAAAGCAACTGTTACGGTGGAACAGTTTGAACTGAATCTGTAACCTGATATTCCCATCATTTCTCCTTCATTGAATACAGCCCCGCTTTGGCTTCTCCTTCGCCAAAGCGGGGCTGTGTTTTTGTATGGGTTCTATGCGTTCTGCCCTCGTTCCGGGGGCTTTTTTGTGTCCGGGAGGCAGCGTTTTCTGAAAACGCAGCCAAACTGCAAAAAAAGTTACAATTTTCTCATCAAAAAAGGCGGTTTCCCATTGACAGCCTTGTTATAATAGGAGTGTAAGATTTTTGAGCCAGCACTCTGCGGCTCTGATTGCTGAACGGCCCTTGCGGGCTTTTGGAAAAAGAAAGAGGCATACAGCATTATGACGAATATCGATATTTTCTCCGGCTTCCTTGGTGCCGGCAAGACGACCCTGATCAAGAAGCTCATCAAGGAATCCTTTGCGGGCCAGAAGGTGGTCCTGATCGAGAACGAGTTCGGTGAGATCGGCATCGACGGCGGCTTCCTGAAGGAGTCCGGCATCCAGATCAACGAGCTGAACGCAGGCTGCATCTGCTGCTCTCTGGTGGGCGATTTCCGTGCCGCTCTGCAGCAGGTGGTGGAGCAGTACCACCCCGACCGCATCGTCATTGAGCCCTCCGGTGTGGGCAAGCTGAGCGATGTTACCCGCGCTGTGGAGGGTGTGGCTGAGCATCTGGATGTGAAGCTGAACAGCTTTGTCACCGTGGCCGATGTCAACAAGGTCAAGATGTATATGAAGAACTTCGGTGAGTTCTATGATGATCAGATCAGCCACGCAAGCTGCATCATCCTGAGCCGCACCCAGACCGCCAGCGAGGAGAAGATCGCCGCTGCGGTCGCCATGCTGCGCGAGAAGAACCCCACCGCTACCATCGTGACCACCGCATGGGATTCCCTGACCGGCGAGCAGATCCTGAAGGCCATGTCCTCCAAGGACGATTTCAAGGCAGAGCTGATCGCCATGGCTGCCAAGGCCAATGAGAAGCACGCCGAGGAGGACGAGGAAGAAGAGCACGAGCATCATCACCACCATTACGATGAGAACGGTGTGTGCAGCTGCGGCCATCACCACCATGATCACGATGATGATGACGACGATGATGAGGACGAGCACGAGCATCACCACGACCACGACCATGAGGATGACCATGACCATGATGAGCATGAGCATCATCACCACGATGAGGATGGCCACTGCTGCTGCGGCCATCACCACCACCATCACCACGATCACGATGCCGATGAGGTGTTCACCAGCTGGGGTGTCGAGACGGCCAAGAAGTTCAGCAAGGCAGACATCGAGCATGCACTGACCGAGCTGGACGGCGGCAAGTACGGCATGATCCTGCGCTCCAAGGGCATCGTGGACGGCGGTGCCGACGGCTGGCTGGAGTTCGATTACGTCCCCGGCGAGTGGGAAGTGCGTCAGCGCGGTGCCGACGTGGGCGGCAAGCTGGTCGTCATCGGCTCCAAGCTGGACGAAAAGGCCATTGCCGCACTGTTTGGCTGCTGAGCTGCAAGTTGTGTAAGGAGAAAAACCAATTATGGCAAACGAGATCCCGGTTTACCTGTTTGTGGGCTTCCTCGAAAGCGGCAAGACCAAGTTCATTCAGGAGACCTTTGAAGACCCCAATTTCGACTCCGGTGACAAGACCCTGCTGCTGGTCTGCGAAGAGGGCGAGGAAGAATATAACGAGAAGAAGTTCGCCTTCCCCGGCGTGACCCTGAAGGTCCTCGAGGATAAGGCGGAGCTGAACCCCCAGAATCTGGCCAGGCTCGAAAAAGAATCCGGCGCAGGCCGTGTGGTCATTGAGTACAACGGCATGTGGTTGCTGCAGGATCTGGCCAACAACCTGCCCGAGAACTGGATCGTCTACCAGTGCATCGCCACGGCCGACGGCACCACGGCTCTGACCTACGCCCGCGACAACTCCATGCGCTCTCTGCTGCTGGACAAGATCGCCCGCAGTGAGCTGATCGTGTTCAACCGCGCCGAGGCCGTGAACAACGATGCCGCCCGTCAGGAGCTGCACAAGCTGGTGCGTCAGGCTTCCCGCAAGTGCGATATCGCCTATGAGTTCGCCGATGGCAGCGTGGCATATGATGACATCCCTGACCCGCTGCCCTTCGATCTGAACGCCCCGATCGTTGAGATCGGTGAGGACGATTTCGGTATCTGGTATATGGACTGCCAGGACGAGCCCCAGAAGTATGCGGGCAAGACCGTCCGGTTCCTGGCGCAGGTCTGCCAGACCAACCGCGCGGGCAAAAACAGCTTTGTGCCCGGCCGTTTTGCAATGACCTGCTGCGTGCAGGATATCCAGTTCGTGGGCTTCCCCTGCAGCTATGATGGCTACAAGGCACTGGAGCAGCGCGCCTGGGTCACTGTGACCGCCAAGGTCAATTACAAGTTCCACAACATCTACCGCGGCAAGGGCCCGGTGTTGACCGCCATCTCGGTGGAGCCCGCCGAAAAACCGCAGAACGATGTCGTAACATTCTCTTAATCCTATCTTATACAGGGAGGACTTCACCATGAAAACTCTGTTCCGTGTTCTGGGTGCCGCTGCCGCTGTGGCTGTTACCGGTGCCGCCATCGTCGTGCTGGACAAAGTTCTGAACGACAAGGACCCGCTCCACGTCGAAAACGTGGAGTTCCCCGAGGAAGCTGAAAAGGACCCCGCCGAGGCTGAAAAGACTGCCGAAGCCTACGCCGAGGGCGAGGCCAAGGAGACCGCTCCCGGTGACGCATGGCCCCCTGCCTTTGAAAAGGCTCCTGCCGAGCCCGAGACTGCGCCCGCAGCCCCGGTGGTGGAAGCTGCCCGGGCAGAGGAGACTGCCGAGGAAAAGCCTGCGGCAGAGGGAACGACCGTGAATCCTGTGGAGGCAGGCCCTGCCGTTGCCCCCAAGGATGAGAACGGCAAGTTCGATGCCACCAAGATCGCGGAGGCCAGCGATTTCACCGGCATCGAAGAGGAATCCGGCTGCAAGAGCTGAGCAAAGCAATAAAAGGACGCTGTGCCGCAGGGCACAGCGTCCTTTTTCTGTCTGGGTCATTTCCGCAGGGCTTTGGCGGCTTCGGTGCCTGCCACGGCACCCTCGTACACGGCCTTGGCGACCTGCAGCAGCCCGCCGGTGCAGTCTCCGGCGGCATACAGGCCGGGCAGGGAGGTCTGCATGTGGTCATCCACCACGATCCGGCTGCCGTTCACCTCGGCCCCCAGCTTGCGGGCCAGGGCAGTGCTGCCCGCCACGCCCAGCGCCACGAACACGCCGGAGACTTCCAGTTTCCCGCCGTCTTTCAGCTGCACGCCGGTGACCCGCTCTTCACCGAGGATGGCTTCCACGGCTTCCGTCCGCACGGCCACCTCTGGCGGGAACTGTGCTGTCAGCGGGGCTCCGCCCGTGAGCAGGGTGACGCTGTGGGCCACAGGCAGCAGGGCCTGTACCTCGTGCAGGGCGTACTCTCCGCTGCCCAGCACGGCCACATCCCTGCCGCGGTAGAAAAAGGCATCGCAGGTGGCGCAGTAGCTCACGCCGTGGCCCTCCAGCCCGGCAAGGCCCGGAATGCGGGGCGCTGCCCGGGAAGCCCCCGTGGCCAGAATGACGGCATCGGCAGGGAAATCCCCGGCCAGCGTCTCCACGGTCAGCTTGTCGGTGTAGGTCAGGCCCACGGCCTCGGTGGTGACGAACTCCACCCCCACGGCCTTGGCACCCTCGATGCCCCGGCGTTCCAGCTCGGCACCGGCGATGGGTTCGGCAAAGCCGTAGTAGTTCTGGATGAGCTCGGCCCGGTCCAGTGCGCCGGGGCCCTTGGTCAGAACGGTGGTCTGCACCCCGGCGCGTGCGGCATACAATGCCGCCGAAACACCTGCGGGGCCGGAGCCGATGATCACAATGTTAGACATGGCAGTTTCTCCTTGTGGTAGGTTTGCTTTTGTCCAACCTCTCAGTCTCGCATCCGCTCGACAGCTCCCCTAGTAGGGGAACCATTGGCATTGCGTAAAGCCTTGCCTCTTTGCCAAGGCCTCTCCTACTAGGAGAGGTGGCATTGCGTAGCAATGACGGAGAGGTTGAGGACTGTTTGATCTTATGATAACTATTATACCTCAACTCCCCGCACTTTTCATCTCCGATGAACTGTGCTATACTGAAAATATCGCAAAAATCGACACCATGGAGGGGAAAAACCTATGTCCAAGCAGCGCCTGCTTTTTATCACCACCGGCGGCACCATTGCCAGCGTGCGCACCGCACAGGGACTCAAGCCTGTTCTGACCAGCGAGGAGCTGCTGGCCCATCTGCCGGAATTGCAGCAGCTCTGCTGCCCGGAAACGCTCAACCTGTGCAGCATCGACAGCACCGACCTTGGCCCGGAGCACTGGCTGATGATGGCCAAGGCCGTGCAGGAAAACTATGCGCTTTACGATGGCTTTATCATCTGCCACGGCACCGATACGCTGGCCTACTCGGCGGCGGCGCTGTCCTACCTTATTCAGAATGCGGACAAGCCCATCATCCTCACGGGTGCCCAGCAGCCCATTTCCAACGAGATCACCGATGCCAAGAAGAACCTGCGGGACAGCGTGATCTGCGCCCTTGACCCGGGCAGCCGGGGTGTGATGGTGGTGTTTGGCGGGCACGTCATTGCGGGCACCCGCGCCAAGAAGAACAAGACCATCAGCTACGATGCCTTTGCGTCGGTCAACTTCCCGGCGCTGGCGCTGGTGCAGGGCGACCGGCTGGTACGGTATGTGGCTTCGCCCTGGCCCACCGGCCCTGTGGAGTTTGGCCGGGCGCTGAACCCCAAAGTGTTCCTGCTCAAGCTGACCCCCGGCCTTGGGCCGGAGCTTATCCCGGCCATCTTTCAACAATATGACTGTGTCATTGTGGAAAGCTTTGGCGTGGGCGGTATTCCCCAGCGGCTCATGGATGCCTTTGCCGAGGAGCTGGGCGACTACGACAAGACCCACAAGATCCTGATCCTGACCACGCAGGTCACTTATGAGGGCAGCGATGCGGGCATTTACGAGGTGGGCAAGCGGGTCAAGAACCGCTTCCGCTTCCTGGAGGCCCACGATATGACCATTGAGGCCGTTGTCACCAAGGTCATGTGGCTGCTGGCCCAGAACTGCGAGAACTTTGACCAGCTCCAGCAGCGGTTCTACCGGCAGATCAATTTTGATACATTCTATCATTGAAACAAACGGGAGATGCCCCACCGGCACCTCCCGTTTCTGTTATGCGAACACCAGCTGCACCAACAGCACATAACACACCGGAGCCCGGTACAGCTTGTATGGTTTTGGATTCTTTCATGTACACTAACCCCCTGGATTGGTAGTATAACAGATCTCCGGGATTTTGCAAGAAAAATCCCGGGGACGGATGTTTCCGGTCAATTTGAACCCTTTTTGTCCGCCACTCGTGGACTTTTGGCGAATCAGGACAAAGTTTTGCCAAAAGACTTGCACTTTGATGCTTTACTGTGGTAAAATCGAAATGTACTTTCATTTGGAAAGACAAGGGGGAAAAAGTATATGACCAACATCTGCATCATCGCCACCATCATCATCTATCTGGTGGCAATGCTGTTGGTTGGGTTTGCATACAGCAAGTCCAACAACGACAGCACCGATTTCTACCTCGGCGGCCGCAAAATGGGCCCGCTGGTCACGGCCATGAGCGCCGAAGCCAGCGATATGTCCAGCTGGCTGCTGATGGGAATGCCGGGTCTTGCCTACCTCACCGGCATCGCCTCGCCCGGCTGGACCGCCATCGGCCTGGCGCTGGGCACCTGGCTGAACTGGCTCATCGTGGCCCGGTGGCTGCGGCGGTATTCGGCCAATCTGGAAGCCATCACCGTGCCGCAGTTCCTGTCCCTGCGCTTCCACGACCAGCGCAATCTGCTCAACGCACTGGGCGCGGTGATCATCATCGTGTTCTTTGTGCCCTACACGGCTTCGGGCTTTGCCGCCTGCGGCAAGCTGTTCCACAGCCTCTTCGGCGTGGATTACATGGCGGCCATGGTGGTCTCGGCCTGCGTCATCGTGGGCTATACCATCACGGGCGGCTTCCGCGCTGTTACCACCACCGACCTCATCCAGTCCATCGTGATGAGCCTGGCCCTTGTGGCTGTGCTGGTGTACGGCATTGGCGCGGCAGGCGGCTGGGATGCCGTTGTGGCCAACGCCCAGAGCCTGCCCGGCTACCTGACCATGATGGCCAGCCACAACGCTGCCGAGGGCACGGCCACCTCGTACAGCCTGCTGGACATCGTCTCCACCATGGCGTGGGGCCTGGGCTACTTCGGAATGCCCCACATCCTGCTCCGCTTCATGGCCATTGAGGATGAAAAGAAGCTGGTGCTCAGCCGCCGCATTGCCAGCGTGTGGGTCGTCATTGCCATGACCGCCTCCATCATCATCGGCATGGTGGGCCTTGGCATGACCAAGGCAGGTGCGCTGGAGTACCTGAGCGGCTCCTCCAGCGAGACGGTCATCGTCCGCATTGCAAACCTCATTGCACAGCACGGCATTCTGGCAGCCGTGCTGGCGGGCCTGATCCTGGCGGGCATCCTTGCCGCCACCATGTCCACCGCCGACAGCCAGATGCTTGCTGCCGCGTCCAGCGTCTCCCAGAATATCCTGCAGGAGTTCGGCCACATGAAGCTGACCGAGCGCCAGAGCCTGTTTGCCGCCCGCCTGACCATCATCTGCGTCAGCGTGGTGGGCGTGGTGCTGGCCCGTGACCCCGATTCCAGCGTGTTCGGCATCGTCAGCTTTGCATGGGCCGGTTTCGGCGGCGCATTCGGTGCGGTCATGCTCTGTGCGCTCTTCTGGAAGCGCTGCAACTGGCAGGGCGCGCTGGCCGGAATGCTCGCCGGCGGCCTGATGGTCTTTGTCTGGAAGTACCTCATCAGTCCGCTGGGCGGCGTGTTCAGCATCTATGAGCTGCTGCCCGCCTTCCTGACCTCACTGCTGGTCTGCGTGGTGGTCAGCCTGGTCACCCCCGCCCCCTCGAAGGAGATCGAAGCCGAGTTTGAGGCGGCGAAATAAGAAGCAATATAAAGCAAGGGCCATTGCACAGATTCTCGTGCAATGGCCCTTGCTTTATGTTCGGCGCACAACGCCATTCTCAACAAAGAAAAGATTCGGCTAAGAAAAAATATTTTGCATACAAAAAAAGAAAAGATTGCTTGTGCAGAATCACGAAAACGCTGCACGAATTAAAGAATACAACAAGAAATACTTTTAAATCGTAAATTCTTCAGGCGGAATCGTAAAAAAATTCTAACATTTTGGAAAGAGATGCCGTATCATGGATTCATAAATATGCATACGGCTTGCGGGCGGTGTGCCAAAATTGTCCGGAAAATTCAGAAAGGAGTATTTTCATGGGGAAATCAACAGTGGATGCGTCTGCAGGGTTTGGATTGCGTGATAAACTTGCATACGCAGCGGGTGACTTTGGCTGCAATATGAGTTTTGCACTCAAAGGCTACCTGACGATTTATTGGACGCAGTTTATGGGGATCGACAACTACCTGATGGCATCCCTTCTGCTGATCGTGCAGATCTGGGACGCAATCAACGATCCTATTATCGGAGCAATGGTAGATGCGGATACTCGTAAATACCGCCGGAACAAGTTCCTTGCCTATATCTGGTTCGGCGCGATCGGACTGACCGTGGCTGGTGCACTTTGCTATCTGCCGTTCCCGCAGGCTCCCGGTATGGTCAAGAATATTCTGTTTGTGGCAGGCTATATGATCTGGGATGCTTTCTACACCGTTGCAAATGTGCCGTATGGCTCGATGCTGTCTCTGATTTCGGATGACCCGATCCAGCGTGCACAGCTGTCGACTTTCCGTTCCATTGGTTCTATGGCCGGTGCGCTTCTGACCGGCATGCTGATTCCGGTGATCATTTATGATAACCAGAACAACCTGCGTGGTGAGCAGATGTTTATCATTGCTCTGGTCATGGGTGTGATCGGTCTGGTCTGCTTCCGCTTTATGGTCACGAACACAAAGGTGCGTGTGGAAACCACGATCACTCTGAAAGAGGATGCACCGAAGTTCAACATCATGAAGGCGTTCAACAACTTTATCCATAATCGCCCGGCTGTGGGCGCAACGCTGGCACCTATCGCAACGTTTATTGGTATGTATGGTGCCTCTACTGCAGGTCAGATCCTGTTCCAGGCTTATTTCAAGAATGCAAAGATCTCCGGCATTGTGGGTATGATCTCCTACTTTGGCGTTTTCATCTTCAGTCCTTTTGTGAGCCGTATCGTCAAGCGCTTTGGCAAGAAAGAAGCCGTGACCTTTGGTTCAGTCGTCTGTGCGCTGGCGTACGTCCTGATGCTGGTTCTGCCCATCACACCGGACAGCCGGGGCCTCGGCCTTTATGTCCTGTGTCAGGTCATTGCAATGCTGGGCGGCGGTATCGGAAGCTGCCTGAGCTGGTCTCTGATGGCAGATGCAATCGATTATAACGAGTGGAAATTTGGTGTGCGAGAAGAAGGCACTACCTATGCACTGCACTCCTTCTTCCGTAAGCTTGCACAGGGCATCGGACCTTCTCTGGGCCTTGTTCTGGCAACCAAACTGGGCTATGATGCATCTCTGAAGGCTGCACAGACGATCGAAGTGGCAACCCGGATGCGCTATCTGGTGCCGATCATGTATCTGGGAAGCTATATCATGATGATCATTGCGTACGGCGTGGTGTTCAATCTGGACAAAAAGACCCTGGCGCAGATGGAAAGCGATCTGAAAGAACGCCGGGCAAAGAACGAAAAGTAAATGATCTTAAAATCAGAGGAATATAAGAACGGGAAACTTCTGATAAGATGATAGAAAGCCCTCCTTTCACCTGAGTGCGACGGGAGGGCTTTCCTTTTTTTCAGTTGATCAGAATCGCCATCATCTCAGCGCAGGGGATCACGAAGCCGAACCCGAAGAAGAACAGCAGGTCGAGCACAAACTTCCAGAGCCGGACAGCAGGGGAGCAGAAGTTCATGGAGCGGGTGACGGAGGCACCTATCTCACCCCAGTGTCGGTAGTAGCCGGTCTGCTCAAAGTTGTTCCAGAGCTCCAGCGTGAGAAATTCTATCCCGACAAACAATGGGAAAAACACCCAGGAGGGAAGCCAGCCGTCTGCCTGCAGGTTCCCATTGCTCAGGGTACGCCAGTGGACGGCCATCCGGCCCGGGCAGGCGAGGATGCCCCAGATGGCCAGTGCGGCACTGAGCCAAAACAAAACTGCCCGTACCGAGCGCCAGTCAATGGATTGTTGACGACGCAGCAGGGTAAAGAAATCTTCCAGCGGGACTTCCGGTGCAATATCTGCTTCCTGCGGGTCACGGCAGTGCATCAGGTCGGCAAGGGTCAGCCCCAGCGCGTCGGCCAGTGGTTCCAGCGTGTTGATGTCCGGCAGGCCGACCCCGCGTTCCCATCGGCTGACAGCCTTATCTGTTACATGCAGCTGCTGGGCCAGCTCTGCCTGTGTTAATCCTTGTGACTTGCGCATCCGGGCGAGAAATGCCCCGAACGTTTTCGCATCCATTGTGCTCACATCCTTTGGAAAAAGGATAGCATACCACGCACCAAAAGGCAATCGACGCTTTGTTTACCTGCTCCAAAACGCAAAAACTCCCCACCCAATGCTCGGTCAATGAGCACTGGGTGGGGAGCTTCTTTATATGGAGTTCAGAAGAAAAATGCTGGGATCAGAGCTTACAGCTGGGGGCCGGCAGAGACCAGAGCCTTGCCGTGCTCGTTACCCTCGTACTTCTTGAAGTTCTTGATGAAGCGGCCAGCCAGATCCTTGGCCTTCTCCTCCCACTGGGAAGCGTCGGCGTAGGTATCGCGGGGATCCAGGATGCCGGTGTCAACACCGTTCAGGACGGTGGGAACCTCGAAGTCGAAGTAGGGGATCTTCTTGGTGGGCACGTTGTTGATATCGCCGTTCAGGATAGCGTCGATGATACCACGGGTGTCCTTGATGGAGATGCGCTTGCCGGTGCCGTTCCAGCCGGTGTTGACCAGGTAAGCCTTAGCGCCGCTCATCTGCATCTTCTTGACCAGCTCCTCAGCGTACTTGGTGGGGTGCAGCTCCAGGAAAGCCTGGCCGAAGCAAGCGGAGAAGGTGGGGGTGGGCTCGGTGATGCCGCGCTCGGTGCCAGCCAGCTTTGCGGTGAAGCCGGACAGGAAGTAGTACTGGGTCTGCTCGGGGCTCAGGATAGAGACGGGAGGCAGAACGCCGAATGCGTCAGCAGACAGGAAGATGACATTCTTTGCAGCAGGTGCAGAAGAGATGGGGCGGACGATGTTCTGGATGTGGTTGATGGGGTAGGACACACGGGTGTTCTCGGTGACAGACTTGTCAGCGAAGTCGATGTGACCCTCAGCATCCAGAGTGACATTCTCCAGCAGAGCGTTGCGCTTGATGGCGTTGTAGATATCAGGCTCGGAGTCCTTATCCAGGTTGATGACCTTTGCGTAGCAGCCGCCCTCGAAGTTGAACACGCCGTTGTCGTCCCAGCCGTGCTCGTCATCGCCGATCAGCAGACGCTTGGGATCGGTGGACAGGGTGGTCTTGCCGGTGCCGGACAGACCGAAGAAGATGGCGGTGTTCTTGCCTTCCTTATCGGTGTTGGCGGAGCAGTGCATGGAAGCCATGCCCTTCAGCGGCAGGAAGTAGTTCATCATGGAGAACATGCCCTTCTTCATCTCGCCGCCGTACCAGGTGTTGACGATGACCTGCTCCTTGCTGGTGATGTTGAACATAACAGCAGTCTCGGAGTTCAGGCCCAGCTCCTTGTAGTTCTCGACCTTGGCCTTGGAAGCGTTGTAAACAACGAAATCAGGCTCAAAGTTCTCCAGCTCCTCAGCGGTGGGCTTGATGAACATGTTGGTGACGAAGTGTGCCTGCCAGGCCACTTCCATGATGAAACGGACAGCCATGCGGGTGTCCTTGTTTGCGCCGCAGAAAGCATCCACAACGTACAGGCGCTTGTTGGACAGCTCCTTCTTTGCGATCTCCTTCACGGCAGCCCAGGCTTCCTCAGAAGCGGGGTGGTTGTCGTTCTTGTACTCGTCGCTGGTCCACCAAACGGTGTTCTTGGAGTTCTCGTCCATCACGATGAACTTGTCCTTGGGGGAACGGCCGGTGTAGATGCCGGTCATAACGTTCACAGCGCCCAGCTCGCTGACCTTGCCCACTTCGTAGCCTTCCAGGCCGGGCTTGGTCTCTTCCTCGAACAGCTGCTCGTAAGAGGGGTTATACACGACCTCGGTCGTGCCGGTAATGCCGTACTTGCTCAGATCTACCTTTGCCATAATACTTATACCTCTTCTTTCGTTCAGATCAATTCTGATCGCGCGACGCACATGCCCTTAGCCAATGGGCAGCGCGGGCGATGAAGAAATACAGATGCGTATTCTCCTGTTTACCATTATACATAAAAACATTCCAAAATCAACCAGAGGGAACAAAAGGTTCTTATAAATGTAACAAATTTTATTCAGAATCTTAGCTGTTTGAAGTGATTTCATAAGAAGAAAGGGGAACCGCGGCGAACAAAATAAAGAAAAGAGACCCAAAACACAACTTTGATAATATTTTGTCGATTCTGGATGCAACTGGGTATCCCAGAGCGGAAAAACCGGGGCGGGAGGCCCGCAGCACAAATTTCTGAAAAACTTGAAATTTCCTGTTGACAAAGTACGACTGCTATGCTAAAATAATCGAGTCGGGAGCGAAACCCCGATGCGAAAATGGACGTATGGCCCGTTGGTCAAGCGGTTAAGACAGAGGCCTCTCACGCCTTTAACATCGGTTCGATTCCGGTACGGGTCACCATTTTATAGTAGTAAAACGGTCATGTGCCGTTTTATATAGATGCCTCTTTAGCTCAGTCGGTTAGAGCACCTGACTGTTAATCAGGGTGTCGCCTGTTCGAGTCAGGCAAGAGGCGCCAGTAAAGCGATGGAAATGTTCCATCGCTTTTTTCTTTTTGTTGACAGCGAATGCGGCGGGGGATATACTACTTATAAGAAAAGCATACCGCGTTAGCGGCAGCCTTGCGGCCAGCAGCCTCACCCTCTCAGGCGCGTGCGCGCCAGCTCTCCCAAAGGGAGAGCTCCGGACGAGGGAAAGGCCCTGCCAAGGGCTCCCCCTTTGGGGGAGCTGGCATTGCGCAGCAATGACTGAGAGGGTGAGCCGCCTGACGGAGAAGGAGAATCATTACCATGAAACAGATCATTCTGACCGGCGACCGTCCCACGGGCCGCCTGCATGTTGGCCACTATGTTGGCTCTTTGAAGGAGCGCGTGCGCCTGCAGAACACCGGCAAGTTCGACGAGATCTATATTATGATCGCTGACGCGCAGGCCCTGACGGACAATGCCGATAACCCGGAGAAGGTCCGCCAGAACATCCTGCAGGTGGCACTGGACTATCTGGCCTGCGGTCTGGACCCCAACAAGGTCCACATCTTCATCCAGTCCATGGTGCCTCAGCTGACAGAGCTGAGCTTCTATTATATGAATCTGGTCACGGTGAGCCGCCTGCAGCGCAACCCCACCGTGAAGAGCGAGATCCAGATGCGGAACTTCGAGACCAGCATCCCGGTGGGCTTCTTCACCTACCCCATCAGCCAGGCAGCGGATATCACGGCATTCGGTGCCACCACTGTGCCGGCCGGTGAGGATCAGATGCCCATGCTGGAGCAGTGCCGCGAGATCGTGCACAAGTTCAACGCCGTCTACGGCGAGACCCTGACCATGCCTGAGATCATGCTGCCCCAGAATGCCGCCTGCCTGCGCCTGCCCGGCATCGATGGCAAGGCCAAGATGAGCAAGAGCCTGGGCAACTGCATCTACCTGTCGGATGAGCCCGAGGACATCAAGAAGAAGATCATGTCCATGTACACCGACCCCAACCACCTGCGGGTGCAGGATCCCGGCAAGGTGGAGGGCAACCCCGTGTTCATCTATCTGGATGCTTTCAGCCGCCCCGAGCACTTCGCCGAGTTCCTGCCGGAGTACCAGAACCTCGATGAGCTCAAGGCCCACTATCAGCGCGGCGGTCTGGGCGACGTGAAGATCAAGAAGTTCCTCAACGCCGTCATGCAGGCCGAGCTGGAGCCCATCCGCAACCGCCGCAAGGAGTGGGAGCAGCGCCTGCCCGAGGTCGTGGAGATCCTGAAGGAGGGCAGCGCCGTGGCCGAAAAGACCGCCGCCGCCACCCTGGCCAATGTCCGCAAGGCCATGCGGATTGACTACTTTGCGGATAATAACCTGCTAAAGTAACAGATGGTAGAAACAAAACCGCCTGTGCCCATGCGATTGTGCTGGGTGCAGGCGGTTTTTGCGTGGCTGCAACCGCTGGTTGACAAATTTCAAGCCGCAATTGGTGGTTGTCAACTGGAAAATTTGCTATGATAACAGCATAGAGGACGTCCGCCGGAATCCATTGATACGCCGCCCTGCGGCAGAAAAGAGAACACTATGATCTTAGCCGAAAAAATTGCCCTTCTCCGCCGCCAGAATGGATGGAGCCAGGAAGAGCTTGCCGATCAGTTGAATGTTTCGCGTCAGGCTGTCTCGAAGTGGGAGGGCGGAACGTCAATCCCCGACTTGGATAAAATACTGAAGCTGAGTGCTCTGTTTGAAGTGAGCACCGACTACTTATTAAAAGATGAGCTGGAACAGCCCGATGCCACGGCCCCGCTGCCGAAGGAAGAGCGGGTGACAGAACCCTGCCGCACCGTCTCATTTGACGAGGCAAACGCATATCTCAGCACGGTGCAGGCCGTGCATGGGAAGATGGCGGCGGGTGTGGGCTTGTGCATCCTCAGCCCCATCCCGCTGCTTGTTCTGGGCGCATGGAGCGATGGTACACCCAGCGAAGAGCGGATGGCAGGGCTCGGTGTCATCTTCCTGCTGCTCTTCGTCGCGCTGGGGCTGCTGCTCATCCTGCCCGCCGCCATCCGGCTGGAAGCGTTTGAATATCTGGAAAAAGAGCAGATCGCCCTTGCCTATGGTGTGGAGGGCATCGTGGAGCGGCAGAAACAGGAGTATGCGCCCACCTACCGCCGCAGCATGACCCAGGGCGTGGTGCTCTGTGTGCTGGCCGTGGTGCCGATCCTGGGTACGGCCATGCTGGGAGTACCAGACTTCTGGGTCGCTGCCGCAGTCGGCCTGCTGCTGGCCATTGTGGCCGGTGCAGTACAGTTGTTCATCCGGGCCGGGATGACCCAGGGCAGCTTTGATAAGCTGCTGCAAGCGGGGGAATACACCGTCCGCGAAAAGTGGACGAACCGCCGCGTCGGCTGGTTTGCCGGGGCCTACTGGTGCCTTGTAACGGCGGTGTACCTCGCTGTCAGCTTCTGGAACAACAACTGGGAAAAGAGCTGGATCATCTGGGCCGTGGCCGGGCTTGTCTTCGTCGCCCTCTACTCCGCTGTCCGTGCGTGGGCAGACCGAAAAAATCAGTAAACGAACAGCGCCGCTCTCCCGGTCATGGGAAAGCGGCGCTGTTCATTTAACGTTTCAAATCTGCAAATAGTTCATCCAAATCCGTATAATGCTTTACATTGGGGTCTCGCGCAATGCGCCCGGCTTCCAACATGGCAGCAATGGTTTCTTCGTTTGGATGCTCTTCACTTTGCAGCTCTATTTTTACAATATCAGGCATTGTAGCTGCGGGTCTTGATCTCCTCGGTGACCTTTGCGATGAATTCATCCACTTCCATCGTGGTGGTCTCCCCCTTGCGGTCACGGACAGAGAGGTTGCCAGCCTCGGCTTCCTTTGCACCCAGAACCAGCATATAGGGCACACGGTCCACCTGCTGTGCGGCACGGATCTTGTAGCCGATCTTCTGGTTGTCGTCGTCCAGAGCCACGCGGACACCGGCCTCCACCAGCTTCTCGGTGATGCTCTCCGCATACTCGAGGGTCTTTTCGGAAACGGGCAGGACCTTGACCTGAACAGGTGCCAGCCAGGTGGGGAACTTGCCCTTGGTCTCCTCGATCAGGTAGGCCATGAAGCGGTCCAGGGAGCCCAGGATCGCACGGTGCAGGACAACGGGGGTCTTTTCGGAGCCGTCCTTGTCCACATAGGTCAGGTGGAACTTTGCGGGCAGGCAGAAGTCCAGCTGGCAGGTGGACAGAGTATACTCAGCACCCACGGCGGGCTTGACGTTCACATCCAGCTTGGGGCCGTAGAAGGCGGCCTCGCCGATCTCCTCGGTGAAGTGGATGCCCAGCTCGGTCAGCACCTCGCGCAGAGCGTTTTCGGCGTGGTTCCACATGGCATCGTCGTCGTGGTACTTCTTCTTGTCGGCGGGGTCACGCAGGGACAGAACGCAGCGGTAATCGGTGATCTTGAAGTCCTTGTAGGTCTCGAAGATCAGGTTGCAGACATCGGCGACCTCGCTCTTGATCTGCTCCGGAGTGCAGAACAGGTGGGCATCGTTCTGGCAGAAGTGGCGGCCGCGCTCAATGCCCTTCAGGGTGCCGGAGGACTCGTAGCGGAAATCGTGTGCGATCTCACCGATGCGCATGGGCAGATCACGGTAAGAGTGGGGACGATTTGCGTAGATCATCATGTGGTGGGGGCAGTTCATCGGGCGCAGGACATAGCTTTCACCCTCCATCTCCATGGCGGGGAACATGTTCTCGCGGTAGTGATCCCAGTGGCCGGAGGTCTTGTACAGGTTCACGGTACCGATGCAGGGGGTCATCACGTGCAGGTAGCCGCGTGCACGCTCCTTCTCCTTGATATAGTTCTCCAGCTCCTGCCAGACGGTGTAGCCTGCGGGCAGGAACATGGGCAGGCCGCGGCCAACCAGATCGTCGGTCATGAACAGGCCCATTTCCTTGCCGATCTTGCGGTGATCGCGCTCACGGGCCTCCTGCTGCTCCTTCTCCCAAGCATCCAGCTCTTCCTGATTGCGGAAGGCCACGCCATTGATGCGGGTGAGCATCTTGTTTTCCTTGTCGTTCTTCCAGTATGCGCCGGACTGCTGGGTGATCTTGAAGGCCTTCAGCGCCTTGGTGTAGGTCAGGTGGGGTCCGATGCACATGTCAACGTACTCGCCCTGCTGGAAGAAGCTGAACTCGGTCTCGTCGGCCAGATCAGTCATGTGCTCGATCTTGTAGTGCTCCTGGCGCTCCTCCATCAGCTTCACAGCCTCGTCACGGGGCAGGATGAAGGGCTTGATGGCCAGATTTTCCTTGCAGATCTTGCGCATCTCTTTTTCGATGTTGGCCAGATCGTCATCGGTGAGCTTGATGTCGCCCAGATCGACATCGTAGTAGAAGCCGTTCTCGGTGGCAGGGCCAAAGGCAAAGTCAGCCTTGGGGTACAGGCGCTTGATGGCCTGCGCCATGATGTGAGCAGCGGTGTGGCGGATAACATGCAGTTCCTGGTCCTGCGGGCACTCGTCCACATGGCCGTCTTTGTAGATGATCTTCATAGTGGTTCTCCTTTTGATGAAAGTTAAAACAAAAAAGCGCTCCATCCCGCTCAAATTTACGGGATGAAGCGCCTGAAGATTTCACGCGTTCCACGGTTCCACCCGAATTGCGTGCCCTTGAGAACACGCCACTCGCTGTGCTGTAACGGGCGCACCCGGCAGAGGTTCTCCTCTGCGCTCTGCGGTGGTAGAAGCCCGATGCACGGCAGGCTGCTTGCAGCACCCGGTATCCGGGGCAGCCCTCTCTGCGTCATGGGGAACGAGCTTCGGTTTGTCCGCATCATCGCTTTGGTCAGGATGAAACTACGCTGATTGTAGCACGATGGCGGCAAAAAATCAAGCTCTCCGCGGCGAAAATCTGCGAAAAATCATTCTTCTTTTTTCTTCAGCTTGATCCGCCACTTGTGGGAGGCGTACTCCGGCCGCAGCTTGTTGGTGACAAAGGTCTGGCTGCTGTAGAGGCCGTGGTGGCCCGAGAGCATGTAGCACACGCCGCAGCCCAGCGCAATAAGCTCCAGCCCCTGCCCGCCAAACAGCTCGAATCCCAGCAGGATGGAGGGGATCAGGGCGTTTGTGGCTCCGCAGAACACGCAGACCAGACCGATGGCACCGGCAAACCCGGCGGGCAGGCCCAGCAGGGGGCCAGCCACACAGCCAAAGGTCGCCCCGATGTAGAAACTTGGGACTACCTCGCCGCCTTTGAAGCCTACTGCCAGGGTCAGGGCGGTCAGGAAGATCTTGCACAGAAAATCCCAGGGCAGGGCAGTGCCCTGCTCCACGGCATCGGCAATGACGGCCATTCCGGCCCCGTTGTACCGCCCGACACCGAACAGATACGAGAACGCTACCACGGCTGCACCGCCCGCAAAAGCCCGGAGCCAGGGATTCGGGATCCGTTTGGGGATCTCGTGTTCCAGGGTGTGAAGCGCCCAGCAGAACAGCCGGGTCACGGCGGCACAGGCAATGCCCAGCAGGGCGGTCTGAAGCGCGGTTTCCAGCGTCAGGTGCGGGATGGAATTGAGCACAAAATTGGTCGGGGCGATCCCGAAGAACAGGGATACGCCGTAAGCAATGAGGGCCGAAGTGAACGCGGGCATAAAGGCCGAAGTGAACGTCAGCCCCACGTCCTCCACCATCATGGCGAAAAGGGCAGCGGTCAGCGGGGTGCCGAACAGGGCGGAGAAGAACGCGGCCATCCCGCTGATGGTGGCGGTGCGGCGGACGTAATCGCTCAGATGCAGCAGTTTTCCCACGTTCCAGCCGATGCTGCCGCCCATCTGCAAAGCGGCACCCTCGCGGCCGGCAGAACCGCCGCACAGGTGGGTGAGCACCGTGCCCAGAAAGATGGCGGGCACCAGCAGCAGGCTGACCGGCTCGCCGCTCTGCACGGCGCGGATGACATTGTTGGTGCCCACGCCTTCGCACTTTGTGACCTTGTAGAGTGCCACGATGGCAAGGCCCGCCAGCGGCAGGCAGAGCAGCAGCCAGCTCTGCGCGGCCCGCAGCTCGGTGACGTACTCCACGCTCAGGTGGAACGCTGTGCCGACTGCGCCGCAGACCAGACCCGTGGGCACGGCCAGCAGCAGCCATTGCAGGGCCACCCACAGGGCGGCTTTGGCCTCGCGGTTAAAATCGTTCAAGTTGCTCATAGAAACTCCTGATACAAAAAAACTGAAAATTTTACACTCCAAAATAACACGCCCGCACAGGGATGTCAACCCAAATTCAGTTAAGGTAGGGATGTGAATTTCATATCGTTACTGCAAACGGCGACTATGCAAGCAGAGTGGAATCTGGATTGAGAATAAACATTAGATGTGTTATACTAAAATAATAGAGCAAGAGCAAAAACGGTGCTTGCTTTGTTATAGAGCGGATAAGGATGAACGAGTATGAAGAAATTGTTATCACTTTTTTCCGGATGTGGTGGAATGGATATCGGATTTGAAGGAGATTTTATCTGTCTGCGAAAAGAAGTTAATGAAAAGATACACCCGGATTGGATAAAAAAGGAGGATGGCGAATGGATTCGTGTTTCCCCTACAATTTTTGATACAGTATTTGCAAATGATATTCGACCAGATGCCAAAGCAGCGTGGGTTTCTTACTTTGGAAAGAAAAAGTCAAATGCTAATGATATATACCATCTCGACAGTGTTGTCGACCTTGTTAAGTGTGCAAAAAAAGGCGAGAAAGTCTTTCCTGAAGATATTGATGTGGTGACTGGAGGCTTTCCCTGTCAAGACTTTTCTGTTGCTGGAAAGAGAAAGGGGTTTAATTCTCAAAAAAGTCATCTGGGCGGCAAGATGGAAGCGGACGAACCATCAGTGGAAAGTCGGGGCCAGTTATATATGTGGATGCGTGAAGTGATCACATTAACATCGCCCAAAGTTTTTATTGCGGAAAATGTAAAAGGACTTACAAATCTTAGCGATGTCAAAGAAGTAATTGAGCGTGATTTTGCAAATGCTGGAAATGGCGGTTATTTAGTTGTTCCCGCAAAAGTTTTGTATGCACCAGATTATGGCGTTCCACAATCGAGAGAACGCGTGATTTTCTTTGGATTCAGAAAAAGTGCATTAAAACCTGATGCTCTCAAGGCGCTAAAGAAAGAGATAATCCCAGATGAATATGATCCATATCCAGTAAAAACACATGGGAGAGGGTTAAAGGAAACAGTCACATGTGCGGATGCATTTGTTGGTTTGGACGAACCAGAAATAAGTTTGGATGAAGCACAACGAAAATACTCTAAAGCAAAGTATATGGGCCAACATTGTCAAGGACAGTCCGAGATAAAGTTGAGTTCTGTCGGGCCGACAATTCGTTCAGAACATCATGGTAATATTGAGTTCCGAAGATTGAGTGCGGAACATGGGGGAAATTATCAAGAAGAATTAGAGCGTGGATTACAAGAACGTCGTCTGACTGTTCGAGAATGTGCGAGAATTCAGACATTCCCTGATGAATATCAATTCATTCTAAAAAAAACGAATCAGAATAAAAATGTTACAGTTAGTGATGCTTATAAAATTATAGGGAATGCAGTTCCATGTGTCTTGGCATATAACATTGCAAAAAATTTGGAAAGTAAATGGCTTCTTTATTTTGAAGAGGAGGAAATCGTATGATTATATCAGTGAATCCAAAACCAAGTATGCAAGAATTTGCGGATTTAATGCGCCGAACGGATATCTTGCTAAATAAAGAGGCCTTGTCAAATCCGGAATATTACAAAAGACGGGGTGGCAGTCCTCTGGAAGATGATGTCAAAGTGGCACTGGATGAATGTGCAAAAGGAACTACTTTTGCGGGTACGATTGAGAAGATTTCAGGACAGCGTTTCCCGGACATTGTGGCGGCGAAGTTCTATGGCGTGGAAGTAAAGAGTACAAAGGAAGACCATTGGACCTCCACGGGAAGTAGTATTTTGGAATCGTCCAGAGTGCAGGACGTGGAACGTATCTATATGACCTTTGGCAAACTTGGAGGTCAAGTACAGTTTTTGTCCAGGCCGTATGAAGAATGCTTATATGATATCAAGGCCACACATATGCCCCGGTATGTAATCGACATGAAACTGAAACCTGGACATACTATTTTTGATAAGATGGGAATTCCTTATGATACGCTACGTCAGATGAAGGATCCCGTTAGACGAGTGTCAGAGTATTATCGAAGCAACTTAAAACCAGGTGAGAGCCTGTGGTGGATTGGTGGCGCAGAGGATTCTCCGTCAGTTATTCGTCCGTGGGATGCGCTTTCGATATTAGAAAAAAGAACACTTGTTACTTATGGCTTTGTAAACTATCCGGAAATTTTTATGGGAGATTATAATCGATACACCTTATGGCTTACCCTGCAGCAAAGTGTAATAAATCCACATGTAAGAGACTGCTTTACGGCAGGTGGAGTAAAACCTGTTACACTATTGAATGGCGAAGTAAAGGATTTCCCGGCAATTTACAATAAACTGAATATACATTTTGACGCAGTTGCGCAGCGCTTGTGTCAAGCAAACCCGGCAGAGTTGGAATGTGATGTAGAAGTCGATGATAAAGAGCAGAAGAGACAGTTTCGGCAGTGGGCGGAGCGAGTGTCTGGGAATGCGATTCTACATCCAAAGTCATGTGTGTCCTATGAGGAATCCTTGGAGGCGCTAGATATGATGTTCATTAAACATGGGTTTGGCGATTTTTTAAGTTGAAACGAGGATAAAAGAATGTCACGCTACACGGATGAACAAACACATCATATAATGAGTAGCGTTCACTCAAAAAACACAAATATCGAGGTCGCACTGCGAAAGGAATTATGGCGGCAGGGTTATCGATACCGAAAAAATGTGAAAACCTTGCCTGGAAAACCAGATATTGTTTTTACAAAATATAAGTTGGCGATTTTTTGTGATAGTGAGTTTTGGCATGGAAAGGATTGGGAAGTTCTGCGCCCTAAATTGAGCCGTGGAAAAAATCCGGATTTTTGGGTAAAAAAGATTGAAAGAAATCGACAGAGAGATGTTGACGAAGAACGCTCCCTACGAGCAATGGGTTACACGGTTTTGCGGTTCTGGGGAAAGGACATTCTTTCTCGCCCGGAAGAATGTGTACAGATTATAGTAGACACATTGTTCGAGATAAAAATGCAGAAATATGAGGATAGTATAGAGACGGAACTCATTAAAAGAGATCAAGAGAGTAATTGGACTTAATAAAATAACGACAAACCCCTGCTTCCTTGTGCGGAGGAAGCAGGGGTTCTGCTGAATGGATTTCAGAAAAAGGAAAAGGAGAACAAGGAGAACAAATATCGTCACGCTTTCAAAGCGGGACAGCGGTTGAAATTGTGCGGAGTGTTACTCCACATCCTGCAGGGCGGCGAAGTCCTCTTCGCCGGTGCGGATCTTGACCACGCGGGTCACGTTGTAGACAAAGATCTTGCCATCGCCGATGTGGCCGGTGTACAGGGCCTTTTTGGCGGCATCCACCACAGCGTCCACGCTGATCTTGGAAACGATGACCTCGACCTTGATCTTGGGCAGCAGGGTGCTGTCCACAGGTACGCCGCGGTATTTCTCGGTGGTGCCCTTCTGGATGCCGCAGCCCATCACCTGGGTCACGGTCATGCCGGTCACACCCAGATCGTTCAGCGCAGTCTTGAGCTGATCGAACTTGGAGAGTTTTGCAATGATGGATACCTTGTGCATCCCGGTGTCGTAGATGCCATCGTGGATGACGGCAGGCTCCTTGACCACAGGCACGGCAGCGTTCATCTGCACGGCGCTTGCCTTGGAGGCATCATCCTCGCCCAGATCGGTGTTCTCGTTGGGCACCATGGCAGCGGCGTTGGCATCGGAGATGGAGAAACCGGCGTAAGCGGAAGTCAGGCCGTGCTCGTGGATATCCAGGCCGTCGATCTCCACCTCAGCGGGGACGCGCAGGCCGATGGTCTTGTCGATGATCTTGAAGATGATGAACATCACGACCACAACGTACACATCAACGGTGATAAGGCCCAGCAGCTGGGTGCCCAGCTGTGCAAAGCCGCCGCCGTAGAACAGGCCCTTGCCCACGCCGTCGCCGCCGTTGGAGAACAGGCCCACAGCAATGGTGCCCCACACGCCGTTTGCAAAGTGAACGGAGACAGCGCCCACGGGGTCATCGATCTTTGCGATCTTATCAAAGAATTCAACGCTCAGGACCACGAGGATACCGGCCACGAAGCCGATGATGAAGGCACCGAAGGGAGAGACCGCGTCGCAGCCTGCGGTGATGGCGACCAGACCGGCCAGAGAGCCGTTCAGGGTCATGGAGACATCGGGCTTGCCGTAGCGCAGCCAGGTGAAGATCATGGTCACACAGGTGGCAACGGCAGCGGCCAGGTTGGTGTTGAAGCAGACAAGGCCCGTCAGGGTCATGGCCTCATCGGTGGCAAGGCTCAGGGAAGAGCCGCCGTTGAAGCCGAACCAGCAGAACCACAGAATGAACACGCCCAGCGCACCGGCGGTCAGGTTGTGGCCGGGAATGGCGTGGGGGTTGCCGTCTTTGTCGTATTTGCCGATACGGGGGCCGAGCATTGCGGCACCCAGCAGGGCGATCACGCCGCCCACATTGTGAACGGCTGCGGAACCGGCAAAATCATGGAAGCCCATGCTCTGCAGCCAGCCGCCGCCCCACATCCAGTGGCCGCAGATGGGGTAGACCACCAGCGAAATGGCAGCGGAATAAACGCAGTAAGCCTTGAAGTTGGTGCGCTCGGCCATGGAGCCGGACACGATGGTGGCTGCCGTTGCACAGAACACGGTCTGGAACACGATGTACACCCACAGCGGGATATCAAGCCCCAGGTGGCTGTAATCGCCCTGAATGAACGGATCGAACCCGCCGATCAGCGCGCTTGTGCCGCCGAACATCAGGCCGAAGCCGATGACCCAGTAGCACGGTGTGCCGATGCAGAAGTCCATCATGTTTTTCATCAGGATGTTGCCGGTGTTTTTGGCGCGGGTAAAGCCCGCCTCACACAGCGCAAAACCGGCCTGCATAAAGTAGACCAGGAACGCCGCAACCAGCACCCAACAGGTGTTTATGGAACTGAACATTATAATACCTCCCCGGTTTGTAATGCGCTCCCCGCACCGAATGTGCGCGGGAGCCTTGTTCAGGAGGCCCTCTATTCCTCCCGAGCAATATCCAGCGAAAACACAAAAGGCGCTGGCGGAATCACTTCCGTCAGCGCCTTTGCTTTCGATGGCACGAGTATAGCCCCTTTGTGCAAAACTGTCAAGAGCCGGGGCACGATTTTTACGTTTTACACAACCCAGAACCGAGAAAAAAGAGGAAAGCTTTATAAGTCATTCTTTTTTCTCGGCCTCACCGGCGGGCGTTTTTTCTTTTTTGCGGCCGGAGCGGTGCCCACCCTCCATCTCCCAGTGGAGCATCAGGCTCATCATGGCCCGCAGGGCAAAGGTGGCCGCCAGCGGCACCACCGATTCCAGATTCTGCAGCAGGAAGGTCTTGGCGATCTCCGCCGACATCAGAAACTCCAGCGCCGTGGTCAGGCCGCTGGACATCTCGTGGAGAAAATCGTGCTGGCCATGGAAAAAGGTGGCCCGCACATAGTGGTAGGTGGCCTTGACAAGGCTGGTGACGATGATGAACAGGCCGATGATCTCAGCCAACCCGGAGATCATCGGCACCGCCGTCTCCAGAAACCCCTCCATGCCGTGGGTGACGATCTGATTGAAATGGTATAACCATGCCATATTAGACTTCCTCCCGTTTTTTCGGATACCTCTAAGATACATGAGCGACGGTGCGCTGTCAAGCGGCCATCAGCCCAGCTTTTTCTTCTGCTGGTGGGCCAGAATGGGCATGAGCAGGGGCGTTGGAACGAGCTTCTGGGCCGTGGTGGCAAGGCGCATCAGGGTGCTGGGCACGATGATGGTCTTGCGGCGGAGCATCCCGCGCATGGCTTCCTCCACGCAGAGCTCCGGGGTGATGCCCTTGAGGGCGAACACCACGTCGGCGCGGTCGTTGAACTCGGTGTCCACGGGGCCGGGGCAGAGGGCACAGACATAGACCGGACTGTGCTGCTCCCGCAGCTCCTCGGCCACGCCGCGGGTCAGGCTGACAACGTATGCCTTGGAGGCGTAGTAGCCCGCCATATAGGGCCCGCCCGGCAGCAGGCCCGCCGAGGATGCCACGTTCAGGATGGTGCCAAAGCCCTGGGCTTCCATCTTGCGCAGGGTGAACTTGAACAGCCGGTGCATGGCCAGCACGTTTACCCGCAGCATGGAAAGCTCCTTGCCCGCGTCCGTCTCGGAAAAGGCACCGCAGGCACCAAAGCCCGCGTTGTTGATGAACAGGTCGATGCGTTCGTCTGCCAGAGCTTCGCACAGGGCGGTGACCTGCGCATCCTGCTCAAGGTCGGCGGGTACGATGCGGCAGAGGGTGCCGTGTTTCGCCCGGAGCTCGGCGGCAAGGGTCTCCAGCCGGCCGCGGCGGCGGGCGGTCAGGATGAGACGGAAGCCCAGCCGGGCATAGCGGCGGGCAAACTCCCGCCCGATGCCGGAAGAAGCGCCGGTGATCCAGACAGTTTTGGTTGACATAAGCATTCTCCTTTTCTGCGGAAACTCCATTGCCTCTATTCTATCACGGCAGCGGATGAGAATCCATGCAAAAATTCAAGGAAAAGCTATCCCTTGTTGCCCGGGAAAATTTGGAGTATAATAGACTCAAAGAACAGCGCACTGACGCAGGAGGAAAGAAAAATGAACAAACCGGTATTGGTAGTCATGGCTGCCGGCATGGGCAGCCGTTACGGCGGCATGAAGCAGATCGACCCGGTGGGCCCCAAGGGCCAGCCCATTGTGGAGTACTCCCTGTACGATGCCCACCGCGCAGGCTTTGAGACTGTGATCTTTGTCATCAAGCACGAGATCGAGGAGGCCTTCAAAGCCGCCATCGGTGACCGCGTCTCTCAGGGGATGAACGTGAAATACGCTTTCCAGCAGCTGGATGAGCTGCCCGCAGGCTTCACCATCCCCGAGGGCCGCGTTAAGCCCTGGGGCACCTGTCACGCCGTGCTGGCCGCAAAAGACCTCATTGATGGGCCCTTCGCCGTTATCAACGCGGACGATTACTACGGCCCCGAGGCCTTCAAGGTCATCTATGAGTATCTGTCCACCCATCAGGACGGCACCGTCTACGATTACTGTATGGTGAGCTACCTGCTCAAGAACACCGTCTCCGAGAACGGCACCGTCTCCCGCGGTGTCTGCGTGGTGAACCCGGACGGCACCCTGCACAGCGTGACCGAGCGCACCGGCATCGAGACCTATGAGGGCGGCATCCGCTGCACCTCCCTCACCGGTGAGGGCACGGATGACCTGCCGGTGGAAGCACCGGTCAGCATGAACCTGTGGGGCTTCGGCAAGAGCTTCCTGGACGAGGCCGACCGCCGCTTTGCGGGCTGGCTGCATGAGAATCTGCCCAAGAATCCCCTCAAGTGCGAGTATTTCCTGCCCACTGTGGCCAGCGAGCTCATCGATGAGGGCAAGGCAGCAGTCACCGTGCTCAAGAGCACCGATAAATGGTACGGCGTGACCTACCGTGAGGATAAGCCCACCGTGGTGGCAGCCATCGCCCAGAAAACCCAGGAGGGCCTGTACCCCGAGGATCTGTGGGCGTGAGCAAAACAAAATCTGCTTGACTTTTTGAGCGATACAGCATATAATAAAGCTGTAAAAGAGATTGGTTGCAGTTCATAAAACTCACCAAGCAGCAACAAGAAGCCCCCGCGGTAGTGCGAATACCGAGGGGGCTTCCTGCTTGCTAAGGATTAGTGCTTACCGGCCTTGAACTGTTCCTCAAGCCACTTGCAGATGTAGTAGCTGACCACACCCGCTGCGACCCGCTGCGACCCATTACAACGCAGAAGCGCCCCATCCGGTGAAGGATGAGGCGCTTCTACGTTTATTTGGGAATATTCGGGGATGGCGTTAGTTGTTCTTGAGCTCCTGTGCCTTCTGCCATGCATTCAGCACATCGAGCTTGCTTACGGGATTGGCCGGGAAGAACTTCATCTCTTCCGGAGCCGTGCCCTCATCGTTCAGGTCAGGGATAAGCTCGTTTTCCATGGCCCAGCGGGCGGCGTGCTGCAGGTCCATATCCCGCTCTTCCTGCCCGACATCGGGGTAGAGCAGTTCGGATTCGGGCATGGGTTTGCCTGCATCCTCCCACAGCATCATGGCAAGGGCGCTGCGGTTGCTGGGGAAGTAGGGCAGAGCCATCAGCTTGCCTGCAAATTCAGCGCCCAGAGAATAGGCCTGATAGCCCAGCACTGCACCGCCCACAGCGGCAGTACCAATGATCGCGGCAGTGCCCAGGACATTGGGCTCTTCTTCCTCTTCAATGGTGGCATCCTTGGGCATGGCTTCAATGGTCACGCCCTCTTTGGGCATCACAAAGGTAAAGGTCTTGCCGGGGTTGACGATTTCCTCGCCGTTCTCATCCACCAGCTTTGCCTTGGACTGGATATCCCAGTGATCAAAGCTCAGGCCGCTGTCCTTCCACAGCTGGTTGTTTTCGTCGAAGGTCACGGTAACAAGAGCACCTTCGTAAACATTGCCCTTATCGCTGGCGGCGTTGTCATCGTAGGTAAAGGTGCCGACTTTCACAGTCAATTCATGGTCGGGGATGGCTTTCCACTTGGCGTACAGGGTGGTATCGCCGGAAACGGTATCGTTTTCAACATCAAATGCTTTGGTCAGTTCTTTGTCGGTGTACCAGCCGCCAAACGTATACCCAGCGGCGGTGGGTTCTGCAACTTTTACAAGTTTGTCGCCAGTGTAAACAGTCTGGTCTGCGGGTGCAGTACCGTAGCCATTTACATCAAAAGTAATATTACAGAGAACTTCCAGGGTCGATGTTAGAATATCATTGTTCTCTGCAAGATTGATTTTATCCCACTGTTCTTTCGTTCCCGCATACTTGACAGTCTTAAGCATCGGGCATCCACCGGTAGGATTGCTCGGGTTATCAAACATGTGTTCCATAATTGTGGTAACACTAGCAGGAATGGTTACGCTCTCCAGAACATTACAATCAGCAAAAGCGCAATTCTTAATTGTAGTCAGTCCTTCGGGCAATTCAATCGATTTGAGCCCTTTTGCATGAGAAAACGCAGATGTACCAAGAATTTTCAACTGGCTGTTTGCAGCAAATTTGACTTCTGCGATGTTGCCCGCCCATTCAAATGCGCGCGTTCCGATTTCCACAACACTTGCCGGAATCTCAATGCTTGCAAGTCCCCAGTTGCTCGCAAATGCACTTTCTGCAATCAGAACAACCGTATTCGGAATCACAATACTGTTTAGACCATTTTTTCCTGCAAACGCACCATTTCCAATGCTTGTGACAGTATAAGTCACGCCGTTATACTCAACTGTTTCAGGAAGTACCAAATCTTTTTTGTTATTTATATCACCATATCCAGTAGTGCCTGTGACAGAAACCGCTGTACTGTCATTTTTATCTATGGTATATTGAATATCATCAATTGTAAAGCTTAACGTATCTGCCGCAAATGCAGGCACTGCACTAAATGGCAGCATTGCAACCATCATACAAACCGCAACCAATAAGCTGATCAAACGCTTGGGTCTCATAATTCTTTACTCCTTTTCCATGATATTCCCAAAAACTTTCTCTATTTCAACCAAAACAAAAGAGCGCCGCACCGGCCAAACGGCTGGTACAACGCTCTGAACCCTTGTAGACCCGCTGCGCGCTCGCTCTCCTGAAGGGAAGCCGACGCATCTTCACAAGGAGGTGCAAGGTTTCATATTACCTTACCCGGAGAGAATAACGTGCGGCTGGCTGCCATATTACAGGCCCTTGTAGCTTTGCGTCGCAGCCTTTCGACTGGCTTGCCGATTCTTCAGTTTTTAGCGGGAATAGCATATTGCACAGGATAAGATACTCTATTTTTTTTTTTGTCAATATGACGAAAATAGATTTGGAAGAGTATACAAAAAGGAGCGTACAATGTGGAAAACAGAATGAAAACAAAATCGTGCAGCAGCACAAGATCTGCCTGACTTTATGGAGAATGCAGTGCAAGAAAAATGCCCCTGACCGAAAGAAGCCGGTCAGGGGCATTTGGGGTTGCTGCAGCGGGCAGGGTCAGTGCCTGCGCTCGTACTTCAGGCGCTCCCGCAGCTCATCCAGAGAGCGGTGCTTTTCGCCGTGGCGCAGCTTGGGGTAAGCGCGGAGCATACGGCCCTTGCCAAAGTACTTGGAGCTCCGGGTGCGGGCGCGCATCTCCTCGCTGCGGGCCTGCAGCTCCTCGGCCAGCTGTTCCAGACGGAGCAGCTCTGCCGTGCGCTCTGCGGTGCCCTTGGCAGCCAGCTTGACGGCGGTGGCGGCCTCAGAGGCATTGAGCCGGGCCTCCTGCGAGGACTTGCGGGCGGCCTCCATGGCCTCGTCGGCCTTGGCGCGCAGGGCGGCAGCGGCATCCCGGGGGCTCAGTTTGGCGGCATTGTTCCGGGCCTCGGCAGCCGCCAGCTTGAGCTGCAGGCGGCTCTCGTCCATCTTCTGGTCCACATCCATGGCGGTGGTGCCCAGCAGCTCGGTCATGGCATCGGACACGGCGTGCATACTGTCGGCCACCTTTTCCAGGGCATCCAGCTCACGGGCCAGGTCAGAGGCCGCAAAGGCGGTCACCACCACGTCGGCGGCGTAGCAGGCGTACAGGATGCACATGAGGACAAAGCCCACCATCTGGGGGACCATCTCCACAAGGCCGGCGATCACGGGGTGAACGGCCTTCATCACCACAACGGTGCCCACGCCCCACAAAAGGGAGAACTCCAGGCAGATATATCCGCCGATGTTGAAGGGAAAGTCGCTGTAATCCCACCACCGGGTGTGGTAGAGCTTGTAGAGCGCCCAGCCGCCCGCCAGCTCCAGCACGCTGGGCAGGATCACGCCGCCGATATAGAGCAGCAGCAGGTTGTCTGCCAGCGGCGAAAGGGTGAACAGCACGATGATCATGCCAAAGCCGTAGATGGGGCAGACCGGGCCGTTCAGAAAGCCGCGGTTCACCAGCTGACCGGTGGAAACGGCGGCATAGATGACCTCCAGGCACCAGCCCAGGCAGGAGTAGATCAGGAAAAACGCCAGGATCTGATACAGCGAAAAGCCGCAGACCATGGTGTTGACAAAAAAGGACATCTTACTCCTCCTTTGCAGCGGCAGCGGCTTCCTCCGCAGCCTTCCTCTTTTTCAGGACCTTGGGTTCGATCCAGGTCACGGTGGCATCGCCGGGCAGCTTTTTGGCGATCAGGGCCTTGATCCTGATGCCCATCTCGGTGAACATCCCCTCGTGCTCGGTGCGGATGTTCCACTCCGGCTCGTTTTCGTGCAGGTCAAAGGTCTTCCAGGTGATCTCGTAGCCGGAAGCGGGGAAATACTCCAGGCTGTCGCGGAACAGGTCGTCGTCATCGGTCTTGAAGTAGATCTCGCCGCCGTCCTTGAGGAATTCGCGGTACTGGATGAGCTGGCGGGGATAGGTGAGCCGGTGCTTGTTGGAGGAAGCGTTCTTGCTCCACGGGTTACAGAAGTTGATGTAGATGCGGCTGACGGTATCCTGGGCGGTGAGCACGCCCTTGATGCGCTCGATGTCGGTGCTCATGATCTTCACGTTGTCGATGGGGCGGCCTGCCTCGGTGTAAGCGGCCTCGATCTTGCGCTTGGCAAGGATCAGCACCTTGTCGGTGATGTCGATGCCCAGATAGTTGTTCTCCGGGTGGGCGCAGGCCAGCTGGGAGAGGAAGCCGCCCTTGCCGCAGCCCAGCTCCAGCACAAAGGGCTGCTCCGGGCGGGCATACTGTGCGTGCCACTTGCCGCCCCAGATCAGGGGCTCGTGGACGTGGAAATCGGCGGCCATCAGCTCATCGTGGGCGTAGGGTTTGAAACGCATTCTCATAGTTTGTAATTCTCCTTAAAATTAACGTGGCTCGCCCTCTCAGGCGCTGACGCGCCAGCTCCCCCAAAGGGGGAGCCCTTGGCAAAGCCGGAAGGTTTTCCGTACTGCCAAAGCCTCTCCCTTTGGGAGAGGTGGCTTTGCGAAGCAAAGACGGAGAGGGCGAGGATGCTTACCGGTCTTGCTTCCGCAAAAATTCTTCCACCTGTTCCGGCTCTGCGGCGCAGCTTCCCTGACAGATGTCGGGTTTGCCGCCGCCGCGGCCATTGAGGGCGGCGTTCAGGGCTTTGGTCAGGGCACGGACATCGCCGCCCGCCTGGGCGATACAGTAGCCGGTGCCCTTTTCGTTGGGGGTCAGGGCTGCGCACAGGCCGGTGGTGGCTTCGCTCAGGCGGCCAGCCAGCCGGTGCAGGCCGTCCGGGTCCAGCCCCGGCACGATGCGGATGGCATCCGCACCGGGTGTTGCCTGCGCGGCCAGCGCGTCAAAGAGCTGGTTGCACAGCCCGAAGTGGGTGAATTTCAGGGCGGTGTACTCGTCATACACCCGGTGCACGGCGTTGGCCGTCTCGCTGGCCTTGGCGCTGAGCAGGGCACCGATCTCTGCCTGCCGTGCCCGCATGGCCTGCGCGGCTTCCAGCGCGCGCCCGCCGCAGACGATGCTCAGGCGCACGCCGCCCTTATAGTTTTCAGCGGCCAGGATCTTGATCTGGCCCACCGCACCGGTAAAGGCGGTGTGGGTGCCGCAGCAGGCACAGACATCCGCCCCGGGGATGGTCACGATCCGCACCTGCCCCTCGATCTCCTTTTTAGAGCGGTAGGTCAGGGCGGCCAGCTCCTCCCGGGTGGGGTAGGTGATGTTCACCGGCACATTCTCCCAGATGATGCGGTTGGCGGCAGTCTCGGCCGCTTTCAGCTCCTCGGCGGAGATGGGGATGTTCGTGTCCATCCGCACGGCATCGGAGCCGATGTGGAAGCCCACGTTCTCGGCCCCGAACATGCTGTGCAGGATGCCGGAGAGGATGTGCTCGCCGGTGTGCTGCTGCATCTTATCGAACCGCCATGCCCAGTCGATGGCCTGTGCTGCTTCGGCCCCGGGCACCGCCCCGGCGGGCAGGGAAGTGACCATGTGCCAGATGACACCCGCCTGCTCGTGGACATCGGTGACGGTCAGCACCGTGCCGTCGGCAAGGGTCAGGGTGCCCCGGTCGGCAGGCTGGCCGCCGCCCTCGGGGTAGAATACCGTGCCGTCCAGCGCGATGCGCCCGCCGCCGGTCCGGCTGTCCGGCTCTGCGGCTAAAATATGCCCCACCGCCTCCCGGCGGTAGGCATCGTGTTCATAGTATTTTTCGGTTGGCTGCATAAGCACCTCCTAATATAAAAACAAGTATACCACGTTTTTTGCCTGTGGAAAATAGTCTGCAGTTATGTTATGATAGAAAACAGACAAGCCCCAGCAAAAAGTTTGAGACGAGGAAGGATTTACAATGCGTGAAAGTGGTATTCTGATGCCGGTGTCCAGCCTGCCCGGCCCCTACGGGATCGGCTGCTTTGGCAAAAAGGCAGAAAAATTTGTGGATTTCCTTGCGGCGGCAGGCCAGAAGATCTGGCAGATCCTGCCCCTGAGCCCCACGGGCTATGGGGACAGCCCCTACCAGAGCTGCTCTGCCTTTGCGGGCAACCCTTATTTCATTGATCTGGATGCTCTGAAAGCCGAGGGGCTGCTGACAGCCGCCCAGCTCAAGGCCGAGCCTTGGGGCAAGGACCCGCTGAACGTGGATTACGGCACCCTGTACACCAGCCGCTACAAGATCCTGCGTGCCGCCTATGCCGCCTGGCGCAGGCAGTGTGCAGGCCGGCACGGCTGTGCCCATTACTATCCGGATGCGTACTATGCCTTCACGCTGGAAAACGAGGGCTGGCTGGAGGATTATGCCCTCTACATGGCCCTCAAGACCGCCAACGGCATGAAGAGCTGGACCCAGTGGCCCCGGGAGTACCGCAAGCGGGAGCCGCAGGCGCTGGAAGCTTTTAAGGCAGAGAACGAGGAAGAGATCGGCTTCTGGAAGTTTCTGCAGTACGAGTTCAGCATCCAGTGGAAGAAGCTGAAAGCCTACGCCAACGCCAACAACGTGCAGATCCTGGGCGATATCCCCATCTATGTCTCGGCAGATTCCGTGGATGCCTGGGTGGGCGGCCCGCTGTTTGAGCTGGATGCAGACGGCGGCTTTGCCCGGGTGGCAGGCTGCCCGCCGGATTACTTCTCGGCAGACGGCCAGCTCTGGGGCAACCCGCTGTACAACTGGCCCTACCATAAGCAGACCGGCTATGCCTGGTGGATCCAGCGTGTCCGCCATGCGCTGGGCATCTATGACCTGCTCCGCATCGACCACTTCCGCGGTTTTGACACCTACTGGGCCATCCCGGCAGACAGCACTACCGCCAAGACCGGCAAGTGGGAGACCGGCCCCCGGATGGAGCTGTTCAACGCGCTGGAAGGTGCGCTGGGCAAGCTGCCCATCATCGCCGAGGATCTGGGCGAGCTCTTCCCCAGTGTGCGGGAGCTTCTGGCAGACAGCACCTTCCCGGGCATGAAGGTGCTGCAGTTCGCGTTCGGCGGCGGGGACAGCGAGTACCTGCCCCACAACCACGTCAAGAACAGCGTGGTCTACCCCGGCACCCATGACAACACGACGCTGACCGCCTGGTGGGACGAGAGCGCATCGGCCAAGGAGAAGGCTGTGGCCGCCGCCTACCTGCATCTGACCGGCTGTCAGCCCACCGCAAAGGAGGTGGCCGCTGTCAGAACAGAGGCGGCCCGCACCGCGCTGCTCCGGGCCGCGCTGGGCTCTGTGGCCGACCGTGCCATCATCCCCATGGCCGACTGGCTGGGCCTGGGCGAGGAAGCCCACCTGAACAGCCCCGGCAAGCTGGGCGGAAACTGGAGCTGGCGCGCCGCCGATGGGTTCGACACTGCCGCGCTGGCCAAACGCATTCTGGCAGAGTGCGCCGTGTACTGCCGTACATAACCGGGCCGGAAACCCGGAGTGTGTTTAGCAGTTTGACGAAAATGTAAAAAATTACGTTAAAGTTTGTGCGTTTTGCTGGAAACGCCCGGCACAAGATGGTATAATTCCGGTAATGGGGCTGCGCTTTCAGCGGCCGTGTGGCAAAGCTGTGCCGGAGGGGAGAGAGTCCGGCACCGGATAATGGGGAAAAACGCATGAAAAAAGAATGGACGGAACAGGATCTGCGCGCCTTTGCAGAAAACGCACAGACCGCCTTTGAAGACGTGACCCTGACGGAAGCCGATGAGGAGGCCGCGGACACCTGGCAGGACGATGGCCTGCAGGTGGATTATGTCCTGCGCAACGGGCAGGTGGACTGCGTGCTGCGCCGCCTGATCGAGGCGGACGGCAAGCTCTGGCAGCTGCAGATGACGGCCCCGCTGGCGGGCAGCGACCTGCCGGAGGATCGGATGACCGCGCGGGAGCGGGAGCTCTGCCGGGACGATATGAATCACGATTTCCTGACCGGCGTGTTCAACCGCCGCTATTTTGAAACGGAGTTCTGCACCCGGCTGGATGAGTGGACGGATGCTCACCGCTGTGCTTCGCTGGCGCTGGTGGCGCTGGACGATGAGGGCGGGATGCGCACCCGGCAGGGCGATGCCGTGATGAACCAGCTGGTCTGTTTTGTGGCCAACCAGTGGAAAAAGCACTACGACCGCCCTGCAGAGCGGGTGGTCTGCCGCCTGACGGACACGCTGTTCGCCATCGGCTGTGCGGATAAGAACTGCGCAGAGCTGGCCGAGGAGCTGAACGGCATTTATGCCGAGATGCCCCGCGCGTGTGTGGCATCGGTGGGCCTGATGCGCCGGGTGCCCTTTACCCAGTCCATCGGCTGCGCCTGCACCGGCGAGGTGCGGGGCAAGAACTGGGACGCGCTGTATCAGCTGTGTGAGCAGCGCCTGAAGGCGGCCCAGACCGCAGGCGGCGACCAGATCTGCAGCAAATAAACCGAATGCATAAAATCCCCCTTTGCGGTACAAGCTAGTGCCACAAAGGGGGATTTTTGTATGGAAAACCAGAAAAATGATAACCTGAATCTGCTGGAAGCGGTGGTGCAGAACACGGAGATGGGCAAGAACACGCTGGAACAGATCGTGCCCATGACCGAGGACCCCGCCTTCCGGGCCGAGCTCCTGCGGGAGCGGAACCTCTACCGGGAACTGAATCAGGAGGCCCACACCGCCATCGAGGCCTGCGGCGGCACGGCTCAGGGCCAGAGCATCATGGCAAAGCTCAACACCAAGATGGGCATCGGCATGAAAACGCTCACCGACAGATCCACCCGCAATCTGGCCGAAATGCTCAGCGAGGGAAGCAGTCAGGGCGTGATGGACTGCATCAAGAGCCAGAAGGATTATCCCGATGCGGCTCCCGGCTCCAAGCGCCTGATGCAGAAGCTGCAGGATCTGGAGGAAGAGAACCGGCTGAAACTGGAGCAGTTTCTGTAAAGGCCGCTCCGTCTGCTCAGAGTGCTTCCACCATGGCTGCCACGATTCGGGTGGCGGTAGCCACGTACTCGGCGATGCTGAATTTCTTCACCACCAGCACCTCGTGGCCGTCCTCGTCGGCGTTGTCGCTCATGGCCCGCAGGATCACACAGGGCACATCGTTCTTGGCGGCGATCTGGCTCACGGCAGCACCCTCCATCTCAACACAGTCGGGGGCGCACTTGGCTTCGATGGCGGCCTTGGTCTCGCTGTCGCCCACGAACAGGTCGCCGGTGGCGATCTTGCCGGTCAGGGCTTTGACCCCGGCCTCGGCGCAGGCTTTTTCAGCGGCGGCGATGAGGGCCGGGTCACCGGCGTACTCCTTCAGGTAGGGCGGGTTCTGGCAGATCATGTCCAGCTGGGCATCGTGGTAGAGCACCGTCTTGCCAATGACCACATCACCAATGCCGATCTTGCTGGTCATATTGCCTGCAATGCCGGAGAAGATGATCTTCTCGGCACCGTATCGGGTGATGAGCACCTGAGTGGTGGCGGCGGCATTGGCCTTGCCCATGCCTGCACAGCAGACCACGACCTGCTTGCCTGCCAGCGTGCCCCTGTGATACTCCACGCCGCCGTAGAGCTCCACGGTGACATTTTCCAGCTTTGCACACAGCTGATCGACTTCATCGGGCATTGCGCCCATAATTCCGATAATCATATAGATGTCCTTTCTCCCGGGCAAAAGTGTCTCCCACGCGGCGCGCGGGAGACACTTTTATCATACATCAGACGTTGAACAGGAACTCGATCACATCGCCGTCCTTCACGACGTACTCCTTGCCCTCGGTGCGCTGCAGGCCCTTGGCCTTGACAGCGGCATAATCGAAGTTGTTGGCTTCTAGGTCGCCATAGCCGATGACGCTGGCGCGGATGAAGCCGCGCTCGAAATCGCTGTGGATCTTACCGGCGGCCTGAGGAGCCTTGGTGCCCTTGCGGATGGTCCAGGCGCGGCACTCCTTTTTGCCGTCGGTCAGGAAGGAGATGAGGCCCAGCAGGTCGTAACTGGCAGTGATCAGGTTGTCCAGGCCGCTGGCCTCGATGCCCATCTCTGCCAGGAAAGCCTTCTTCTCCTCGGGGGAGTAGTCGGCAATGTCCTCTTCGGTCTTGGCGCAGATGGGAATGTAGCGGGCCCCCTCCTCGGCGGCGCGGGCGGCCACCAGCGGGACATAGCGGTTATTCTCAATGCCCTCCATCAGGTCGTCCTCGCCCACGTTGCAGGCGTAGAGCACGGGCTTGGAGCTCAGCAGGCCCATCTCGTGCAGCACTGCCTGCTGCTCGGCATCTCCCTCGTCAAAGTCAAAGCTGCGGGCGGGCTTTCCTGCGCTCAGGTGGTCGGCCAGCTTCTGCAGCCAGGCGGCTTCAGCGGCAGCACCCTTGTTGTTGCCGCTCTTGGCAGCCTTGGCCATCCGGCCCACGCGGTTCTGAACGACCTCGAGGTCAGAGAGGATCAGCTCGTAGTCAATGGCATCGATGTCAGCGATGGGGTCCACGGCCTCGGCCTTGGTCACGTCCTCCACCACATGGATGATGTTGTCGTCATCAAAGCAGCGCACCACATGCACGATGGCATCACACTCGCGGATATGGCCCAGGAACTTGTTGCCCAGGCCGGCACCCTGGCTGGCACCCTTGACCAGACCGGCGATGTCTACAAACTCCACGATGGCAGGTGTCTTTTTGTTGGTCTGCCAGATCTCGGCCAGCTTGTCCAGCCGCTTGTCCGGCACGGCCACGATGCCGCTGTTGGGCTCAATGGTGCAGAAGGGGTAGTTGGCAGCTTCCGCGTTCTTGGTGGAGGTGATGGCGTTGAACAGAGTGGACTTGCCGACGTTCGGCAGACCGACGATACCTAACTTCATATAAAATACGCTCCTTACACGTTTTTTTGGCATAACGATACAACTATCATTATACGCGATGAAAACCCGGAGCGCAAGGGGATGGGCGCAAAACAACGGATTTACACGGCGGGAGTTCTATATTATACTGTTCTTAAAATACGAACCGATTTCCGGAAGGGAAGGCAGGAGGATGTTATGGAACGCAACGACCCGCGCTATCAGGCTTATGTGGAGATCCTGAAGGAGGAGCTGATCCCGGCGATGGGCTGCACCGAGCCCATCGCGCTGGCCTATGCGGCGGCAAAAGCCCGCGAGGTGCTGGGGGTGCTGCCGGACAGCGTGCAGCTGCAGGTGAGCGGCAGCATCATCAAGAACGTGAAAAGCGTCATCGTGCCCAACACCGGGCACCTGAAGGGCATGGAGGCGGCGGTGGCGGCAGGCATCATCGCCGGTTCCGCCGAGAAGGAGCTGGAGGTCATCTCGGAGGTCAGCGAGGAAAAGAAGTCTGCCATCCGGGACTATCTGCAGACGGTGCCCATCACCATCGAGCACACCGAGCAGGGGCATGTGTTTGACATCGTCGTCACCGAGCGCTGCGGGCAGGACTACGCCCGGGTGCGCATCGCGGACTACCACACCAACATCTGCCGCATTGAGAAGAACGGCACGGTGCTGTACGAGGTGCCCCTGCTGGACGAGACCGTGCAGGAGGATGCCCGCGCCGACCGCAGCCTGCTGAACATGCAGGACATCTGGGACTTTGCCGAGACCGCCGACCTGCGGGACGTGGCAGACCTGCTGGAACGGCAGATCCGCTACAACAACGCCATTGCAGAAGAGGGCCTGCTGGGCGACTACGGTGCCAACATCGGGCGGGTGCTGCTGACCACTTACGGCAACGATGTCTCCAACCGCGCAAAAGCCAAGGCCGCCGCCGGCTCCGATGCCCGCATGAACGGCTGCGAGCTGCCGGTCATCATCAACTCCGGCAGCGGCAATCAGGGCATCACCTGCTCGGTGCCCCTCATCGAGTACGCCAAGGAGCTGCACAGCGGCAAGGAAAAGCTCTACCGCGCCCTCATCATCTCCAATCTGGTGGCCATCCACGAAAAGACCGGCATCGGCACCCTGTCTGCCTACTGCGGTGCGGTCAGCGCGGGTGCGGGTGCAGGCGCAGGCATCGTGTACCTGTGCGGCGACGGCTATCAGGCTGCCATCCACACGGTGGTCAACGCTCTTGCCATCGTGTCCGGCATCGTGTGCGACGGAGCCAAGGCTTCCTGCGCCGCAAAGATCGCATCTTCGGTGGATGCGGCGCTGCTGGGCTACAACATGTACAAGTGCAATCAGGAGTTCAAGGGCGGCGATGGCATCGTGATGAAGGACATCGAGACCACCATCAAGGGCATCGGACGTCTGGGCAAGGACGGGATGCGGCAGACCAATGAGGAGATCATCCGGCTGATGATGAGCTGAGCGGCGGAGCCTGCGTCCCAAAAATCATACAAAACCTTCTTTATTTTGTCATAACTATTCCGTATAATAAAGGATAGGGGAACTTTACCCTGTTTGATTCGGAAATACTGCTCCGGCAGACAGCCGGAGAATTTGATTTTTGGAGTATCAGGTACAGGAGGAACACTCATGGCAAACGAAAAGATCCTCGTCGTGGACGACGATACCAACATCTGCGAGCTGCTGCGGCTTTATCTGACCAAGGAGGGCTACCAGGTCACCACCGCGAACGACGGCGAAGAAGGTCTGGACAAGTTCAATCAGGTCAAGCCCGATATGGTGCTGCTGGATGTGATGATGCCCAAGATGGATGGCCTGGAGGTCTGTCGCCGCATCCGCAAGCTGGGCAACACCCCCGTGATGATGCTGACCGCCAAGGGCGAGACTTTTGACAAGGTGCTGGGCCTGGAGCTGGGTGCAGACGATTACATGGTCAAGCCCTTTGACACCAAGGAAGTCGTGGCCCGCATCAAGGCGGTGCTGCGCCGCTGCACCACCACCACCGCCCAGACCGAGAGCACCGAGGGCGTGATCGAGTTCGACAACCTGCGGCTGGACATGAACAGCTACGAGCTGCGGGTCAAGGGCAAGGTGGTGGAGGCTCCCCCCAAGGAGCTGGAGCTGCTGAACTGCCTGGCCTCCCACCCCAACCGTGTTTACACCCGCGACCAGCTGCTGGACGAGGTGTGGGGCTTTGAGTACTACGGCGACAGCCGCACCATCGATGTCCATGTCAAGCGCCTGCGCGAAAAGCTGGCGGGTGCTTCCGACAAGTGGGAGCTCAAGACCGTCTGGGGCGTGGGCTATAAGTTCGAGGTGCGTCAGTAATGCGCAAAAGTATTTCGGTCACCTTCTTTTCGATGGTGGCCACCCTGCTGGTGCTGGGCACGGCGGTGCTGGGCTGTTCCGAGTGGCTGCTGTTCAGCCGCTATTTTGCCCAGGAGCGGTACGACACGCTGGACAGTGTGGCGGATGTGACCCAGCGCGCGGCGGATTATATCGTGCAGCAGGCGGCTCTGCCCAAGGGGGCCGAGCTGGATGCCCTGAACACCAAGCTGGAGATCATCGGCGAGAGCGCCGAGGCTTACCTGTTTTTCACCGATGAAGAGGGCAGGGTCCTCATTGCCTCCAACCCCGAGATGGTGGGAACAGACATTGTGGGGCCGGAGCTTATGAAAAAAGTTGCCGGGGATCAGCCCTACCACACCCTGAGCACGCTGGACGGTGTGCTGACCGAGAAGAGCTATGTCTCGGTGCGGCACATGCAGGATGCACGGGGCAACAACAGCGGCTATCTCTTCCTCTGCTCCTCCGGTGCGCGGTTGACCGATTTCAAGGAGGAGTTCTGGTCGAACTTCTTCTTCTCGGCCTGCGTCATGCTGCTCTGCGCCAGCGTGCTGACCTCCTTCCTGATGCGGAAGCTGACCGACCCGCTCCAGAAGATCACCGATGCCGCCCAGCGGTTTGGCGGCGGGGATTTCTCTGTCCGTGTCGAGGGCGTGGAAGGTGAGGGCGAAGTGGTGGATCTGGCCCACACCTTCAACCAGATGGCGGAGAACATCCAGTCCAACGACAATTCCCGCGGCCAGTTCATGGGCAACATCGCCCACGAGCTGCGCACCCCCATGACCACCATCAAGGGCTTTGTGGACGGCATTCTTGACGGCACCATCCCGCCCGATATGCAGAACCACTACCTGCAGCTGGTCAGCGAGGAGACCGGCCGCCTGGCCCGGCTCATCCAGAACATGCTCGATCTCTCCAAGCTGGAAAGCGGCGAGTATCAGGTGAACGCCCGGATGTTCAACATCTGGGAGACGCTCACCGGTGTAGCCCTTTCGGCGGAGCAGCGCATCAACGACGGCATGATCGATCTGGAAGGCCTGACTATGGATGAAAAGGTGCTGGTCTACGCGGACCCCGACCTCATCCATCAGGTGGCTTATAACATTCTGGACAATGCCATCAAGTTTACCCCGGCGGGCGGCACCATCAAGTTCCATGTGGAGAAGCTGGGCCCCGAGGTGGAGATCTCGATCTGGAATTCCGGTCAGGGCATCAGCCCCGAGGCGCTGCCCTATGTGTTCCAGCGCTTCTACAAAGAGGACAGGTCCCGCGGCCTGCACGCCCGGGGAGCCGGTCTTGGCCTGAATATCTGCAAGGTGCTGGTCAACCTTTCCGGAGGCCAGATCCGTGTGGAGAGCCAGCAGGGCGAGTGGTGTCAGTTCGTGTTCACCCTGCCCGCCACGCCCCCCAACCCCAGCGGCATGAAGCGCCTGCCGGACGAATCCGGTCAGCCCGTGCCGGTGGAGGACCCCGCCAGCATGAAGCCTGTCAACTGAATCCGCGGCCAGACTGTCCCCCTGAAACGGGCGGGGCGGTCTGGTCGTTTTTGATTTTGGAATGGATTTTGGATGTATCCGGAGGCAGGTTTGAGACTTTTCCGTGAAAAACACGGCTCCGGGTTTGATTTTTTGCGTGTTTTCATGTAAACTAAGAGTAACCATGCCCGCCCTGCATTCCGGCCCCAAAACAGGTGCTCTGGCAGAACGGATGGTGTAATCTTTCTGAAAAATAACGGAGAGTATAAAACAACAATGACGATCATTAGTCCTTCGATCCTTTCGGCTGATTTCAATCAGCTTGGCGCAGACTGCCGCATGGTGCTGGATGCCGGTGCGCAGATGCTGCATTATGACGTGATGGACGGCCACTTTGTGCCCAACATCAGCTTTGGCGTGCCGGTGCTGAAAAGCCTGCACAAGGGGATGCCCGCAGCATTCTACGATGTCCACCTGATGATCAGCCACCCGCTGCAGTATGCAGAGCCTTTCATCAAGGCGGGTGCCAGCCTGTACAACTTCCACCTCGAGTGCGAGGACGACGTCCAGCAGACCATCGATGCGGTCAAGGCACTGGGCTGCAAGGTGGGCCTGACCATCAAGCCCGGTACTGCGCCGGAGGCGCTGGCCCCGTATCTCGACCAGCTGGATCTGGTGCTGGTGATGAGCGTGGAGCCCGGCTTCGGCGGGCAGAAGTTTATGCCCTCGGCGCTGGAAAAGCTGCGCTGGCTCAAGGAAGAGCGGGCAAAGCGGAGCGCCCGCTACCTGCTGGAAGTGGATGGCGGCGTGGACGACACCACCGCCCCCCTGTGCGTGGAGGCGGGTGCCGATATTCTGGTGGCGGGCAGCGCCGTGTTCGGCGCAGCCGACCCGGCTGCGGCGGTGCGCCGTCTGGCCGCCCTGTGAGAGGTGCCTTACCATGGATGAACGTTTGATCCAGCAGCAGGAGCAGGAGCTTGCAAAGACGGGGCGGTACTATCTGCACGTCTGCTTTATGACCATCCCGCTGCTCTGCATGGCCTGCTTCCTGTACGGTCTGCGGCCCCTGCTGCTCTGCGGCGCGGCGCTGCTCACCGGCAATCTGTGTGACCGCCTGGTCTCCCTGCTGCGCCGCCGCGTGTATCGGGCCGGGGATTTCTCCAACGAGAGCTTTGCCCTCATCATCGCCCTGCTCATGCCCGCCACGGTGGACTGGTATGTGGTCATTATGGCGGTGCTGGCCGGTGTCCTCATCGGCAAGGAGGTGTTTGGCGGCTACGGCAGCTATCCCTTCAACCCCGCTGCTGTGGGCTACGCCGTGGCGGCGGTGTCCTGGCCGGAGCAGGTGTTCCGCTACCCCCAGCCCTATATCAACATCCCCCTGTGGGATGCCACCGGCGTGCCGGTGTCCAGCACCATCTCGGATACCCTGCGCAGCGGCGGCAGCCTGAACATCAGCGCAATTTCGCTGGTGCTGGGCGAGTACGCCGCCCCCATGGGCACGGGTGCCGCCCTCATCCTTCTGGCCTGCGGGCTTTTCCTCTGGCTGCAAAAGGATGTCCATCTGGGCGCTTCTGTCAGCTTTGTGGTCACCTGTGCCCTCATTGCCTTCCTCTTCCCCCGTCAGGTGGGAGTAAACGGCGTGGACATCGCCCTGCGCCTGCAGTGCGTGCGGGACGAGCTGCTGACCGGTGCCATGCTGTTCAGCGCGGTGTTCCTGCTCAACGAGCCCTACACCTGCGCCCACCACCATCTGGGCCGCATCCTGTACGGTGTGCTGGTGGGTGCGATCACCATGGGCTTCCGATATTACGGCGTGTATGAGACGGGTGTCTGCTTTGCCCTGCTCACGGTCAACAGCATTTCCGGCTGGATGGACCGCACCGAGAGCCGCCTGTATCAGCTGATGCACCGCCCTGCGGCCGGAAAGGAGGGTGCTGAATGAAACGTTCCATTGCAGAACTGATCACCCGCGATCCTGAAAAGTTCGCCCACCATGACCGGGTGTTCAAAAACAATCCCGTTGTCATGCAGGGCATGGGTCTGGCTCCGCTGGTGGTGCTTGCCACCACGGGCAAAAATGCTTTGATGCTGGCCGTGGCTGTGGCCCTGCTGCTCACGCCTTCCCGGATGCTGGCCTGCCTGGTCAGCCGCCTGTTCCCCCTGCGGGACGAGCAGCCTGCCCCGGAAGAGCTGGAGAAAAAGCTGCTGCCCCGGGCGCTGGTGTACAGCGGCAGTGCGGCGGTGGTCTACCTCGCCGCTTATCCCATCCTGAACGCTGTGTTCGGCACCGACCTGCTGATGCTGGGCATCTACCTGCCCATGCTGGTGGTGGAGCCCTTGCTGACCTACCGCTTTGGCCGCGTGCAGGAAACCATGCGCAAGGCTGTCTCCAAGGGTCTGCGCATCACGGTGGGCTACGCGCTGATCCTGTTCATCGTGGGCTGCCTGCGGGAGTGGCTGGCGCTGGGCAGTGTGTTTGGGATCCAGCTCAGCCGCTCTGTCCTGCCCATGGCATCCATGCCGGCAGGCGGTTTCATCGTGCTGGGCGTGGTGTGTGCCGTCTGGCGCGCGCTGGCCCGCAAACACAAGGAATACCTGAAAACTGAGGCGCGCGGCACTCTGGCTGCGCACCCCCGGAAGGAGGCGCAGGATCAGTGAGTGCTGTGATGAATACCATCGGTGTGGCCTTTGCCTACGCCGTGCTGGCCCTGTTTGCCCAGAACGCCATCTTTACCCGTGGTCTGGGCGTGTCGCGCCTGATCCAGCTGGTGGGTGACGAGCGCACCAGCAGCTGGTGGTTTGCCCTGCTGCTCTGTGTTACCCAGACGCTGGTGGCTCCGCTGGCGTATTTTGCGGGCAGCCAGATCGTGGACCTGCCCTACCGTGCCCAGCTCCGCCCGCTGCTCTACCTGGCCTGTGTGGCGGTGGTCTGCATCTTTGAGCACGCCATCCTGCGGGCGGTCAAGGGCCCCCGCAGCGGCCTGCTCATCCGCATCCTGCCCATTGCCGCCGTGAACAGCGGCGTGCTGGGCACCGTGCTGGTGGAGCGCACCCAGAGCTTTACGCTGGCGCAGTCCATCGGCTTTGGCCTGGGCAGCGGCCTGGGCTACCTGCTGGCTGTGATGCTGGTGACCGAGGCGGGCAACCGCCTGCGCAGCAAGGCCATCCCCGAAGCATTCCGCGGCCTGCCCATCACCCTGATCTATATCGGTGTGCTGGCGCTGGCCATCTACGGCTTTACCGGCCATTCCGTGATCCTGTAAGTTGACCCCAAGGAGGGTGGTTGATTATGGCAAGATATCCCAAACGCCAGAAGGTCAAGCGCTACCGGCGCAGCTTTTACACCCGCGAGATGCGGCTGAAAAAGGGCATCGGCATTGCGGTGCTTGTGGTGGCCGTGCTGGCAGCGGCCTGGGTGGCCGCGCCCCATGTGTTGGACTGGGCCACCCACACCTGGTATACCGTGGTGCGGGATCGCGACCTTTCCGCATCCAGTGCCGTCAGCGAGAGTGCATCCTCCGGGACGCAGAGCACCGCTGCCAGCGAACCGGCAGCTTCCTCGGTGCCGGAAAAGGAGCCGGAACCGGCGGTCAAGGGCACTGACATTGTGGCGGGCCTGTGGGCAGAGGTGGATGTGACCACTCTGACCGACGAGGCCGCCATCCGCTCCGCCGCCCGGCAGCTCAAGGCACAGGGCATGACCTATGCCATCCTGACCCTGAAGGACACCGCCGGGCAGGTGTATTACGCCTCCCAGACGGCGGTGGGTGCCGCCAATGCAGCCCCCACACAGGTCGAGCTGACGAGCGTGGCATCCATCTTCAAAGAGGAGGGGCTGGTGCCGGTGGCTGCGCTGACTGCCTTCCGTGACCCTGCCGGTGCCCGGGCCGACCACGCTCTGGCCATCCGGTATCAGGGACAGGAGTACCTCTGGCTGGACAACAAGGCTTCCGCCGGAGGCAGCCCCTGGCTGAACCCCTACGCCGCGGAAACCGTGCAGTATATCGGTGATCTGATCGCCGAGGTGCACGCCGCCGGGTTTGATCAGGTGCTGCTGGAAAATGTCCAGTTCCCCTCGTCCACCAGCGCCAAACAGGATTATGGTGCCACCAACGGTGTGGATCGTGCCGGGCAGCTGACTGCGGATATCGCCGCCTGGCAGGCCCGCTTCGGAGATACGGTAACGCTCTGGTACGGTTATTCGCTGGCCGAGGTGACCGGCTCCTCCAGCCAGTTGGGAGCCCCTGCGGCCCAGCTGGGCGTGAAGAACCTGCTGGTGAAGGTCCCGTCCTCCTCTACGCTGGATGCAGCGGCCCGGGAGGAGCTGACCCTCTCCCTGACCGAGGCAGGTGTGGAGCATCTGGTCATCCGGGACGATGCCGCCAGCTATTTTGAGTGATCCCTGCGTTTTTGTGAGAGGGAGGGAAGTATTATGAACAAAACACCCTGTTTTTCCCCGGCGCACATCCTGCTGCCGTCGGAACAGATCCCGGTGGGGCAGTGGGGCTGTGTGGCCTGCGATCAGTTCACCAGTGACCGCTCCTATTGGGAAAAGGCTGCGCAGGCCGCCGCAGGCGGCCCCAGCACACTGGACTTGATCCTGCCGGAGGTCTATCTGGAAGAGGATGACGTGGATGCAAGGATCAGCGCCATCCATGCGGCCATGGACGATTATACCCGGAACGTGCTGACCCGCGCGGTGGACGGCTTCATTTATGTGGAGCGCACTGAGCAGAGCGGCCGGGTGCGGCAGGGCCTTGTGGGCAGGATCGACCTGGAGGCATACAGCTATGCCGAGGGTGCGGTGCCTGCCATCCGCCCCAGTGAGCACACCGTGGAAAGCCGCATTCCGCCCCGCATGGCGGTGCGCCGGGGGGCAAGGCTGGAAACGCCCCATATTATGATGCTGGCCGATGACCCCGGCTGCACCCTCATCGAGCCCATCGGCGAGAAGAAGGAGCAGCTGCGCAAGGTCTACGAGGGCGACCTGATGCTGAACGGCGGCCACATTGCCGGCTGGGCAGTGGAAGATCCCGCCCTGCTGGCACAGATCGACAGCGCCCTGAACGCTCTGGGCAGCCAGGAGGCCTTTGATGCCCGGTATCCCCAGGCAAAGGGCGGCGCGCCCCTGACGCTGGCCGTGGGCGACGGCAACCATTCGCTGGCTTCCGCCAAGGCCTGCTGGGAGGAGCTGAAAAAGACCCTGACCCCGGAGCAGCAGCTGACCCACCCGGCCCGCTGGTGCCTGGCTGAGGTCTGCAATGTCCACTCTCCGGCCATTGAGATCGAGCCCATCCACCGTGTCCTTTTCAATGTGGACTGCGGTGCCGTGCTGCTGGCCCTCATCGCGTGGAGCGATTCCCACGCGGCAGGCATCTGCTTCGGCGATGCAAAACAGCAGTCCTTTACGCTGGCAGGCCCCCATGTGGCCAATGTGCTCAGCTTTGAACATCCCGTTGCCCCGCTGACCGTGGGCACCATTGACGCATTCATTGAGTATTTCATGGCCCGCCACATCGAGGCCCGGGTGGATTATGTCCACGATGAGCCCGCTGTCCGCGCCCTGTGTAGGCAGGGGGGTGTGGCTTTCCTGATGCCGCCCTTTGAGAAGAGCGATCTGTTCAAGGGCATCGTTATGGGCGGTGTGCTGCCCCGCAAGACCTTCAGCATGGGGCACGCAGAGGAAAAGCGCTATTATATGGAATGCAGAAACATTTTAGGTGAAGAATGACATTTAACGAACTGAATCTTTCCGCGCCTGTGCTGCGTGCTGTGGCACAGGCGGGCTATGAATCCCCCTCGCCCATTCAGGCAGCGGCCATTCCGCCGGTGCTGGCCGGGAGGGACTTGATGGGCTGCGCCCAGACGGGTACCGGCAAGACGGCTGCCTTTGCGCTGCCCATGCTCGACCGCCTGACTGCCAGCGCGCCCCGCAAAAAGGGTGCCATCCGCGCCCTGATCCTGACTCCCACCCGGGAGCTGGCTTTGCAGATCGGCGAGAGCTTTGAAGCCTACGGCAAGTATCTGACCCTGCGCAGCACCGTCATCTTTGGCGGTGTGGGTCAGGCTCCGCAGGTCGCAGCCCTGAAAAAGGGCGTGGACATCCTCGTTGCCTGCCCGGGCCGCTTGAACGACCTGGTGGGGCAGGGGCTGCTGGACCTTTCCAACATTGAGATCTTTGTTCTGGACGAAGCCGACCGAATGCTGGATATGGGCTTTGTCCACGACGTGAAAAAGGTGATCGCCAAGCTGCCCAGGCAGCGCCAGAACCTGATGTTCAGCGCCACTATGCCCAAGGAGATCGAGCAGCTGGCCGCAGGCATCCTGCATGACCCGGCCTTTGTCAAGGTGGACCCGGTGTCCAGCACGGTGGACCGCATCCAGCAGAGCCTGTATTTTGTGGAGAAGGGCAACAAGAAGTTCCTGCTGCCTTGGCTCATCAAAAACCTGAAGCCTGAGGTGGTGAACGCGCTGGTGTTCAGCCGCACCAAGCATGGGGCCGATAAGATCGCAAAAGACCTGAACAAGCAGGGCATCCCCGCTGCCGCCATCCACGGCAACAAGAGCCAGATCGCCCGCGTGACGGCGCTGGAGGATTTCAAGGCGGGCAAGACCCGAGTGCTGGTGGCGACCGATATCGCCGCCCGCGGCATTGACATCAGCGAGCTGTCTCATGTGTTCAACTACGACTTGCCCGAGGTGCCCGAGACCTACGTCCACCGCATTGGCCGCACGGCCCGTGCCGGTGCCGACGGCACTGCAGTCAGCTTCTGCGCCCCGGAGGAAAAGGAATATCTGGCCGGGATCGAAAAGCTGAACCGCCGCCAGATCCCGGTCGTCTCCGGCCATCCCTGGGACGGCGTGCCTGCCCCTGTCAAGGCTGCGCCCCCGGTGCGGGGCAAAAAGCCCAAGGCGGAAGCAGAGCAGCCGGAAAAGCCTGTGAAGGCAGAGAAGCCTGCCAAAGCAGAAAAGGCAGCCAAGGCCGAAAAGCCCGCTGCCCCCAAGAAGGAAAAAGCGGCTGCAAAACAGCCCAGCCCCAAGAATACCGAACCGAAAGAAGGAACATCCATGGAGGAAAACCAGAAGCGCACTTCCGGCGGCCGCAGTGAGAACCGCCGCTCCAATAACAGCCGCACCCGCCGCGAGGGCAATGTCCCGCAGCCGGCCAACCGCGGCAGCAACGCCCAGCCCAAATTCGACCCCCACTTTGTGAGCGCCCCGGAGGCTACCCCCCTGCGCCCGGTCAAAAAGGCTCCGGCTGCGCAGCCTGCCGCAAAGCAGACTGCTCCGGCCCAGAACGGCCAGCGTCAGCGCGGCGGTCAGCCTGCCCGTGCCGAGCAGCGCACCGACCGCAATGATCCGCGCACCGAGCAGCGGGCAGAACGGAATGCGCGCAATGCTCGCCCGGCCCAGAACAGCCAGAGCCAGCAGGGAAGCCGCAATAATCGCAATGCAGTGCAGAGCAGCCGCCCGGACCGCCCCGCCAAGAGCGAGGCACCCCGCGGCCGCAGCCGGAACACCGCCCCTGCACGGGACGAGGACCCGGGCCTGATGCTGATCAGCCGCCGCCCGCCCCAGCAGAAGTTCACCAACTTTGAAGAGTATATGACCGCCCACGGCGGTGCCACCGCACCCATTGAGGATCACACCGATGAAACCTGAGCCGTTTGCCCCCTGGCAGTGCCCGCTCTGCGGCGAACCCCTGACCGGGGACACTGCCCTGAAATGCGGCAGGAACCACAGCTTTGACCGGGCAAAAGAGGGGTACTGGCACCTGCTGCCGGTGCAGAGTATGCGCACCAAGGCCCCGGGCGACAGCAAAGAGATGGTCGCCGCCCGCCGTGCTTTCCTGAACGCCGGGTATTACGGCATCTTCGGCCGGGCGTTGGGGGAACTGTGCCTTGCGTACGGCGCTTCCGCCGGGGCAGATGCACCGCTCCATCTGCTGGATGCGGGCTGCGGCGAGGGCTGGTACGACCGCTGCATTGCACAGGCCTTTGCACAGGCCGGCCGGTCGGTGCAGCTGGCGGGCTTCGATATCGCAAAGCCTGCGGTGCGTCTGGCCGCAAAGGCACTGCCTGCCGCAAAATACGCGGTGGCATCCAGCTTTGCCCAGCCTGTCCGCACCGGATGGGCCGACCTGCTGCTCAACTGCTTCTCGCCCTTTGCACAGGAAGAGTTCCGGCGTGTGCTGCGCCCGGGCGGACGGATGATCTATGTCGTGCCCGGTGCAGAGCACCTCTACCAGATGAAGGCTGTCCTCTACGACACGCCCTATAAAAATCCGGTGCAGGAGGTGGCCTATGAGGGCTTCCGCCCCATTGGGGAGCGGGAGGTCTCGGGCAGCATCACGGTGCCTGCCGGGCAGCTGGAGGCGCTGTTCGCCATGACCCCCTATTACTGGAAAACGCCACGGGATGGCGCGGCCCGCCTGGCCGCCCTGCCCGAGCTGACCACGGACATCGCGTTCCGCTTCCTCGTGTTTGAAAAAGAGTGATCGAAAAGCCCCCGGCCTGTATCCTCACAGGCCGGGGGCTTTTTGCGTGCAGAAAACAGGGTCACATCGCGATCCAGCCCAGTGCGTTGGCGACCGAGCTGGCCAGGATGATAGCCGCGAAGATGGGGCAGAGATACCGGAGCATAAAGTTGAACACCGGTTTGCGGCGGAAGGGCTGACCTTCCCGTGTGACCTCTTCCTCGATCTTTTCCACACCGACGATCCGGGAGACCAGCAGGCAGGTGGCAATGGCCGCAATGGGCATCATCACCGAGTTGGTCAGAAAGTCGAAGAAATCGAGGAACTGCATCCCGAACACGGTCACGCTGGCAAGGGGGCCGTAGCCCAGCGCGGAAAGGCTGCCCAGTGTGATCATAATGCAGCCGATGAGGATGGTGGAGCGGGTGCGGTCCCAGCCCAACTCGTCCTCAAAGGTAGAAACAGCACTCTCGGTCAGGGCAATGGAGCTGGTGAGGGCCGCGAACAGCACCAGCACAAAGAAGAGCACGCCTACGGCAGTGCCCATGCCCATGCTGGCAAAGACCTTGGGGATGGTAATGAACATCAGGGCCGGGCCCGCCTGCAGGGTGTCAGGGTCGCCGCCCGAAAAAGCGAACACGGCGGGAATGATCATCAGGCCCGCCATGATGGCAATGGCGGTGTCGAAGATCTCCACGTTTTCCGTGGACTGCTCAATGGACACGTTCTTTTTCATGTAGGAACCAAAGGTCACCAGGATGCCCATGGCAATGGAGAGGGAGTAGAACATCTGCCCCATGGCGGAAACCACGGTCATCCACGAGAAGTTGGCCGGGTTGGGCACCAGAAAATACTTTACGCCTGCCAGTGCGCCGGGCCGTGTGACCGAGTAGACGGCAATGACCACCGAGAGCACCACCAACACCGGCATCATCACCTTGGAAACGCGCTCCACGCCGTTGCGCACGCCCGCAAAGATGATGCCCAGCGTGATAAAGGTGAACAGCAGGAACGCGATCTCGGCCAGCAGACCGTTGGAGATGAAGCCGGAGAAATACCCGTCCGATGCCAGCGCGCTGCCGTGGCCGGTGAGATACTGGGCCAGATAGTGGATGACCCATCCGCCGATGACCGAATAATAGGGAACGATCAGGATGGGGATGACGGCGTTGATCCAGCCGCCGAACGCCAGCCCCTTCCCCTTGCCAAAATGGCTGTAAGCGCCCACCGGGCTTTTGCGGGTCATCCGGCCCAGCGCCGTTTCGGCAATGATCATGGTGTAGCCAAAGGTGACAGCCAGCAGGATGTAGATGAGCAGAAAAATGCCGCCGCCGTATTTTGCGGCCAGATACGGGAAGCGCCAGATGTTTCCCAACCCGACCGACGCACCGGCGGCGGACAGCACGAATCCGAGTTTGCCGGAAAACGCACTGCGCTTGTGTTGAGTTTCCATGTTTTTTTCCTCTTTTCCAGTTGATAAAATCAAGTGTAACATAGAAAAAACGGGATTTCAACGAATTGCAGGCGTTTCACCGGTGGAGAGATTTCAGGCGGAAGATGAAGAAAAGTGAATCACTTTCGGGTAAAGGGCTCCATACCGTGCTCCTCGGGGGTGTAGTATTCCATCAGGGAAATGTAGTTTTCCGGGTGGTGGCAGAACGCCGCGCGCAGAACGCTGTCCAGCTCGCCCCGGGCGGTGAGCAGACGGATGATGTACTGGGCCACCATCTGCACCACATCAGTCTCAATGCCGTAGCACAGGCCGACTGCCAGCACCGGGATAAGGATCTGCCGGGCCAGCAGGGGCACGTTCTGGCCGTACCGCTCAAGGATGGGGCGGCTCATGGTGGAGGCGGCCCAGACGCTGCCCACGATCTGCCAGTAATCGATCTCTTTCATGTGGGAAAGGCTCTGCAGCCGCTCCACGATCTCACCGTCGCTGAGGATGTAGCCATCGACCACCTCTTTTTCGGAGCGGAGAAAGGCACACTGGATCATGTCCATGATGGCGGCTTCGTATTTCTGGTGGAAATTTTCCCGGGAAACGCAGAACTTGGCCACGATGTTGATGAGGGCACTGGTGTCCTCGGCGGTGGCAAGGTTGCTGATCACCAGCGGCGTGGGGCCGAATTCCGCCCCCAGTGCGTCCAGGTCGGCCAGCTCTTCGGCATTCCGGGTGGCGGGCAGAAAGCGGTCACAGCCGTTGCGGTGGTAGCCCCAGGCAGCGGGCAGCACCCGGGCCACCGCGTCGCCGCTGGAAATGATGCTGAAGATGTTGCTCTCGGGCCAGTTTTCCAGCAGGGTGCCGTCCTGGGCGTGGTTGGCATCGAAATCCTGCTGCAGGTCAGGCCGGTCGGCGGCAGTCAGGGCTGCAGGCACCGCAAAGCCGTAGGCATAGATGTTCTCCCGCCCCAGCTGGGGGAGCTCCCGGGCGATCTTTGCCGCCAGCAGATTTGCAATGATGGAGCCGCGGCTGTAGCCGCCCAGCCAGAGCTTGAAGGCACCGCCCTGCCCTGCCCGGGCCAGATAGGCCTTGAGGGACGCAAACACCGCCGCCACAGGCGTGACAAAGCCGGTGTGCGCGCTGGTATCGCCTATGTGGAAGTTGCTGGCCCACTCGCCGCCGTAGCCGCCGCCCCGCAGGACAAGCGCCACAAGGGTGGTACGCTGGCCGTTCAGGGTCAGGGTCTTGCGGGCCAGCGAGTAGCCCACAAAGTCCCCGGCCCGGCCGGTGTCGAGGTCGTAATTGTAGAACAGCGCGTCCTCAAAGCCCAGGGTCTCGTAGGCGGCGGCAATGTGGGCTTCCCGCCCCACAGAGCCGTTGACCCAGTATTCCGCATCGCTGGCCATGGTGTTGGCCGCAGCGCAGACCAGACCCAGCGTTGCCAGCGCCAGCTGGTGGTCATATTGGGTGGCCGGGTGGGTGAAAAAGCTGTCAGAGTAATAGAACGCGTGGGTCAGGTCACAGCCGCTCAGGTCGCTGCGGATGCCGATGGTGTAGCGGGCATCCGGCACTGCATGGCCTACGGAGCTCTGCCCGGCGGCCTGGACCATCAGCCCGGGCAGCAGAGTGCTGCCGGCCGCAAACCCCAGCACCTTGCAAAAACTTCTTCGATCCATAATTTTTCCCCTCAAAAACCAGAATGGATTTTTTCTTAGTATACCGTATCCCGGGCGGGGATACAATCCAAAGTTTTCCGGGCGGCAAAAAACGGGCCGGTGTTGCGCACACCGGCCCGTTATGTTACACTGTTGTTCAGTCCAGATCCTTGCAGCACTCCACGATGTGGTGGAACATCTGCTCCACGGCGGGAGCCATGGCAGTGGGGCGCTGGACGGCCAGACCCACCACGCGGTCCTCTTCGGGCTCGATGGGGTAGATCTTGACCGCTGCCGTGCAGTTGCGCAGCAGCATCCGGGGCATGATGGAAATACCCAGGCCTGCCTCGACCATGGCAATGTTCGACTGGTCGTCGATGACATGGCAGCGGCGCTCCGTTGAGAGGGAATACTTCTTGAGGAACTGACGCATCTCCGCGTCGGTGGCATCCCACTGCACCACAAAGTTCTGCCCGTTCATCAGGGCGGGGGTCATCACGCCGTTGGGCGGCTCGGGCCAGTCCATGGGGGTGATGCAGAGCAGCGGCTCGTGGAACAGCTCGGTCAGAACAAACTCCTCCCGGCAGTTGTTGGAGAGGAAGGCAATGTCCACCTGACCGGTGCGCAGCCACTCCTTAACATCGTCGTAGGTGCCCTGATAGACCTCGACTTCGATCTGGGGGTAGTGGGCCATAAAGCCCTTGAGGATGCTGGGCAGCAGCCCGGAGCAGATCGAGTTGAAGGCACCCAGCTTGACCTTGCCCTTTTCCAGGCCGTTCAGGCGGGCAATGCTCTGCTGCAGGGCCTCGTCGCTGTTCAGCACCGCACGGATGGAGGGGTACAGCGAAGCGCCGTAGCTGGTCATGGTAACGCCGTTTTTGCCGCGATTGAATAAGGTAAAGCCCAGCTCAGCCTCCATCACGGCGATGGCGTGGCTGATGGCTGAGGGGGTCAAATGCAGCTGCTGAGCCGCTTTGTTAAAGCTGCCCTGCCGTGCAACTGCGTCGAAAATCTCATAAGAAAACAGCGTCATTCCCAATGCCTCCTTCCGGTCTGATCTGGTTCGGAGACGCTCGATCCTCTGTGAATCTTTTTCATCTTTGGTTTGAGATAGTTCAATTATCTTCTTGATTTTACTATCCTGCGCCCGTCCTGTCAAGCATTTTGGGCTGATTTGTGCATGCTCTGTGCAGATTTTGCCGCAGCAGACGCAGGAAATGCCACCTTTCCTCCGTTATAGTTCTTATAACGATTTTTTACAAACTGACCGAGGTGTTTTTTTATGACCGCACTTTCCCCGCGCTGCAGCTTCAGCGGCACCGCCCTTAAAACCATTGCCTGCATCACCATGCTGGTGGACCACATCGGCGCGTCCTGCATCGAGGCAGGGATCCTTACGCCCGGGCTGGACAGCGGCACCCTCTCGCGGGACACCCTTTCCGCCTATCCGCTGTACCGGCTGGACATGGTGCTGCGCTTCACCGGACGGCTGGCCTTTCCTATCTTCTGCTTCCTGCTGGTGGAGGGCTTTGTACATACCCGCGATGTGAAAAAATACGTCCGGAGGCTGTTCCTGTTTGCCCTCATCAGTGAGGTACCCTTTGACCTTGCATTTTTCCGCACCCCCTTTGACCCCAGTGCACAGAACGTTTACTGGACGCTGGCGCTGGGCGTGCTGGCCATGGCAGGGCTGAAGCATTTTGAAAAGCCGGACGGCTCTGCCAGCTGGAAAGGGCTCTTGTGTGCGGCAGGCTGCACGCTTGCGGCGCTTCTGGCTTGTACGGACTACAACGGCATCGGTGTGTTCATCATCTGTGCGCTGTACCTGACCCGTGGCGACCGCAAGCGGCAGTGCATCGTGGGAGCCGTGCTGTTTGCCTGGGAGCTCACCGCCCCGCTGGCTTTTGTGCTGGTCTGGTTTTACAACGGGCAGCGGGGCGCGTGCAGTCCGCTGCAAAAGAAGGCCTTTTACTGGTTCTACCCGGTGCACCTGAGCGTGCTGGCTGTGGTGACGAATCTGATCTTGTAATAGAAAGGCCGCTTTCACGGAACGAATTCCGAGGAGGCGGCCTTTTGGTTTCTGAAAATGGAAAAAGCCCGGTGATTTCAAAGAATCATCGAGCTTTTTCTTGGCGGAGTAGGAGGGATTTGAACCCTCGCGCCGTTGTTTAGACGACCTACGCCCTTAGCAGGGGCGCCTCTTCGGCCTCTTGAGTACTACTCCAGAGCAAAGTGTGTTGCACTTATTCAATAAAAATGGCGGAGAGAGTGGGATTCGAACCCACGGTACGTTGCCGTACGGCAGTTTTCAAGACTGCTTCCTTAAACCACTCGGACATCTCTCCTCGTGGGCACCCGCACACGCCGTACCGAATGCCTATTTAATTTACCAGATTTCAGCGGCGCTGTCAAGCCCAAAATCAAAATTTCCGCTCGTTGTGCGCATTTTTGTGCGGAGCGACAACTTTTCTTCGAGAAAAAGCGGGATTTCCTCTTTACTGAAACATCTTTTTGTTGTATAATAAATACAGATAAAACCTTACCGGACCCGGTACAAGCAGAGGAGTGTTGAACAATGTCGTTTCCGGAGCTGTTACGGCAATGCCGAAAGCAAAAGCACATGAGCCAGGCGGAGCTTGCTTCCCTGTTGGGCGTGACTCAGCAGGCCGTGGGCAAATGGGAGAGCGGAAAGAGCTCCCCGGACCCCACCACCGTGGCAAAGCTGGCGGAGATCCTGGACACGACCGCGGACTATCTGTTGGGTCTGTTCGACCCCACCGCGGAGGGCCAGACCGAAGAGCGCTTCTTCGGCAGCTATGTGTACAGCCTGATCCCTGTCATCGGCACGGTCAAGGCGGGCTACGGCGCGCTGGCCTATGAGGAAGACTACGGCAAGGAGTATGCCCGGGTCAAGGACCCTTCCAGCTACTTCTATCTCGTTGTGCGCGGCGATAGCATGGAGCCCCGCATCCACGATGGTGACCTTGCCCTGGTGCACCGTCAGGACACGCTGGAAAACGGTGACCTGGGTGTGCTGATCTACGGTGACGAGGGCGAGGGTACCCTCAAGCGCTACCTCCAGCGCGGCAACTGCGTGGTGCTGCAGCCTTTCAACCCGGCCTATAAGGAAATGGTCATCAAGGGCGAGGAGCTCAACCACCTGCACATTGCAGGCCGTGTGGTGGAGACCAAGGCGAAGTGGTAAAAACGCCCCACCAGCGCCTGAAAAAGAAAAGCCATCCTGTATGGCTTTCTTTTTTATACCCATTTTTCGGAGGTGTCCCATGGAACAGAGCCTGATGGATAAGCTGACGATCCTGGCGGACAGCGCAAAATATGATGTGGCCTGTACCTCCAGCGGTGCTTCCCGGGCAGCAGGAGCGGGCGGGGTCGGCAGCTGTTACGCCCCGGGCTGCTGCCACGCCTTTACTGCCGATGGCCGCTGTGTCAGCCTGCTGAAGGTGCTGATGACCAACTGCTGCTCCTTTGATTGCAGCTACTGCGTCAACCGCAAGTCCAACGATGTGCCCCGGGCCACCTTCACCCCCCGGGAGCTGGCCGAGCTGACCATTGAATTCTACCGCCGCAACTACATCGAGGGTCTGTTCCTTTCCAGTGCCGTGCTGGTGAGCCCGGATTATACCACCGAGCGGATGCTGGCGGTTCTGCGCCTGCTGCGGGGGGAGTACCGTTTCGGCGGCTACATCCACGCCAAGGCCATTCCCGGCACCAGCCCGGAGCTGCTGGAACAGCTGGGCTTTCTGGCCGACCGCCTGAGTGTGAACATTGAGCTGCCCAGTGAGCGCAGCCTGAACCTGCTGGCTCCGGACAAAGGGCGGCACTCCATTTTCCGGCCCATGAAGCAGATCGCGGTGGAGGGGGCCGCCAACCGGGAAGAGGTGGCGCTCTACCGCAGGGCCCCCAGATTTGCCCCGGCGGGCCAGAGCACCCAGATGATCGTGGGTGCTTCCCCGGAAACGGATTATCACATCCTGCAATTAACGGAAGGATTATACAATAAGTATCACCTGAAACGGGTGTTTTACTCCGCCTACATCCCTGTGACCGAGGACACCCGCCTGCCCGCGCTGGACACCAAGCCGCCGCTGCTGCGGGAGCATCGGCTCTATCAGGCAGACTGGCTGCTCCGCTTTTACGAGTTCAAGGCAGAGGAGCTTCTGGACAGGGACAACCCCAACTTCAACCCCTATCTGGACCCCAAGTGCAACTGGGCGGTGCAGCATTACGGGCTGTTCCCGGTGGACGTGAACCGCGCCCCCTTTGAGATGCTGCTGCGGGTGCCGGGCATCGGCCCCAAGAGCGCCCGGCGCATCTGGCACGCCCGCAAACAGGCCGCGCTGGGGCTGGACGAGCTCAAGCGGATGGGCGTGGTGCTCAAGCGGGCGCAGTATTTCATCACCTGCCGGGGCTTTGCGGGGGCGCACCCGGGCCGCGGCAGCGCCGGGCGGGAGCGCATCACCCGGGCGCTCATCGACCCCAACGTATTCAGCGGCGGGGTGGAGCAGCTGAGCATGTTCAGCCCGCCCGCCGTGGATCGGCTGGTGGAGCAGGGCGTGCCGCCCCGCACAGCCCAGAAAATGGTGCGGGAGGAGGCAGTGCAATGTCTGGCCAGAGCCCTGTGAGCCCTGCCCGGAAGCTCCACGATGCCGACGTGGTCTACCTCTATGATGGCAGCTTCGAGGGCTTCCTCTGCTGTGTGTTTGAGAGCTTTGCCCAGCATGAGCTGCCCTTCGCGGTCTGGACCCCGGAGCGGGAGACGGCTACCCTCTACCCTGTGAAGGAGATCCCCACTGACCGTGCAAAGGCCCGGCGGGTCTTTGCCAGCTTCCGCGCCAAGCTGGGCGAAGAGACGGAATCCCTCGTTACCCGGGATTTTCTCTCAGGCTGGGAGGATAAGGAGCTGCGGCTCATCCGATTTCTGCATCTGGCCTTTGCGCTGGGGCCAGGCACCGTCAGGCGGCGGGGCCACCCGGAGGTGGCTCCGCTCTACCAGATGAAGCAGAGCCTGGACTGGGAAGTGGACAAGTTTCAGGGCTTTGTCCGTTTTCAGGAGCACGATGGGATGCTGGGTGCAGTCATCCACCCCAAAAACTATATTCTGCCCCTCCTGCGCGGGCATTTCTGTGCCCGCTTCCCGGAGGAGAACTTCCTGATCTATGATGCCGTCCATCAGGCGGTGCTGCTGTACCAGAACCACAAGGCTCAGCTCATGGAGCTGGCCGAACCCCTCACCCTGCCCCCACCTGATGAAAAGGAGCAGCAGTTTCAGGAGCTCTGGCGGCAGTTTTACAAAACGCTGGAGATCAAGGCCCGCCACAACGAAAAGGGCCGCATGACCCACTGCCCCAAACGCTTCTGGGCGGATATGACCGAAATGAAAGAGGAATTGAAATGAAAACGGAAACAAAGACCGGACGCTGGAAATATGCGGCCATCGTGCTAATTGTGACCCTGCTGGTGGGGCTGTTCTGGAGTTATGTAAAAAATGGGCCGAAGGGCGAAATCTATCTTTATGGAGAAGAACACAGCAAGCAGAGCATTCTCGACAAGGAACTTTCCATCTGGGACGAGTATTACGAAAAAGGAATGCGGGATCTGTTTGTGGAATTCCCGTATACGGATGCACAATTTCTGAACCTGTGGATGCAGGCCGACGATGATGAATTGCTGGATCTGCAGTTCAAGGACTGGGGAGGCACAGAAGGCGGCACCGAGGTCGAGAAGAATTTTCTGAAACAGATCAAGGAGCAGTATCCTGAGACCGTGTTCCACGGCACCGACGTGGGCCATACCTGGGAAAGCACCGGGCCGCGGTATCTGGCCTATCTGGAAGCCAATGGGCAGAAGGACAGCGAAGAGTACCGGCGTGCGCAGGAAAACATGGAACAGGGCAAACGGTACTATGAGATCAAGGCGACGGATGAAGCTTCTTCGGTCCGATACCGGGAGGATCGGATGGCGGAGAACTTCCGGCGCAGCTATCAGGAGCTGGAAGCGGTACGCCGCACCGATATCATGGGTATCTATGGAAGTACACATATTGTGGAGTCGGAGTATCGGAACTCGGACTTTCGCATGGCAAAACAGTTGAGCGAGAACTATGGGGAACATCTCCATACCAAAGATCTGACGCAGGAACCGGAACGGATCGACGCGCTGGAAGTCAACGGAAAGACCTACACAGCATCCTATTTCGGTGAGCAGGATATTTCGATGGTAAAGGGCTACAAGATCCGAAAGTTCTGGCGGTTGGAAGACGCATACGAGGACTTCAAGGAGCTGCCGACACCCCGTGAGATTCTGCCAGCCGACAACTACCCTGTAAAAATCCAGGCTGGGCAGGTGTTTGCTGTGGAGTACCTGATGTCGGATGGATCGACCGAGTGGAAGTATTATATCTCGGACGGCACAGTACAGAACGGCCAACTCATCACAAAGCGGATGAAGATGGAATAAGCAGGCTCCCGGCCCCGGAACTTTGACGAATTTACAAAAAGGTTGCATCTGCGTGGTTGAAACCCGCAAAACCTATGGTATACTATAAGGGATATCCGGGCAGGCATTTCTGCCCCACACACCCCCGCTGCGGGGTCAACACAAAAGGAGTATTGTAGCGTTATGGTTCGCATTACTATGGAAGACGGCGGCATCATCGACATTGAACTGAACGAGGAAGTTGCCCCCATCACCTGTGAGAATTTCAAAAAGCTGGTCAAGGAGGGCTTTTACAACGGCCTGACCTTCCACCGCGTGATCCCCGGCTTTATGATCCAGGGCGGCTGCCCGCTGGGCAACGGCACCGGCGGCCCGGGCTGGAACATCAAGGGCGAGTTCGCTGCAAACGGTGTGAACAACCCCATCAAGCACACCCGCGGCGTGATCAGCATGGCCCGCAGCATGAACCCCAACAGCGCCGGCAGCCAGTTCTTCATCATGCACAAGGACGCTCCCCATCTGGACGGCCAGTATGCCGCTTTCGGCAAGGTCGTTGCCGGAATGGAGGTCGTGGATAAGATCGCTTCCGTCCGCACCGACTGGAACGATAAGCCCACTACCCCCGTCAAGATGAAGACCGTTGAGCTCATCGAGGGCTGATCTTCTGCGCTTCTGTCCCACATCGCCTGCCCGTCAAGTAGACAAAAAAATAATATAAGATTTTTGTTCGCCGTTTCCACAAGGGAACGGCGAACTTTTTGTGCAAATCGGCGTTAGGATGCTCGATTCATGGCACGGACGTGAGCTTGCAGCGTCCAACACGAGACATTTTTTTTTTGATATTTTACTTCCGCTGTATCGTGATTGTTCTTGCCTGACATGAAAATACCCCCAGAGTACGCAGAGTTTTCTTTTTACTCTGTCTACTCCAGGGGTAGCATATCATGTTGAGGATACAGACCGGGGGCTTTCCATCTATGCGTCAGAAAGAGATGAGAGGTTTACTTTTTTTCGCCCTTGGGCAGCAGACCGGCGCGCTCCAGAGCCGGGCGCAGGGCCAGATACAGGATGACCACGCAGATGGTGGAGACTACGCTGTTGACAAAGGTGACACCACCGGCGATCTTGGACAGGGCCTGTGCCACGGTATACTCCTGGCCAAAGATGTAAATGTTGCGGAAATAGCCCAGGAACGGGTCGGTGATGACGTTCAGCAGCAGGCCGGAGCCGCCTGCCACGATGACCTTGAGCAGGTAGCCCTTGCTGTGGCGGTCAAGATCGCGCAGCTTGAACACCTTGTGAGCCACGGCACCGCAGGTGATGCCGATGATGAACTTCAGCACAAAGGTGGTCACGGCATAGCCCGGGTCACCGGCCAGGATATCGGCCAGAGCCAGACCGATCGCACCGGCCAGGCCGCCGGAAACGCCGTCCAGCAGCAGGGCGGTCAGGGCGGTGAAGGTGTTGCCCAGATGGAACGAGGAGCCGCCGTAGAACGGCACACGGAAGAACAGGTATGCCACCAGGCTCAACGCGGCCATAACGCCGGTCAGGGCCAGCTCCTTGGTGGTAAAGGTGCGCTTGTACAGCACACTGCCGAACAGGATGACAACGATCACCACAGCCAGCAGCAGCCACATTGCAGTTGTAGACATGATTTTTCCCTCCGATTTTTTTCGGGGCGAACCCCCTCTATCCTGCTCTGCAGGATCGTTCGCCCGTTTCAAAGCCACTTACCCATAAAACTACTTGACATTTGGGTGTGTGATTGGTATGCTCCTATTATACGCGAAACTGGCACCATGAAAATACCCAGAATAAAGTTTTTTTATGGGGTCAGTTTGGCAAAGCACCCAAAAAAGGGAGAGGTCTTATGTTTCATCTGACAACTGCACTGGATGTCGCCAGCGGGGTGCCGCTGTACGAGCAGCTCTATGAGAGCCTTGCCGCCGAGATGCGCAGCGGGGCCATTCCGGCGGGCACCCGGATGCCCGGCAAGCGGCGGCTGGCGGCAGAGCTGTCGGTGTCTGTCAACACGGTGGACGCGGCATATCAGATCCTGGCGACCGAGGGCTACATGGAGCCGCGGGAGCGCAGCGGCTTTTATGTACAGGAATATCTTGCCCTGCCCACCCGGCCCGAGGAAGTGCCGCCCCCGGTATCTGCCGCTCCGCCGGAAGCAGCCGAGCCGCCCGTCCGGTTCGATTTGTCCACCCGGGGCGTGGACCCGGGGCTGTTCCCGTTCCGCACCTGGGCCCGGCTGCAGAAAGAGCTGCTCTATTCCTCGCCCCAGCTGCTGACCCATGGCGATGCACAGGGGGACGTGGAGCTGCGGCAGGCGCTGGCGGACTATCTGGAGGAATACCGGGGCGTGCGGTGCACCGCCGAGCAGGTGGTGGTGGGTGCCGGTATGGAGTATCTGCTGAGCCTGCTGGCCCCGCTCCTGCCCGGCAAAACGGCGGTGGAAAACCCCGGCTACCAGCGCGCGAAGCAGGTGCTGGAAAACAACGGCGTGGCGTGCTGCTGCCTGCCTGTGGATGCGGACGGCCTTTCTGTTGAGGCATTGTCCGGCTCGGGCGCGGCGGTGTGCTATGTTACGCCCAGCCACCAGTTCCCCACGGGCGTGACCATGCCGGCGGGCCGCCGCACGGAGCTGCTCCACTGGGCATCCCGCTGCCCGGGCCAGCGGTATATCATAGAGGACGATTACGATTCGGAGTTCCGCTTTGATACCCGCCCCCTGCCCAGCCTGCAGGGCATGGCCGGGGCCGACGGCCCGGTGGTCTACCTTTCCACCTGCTCCCGCAGTCTGGCCCCCGGCATCCGCATCGCCTACATGGTGCTGCCCCGGCAGCTGCTGCCCGCCTGGCGGGCAAAGTACCGGATCTATTCCGGCACCGTCAGCCGGTTTGAGCAGCAGACCCTGGCCCGCTTCATCCGCGAGGGCTACTTTACCCGGCATCTTGCCCGGGAGCGCGTGGCCTACAAGGCCCGGCGGGATGCTCTGGCTGCCTCTCTGCGCGCTGCCTTTGCACCGGACGAGCTGACCCTGACTGGCCTGCATACCGGCCTGCATCTGTTGGCAAGGCTGAAAAATGCCCCGCCGGATGCCGCCCTTCACGCCGCCGCAAAGGCGCAGGGCGTGGCCCTGAGCCTGCTGAGTGATTATGACCTGACCGGCGGGGAACAGGATTTTTCCGGTACGTTTGTGCTGGGCTATGGCTCCCTGAGCGAGGCATCATTCCCTGAGGCGGGCGAAACGCTGAGGAAGGTCTGCACCGCCGCCCGGGAAGCGTCTGTGACCGTGTAAGTGCCCGCCTTTGCATCCCACGCCCCGGGCAGAGCTTCGGCGTGGGGGAGGGCGCTGTTGTTGGCCAGAAACTCCAGGACCGTGCCCAGCAGGGTATAATCCTGTGCTGCAAAGTCGGTGAGCAGGGCCGCGCTGCTGGCCCGCAGGGCATCCGGCAGGGTGGCGGGCAGCAGGGCGAGGTCCTGCCGGAAAAAGGCTTCCCACACTGCCGCCCGGGCAGCGGCCCGGCGGGCAGGCGGCAGAGTGCCGTCCGCATCCCAGCCGGAGAGCAGAGCGTTGGCCTCCTTGGCCGAAATGCTCTGCACAGCGGCGGAAAGCCCGGTTTCGGCCAGCTCATCGGCAGTCAGTGCCCCCGAAAACCCCACCCGCACCGGCCCGTAACGGGAAGCAGTTTTTTCCAGCACGGCGGGGGACAGCGCCAGATAAAGCATATCCTCCGGCAGGCCCAGCACCTCCAGAAGCGCCTGACGGCACCGGGCGGGCCCCGCCGCTCCGTAGCAGTGGGCAAGGCTGGCAGTTTCTCCGTTGAAGGGAACCGTCAGCTCCCCCGGCACAGCAAGCAGGTTCAGACTGTTCTGGGCGGCGTTCAGGTAGACCAGCAAAAAGCCCGGCTGCTCCCCGGCGGTGCAGAGAAGCAGGGTCATCCGGTGCTCGGCCCGGGGCAGCTGGATGGGCACCCCGCTCTGGGGCTGGGCGGTCTGGATGCGGGTGCGCACCATCTGCCGGGTGAGCAGGACTGTGCCGCCCACCAGCGGCAGCAGCACCAGAAGTGCCGCCCCCAAAGCCGCCCAGAAGGGCCTCCAACCGTTCTTGTGCATCCCGTGTTCCTCCGTTCCGTTTTGGAACAGGGTGGGCCGGGATGTGCTTTTTTATACAGAAACCGCTGCCCGGGCATGAAAACGCCCCCTGTGCCATACAGTAGAGCACAGGGGGCGTTTGTGTATGTGGGAGAGCTTGGCGCGGGTGAATGCGGTGGTCGGCGGTGTGGTATGGGGGCCGGTGGGGCTGGCACTGCTGTTTGGCACCGGCTGTCTGCTGACAGTGCGCACCGGTTTTTTCCAGCTGCGATATTTCGGGTACTGGATGCGGCACACCATCGGGGCCATCTTCCTGGACCGGAATGTGACCGCCCACACGGACGATGAGGCCATCAGCCAGTTTCAGAGCCTTTGCACAGCGCTGGCGGCGACCATCGGCACCGGCAACATCGTGGGTGTGGCGGCAGCCATTCTGGCAGGCGGGCCGGGGGCTGTGTTCTGGATGTGGGTCATGGCTCTGCTGGGGATGATGACCAGCTATGCCGAGAACGTGCTGGGCATCTGCTACCGCCGCCGGGATGCCGCCGGAAGATGGTGCGGCGGGCCCATGTACTATCTGGCCGAGGGGCTGGGCGGCGGCTTTGGCCGGGCACTGGCGGTGCTGTTTGCCTGCTTTTGTGTGCTGGCCAGCTTCGGCATGGGGAACATGAGCCAGATCAACTCCATTGCGGGCAATCTGCAGGCGGTGTTCCGGGTGCCGCCGGTGGCAACGGGCATTGTACTGGCCCTGCTCACCGGGCGGGTTATACTGGGCGGGCTGAAGCGGGTGGCCGCAGTCACGGAGGCCATCGTCCCACTCATGGCCCTGTTCTACCTGTTCGGGGCGCTGACCGTGGTCTGTGTCCATTGGGCGGCTGTCCCGGCGGCATTCGCGGCCATCTTCCGGGGGGCGTTTGGCTTGCAGGCCGCCGGGGGCGGGGTGCTGGGTTACGGCATGGCCCGGGCCATCAGCTGGGGATTCAAGCGGGGAGCCTTTTCCAACGAAGCAGGACTGGGCGCGTCGGTGCTGGTGCACTGCGCGGCCAACGTGGAGGAGCCTGTCCAGCAGGGAATGTGGGGCATGTTCGAGGTGTTTGCAGATACCATGGTGGTCTGCACCCTCACGGCCCTTGTGGTGCTCACCAGCGGCCTTGTGGATCTGGACACCGGCGCGGCCCTGACCGGCGTGGAAGGCTCCGCACTGGTGGGGCAGGCCTTTTCCACGGTGTTCGGGGCGTTCGGGCCGCAGTTCATCGCGGTGTCGGTCCTGCTGTTTGCCTATTCCACTACGCTGGGGTGGAGCCATTACGGCACCCGGGCAGTGGTGTATCTGCTGGGGGAGCGTGCCGCCGCAGGATATAAACTGGTGTTTGCGGCCATGGTGCTGGTGGGTGCTGTGATGAAGCTGGATCTGGCCTGGGCGCTCTCCGATACCTTCAACGGCCTGATGATGCTGCCCAATCTTGTGGGCGTGGTGGGGCTTTCGGGAGTGGTGGTCCGGGAGACACAAGCGTATCTGAAACGAAAATGACCCGCTCCATCCTTGCAGTCTGTCAGATGCGGGAGGGAGAGGGTCATTCTTTATCGCTTCTTTTTATTCTGCTTCGGGGCAGGCCGCTTCAGGCTCCGCACCGCGTCACGCCCGGCGGCGATGCCGCTGCCAAAGGCCCAGTGCAGGTTGAAGCCGCCGCAGCTGCCGGCGCAGTCCAGGGTTTCACCCACAAAGTAAAGGCCGGGGCAGCCCTTGAACTGGAAGCTGGGGGTCACTTCGGTCAGACTCAGGCCGCCGCCGGTGGTCTGGGCCTGCTTCCAGCCGCAGGGGGTCAGGCCCTCGAACAGCCAGTGCTTGGCCGCGTTGGCCAGCACCTGCCAGGCGGCATCCGGCAGGGTGTCCACCGGTTTTTCAGGCAGCTTTGCCGCTGCCCACAGGGCGCGGCCCAGCTTGGGGTTGAGCAGACCTGTCCAGAAATCCGCAGGTGCCTTGCCCGGCAGCAGGGGCACCCGGGCTGCAAACAGGGCGGTCAGGGCAGTCTCGTCCAGCATGGGGAAGAGGTCCAGCTCAACGGCCGGGCGCTTTGGCCCCCGCCCCGGGGCCAGATGGCCGGACAGCTGCATGATGCAGATGCCCGAAAGCCCGTAGTCCGTGAACTGCACCTCGCCGTTTTCCACAGCCACGGTGCAGTGGCGGTCGAGGTCCAGCAGGGTGGCAGCGGCCTTGGCCCGGATGCCGGCCAGAGATCGGTTGGGCTTGGCTGTCTGCAGGGCGGTCAGGCAGGGGTACAGCGGCTCCAGCTTTCCGCCGCACTGGGCGGCGAATCGGGTGCCGAAGCCGTCGGTGCCGAACTGCGGCCCGGCATTGCCGCCCATGGCGCAGATGACGGCATCGGCCCGCAGGGTCTGGTCCTGACCCTCGGCATTCTCGCACAGGATGGTGTAGCCGCTGCGGTTCTGGCTCAGGGTCTGCACAGTGCAGCCGGTACGCACCTCCACGCCCAGCCGGGCAAGGTGGCCTTCCAGCAGGGCCAACACGTCTGCGGCCTGGTTGGAGTAGGGGTACACCCGCCCGGCCTCATCGGTGCGGGTGTACAGGCCCAGCGCCGCGAACCATTCCAGCGGTGCGGCGGCATCCACCGCGGCCAGCAGGGGCCGCAGGGCGGCGGGGTCAGCGGTGAAATACTGCTCCGGTGCAATGCCGGTGTTGTCCAAATTGCAGCGGCCGTTGCCGGTGGCCAACAGCTTTTTGCCGCACCTGGGGTTGCGGTCCAGCACCGTCACCCGCACTGCCCCTGCCGGGGCAGACTGGGCGGCGGCCAATGCGGCGGCAAGGCCCGCTGCACCGCCGCCCAATATCACGATCTGCTGCATAAGAGCACCCCCTCAGAAATCCATACATTTTATTATAACATACACAGCAGCAAAAGGATAGAAGAATGCCCCAAATTTGCAGCGAATAATCTTTGACGAAAGCCTTGACAGAAAAAGCAGAATTTGGTAGTGTTGATTCGACGGAATTGCGTGGTTTCGCAGGCTGTGGAAATGCGGCCGGAAAAGGGCAGAGAGTTGGGACTCTGCTGAGGAGAAGCTGAATATGTGGAAGAAAAAAGAAAGATGGACGGCAGCTGCGCTGCTGCTGGCGATGGTCGTGGTGACAGGTCTGTGCTGGTACATCCTGTACATCCGGCAGCAGTTCTATGACGAAGGCACCCGCAACCTGCTGGAGACCTATGAGCAGGTGGATAAGGCGTTTACCATCTTCAGCCGGAGCAACTGGAACATGCTGAACGAGTGGGGCAAGAGCCTGCAGGCTGCCAATGAGGAGGGCCTGGCGGAGGAACGCCTGCGCAGCTATGAGGCCGAGCGGGAGATCTGGCGGTACAGCAGCGTGTATCTGTTCAATGAAAACTGCGAATATTGGAGCATTCGGGGCAAGCATGAAAAAGTGGATCACCTCTGGACGGCCTTTGAGGAGATGTACCGCACCGGCAAGCCTACGGTGTCCAGCTACATCATGCGGAGCGGGGAGCGCCGGGTGGTATACTCTGCGCCCATTGCGCCGGTGGAGATCGACGGCACCACCTACACCAGCCTTGCCGTGAGCTATCGGAATAAGACCATAGAGGAATTGATCGGCGGCAGTGCTTATGGCGGCCAGAGCGACTGCTACATCATCCATCCCGATGGCGATGTGATGCTCTCGGAGGAGCCCAAGAGCGAGATCGAGGACTGGATGGACAACCTGTTCGACTACCTGCAGAAGCGTGCGCAGGTGGATGCGGGCACACTGACCCGGGCCCGGCAGGACGTGGCAGAGGGCCGCAGCGGCAGCCTTTCCTGCTGGCTTGAGGGCAAGAGCTATTATCTGGTCTACCAGCCTGTGGGCTTTCAGGATCTGTCCATTGTGGGCATCGTCGGCCGTGACGTGGTGGACAGTGGAATGCGGAAGATCCAGAACGCCACCATCCTGCTGCTGGCTGGGCTGTTCTTCTGCGCAGGCATCGTGCTGGTGCACGGTGTCCGAACCGATGCCCGCCTGCGCGTGGAGGAAAAGGAGCGCGCCCTCCGGCAGGAAGGGGAGGCCCGCCAGCAGATGGAGGACCTGGCCAACACCGACGGCCTGACCGGACTGTATAATGAACGCTATTTTGACGCATTGTTGAAAGAAAACGAGTTGAACAGGACACCGTTTGTCCTGTTCTACCTCGACCTTGACCGTTTTAAGCCTGTGAACGACCGTTACGGCCACGATGTGGGCGACCAGCTGCTCAAGGAGGTGGCCAGCCGCCTGCGGGGCTGCGTGCGGGAGAGCGATGCGGTGTTCCGCATCGGCGGGGATGAGTTCGCCCTCATCGTCAACGGAGCCGTAACGGAGGGGTTCTGCAAGAGCCGGGTGGAAAAGATCAAGGCAGCCATCCGGGAGCCTTACCGCCTGAAGGATGCAGAGGTGCAGGTTGGCACCAGCTGCGGCTGTGCGGTCTACCCCTGCGACAGCGACGATGTGCGTGCCATCCGCATCCTGGCCGACCACCGGATGTATGAGGATAAGCAGCGCTCCGGCCGGAGCTGAATGAATAATTCCCTTCTTGTTTCCACAGAATAACCATACTTCACAGAAATCTGGAAGCAAAACCGGAACATGGAAAGGAAGGAAACCTTATGAAAGCAACCGGCATCGTGCGCCGCATCGACGAGCTGGGGCGGGTGGTCATCCCCAAGGAGATCCGCCGCACCCAGCGCATCCGCAGGGGAGACCCGCTGGAGATCTTCACAACAGGGGACGGCGAGGTCATCTTCAAAAAGTATTCGCCCATGGGGGAACTGAGCGGGGTGACGGCCCAGTATGTGGATGTGCTGAGCAAGTGCTTTGCCCTGACGGCCTTTGTCTCAGACCGGGACCGCATTCTGGCGGCATCCGGTGCGGGCAGGCGGGATCTGGCAGACCGCAGCGTGAGCCAGCCGCTGGAAAAGCTGATGGACAGCCGCAAGCCCTATCAGAGCGATGGCAGCCCCGAAAAGGCATTGCTGCCCTGTGAGGGCTCACCCCGGGCGCTGCTGTGCGCTGTGCCCATTATTGCGGCGGGGGATGTCACCGGCAGTGTGGGCCTGCTTACGGAGGACCGCACTGCCCAGCCCGATGCCGCCCAGCTCAAGGCGGTGAACGTGGCGGCGGCATTTCTGGCAAAGCAGATGGAGGAATAATCTATTATATAGGAGAGCCGCCGCAGGGCGGCTCTTTTTTGTGCGGCCTTTATGACAGAATTATGAATCTTTCAAAACTTTTCTGAGAAGCTATTGACAGCGCCGCAAAATTGGATATAATGGTCTTAGCACTCAGGAAGAAGGAGTGCTAAAGAACAAAAAGCGAACGAAGGAGGCAGGCGCTATGACGATGGATGCACGCAAACAGCGTGTCTTGCAGGCGATCGTTGCGCTGTATGGCCTCGAGGGCGAGCCCGTGGGCAGCAGTGTGCTGGCAAACTACTTTGATATGGCAGTCTCCAGTGCCACGCTGCGCAACGAGATGGCCGCGCTGACCAAGCTGGGTCTGCTGGAGCAGCCCCACACCAGCGCAGGCCGTGTCCCCAGTGCCAAGGGCTACCGTTATTATCTGGATCATCTTCTCACCGATGACCAGCCGCTGGACCGTGTGACCCGCGCCCGTGTGGACGCGGTGTTCGCAAGCCTTGACCACGAGCCGGAAAAGCTGGCACAGGGTGCCGCCAAGGCGCTGGCCGCCATCAGCGGCTGCACCGCCGCCGTCAGCACCCCCTGTGCTGAGGATCTCTGCATCGCTCACTACGAGGTGGTGCAGGTGGGCCGCAGCGCCGCAGCGGTGCTGGCTGTGACCACTGCCGGTTATGTCCGCACCCGTGTTGCGCGGGTCCGCACCGGTCTTTCCCGGGAAAATGCAGCGGCGCTTGCCGCCCTGCTCAACCGGAACCTGACCTTTGTGGCTCCTGTTGATCTGTCGCCCCGGCTCCTTGCAGAGCTGTGCAGCCAGATCAGCCCGGAGCTGGTGCCGGTGATCAGCGCCGCCGCCGCCATCCTGCAGGATTCCACCCAGCCCCATGTGTATCTGGGTGGTGAGCAGTACCTACTGGACTGGCCCCAGCTGGACGGCAAGGTGGGCAGCATCCTGAGCCTGCTGAACGACGAAGAGCAGGCCGCCGCCCTCATTGCACCCCCGGCAGAGCAGAGCGAAAGCATCCTGCTGGGAGAGGATCTGGAACCTCAGATCCCCGGCCTGTGCATCGTGAGTGACCGGTATCTGGTGGGCGGAGGCCTCTGGGGCTCCGTGGCCCTCATCGGCCCCACCCGGATGCCCTTCCAGAAGCTGATGCCGCTGCTCCACACCTTTGCCGATCAGCTTGGCGAAGGAATGAGCGGCAAACGAAAAGATACCCCGCAGGCAGCCGCACCCCGGCGGACTGTGATCTATAAGGAGGACCTGGAATGAGCGAAGAAACAAAAAAGACCCCGCAGGCAGAAGAACCAGCCGTGGAGCCCAACACCGCCGAGCAGGCCGCCCCGGAAACTGCACCTGAGCAGGCAGCGGCTCCCGAGACGAACGCTGAAGCGGCAGACCCCAAGAAAAAGGATGGCTTCTTCAACAAGAAGGCCCGGGAGCTGGAGGCTGTGAAGGCAAAGCTGGACGCGGCTGAGAAGAATGCCAATCAGGCCAAGGATCAGCTGCTGCGGATGGCCGCCGAGTATGAGAACTACCGCAAGCGCTCCACCCGTGAGGCTGACCAGAAGTTCAACGACGGCGTGTCCTTTGCCGTGAACCAGATCATCCCCATTCTGGATACGCTGGAGATGGCGGCCAACGCCCCCACCACCGACGAGAATTACAAGAAGGGCGTGACCATGACGCTGGACAAAGCCGCCAAGGCGCTGAGTGCCCTCCATGTGGAGGAGATCGAGGCGCTGGGCAAGCCCTTTGATCCCAACTTTATGAATGCCGTGCAGCAGATCCCCGCCCCCGATGGGCAGGAGAGCGGCACCGTGATCACGGTTTACCAGAAGGGCTACAAGCTGGGCGATAAGATCGTCCGCCATGCCACCGTTGTTGTGGCAGAGTGATTTTGCAAGACCCCGCAAGGGTTTTCAAATATAACATCCGCTTGGTAACATTTGAGCATCATATAAACAAAAAACGTTCTGAATTTGAGAGGAGCTTTCATTATGAGTAAGATCATTGGTATCGACCTTGGTACTACCAACAGCTGCGTGGCTGTCATGGAGGGCGGCGAGCCCGTTGTTATCGCAAACTCTGAGGGTGCACGCACCACCCCGTCTGTTGTCGGCTTCACCAAGACCGGCGACCGTCTGGTGGGTCAGGTCGCAAAGCGCCAGGCCATCACCAACCCTGAGAACACGGTGGCTTCCATCAAGCGTTATATGGGCACCGACCACAAGGTGACCCTGAACGGCAAGGAGTACACTCCCCAGCAGGTCAGTGCTATGATTCTGCAGAAGCTGAAGGCAGATGCTGAGGCTTATCTGGGCGAGACTGTCACCGATGCAGTCATCACCGTTCCTGCATACTTCAACGACAGCCAGCGTCAGGCAACCAAGGACGCAGGCACCATTGCCGGCCTGAACGTCAAGCGTATCATCAACGAGCCCACTGCCGCATCTCTGGCATACGGCATCGATAAGGAAGAGGACCAGAAGATCATGGTCTACGACCTGGGCGGCGGTACCTTCGATGTCTCTATCATCGAGATGGGCGACGGCGTGACCGAGGTTCTGGCCACCAACGGTGATACCCACCTGGGCGGCGATGACTTCGACCAGCGCATCATCGACTGGATGGCAGATGCGTTCCAGAATGAGAACGGCATCGACCTGCGCAAGGATAAGATGGCCGCACAGCGCCTGAAGGAAGCTGCTGAGAAGGCAAAGATCGAGCTGTCCAGCGCAATGAGCAGCCAGATCAACCTGCCCTTCATCACTGCTGACGCTACCGGCCCCAAGCATCTGGATATGACCCTGACCCGCGCAAAGTTCAACGAACTGACCGCAGATCTGGTGGACCGTACCATGGGCCCCGTCCGCAAGGCTCTGCAGGATGCAGGCCTGCGTCCCTCTGACCTGAAGAAGGTCCTGATGGTCGGTGGTTCCACCCGTATCCCCGCTGTCTACGATGCAGTCAAGAAGGAACTGAACTGCGAGCCCTTCAAGGGCATCAACCCCGATGAGTGCGTGGCTGTGGGCGCTGCTATTCAGGGCGGCGTGCTGCAGGGCGATGTCAAGGGCCTGCTGCTGCTGGATGTCACCCCGCTGAGCCTGGGCATTGAGACCCTGGGCGGCGTGTGCACCAAGATCATCGACCGCAACACCACCATCCCCACCCACAAGAGCCAGGTGTTCTCCACTGCCGCTGATAACCAGCCCTCTGTTGAGATCAACGTTCTGCAGGGCGAGCGTGAGTTTGCCCGCGACAACAAGAGCCTGGGTGTGTTCCACCTGGATGGCATTGCTCCGGCTCCCCGTGGTGTGCCTCAGATCGAAGTCACCTTCGATATCGATGCAAACGGCATCGTGAAGGTCAGCGCGAAGGATCTGGGCACCGGCAAGGAGCAGAACATCACCATCACCGCTTCCACCAATATGTCTAAGGAAGATATCGACAAGGCTGTGAAGGAAGCTGAGCAGTTTGCTGCCGATGATAAGAAGAAGCGTGAAGAGGTCGATATCCGCAACGGCGCTGATCAGATGGTGTTCCAGACGGAGAAGATGCTGAAGGAGAACGGCGACAAGATGCCCGCTGACGTGAAGAGCGAAGCTGAGGCAAAGCTGGCCGACCTCAAGACCGCTGTTCAGTCCGGCTCCATCGATGAGATCAAGGCAAAGCAGGATGAGCTGAGCCATGTCTTTGAGAAGATGTATCAGGCTGCCGCTGCTGCCCAGCAGGCTGCAGGCGCACAGCCCGGCCCCGATGCTGGCGCAAACAACCAGCAGAAGCCCAACGATGACGGCGTTGTGGACGCTGACTTCAAGGAAGTCTAAGTTCTGACACAAACGGCAGATGCCCGGCCAAACCGGCGGGCAGGCGTGCCGGATAAAAGCAAAAGCCGCTCCGGTTTTGCCGGGGCGGCCTTTGCTGGTTTTATAGAGGTATGGTTATGGCACAGGAAAAGCGCGATTACTACGAAGTGCTGGGAGTATCCAAAACGGCCACCGATGCGGAGATCAAAAAGGCTTACCGCAAGCTGGCCATGAAGTACCACCCGGACTACAACCCCGGCGATAAGGATGCCGAGGAAAAGTTCAAGGAAGTCAATGAAGCCAACGAGGTGCTTTCGGACCCGAAGAAGCGCCAGCTGTACGATCAGTACGGCTTTGCCGGTGTGGACCCCAGCTATGCAGCCCAGAACGGCGGCGGCGCGGGCGGCTTCAGCGGCTTTGGCGGCGATGGGGTCGATCTGGGCGATATCTTCGGTGATATCTTTGGCGGCGGTTTCGGCGGCTTTGGCGGCTCTGCCCGTCAGGCAAACCCCAACGCCCCCCGCAAGGGTCAGGATATCCGTGTGCGGATCACCCTGAGCTTTGATGAGGCCGTGCATGGCTGCAAGAAGAACATCACCATCACCCGCCAGCAGGAGTGCACGGAGTGCCATGGCAGCGGCTGCGCCGCCGGCAGCAGCCCCGAGACCTGCCCGGACTGCGGCGGCCGCGGCTATGTCATCCGGCAGCAGCGCACTCCCTTTGGCGTGATGCAGACCCAGCAGCCCTGCTCCCGCTGCGGCGGCAAGGGCAAGCTGGTCAAGAACCCCTGCAAGGTCTGCCACGGCAGCGGAAAAACTGCCGCCAGGAAAACGCTGGAGGTGTCCATCCCCATGGGCATCGACGACGATCAGAGCTTTGCACTGCGCGGCATGGGCGATGCCGGTGCCAACGGCGGCCCTGCCGGTGATGTGATCGTGATGGTCACGGTCCGGCCCAGCGAGGTGTTCCAGCGCGACGGCTATGATGTCTGGGTCACGGTGCCCATCACCTACAGCCAGGCGGTTCTGGGCGACAGCATCACCGTGCCTTCCATTGACGGCAAGGTGGAGTACACCGTGCCCGAAGGCACCCAGAGCGGCACCACATTCCGTCTGCGCGGCAAGGGCATCCAGTATCTGAACGGCCGCGGCCGGGGCGATATGTACGTCAAGTGCGAGGTGGAGATCCCCAAGAAGCTGAACAAGGCCCAGCGCGATGCCCTGAAGAAGTTTGAGGGCACCCTGAAAGAGGAGAACTACGAAAAGCGCAAGGGCTTCTTCAAGAAGCTGAAGGATATGTTCGCATAAGCTGTCCATCAAAAAAGAGCGAAGATTCAACTGAATCTTCGCTCTTTTTGTTTGCAGTCGATCAGCCCATATAGCTGATGTTCACATCGATCTGGCCGCCGTAACCGGGAATGCGGGCGGTGCAGGTGCCCTGCCACATATTGCAGGCAATGGGGCTGGAGGCCACGTTGTAGTGGGCGTTCCAGATGTAGTAGTTGGACAGCTGGCTCATATCCAGCCGCTTGCGGAACCAGGTGGTGGAGGCGTACACGCCGGGCTTGTAGCCCAGTGCCTTGACCTCTTCGCAGAAAGCCACAGCACACTTGGTGCGGTCTTCCACGCCCAGACCATCGGCACGGCCATTGCCTGCACCGGAAGCCTCGGTATCAAAGTAGATGGGGTAATCGAGCTGACGGCCATTCAGCACATAGACGCAGGCCTGTGCTTCCTCGCGGGCCTCGTTCTCGTTGACAGCCTGACTGAAGCAGTAGATGCCAACACGCAGCCCGGCGTTGCGGGCGTTGGTGAAGTGCTCCTCAAACTTGGGATCCTGCACCAGCGCGCCGGAGCCGTAGCCGCGGTAGCCTACGCGGATGATGGCAAACTCCACACCTGCCGTTTTCACCTTGTCCCAATCGATGCTGCTCTGGTACTTGGAAACATCGATGCCGAAGGTGGCGGGCTGCTGCACGCCGGAGGCATCAAAATAATAGAGCTTGTTGTCGATGCTCTGGATGCCGGTGACGGGCTGGTGGGTGTTCTGGTCGTAGTAATAGGTCTTGCCGTTTTCGGTGCGCCAACCGGAATACTGGGGCGTTTCTTCCTCATCCTTGCCGAAGAAGAGTTCCCACAGCCACTGCAGCAGGCCGTTTTCACCGGTCAGGCAGGCGGGGTCGATGCTCTCTTCGTCCAGCGTGCCGCTGTCCAGTGCGTCCCGGATCTCCTCAGGGGTCAGCAGAACGGTGCCGTTGATATCCTTGATCTGGGCTTCGGCCAGCACATCCTCGCCGTTCTCAGAAGCGGCAGGCGCTTCCTCAGCTACGGGGGCGGTCTCCTCCGTTTCGGGCAGGACGGCGGTCTCTTCAGGAGCGGCCATCGGGTCCTCGGCGGCCAGCGCCTCGGTCTCTGTCAGGAAGTGGGGGAAGGAGTTTTCGTTCTCGATTTCCGAAGCATCCCCGGCCATGGGGTCGGAGGGTGCGGCTTCCGGCTGCACAGCGGGCTCCACAGCGGGGGCGGTGCTCTCTGCCGGGGCGGCGGTGTTCTCTGCCTTGGTCGCAGGCGCGGCAGGGGTGCTGGCTGCGGCCTGCTCCTGAGAAGAAGCGCTCTCCTCCGGCTGGGTGCTCTCGGCCTTTGCCTCGCTCCTGTCACTCTTATGATCGAATTTGGGCAGAGTCACTCTGCCCTCAGTCTGCAGGGCGGCGGGTTCGACCGTCAGGCCCGCAGGCTGGGATGCCAGCAGGAAGGTGGTGCCCGCACCGCCAATGGTGATGGCCGCCGCCATCACAAGGCACGCAACAGCCTGGCCGATGCTGCGGCCGGTGCCGTTCTTGCTTGATTTTTTGAAAAATGTTGGTTTCATGCCGCTTGCTCTGCCTCCAAGCTGGACCGGGCAGGATACACGAACTGCACCGGCCCGCCAATATAGTCTCGCATAATTGCGGATAAAGCTATTTTTACTCTCCCAGTATACACCCAAACCCGTGTCGCCGTCAATCAGTTCGCTGTGCTTCGGCATCGCGTCAGGCAGAAAAAGCGGAAAGAAAAACACGCTCCACAGTAAAAACGAGCAGGAAGGCAGAATCATTGCATCCAAAGCTGTGAAATTTGTCGCTTTGGACGAAAAACGCGGCCTCCTCTTGCTGTCTTGACAGGTGTATGGTATGATACTTGACACGGAAAGCTCCCGCGCAATGGGCCGGGAGAGAAAGGTTAGGAAGAGTCTATGTCAAGTGTAAAGGACTTTTTGAAGCGGAAGGATATCGTTATCACTCCGCAGCGTTATCTCATCGAGGCTCTGGGTGCCATGGCACAGGGCCTGTTCGCCAGCCTGCTGATCGGCACCATCATCAAAACGCTGGGCCAGCAGACCGGGCTGGAGGTGTTGGTCGATCTGGGCGGCTATGCCTCGGCCATGAGCGGTCCGGCCATGGCCTGTGCCATCGGCTGGGCACTGCACTGCCCCCCGCTGGTGCTGTTCAGCCTGATCACCGTGGGCTACTCGGCCAATGCGCTGGGCGGCGCAGGCGGCCCGCTGGCTGTCCTGATCATTGCCATTGTGGCTGCTGAGATGGGCAAGGCCGTGAGCAAGGAGACCAAGGTTGATATCCTTGTCACCCCGCTGGTGACCATTTTTGTGGGCGTGGGCCTTTCCATGCTCATCGCGGCTCCCATCGGTGCCGCCGCCAGCCAGGTGGGCACCCTGATCATGTGGGCCACTGAGCAGGCCCCGCTGGTCATGGGCATTCTGGTGTCTGTCATCGTGGGTGTGGCGCTGACCCTGCCCATCTCCTCTGCCGCCATCTGCGCGGCTCTGGGCCTGACCGGTCTGGCAGGCGGCGCTGCTGTGGCAGGCTGCTGCGCCCAGATGGTCGGCTTTGCCGTGATGAGCTATAAGGAGAACGGTGTGGGCGGCCTGGTCAGCCAGGGCCTGGGCACCAGTATGCTCCAGATGGGCAATATCATCAAGAACCCCCGCATCTGGATCGCCCCTACGCTGGCCTCGGCCATCACCGGCCCGCTGGCAACCTGCCTGTTCCACTTTGAGATGAACGGCGCGGCGGTCTCCTCCGGCATGGGCACCTGCGGTCTGGTGGGCCAGATCGGCGTGTACACCGGCTGGGTGAACGATATCGCCGCCGGCACCAAGGCCGCCATCACCCCCATGGACTGGGCTGCCATGGTCCTCATCTGCTTTGTTCTGCCCGCAGTCCTGAGCGTTCTCTTCTGCGGGATCGAGCGCAAGCTGGGCTGGATCAAAGAGGGCGATCTGAAGTTGAACTAAACTCCCTCCGTCATCGCTTACGCGATGCCACCTCCCTCCATGAGGGAGGCTAAAAGGCTCCCTCTCCGAGGGAGCTGGCACGGCAAAGCCGTGACCGAGGGAGTTATAAAGGTTTCCCGTCCAACACGGCTTCAGCCAGCGTATCATTTTCATATCGGAGTTTGAGCGAGAAAAAGGGTCTGTTCTCCTCGAGCAGGCGGAAGAAGATCTTGTCGCCCTCCCAGATGGGCAGCTGCTCCACCTGCTCCTTGGGCACCCATTCCAGAATGCCCTCGTTCCGGGCGGCATCCTTTACCAGTGTGCCTGTCCAGGCATCGGCGGTGTAAAGGAACATGTATTCGGTCAGCTCGCCCAGAAGAAAGGTCACTACGCCCCGGCAGCGGTAGGAGGTCAGGGTGAGGCCGGTCTCCTCCTGCACTTCCCGCAGCAGGCAGTCCTCCGGGCTTTCAAACGGCTCAAACTTGCCGCCCACACCGATCCATTTGTCGTGGTTCAGGTCGTTCTTCTTGGTCACGCGGTGGAGCATCAGGTAGGCATCATCCTGTTCCAGATAGCACAGGGTGGTGTTGCGCATGGGAAATTTGGGATCCATCAGCAATTCTCCGTTTCTGTCAGCATTACAAAAAGCGTCCCACAGGGAGCCCCCTGTGGGACGCTTTTATCGTTTCTTATTTCCGTGCGGCCCGGCCTTTTCCGGCGTTGTTCAGCTTCCGCACCAGATCATTCTGGTGCTTGCGCTGGGAAGGCGTGGGCTCCGGGTCCCGCTTCTCCTCGGCACGGGCGTTGGTCTGCGCGGTGTCGGGGTCAACGCGCACCAGGTTCCATTCCTGATTGCCGCCCGAGACGTAATTCCAGATCTGGGCCTGTGCACCGTTGGAGGTGTTCATGCCCACAAGGTCGATGTATTTGTCGGCCAGCACGTTGCGGATGCGGGTGCGGCCGTTCCGGGTGGACTCCAGCTCCCAGCACTGGCTCAGCCCGCTGGTGCGGCCCCACTGGTGCAGCCAGGTGCCCTCGACCACGCCGCCCAGGGCCAGATCGATGAACTTGCCCGTAAAGCGGTTCCTGATCCGCCAGCGTCCCTCGCCGGCATCCACGAACTGCCACTGCTGCCACGGATGCCCGGCGTAGTCCCACAGACGGATGGCCGCGCCGTTCTCCGTGTTGAAGTTCTTGATCTCCAACACCTTCCCATTGGGTGCCTTGATGAGGTAAAACTCATTTTCCAGTAAAACGACCTGAGATGCTTTTGCCATACGTCCGTGTCTCCTTTCCGGTAAAATCTGGTTTGACGCTTCTATTATAGCGGATTTCCCGGTGCGCAACAAGATTGATTCTTGACGAATATTTTTCTTTTTATTGTGCATTTTGCACTTTCCGCAGCTTTCGATAGAGCCACGGCCCGGCGTACCACAGCACCAGACAGATCAGCCCGATCAGCCGGATCTGTGTGTTGGTGCAGTGGGTGTTCAATTCCAGCCCGATGCCGAAGGAAAGGAGATTGGCGGTCAGCGCATAGAGGATGGGGTGAGGCTTTTTGCCCTCCGGCCAGGGCAGATACCGGTTGTAGACAAAGGCTTCCACGGAGAACACCAGCACCTCCAGTGCAAAATAAAGGAAATTGCCCCACATCGGCCCGAGATAGAGCGTGCCATAGCACAGCCCGAGGTTCAGGATGATCTGCGTGGCAAGGTTGACCTTGCCGATGAGAGTGCGCTGGGCAGGGCCGCGCAGCCCGAAAAGCAGGATGCCCCACGTCAGCTCTAAAATCAGGGTGATGAGCACCCGGGCGGCAAAGGAGGAAAGGATGTCGGAATCGTTGCGGTTGTGGTAGACCCGCAGGCCGTCTTGGGAATCGAGAAGCACCTGCCACTCGCTGGAAAAGGCATAGCGCTCCACCGGCTCCTCACTGCGGTAGAATGTACCAGTCTCTATATTATAGAGCAGAACATAGAACTTGTTGGGCGGGTAGTAGCCCCAGACGAACTCTGCATCGGCATCGCCGGGGTATTCCTGAAAATAGCCCAGAAAGTAGTAGCCCTCGGGGGCGGGGTAGTTCCGGAAGGCCTCCCAGGCCTCGCGGGAACCCATCCGCTCCCGGTAGTCTGCCGGGGCGGTCCAGGGGCCGTTGAGGGCCGTATTGCCCAGCAGGGTGACCGCATAGCGCTGGCCCGGTGTGTAATAGAGCTTGAGCGTGACCGAGGGCTTGGGGCCCATGTCCGCAAAAACGGGCAGGGAAAGGGCCAGCACCAGCAGGGCCGAGAGGAAAAAAGCAAAAATTTTTTTGCGAAAAATTTTCTTCATGGCGGTGTCCTCACTTCAAAAAACAAAAAATTCCGACACGTCTATCCTTAACCTGTAAACGTATGAAAAACAGCTGTTATTGCAGGACGCTCTGCACAAAATTGCAGATGGAGCTTTGTGCACCATTTCCTGTTTTTCTTACAAGTACAAAACGCCTGTTTTCGGCCTCTTTCAGGGCAGAATAGGAACAATTTGTTTCCAGCTCACGGCCAATTCAGAACACTGACTTCACATTTATAAAGCAAAGCGAACTTCACTGCTTTATTTACATGAACAAAACGGCTTTCAAAAGAAACTTTAATTTGTTTCACGTTTTTGGATATTGACTTTATATCAAAACTGCGGTATAGTAAGAATGCGGAGAGCGGAAAACGCCCCGCCGACACTTGAGCTTCAGGCGTAAGCCTGTGAGAAAAATATAGGAGGTTTGACTTATGTACTATTACATTCTGGGTTGCGGCATTGCTTGTCTGGTTCTGTTCGGCATCAACAGCATGGATACGGTGGATGTCAAGCCGGCCGAGATCCTGGGTAAGGTCATTCTGTGGCCCGTTGCCCTGATGGAAGCAGTTGTTCGTTACAGCTCCACGCATCACAACATCAAGACCGCGCTGTAAAACATCTCGTTCCAGACCAACGAAGAGCAATCAGGCGGCTGCGCTTTCAAAAAGGAAGGCGCAGCCGCCTTTTTGTTTTGCACTTTACGGCGTTGTATGGTACAATAACACCAGAACTTTTAGGGAGGGAAATTGCTATGACCAATGAGACCTTACATACCCTTGAGACCCGCCGCAGCTGCCGCGCCTACAAGCCGGAGCAGATCACGAAAGAGGAGCTGGAAGCCGTTCTGCGTGCAGGCACCTTTGCCCCCAGCGCCATGAACCGCCAGAGCGCAAAGATCGTGGTGGTGCAGGATGCCGAGACCCGCGCCCAGCTCACCCGGATGAATGCTGCCGTGATGGGCAACACGGGCGACCCCATGTACGGTGCCCCCACCATTCTGGTGGTGCTGGCCGATGCCAATGCCCGCTGTGGCGTGCAGGATGGCAGCCTTGTGATGGGCAACCTGATGAACGCTGCTGCCGCCATCGGGCTGGGCAGCTGCTGGATCAACCGCGCAAAGGAAGAGTTCGAGACCGAAGAGGGCAAGGCCCTGCTGAAGAAGTGGGGCATTGAGGGGGACTATATCGGTGTGGGCCACTGCATTCTGGGCTACCCGGCAGAGGAACCCCGGCCCGCCGCCCCCCGCAAGCCGGATTATATCGTATACGCATAAGGAGCACTATGAAACCCGATTACAAGCTGGTCGCAAAGGCCAAATACATTCACGCCAACGCTGACCTTGCCAGTGAGATCTGGCACGAGGTCTACAAGCGCTATTACCCTGCAAAGCAGCTGGACACACTGGTGGAAACGCTGCAGAGCGCCGATGCCATTGAGGCGGATATCGACAACGATGTGAACTATTTCCTCGTGGTGCTGGGCGGCAAGACCATCGGCTACTTTGCCTGGAAGATGGAGAACACGGCCCTGCACCTGCTCCACCTCTACCTCAAGCCCGAGTACCGGGGCAAGGCACTGGGCCGGGATATCCTGGCCACCTGCGAGCGTCTGGCCCGGGGTGAGGGCCGGGGCCGCCTGTACTGCGAGGTGCACACCAAGTGCCTGCCGGTGCTGCAGTTCTTCAAGACCAAGGGCTACCGCGTGCTGGGCCCCGCCGAGGCAGAAGCTGCGGGCATTTCCATGCAGCTGACCACGCTGGAAAAAATGCTGTAAATTTCCCGTTGATTTTTTGCCGCGTTTGCACTACAATAAAGTAGTGTATTGAAGTGCCCCTCGCGGGCCAGACCCAACCTGAACGATAGGGGAGGAACAAGCCATGGCAAAAGATCATCCCACCGGAGAGTCCGGCCTGTATTCCGCATTGCTGGAATTGAAAACGCCTGAGGAGTGCTACCGCTTTTTACAGGATGTGTGCAGCTACGCCGAGCTCAGTGCAATGGAGCAGCGGTATAACATCGCGGAAAAGCTGGTCAACAAGCAGAGCTATACCAGCATCATGGGCAACATTGGTGCGTCCAGCGCCATCATCAGCCGGGTGAGCCGGGTCATCAGCAAGGATGACAGTGTGCTGCGCCGCCTGCTGGAAGAAAAGGCGGAACAGCCCGCCGAAGAATAACACGGACCGCGCGCCGCGGGGCAGGGGAGCACCCGCCCTGCGGTGCGCTTTTTTAGAAGGGAGTCTGTAAAGATGAGTAAGGCAGTTGTATTTTTTGCCGATGGCACCGAGGAGTGCGAAGCCCTGCTGGTGGTTGACCTGCTGCGCCGCGCCAAGGTGGAGGTCATCGTGGCCTCTGCCATGGGCCGCAGAGAGCTGGTGAGCAGCCATAAGATCCCCCTGACCGCCGATGCGCTGGCCGAGGAAGTGGATTATTCCGATGTGGACATGGTCGTTTTGCCCGGCGGGATCCCGGGCACACCCAACCTTGCCGCCAACAAGACGGTCACCGAGACCTGTGCCGCCTTTGCCAAGGCGGGCCGGAAGGTGGCCGCCATCTGTGCCGCCCCCAGCATCCTGGCCTCTCTTGGCCTGCTGGAGGGCAGGAACGCCACCGCCCACGCTGGCTTCCAGGATCAACTGGCCGGTGCCATCGTCCACGATGAAGAGGTCGTGGTGGATGGCAACATCACCACCAGCTATGGGCTGGGCGGTGCCATCCCCTTTGCACTGGAACTGGTGCGCCAGCTGGCCGGTCAGGCAGAGGCGGAGCGTATCCGGAACGCCATTGCGTATCGGCACTGAGAAGGGGGATGCGGTATGCGCTTTATTACCTGCCGCTTGCCGGACGGCGTGGAAGACCCGGCGATTTTATCGGAGGATGGACGACAGGTCTGGCCGCTGAGCTGGCTGGGCCTGAGCTATGAGACCCTGAGCGAGGCCATCCCGTTTCTGACCCCGCAGGTGCGGTATGGGCTGTCGCTGGCCATTGCGGGCATTCCCGCTCTGCCTGTGGAGGCCGTCACGCTGGAAAGTCCCATCCCGGCCCCGGCACAGGATGTCATCTGCCTGGGCATCAATTATATGGCCCACTCCGATGAGGCGGAGAAATACTCTGCCGCTGCCTTTGCCACCAAACACGAGGATGCCATCTACTTTTCCAAGCGCGTGACCCGCGCCGTGCCGGACGGCGGCCCCATCGAGGCCCACACCGATCTGGTGAAAAAGCTGGATTATGAGTGTGAGCTGGCTGTGGTGCTGGGCAGGGATGCCAGGGATGTGCCCGCCGGTCAGACCCGGGACTACATCTTCGGCTATACCATCCTGAACGATGTCTCGGCCCGGGATGTGCAGACGGCGCACAAACAGTGGTACTTTGGCAAGAGTCTGGACGGCTTTACTCCAATCGGGCCCTGCATCGTCACGGCAGATGCCTTTGCCGACTACCCGCCCAGGCTGGGCATCCGCAGCTTTGTCAACGGCGAGAAGCGGCAGGATTCCAATACCGCCCTGCAGATCTTTGACATCGACCATGTCATTGCCGAGCTTTCGCAGGGCATGACCCTGAAAGCGGGCACCATCATTGCCACCGGCACCCCGGCGGGTGTGGGTATGGGCATGGACCCGCCGCAGTTCCTCAAGCCTGGAGATGTGGTGCGGTGCGAAATCGATGGTATTGGTACGCTGACCAATCCGGTCAAATGATTCCAAAATGTAATATCATTGATGGAGTATATGAACTGTTATATAATTGACGAAAAAATTGCTCTTGTTCATATACTGTTCAAAATAAGTTCATTTGAAGTTCACACACTTCCGGTATACATAGGGCAACAAAGGCGCACACCGCGCCGCATCCCCTGTGCAGTAACAGCACAGCAGGCCGCAAAGGATGCCTGTTGTGTGAGAGGAAAGGAATTGGAACGCTATGAAAATTGGTTTTACAGAGCTGATCCTGGTGGCCATCGTGGCCTTCGTGGTCATCGGCCCCGATAAGCTGCCCGAGTACGCCCGCAAGCTCGGCAAGATGCTGCGGGAGCTGAAGAAGTACACCGGTGCCGCTTCCGAGGAGATCCAGAAGAATGTGGTGGAGCCCCTGAACGAGATCCAGGCCCCCATCAAGGAAGCCGTTGCTCCCCTGACCGACATCAAGAAGGACATCGACGACAGCATGAAGGATGTCACCAAGAGCTTTACCAACATTGGTAAGACCAGCAAGGAAGAAGCCAAGAAGGCCGAAGAGGTCGAGGAAGTGGCCGAGCTGGAGGATACCGTGGAGGAGCTGCCCGAAGAGCCTGTCAAGGCTGAGGAGCCTGCCGCTGAGCCTGTGAAGGCAGAGGAAAAGGCAGAAGAGCCTGCTGCAGAGGAAAAGCCCGAGGAGGCCCCCGCTGCAAACGAAGCCTCTGCCGAGGCTGCTCCCGCTGAGGAGGCTGCCCCTGCCGAAGAGGCAAAGGTCTAAGTACATGGATACACCCGCGCCCGCGGTTGTAGGATAAAAACTGGAATCCAGCCCGCCAGAGCGGCGCGGCAAGAGTAAAAAGGAGATTATTATTATGAGAATCGGACCTCAGGAGCTTATCATTGTTCTGATCATCGTTCTGGTCATCTTTGGACCCAAGAACCTGCCGAAGCTGGGCAAGATGTTCGGCAAGACCATGAAGAACTTTAAGGAAGGCATGGACGACGTGGATGAGAACGGCGATACCAAGCCTGCCGAGACCAAGACCGAGGAAAAGGCTGAGAAGAAGGACGAGGAGTAATTTGTGGCTACCAACGTGAAGCGCAAAAAGAAAGCCGAAGTCATGTCGGACGACGGCAGCATGACGCTGACCGGACATCTGAAAGAGCTGCGGAACCGGCTGATCATCTGCGCGGCGGTGTTTGTAGTGGGCGTGATCGGCTTCCTGGCAATTTCGGATAAGCTGATCGACCTGCTGACGGCCATGGCGATGAATGCGAACTACACCTTCGTGTTCCTGGCCCCGCAGGAAAAGCTGATGCAGTATTTCCGGGTGTCCCTGATCGCTGCGGTGATCGTGACCATTCCGGTGGCGCTGTATCAGGTCTACGCCTTTGCAAAACCCGGCCTGAAACGGAGCGAGAGCTTCTTCTTCCGGCTGGTGCTGCTGTTCGGTCTGGCTCTGTTCTGCGTGGGTGTGCTGTTCGCCTACAAGGTCACCCTGCCGTTTATGCTGAACTTCCTCGTCACGCTGGAGGGTACCGATTACATCACGGCATCCATCAGCATCGAGAGCTACATCAACCTCTGCCTGACCATGTTCATCATCTTCGGCTGTGTGTTTGAAATGCCTCTGGTCACCATCATTCTGGCCAAGATGGGCATTGCAAACCCCGAGATCATGAAGAAGGGCCGCGGCGTTGCCATTGTCCTGATCTTCCTGGTCGCAGCTATCATCACCCCGCCCGATATCGTGTCGCAGTGCTTCGTGGCAGTTCCCATGTGCCTGCTGTACTTTATCAGCATCTTCCTCAGCGGCATTTTCTATAAGCCCAAGACGGATGATGACGACGAGGATGAGGATGACGAAGAGGAATCCTCTGACGAGGAGTAAGTTCTCCCAAGGCTTTCCGGCCCTCCCACTGCGGGAGGGCCTTTTGCTTTGCCAAAAATCGAAACGGATTTTCGGCTTTTTGCATAAATCCTGTTTCAGCCTCTGTCTTTTGCAAATGGATATGCTATAATGATAACGATGAGAAAATCGGCGGCCTGACCGCCGCAAAGAAGGGGTAAATGAATATGAAAGAGTACGCATTCGGCATCGACCTGGGCGGCACCACGGCCAAGGTGGGCCTGTTCACCACGGCGGGCGCTCTGCTGGAAAAGTGGGAGGTGCCCACCGACACCTCCAATGCAGGTGAACACATCCTCGGGAACCTGGCCAAGGCCGTGAAGGACAAGATGCAGGAAAACGGCATCACTGCCGAGCAGGTGGAGGGCGTGGGTGTCGGTGTGCCCGGCCCTGTGCTGGACAGCCGCATCGTGCCCATTGTCTGCGCCAACCTCGGCGGCTGGGGTGAGCGGAACGTCTCCATCCAGCTGTCCGGCCTGCTGGACGGCATCGAGGTGCTGGTGGGCAACGATGCCGACGTGGCCGCGCTGGGCGAGATCTGGATGGGCTGTGCCAAGGGCTGCCACAGCGCGGTGATGGTCACGCTGGGCACCGGTGTCGGCGGCGGTGTCATCGTCAACGGCAAGATCATCGAAGGTGCACACGGTGCAGGCGGTGAGATCGGCCACATCACCGTCAACCCCCACGAGACGGCGGTCTGCGGCTGCGGCAAGCACGGCTGTCTGGAGCAGTATTCCAGCGCCACCGGCGTGGTCCGCTGCATGAAGAAGCTGCTGGACGAGAACCCGGACACCCCCTGCACCCTGCGCGGCACCGACTTTGCCGCCAAGGATGTCTTTGATGCCGCCCGTGCAGGCGATGCACTGGCCGCCCGTGAGGTGGACGAGATGACCGACACCCTGGGCATGGCGCTGGCCTCTATTGCCTCCACCACCGACCCCGAGATGTTTATGGTGGGCGGCGGTGTCGCCCGTGCCGGAGATGTCCTCTTCAATCCCCTGCGGGAGCATTTCAAGACCTATGCCTTCAGTTCCTGCCGCGAGACCCCCATCGTTGCCGCTACCCTCGGCAATGATGCCGGCATCTATGGTGCTGTGCGGCTCATCGTGGGAGAATAAAACCTGATATTTCATGGCCCCATGCCTGCACCTTGAGTGTGTGGGTATGGGGCTTTTTCTATTTTTGAAATATAAAATACAAGACAAAAAGTAAATTATACTTGACATAATGTCTGGCGAGTGCTATTCTGTATCCAGAGGGAACGAGTTCACCCTCACAGGAAATAGACGAGGTGACAGGATGCCGAAGAATCTGAAACTGAAAGCTGCCCGCGCGGAAAAAGATATGACGCAGGGGGCATTGGCAGAAGCGGCTGGGGTCTCGCGCCAGACCATCAACGCGATCGAAAAGGGCGAGTACAACCCCACCATCAATCTCTGCCGCAGCATCTGCAAAATTCTGGGAAAAACACTGGATGAACTGTTCTGGGAGGAATGAGAAATGAAATTTTCACTGTACAGCAAGAAAAATGTTCTGGATGAGATGCAGGAGCAGACCATGTCCAAAATTGAGAGGCGTGGCTTCTGGCTGATGTGGGGCGGTCTGCTGGCCGCAATGGTGATTCAGCAGCTGACGGGCAATGCAGATAAAGCGACCGGAGAAGGGGTCGTTTTTATGGCCGGATGTGTTTACACCGTTGCAGAGTGCGTCCGGAATGGCCTGTGGGACCGCCATCTTTCTTCCAGTATGGGTGCCAATGCGGTTTGTTCTCTGCTGGCGGCTGTGGCGGTTACGGTGCTTCATGGCCTGACCTATGGCTATTGGATGGGCGCTGCGTTTACTGGTGTTTCGACAGGTCTGCTCTGCTTTGCACTGCTCCAATTCTGTGCACATCTGACGCAGAAGAATCGGAAAAAGCTGGACGATGAACCGGAAGAAAAATAACACCTGATTTTCCACAACAAAAAGCGGAACCGTTGAAAACTCAGCGGTTCCGCTTTTTGTTGTTGCAATTATTTCTGATACCGGATGCTGTCTTTTTCGGTGATAGGCCGCAGCACCTTACAGGGGTTGCCCACGGCCACCACGCCGGAGGGAATATCCTTTGTGACCACGCTGCCTGCACCGATGACCGTGTTGGAGCCGATGGTGACCCCGGGCAGGATGGTGACATCACCGCCCAGCCAGACGTTGTCCCCCAGTGTGATGGGGGCTGTGGTCTCAAGGCCGCTGTTGCGCTCTTCCGGCAGCATGGGGTGGATGGCAGTGTACATGCCGCAGTTGGGGCCGATGAAGCAGTGCCTGCCCAGTGTGATTTTTGCGCAGTCCATCAGGTAAGCACCGTGGTTGATGTAGGTGCCCGCACCGATGAAGCAGTGATAGCCGTAATCCACATACAGGTGCGGCAGAATGACCACATGTTCTTCCATGTGGGGCAGCAGCTGACGCAGAAGCTCTGCCCGCTTTGCTTTTTCAGAGGGGCGGGTCTGGTTGAACTCGGTGTAGAGCTCCTCGGCTTTCTCTCGTTCGGCACAGAGCTCCGGGGTGTAGTTTGCGTCGTACCAGAGACCTGCTTCCCATTTTTCACGTTCTGTCATAAACGTTCTCCTGTTATAAGGTGTCCTCACCGGGCAGCTGGTTCCACAGGCGGTAGTACACGCCCTGCTTTGCCAGCAGCTCTTCGTGAGTGCCGGATTCCACAATGCCCTCGGAGCCAAGCACCAGGATACGGTCGTAGTTCTTGATGGTGGTCAGGCGGTGGGCAATGGTCAGGGTGGTGCGGCCATGGGCCAGCTTTTCCAGGCTCTGCCCCACAAGGATCTCGCTCTCGTTGTCCAGTGCACTGGTGGCCTCGTCCAGGATCAGGATGGGCGGGTTCTTCAGGAAGACACGGGCAATGGCGATGCGCTGCTTCTGGCCGCCCGAGAGCTTGACACCGCGCTCACCGACATAGGTGTCGAAGCCGTCCTTCAGGGCCATGATAAAGCGCTCTGCACCGGCCAGACGAGCGGCTTCGATGATCTCCTCCCGGGTGGCATCGGGCTTGCCGTAGGCGATGTTATCCGCCACAGAGCCGCTGAACAGGTACACATCCTGCTGGACGATGCCGATGTCCTCGCGCAGGCTCTTGAGGGTGACCTGCTGGATGTCCTGCCCGTCGATGTAGATGTGGCCGCTGGTCACATCGTAGAAGCGGGGGATGAGGTTGCACAGAGTGGTCTTGCCGCCGCCGGAGGGGCCGACCAGAGCCAGCCGCTCGCCTGCTCTGATGTCCAGACTGACATGGTGGAGCACCTTGTTGTGGTCGTCCGGGTACTCAAAGCTGACATCGTCAAAGCGGATGGCACCGGGGCCGGGCTGCAGGGGCCGGGCATCGGGGGCATCGTGGATGGGCACGGGGGTGTCCATGATCTCGGCAAAGCGCTCGATGCCGGTCATGCCGCGCTGGAACTGCTCGGCAAACTCCACGATGCGGCGGATGGTGGCAATAAGGGTGGTGACGTACAGCATATAGGCCACCATGTCTCCGGCGGTGATCCTGCCGTACACCAGCGAGAGGCCGCCTGCCAGAATGACCACCAGATACATCAGGCCGTCGAACAGGCGGGTGGAGGTGTTGAAGGCCGCCATGGCGTAGTAGCCCAGCGTCTTGATGTGCTCAAAGTCTTTGTTGCCCTGCTCGAACTTGGCACGCTCCTGCTCCTCGGCAGCAAAGGCTTTTACCACGCCCTGCCCCAGCAGGCTGTCCTCGATGGTGGCGTTCAGCTCACCGATCTGGATGCGCTGCTGCCGGAACCGGGCACGCAGACGACCATTCAGGTAAACGGACACTACGCCCATCAGGGGCACGCAGGCGAACACCGCCAGCGTCAGCGGGATGCTGGCCTGGCACAGGATGATGAAGGAGGCCAGGATCTTGATAAAGGCGATGAAAAATTCCTCGGGGCAGTGGTGGGCAAACTCGGTCACATCGAACAGATCGTTGGTGATGCGGCCCATGATGGTGCCGACCTTGGTGTTATTGTAATAGGTGTGGTCGAGCAGCAGCAGGTGGTCGAAGGCATCCCGGCGCATGTCGGTCTCGATGTGCACGCCCATGATGTGGCCGATGCCGGACATGAAATACTGGGCCGCGCCGTCGATGATGCGGAGCACAAAGTAGATGCCCGCCAGCTTGAGCACGATGCCGGTGGTCAGGGTGATGCCCACGCCCATGGCCGAGTTGGTGATGGTGCTCATGATCTTGGGCAGGATGATGTCACACAGTGTGGTCAGCGCGGCGCAGAACAGGTCGAGAAAGAGCACTGCCTTGTGCTTTGCCAGATAGGGTAAAAAGCGGCGGATGAGCGCGCCGCTGCTGTTGTGATGTGCTCCGGGGTCTTTGATGCTTTGCTTTGCCATGGTTCCTCCTTTTTAACGGGCTCACCCTCTCCGTCATTGCTGACGCAATGCCACCTCCCCCAAAGTGGGAGGCTTTGGCAGGATTTGCAAGCTTCATCTTTATGCCAAGGGCTCTCCCTTTGGGAGAGCTGGCGAGCGAAGCGAGACTGAGAGGGCGAGCAATTTTATCTTTTCCTATAATCCCGTTCGCCGTAGATCGCAGTGCCGATACGCACCAGCGTTGCGCCTTCGCGGATGGCGTTCTCGTAATCGCCGCTCATGCCCATGGAGAGGGTCTGCATCTCCACGTTGGAATAGCCGCGCTCCCCGGCCTTTACGAACAGGTCATGGACGGCGGCGAGATACCGGCGGTTCTGTGCATCGTCATCATTGACCGGGGGAATGGCCATCAGGCCCTTGACCCGGATGTGCTCCTGCGCGGCAGCGGCATCCAGCAGGGGCCAGAGCGCTTCCGGCGAAACGCCGCTCTTGCTCTCCTCCCCGCCGATGTTCACCTCCAGCAGGACGTTCTGCACGATGCCCGCCTTGGCGGCTTCCTTCTCGATGGCGGTCAGCAGGTGTTCACTGCCCACGCTCTGGATCAGGCTGGCCCGGCCCAGGACTTTTTTGATCTTGTTGGTCTGCAGGTGCCCGATGAAATGGCTGGGCTTGCCGCAGTAAGCGCCTGCGTCAAAGTTTGCGCAGAGCTCCTGCACATGGTTTTCGCCAAACACGTCAATGGGCAGGGCGGCACTTGCGGCCACGGTTTCAGCGGTGCGGGTCTTGCAGGCGGCGCACAGCTGGACCTCGGCAGGGTCGCGGCCTGCCTCCCGGGCAGCAGCGGCCATCTTTTCACGGATGGCCAGCACGGCCTCCCGCATCTCTTCCGGTGTTTTTTCTGCCATAAGGCATCAGTCCTCCTCGGTATATTTTGCGCGCTCTCCGCCAATGAGCTTCGGGCGGGTGCGGGCGCAGAGAATGTTTGCTTCACCGATCCGGTTCAGGCTCAGCCGCACCGGCACGGCCACCCGGCGCAGGTGCATCCCGATCAGGGTGCCGCCAATGTCGATACCGGCGTGGGCGCGGATCTCCTCCACAGCAATGGGGTCTTTGAACTGTTTCCAGCAGGTGGTGGCCCAGCTGCCGCCCGCATGGGGCCGGGGCACGACACACACTTCCTCCCAACCGTATTGTTCGGCGGCTTCCCGCTCAATGATAATGGCCCGGTTCAGGTGCTCGCAGCACTGTGCCGCCAGCCAGATGCCGCGCTGGGCCAGCACCGGCGCAATGCCTGCATACACGGCCTGTGCGGCCTCCAGACTGCTGTCCTTGCCGATGTGCCCGCCCACGATCTCGCTGGACGAGCAGCCCACCACGAACACGTCGCCTTTTTTCAGCTTTGCCTGTTCCAGCAGCTCTTCCACTGCCTGCCGGGCTTCCGCCTGGATCTGCTGTTTGAATGTGTCTGTCATATCAATTACCTCGTATCGATCGGTTGCTGCGATGACCCGATGTTCTGTGTTCGATTGGGCCCAAGCGTTTACAACAATTTTTCCGGGATGCCAGGGGCTTCCATTAGTAAGGGAGCTGGCACGCGAAGCGTGATGGAGCGGTTCAGACCCGTACAGAATAAAGCGCTTTTTCTCCCGCGATGCCAAAATACACCCGGTTCTCCACCGGGCAGAGGGCAGAGCTGCTGCCCTGAGGCTTGCCGGAAAAGCTCCACAGCCAGCTTCCGCTGGCGGTGGAAACGGCCTCGGCGCGGATGCCGTCGGCGGGCAGGGAGAACAGGTTCTCCTGCATCGATTCGCTCAGCCGCAGGGCCACACCGCGCAGGAAGGTGCTGCCTGCATGGCGCTCCAGCCAGCTGGAGCTGGCCCAGCGGTAGCTGATGTAGAGGGTGCTGTCCTCATCCAGCGCCAGCGCGCCGGGATAGCCCGGCAGCCCGCTGAAGCTGCTCTGACAGCCCTTGCCCCCTGCAGTCAGGCCGCGGGCAGAGGCCGCCGCGCTCCAGATGCAGCGGCTGCCGAGGTCGGAGATGTAGAGGGTCTGGGTGCGCTCGTCCAGCGCAAGGCCGGACGCTCCGGCAATGCCGCCCACCACCTGCTCCACGGTGCGGGCAGCGGGATCATAAACGTATACCGCACCTGTTCCGGTGTGGGCCAGCAGCTCGGTGCGCAGGGCGCTTTCCAGCCCCTGTTCCGCGCTTTCCTGCCCGACCACGGCAAAGTAGACCTTGCCGTCCGCACCGACCTCCACGGCAGAAAGGGCCCCCAGCGGGGCACCGTCGATCTGCGTGACCACCTGCTCCACCGAAGCGCCCCAGCTGTCGTGCCGGGCGCGGCAGAGGGTGCCCCCGGCAGGGGTGAGAACTGTGAGCCACAGGTCTCCCGCAGCATCAAACGCAAAGCCGGTCAGCTCGCCCTCTACGCTCAGGATGACCGCAGCGTTGCCGCCGTCGGTGCGCACCAGATCGCTGGTGCGTTTCTTCAGGGAGGAGCCATTCCATGCCGCCGCATAGACAAGGCCATCCCGGGTGCGGATGCAGTCCACACCCTGATACCCGCCCAGATCCCAGATCTCCCTGCGGTCGGTGGAAAGCGCTGCCTGCGCCGCGCCGGAGGCCTGCCGGTGATCCGGGGCGGTGTAGGTTTTGGGCGGGGCCTCAATGGGCCGGAGCACCAGCGCCCAGACCAGCGCAGCAACCGCGGCCAGCGTAAACACGATGCTCAATTTCTGGAACCTCTGGAGCACTTCCTCCCGCTCGGCGGCACGCTGGGCCTCCTGCACGGCCCGGCGGCGGGCAGCGGCGGCGCTGGCCCGGTTGGCGCGGCGAAGCCAGCGGTCTACCCACAGGGCCGCACTGGGCCCGATGGTCAGTGACGCGATGAGCAGGATGAGAAGCAGTTCAACGAATCCGATGCGCATAGGCAGATTTCCTTTGTTCTGGTGGTTGTTTTTATCAAATCAGTATAGCACACTTTATAGCAGAGAAGCAAGCGGGCGGCAGGCTCCTGCTGTTTCTTGCGGGGCTTTTGTGGTATACTAAGAAAAAATGGGGCGGCGGTTTTCCAAACCATTCACTTAAACTTCACAAAATTTTCCAATAATTATATTATGATACCCCTAGAAACTGGAGCTATTTTGATAACGAGGAGGAAACCTCAGATGGCAAAGATACTGATCGTTGATGATGAACCCCGCATCCGGGAACTGATCCGGGAGCATTTACAATATGCAGGCTATGTCTGCGAGGAAGCGGGCGACGGCTCTGCCGCCCTTTCGCTGCTGAGCGGCGGCGGTTTTGATCTGGTGATCCTGGATGTGATGATGCCCTTTATGGACGGCATGACCTGCCTGCGCGAGATGCGCGCCCGCCACATCAACACGCCGGTGATCATCCTGACCGCGCGCGGCGAGGAGTATGACAAGCTGGCCGGTCTGGAAGGCGGCGCGGATGACTATGTGGTCAAGCCCTTCTCCCCGCGGGAGCTGGTGGCCCGTGTCAAGGCGGTGCTCAACCGCACCATGCCCCGCTCCGAGGCATCGGACGGCACCATGACCTTTGGCGAACTGACCATCGACACGGCCAGCCACACCGTGCGGGTGGCGGGCGAGGATGTGAGCCTGACCCCCAAGGAGTTTGACCTGCTGGTGTTCCTGGCCTCCAACAAGGGCATTGCCCTGAGCCGGGAGAAGATCCTGCAGAAGGTGTGGAACTACGACTATTTTGGCGAGGACCGTACCGTGGATACCCATGTCAAGATGCTGCGCGGCCATCTGGGCAAATGCCGGGGCTATATTGCCACCGTATGGGGCATCGGCTATAAGTTTGACCCGGATGCAGCGCGTTAAACAGGAGGTTTGCGGTTGATGCGGCAACCCGAAAAAAAGCGGCGTACCGTGGGCATCCGCGGGCAGCTGATGTGGTTCCTCTGCTTCATCTGTCTGCTGCTGCTGGTGCTGTTCTGGTTTTTGTGCACCCAGCTGCTGGAGCCCCTGTACACCACCCATATCCAGAAGCAGCTGACCGAACAGGCGGATACCATCGTGCAGAAGCTGGACGATGCCATTGCCGACGGCCAGACCCTCTCTTATTGGGGGTTCGGCAGTCAGCTCTATGTCAACAGCCAGTTTTTTAACCAGCTCAGCAGCGAGATCTACGAAAACGGCGGCATGAGCAGCTTCTGCGTGGATATCTCCGATGTCACGCTGCGGCAGATCTTCAAGGTGGAGAACCTCTCCTACTGCAACCTGCACCGCACCCGGCCCACCGATGAAAACAGCGAGCTGCCCTCTTACAGCACCGCCCGCGCCATGCGCCAGCTCTGCCGCGAGACCGGCAGCTGTGTGCGGAAGATCAATCCGCCCACGCCCTCGGGCACGGTGGAGCTGATGGTGGGCAGAACGACCTCCGACGGCAGCTACACCGTGCTGGTGACCACCAGCCTGATGCATGTCTCGGAGGCTGGCGAGGTGATGAGCACGGTGCTGCCGCTGGCGGCGGCGCTGATCTTTGCCTTTTCCATGAGCGCGGCGTGGCTGTTCAGCGAGTGGTTCACCAAGCCCCTGCGCCAGCTTTCGGGGGCGGCCCGGCAGGTGGCACAGGGCGACTATGCCGTTCAGGTGGAGACCAACCGCCGGGACGAACTGGGCGACCTGGCGCAGGAATTCAACCACATGGCCAAGGAAGTCCAGCACGCGGCTCAGATGCAGCGCGACCTGCTGGCGAATGTCTCCCACGACCTGCGCACCCCGTTGACCCTCATCAAGGGCTATGCGGAGACGGTGCGGGACATCACCGGCGACGACAAGGCCCACCGGGACGAGCAGATGAACATCATCGTGGATGAGGCCGACCGGCTGACGGCGCTGGTCTCCAGCGTCATGGAGCTGAGCAAGGTGACCAGTGGCGCGGAAAAGTGCGAGAAGGTCCACTTTGATATGGGCCAGCTCTGCGATGAGGTCAGTGAGCGCTATGACGCGGTCTGTGCCCAAAATGGCTGGCAGCTCAAGCTGGAACTGCCGGAGGAAGAGCTGCCTGTCTATGCTGACCCCAACATGATGCAGCGCGCCCTCCACAACCTGCTGGGCAACGCCATGCACCACATCGGCGGGGACGGCATCTTCCTCCTGCGGGCCTCTAAGGTGCCCGAGGGAGTCCGGGTGGAGATCGAAGACCACGGCCCCGGCATCTGTGCCGAGGATCTGCCCTATATCTTTGACCGGTATTACCGCTCCCGCTCCGATGCGGGCAAGCAGGGCACCGGCCTGGGGCTTTCCATCACCAAGGCCATCTTCCAGCAGCACGGCTTCCGCTTCGGCGTGCAGAGCACGCTGGGCAAAGGCACGACCTTCTGGTTCATTGCAACGGATACAAAGTAAAACGACCCTCTCCGTCATTGTTTCAGAATGACGGAGAGGGTCGCTCTTTTTAAGCATCTGCTTTCCGGTAAATGCCCAGACTGTTGTCCGGTTCCGGCATCTTCACGCGGGAGGCGCGGTCGTTCACCTTGACCAGCATCCAGCCCATCAGGGCCAGCACCACCACGATAATGAGCCATTTTACGGCGTTGGGGAGTTTTTTCATATTCGTATTCCTTTGTTTTTGATCTCAGGGGCGGCAGAGCTTCCGCGCCCGGGCCAGCAGGGCGGCGGCATCGGCGGCAGAGGGCGCTGCGACCCAGTCCGGGCGCTGGCGTGCCCCCGGGCCGCTGCTTCCGGCCTCGGCAAAGCGGGCAAGGCAGGTGTCCGTGCGGTCATTCCAACCGGAAAAGCCCTCCGGTGCAATGTGGGCTCCAAGGCGGCAGTCCAGCATGGCAGTCTTGCCGGTGGGCCGCCAGGGCCTGCCCAGATAGACCGTTCCGGCGGGGCAGTCGGAGACGAAATCGCAGTCCCAGAACACGAAGCCCAGCCCGTTGGCGCTGCCCGAGGGGGCGGTGATGTAGCTATGGGAAAGGTGGTTGTCTACCGTGCGCAGGATGCACTGCTCAAACAGGGCATCGGCCCCGCCAAAGATGAAGTCGATGTCCCCCGCGATCTCGCAGCTCTGGTAATACTGCGCCGAGGGGCGGCGGGGCGCAAACTTGCGGGGACCCAGAAAACCGTCCTTCTCCCGTTCAGCCTCGGGCAGGGGCGCGCAGAAGAGCGTGTCCTGGTTGCCCAGCAGCCTTACCCGGCGGAACACGGCCTTTTCGGCATCCACATAGGCGGCAATGGCCTGCCCCACGGCACTGCCCGGACCGGCATCGTTGGCAATGGTCAGATCCTCCACCGTTACGCTGCCGCCGCTGAAAAAAGCGGTGTAGCTGCGGAAGGTGTGGGTGGGCCGCCCATCCGGGTGGGGCAGCTTGCCGCCGTCCCCAAAGATCAGGGTGGTGGCATCAGCTCCCGCGCCCCGCAGGGTGAGCGCCCGTTTTTCACAGACCAGCTTTTCCCGGTAGATGCCGGGCCCGATGCAAATCTCTGCTTCCAGCTCGTAGGGCACCGCCAGCACGGCCTCCGAGATGCTGGCAAAATCGCCGCTGCCATCCTGGGAAACGGTGAGTTTTAACATGGGCAGTCCTCCCTTGTAAAAGATAAGGCTATTATATGCCCCTTTTGTGAAATTTTCAATGTCCGCAGGGCTCTAACCGGAGCACGGCGGCGGTGATATCATCGGGTCGGCCGGTCTGTTCGGCGCGGGCGCGGGCGGTCTCCACAAGGATCCGGGCCACCTTTTCGGGCGGGTCGCCTGCGGCAGCGGAGAGTTCCAGCTGCTTGGCCACCCAGCCGGGGCCGTCCACCAGCAGACCGTCCGAGACCAGTACGGCATAGTCCCCGGCGGCGAGATGCACCACCCGGCTCTGGCCGTTCACGCCGCCCAGAATGCCGATGGGCAGGCTGATATCGCCCACCGGACGGGCGCGGCCCCCGTGCACCAGAAAGCCAGGGGCGGCCCCGGCCTTGAAGATCCGTGCCGTGCCGGTGTAAAGATCCACGCTGATCAGGTCGAGGGTGGCCCCGCTCTCCTCATCGCTTTTCAGGGCCAGCGCCACATTGACCAGCCGCGCCGCCAGCTCAGCGGTGAAACCGGCTTTCAGCAGGCGGGCTGTGAGCTCGGCGGCAAGGCTGCCGTCCACGGCGGCCGGGCGGCCCGTGCCCATGCCGTCACACAGGATCATCTGGGCAGCGGCCGGGCTGCAGAACTGCTGGACCGCATCCCCGGAGACAGTGCCCTTTGCCGCCGTGCCCGCAGTTCCGAACACGGCCCGGAGGGCGGGCTTTTCGCAGAAGAGCAGGGTGGTCATCCCTTTGCAGGAGAGTACCTGCGGCGGGTCAAAGTCCCGGCGGCAGATGCGCCCGGTCTCCTGCGCCAGCGCGGCCAGCTCGGGGGAAGAAAAGCGGGTGCGGGGCAGGGTGACCGCCGCCCGTGCCCGGCCTAGGTCGTCCAGCGTGACAGCACATTCCAGCGGCGGCGTGCCCAGGCTGGCAAAAAACGCGGCCACTCGCCCGGATTTGTAGGGCTCCGGGTTTCCGGGGCGGCCCAGCTGCTCACTGAGCACGCTCAGGGCATCGGCCATGGCGCTGTATTGTTCGGTCAGGGCGGTGCGCATGGCCTCGGCGTGGACATGGGCTTCCTTCCGGCTCCGGTAGAGCGCAAAGGAGCGGTTTGCCGCCGCGCAGAGCGCCGCCGGGTGGATGCATCTGGACAGCTGGCCGGGCAGGTCGCTGGCCTGCAGGTGTCCCTGCTGTTCCAGAATGGGCCGCAGGGCATTCATCCCCTCCAGCGTGGCAGTGTATTCCTGCTTCCAGCAGGTTTCCCGCCGCCCGCAGTTGAAGCACAGGCTGTCGTGGGTGTTGTCGATGACCCAGCGGAAGGTGTCACACCGGCGGGGAAACGCATCGTACACAGCGTTCACCGTCTCAGCCAGCGAGGAAAGGCTCTCGGCCACTGCTTCCAGCCGGGTGGCGGCGGCAGAAAGCCGGGGCGGCTCCTCGGGCGGCGCGGGGGCTTCCGGCACCGGTGTCAGCCAATGTTTTGGGAAAAAGGCGGGTGCCGCAAAGCCCAGCCCGGCGCTGAGGAGCAGGGGCAGGGCCGTGCCGGGGGCGGGAACACAGAGCACCCCCAGCACACACCCGCCCGCACAGGCGGCAAGGGTCTCAGCCCGCCGCCCGGGGACCAGCAGGACCGCTGCCGCCGTGCCGCAGCAGAGCCCCACCGCTGCCGGGGCAAGGGAAGGGTCTGCGGCGCAGAGCGCGGCCCCGGTGAAGGCAGCAAAGGCCAGCGCGGGCTTTTCCTGCCCGCGGCAGCAGAGGGCGGCATCCACCATGGCGCAGGCCGCTGCCCCAAGGCAGAGGGGGCCGAAGCGCAGCCCGCCCAGCGCCGCCGCCACGGCAGAAGCGGCCAGCAGGGTGCCAAAACCGGGCTTTTCAGGCGGGAAGCGCTGCAGCGCATAGCCGAAGCCGCCCGCCAGCAGGGCATCTGCCCCGCAGAAGAACACCAGCGTGAAGCCTGCCCCGCCGGGCCCCAGCGCAAAGCAGGCACCTCCCAGCACCAGCGCCCCGCACCCGGCCAGAAATGCCGGACGAAGCCTGCCGGGCCAGAGCCATCGGGCGGCCACGGCCGCCCCCACGGCGCAGAGCAGGCAGAGGCTGTCCAGTGAAAACGCCCCGAACCCGTGGAACAGGATGCTCAGCGCAGCTCCGGCTGCGCAGGCGGCAAAGCAGTCCGCAGGCAGGCCCAATGTCAGCCCCAGTCCAAAGGGAAGCAGGGCCCCGTAGAGAACGGCCCAGCCCCCAGCAAGCCCCAGCGCAAAGGCCCCGCCCTGCCGCAGGGCGGGGCGTACCGCCGCCCGGGAGGCCAACGCGGCGGCAACAGGCTGCTTCGGGTGCAGTTTTGTGGTTTCCGGCATGAAAAAATCCCCGCTTTCCGGCGGGGATCTTTTGCAATGTTCTGTTTCCCGCGCCCTTTGCATATACTGTAGCGCGGGCGCGCGGCGTTTTATGGGGTCATGCGGGGAAGCGGCTCAAATCAGCAGAAATAGCGCACTTCACCAAAGAAATTCATCCATTTGGCAATCACTTCATCGCTTCGTGCTTCGATAATGGCCATGATGTTTCGCAGAACACGGGGCGGAATGTTGGAATTGTTGTGGCACAGATAGCATTTCCCGGCCCGGGTGATCCAGATCTTGGTCGCGTTGCTGCTGGGAGCACCCTGTGAAACATGAACATGAATGGGTTCCAGCGGATCATTTTCGTTGGCCCAGAAGTAGACCCAGTAGGAGCCGATCTTAAAAACCTGCGGCATTTTCCACCCCTCCTTCCTGGGAAAACTGCAGGATCAGATGTGCAGTGGATTCCAGGAACTTCTGGTAGCGGTCGATCTCAGCAGGGGTGAAGCCGCTGACATCCTCCCAGGTATAATCCGGCAGATAGCAGACCGCAGAGTGGAAACAATCCTTCTCGTCGGGCTTTTCGATGTAGACCTTTACACGGTGGTCTGGCTGCATCTCGGAATGCACGATCTCGGTGTTATCGTCCAGTGTCATAAACGGGTACATCATAAAAACACCTCCGTGGATATGATTGCGAAAAGGGGGAAGGAAGATCACCCGTTCAGCTTCTCAATGGCAGCCTTGACACGGGCAAGGGTCGTCTCGCGGCCCATCATGCAGGCAAGGTCGGTGCCGCCGCCGGGGGTGCGCTGCTTGCCGGAAAGGGCAATGCCCAGCGGGTAGAGCAGCCAGCCGTTCTTCTTGCCCAGCTCTTCGGCCTTGGCCTTGCAGGCGTTGAACACGGTGTCGCGGTCAGAGAAGTCCAGACTTTCGTCGCTCAGCAGGGGCAGCAGGGCTTCCAGTGCCTCCCGGGCGGTCTCCGGGGTAGTCTTCTGCTTCTTGTTGGTGTACAGGCTCACATCGTAGTCGGGCATTGCGTCAAAGAAGTCCAGCTGCTCGGGAATCTCGCCCAGCACCTCACAGCGGGGCTGCAGGTTGGCGCAGAGCAGCTTCTTGTCGATGGGGGTGTGCACGGCCTGATCGATCCATGGCTCGGCCTTCTTCTGGAACTCCTCAGGGCTCAGGCGGCGGATATACTCCGCGTTGATGGCCCGCAGCTTGAGGGGGTCGAAGATGGCGGGGGACTTGGAGATGCCGTCCGGGCTCCAGATCTTGATGAGCTCTTCCAGGCTGAAGATCTCCTGCTCGGCGTACTCGCCCTTGGGGCTCCAGCCCAGCAGGCAGATGTAGTTCATCACGGCCTCGCTCAGGTAGCCCTTGGCCACCAGATCCTGATAGCTGGCATCACCGTTGCGCTTGGACAGCTTGTTCTGCGCGTCCTTCATCACGGGCGGGCAGTGGATATAGGTGGGGATCTCCCAGCCAAAGGCCTGATACAGCAGGTTGTACTTGGGGGTGGAGGACAGATACTCACTGCCGCGGATGACGTGGGTGATGCCCATCAGGTGGTCATCCACCACGTTGGCAAAGTTGTAGGTGGGCATGCCGTCGGTCTTGATGAGGATCTGGTCGTCCATCTCGCTGTTGTTCACCTCGATGTGGCCGTACACCACATCGTCGAAGCCGGTCACGCCCTCGCGGGGGATCTTCTGGCGGATAACATAGGGTTCCCCGGCAGCAAGACGCTTTTCCACTTCCTCCTTGGGCAGGTCGCGGCAGCAGCCGTCGTAGTGGGTCATCTCACCGTTGGCGCGCTGCTCGGCGTGCAGGGCTTCCAGACGCTCCTCGGTGCAGAAGCAATAATATGCCTTGCCCTCAGCCACCAGCTGCTCGGCATACTGCTTGAACATGCCCATGCGCTCGCTCTGCACATAGGGGCCCACGGGGCCGCCGATGTCCGGGCCTTCGTCCCACAGCAGGCCGGTCTCCCGCAGGGTGTTGTAGATGACATCCACAGCGCCCTCAACGTAACGGCCCTGGTCGGTGTCCTCAATACGCAGGATGAAGGTGCCGTCCTCGTGCTTGGCCATCAGGTAGGTGTACAGCGCGGTGCGCAGGTTGCCAACGTGCATGTAGCCGGTGGGCGAGGGGGCAAAACGGGTGCGGACTTTATTGCTCGGCATAGAAAAACGCTCCTTTTATATTTACAGGCAAAAAATTGCGGATAACTACCTTTTAGTTTAATCGCTGTGTGCTGTTTTGTCAACGAATCGGCCGCAGATTTGGCAGAATGGGCGTTTGGAAGCAAAAGAAAAATCTTTTTGTCGAAACTGCACGCAATCATTGACGAATGATTGGAAATTTTGTATACTGAGTGGGAGAGATGGCACAATTTTCCTTTAAAGGCTCTGAAGGAGAGATCAGGGCCGGGAGAAAATTGGAAAATGGCTGTCTGAGGTGTAAATGATAAAGGAGAAGAAAAAACTATGAAGAGTACAGGAATCGTCCGCGGTGTCGACGGCCTGGGCCGTATCGTCCTGCCCAAGGAGCTGCGCACCAGCATGAAGCTGGACAACGATGCCAAGCTGGAGATCTTTGTGGAGGGCGATGAGATCATCCTCAAAAAATACCGCCCCACCGGCAGCTGCGATTTCTGCGGCGAGGTGGACGATAATGCCATCCAGTATGCAGGCTACTGCATCTGCACCTCCTGCCGCAAGAAGATCGGCAACATGAAAAAATAAAGCGGAGAAGGAGGGCAGCCCATGAGCCAGATGATCGACTTTACCCTGCCGTCCTGCCAGCCGGGGCGGACGCTCCACGCGTTCCGCTGTGTGCCGGAGGGAGAGGTGCGGGCGGTGCTGCAGCTCTCCCACGGGATGGTGGAGTTCATCGACCGCTATAAGCCGCTGGCCGAGAATCTGGCCGCCCGGGGCATCCTTGTCACCGGCAACGACCACCTGGGCCACGGCGGGTCCATCCGCACCAAAGAGGATTACGGCTACTTCGGCGAACCCGACGGCAACCGCGCCGTGCTGGAGGATCTGCACGCCGTGACGACCCTGACAAAGCAGCTGTATCCCGGCGTGCCCTATTTCCTGCTGGGCCACAGCATGGGTTCGTTCTACGCGCGGCAGTACCTCTGTGAGTGGGGCGATGAGCTGGACGGTGCCATCATCATGGGTACCGGCTACCAGCCCAAAGCGCTGGTGCAGCTGGCCAGGACCATCTGCCGGGTGCTGGCCGTGTTCCATGGCTGGCACTACCGCAGCAAACTGGTGGCCAGACTTTCGTTTCTGGGGTACAACAAGGGGCTGGAGGGCCGCACGGCACACGACTGGCTCAACCGTGACCCGGTGGAGGTGGACCGCTACCGCGCCGACGAGCGCTGTACCTTTATCTTTACCCTGAACGCCTATTACAGCATGTTCAGCGGCATCCTGCGGCTGTACGACCCGGCTCTTCTGGCCCGGGTGCCCAAGGATCTGCCCCTGCTGTTCCTGGCAGGCGATGCCGACCCGGTGGGCGAACAGGGCGCAGGCGTGAAGCGGGCGGTCAAGAGCCTGCTGGATGCCGGTGTGAAGAACATTGAGGTCAAGCTGTACCCCAGCGCCCGGCATGAGCTGCTGGTGGAGCTGAACCGCGAAGAGGTCTTTGCTGACATTGGTGACTGGCTGGAACGCCGGCTGTAAAAACACGAACACGCAAAAACAGAACCGCCGCCCGGAAATTTCGGGCGGCGGTTCTTTGCACACACGATCAAAAAGGAGAAGGGAGGAGAGTTTTTGTCAGAGCATGGGGGACAGGAGGATTACTCGCCGCGGACGGCTGCGAAGCCAGCCTCCAGATCGGCGATGATGTCATCGATGTGCTCGGTGCCGATGGACAAGCGGATGGTGTTCTGATAGATCTGCTGCTCGGCCAGCTCCTGATCGTTCAGCTGGCTGTGGGTGGTGGAGGCCGGGTGGATGACCAGGCTCTTCACGTCTGCAACGTTTGCCAGCAGGGAGAAGATCTTCAGGTTGTCAATGAACTTGAAGGCTTCTTCGCGGCCGCCCTTGATGTTGAAGGTGAAGATGGATGCGCCGCCGTTGGGGAAATACTTCTCGTACAGGGCGTGATCCGGGTGATCGGGCAGAGAGGGGTGGTTGACCTTTTCCACCTGAGGATGGTTTGCCAGGAATTCGACCACCTTCTTGGTGTTCTCCACATGGCGCTCGATGCGCAGGCTCAGGGTCTCGGTGCCCTGCAGCAGCAGGAATGCATTGAACGGGGAGATGGTGGCACCGGTATCGCGCAGCAGGATGGCGCGGATGTAGGTGACGAAGGCGGCAGGGCCTGCGGCATCGGCAAAGGAAACACCGTGGTAGCTGGGGTTGGGATCGGCGATATTGCCGAACTTGCTGCTGGCCTTCCAGTCAAACTTGCCGCTGTCCACGATGATGCCGCCCAGGGTGGTGCCGTGGCCGCCGATGAACTTGGTGGCGGAGTGGACCACGATGTCTGCGCCGTGCTCGATGGGGCGGATCAGGTACGGGGTGCCGAAGGTGTTGTCGATGACCAGCGGCAGGCCGTGCTTGTGGGCAATGGCGGCAATGGCATCAATGTCGGGGATATCGCTGTTGGGGTTGCCCAGCGTCTCCAGATAGACGGCCTTGGTGTTGGGCTGGATGGCGTTCTCCACCTCGGCCAGATCGTGAGCATTGACAAAGGTGGTGGTCACGCCGAACTGGGTCAGGGTGTGCTCCAGCAGGTTGTAGCTGCCGCCGTAGATGGTCTTTTGTGCCACGATGTGGTCACCGGCCTGTGCCAGCGCCTCGATGGTGTAGGTGATGGCGGCAGCGCCGGAAGCAGTGGCCAGAGCAGCTACGCCGCCCTCCAGAGCAGCGATGCGCTTCTCGAACACATCCTGCGTGGAGTTGGTCAGGCGGCCGTAGATGTTGCCTGCATCGGCCAGACCGAAACGGTCAGCGGCGTGCTGGCTGTTGCGGAACACATAGGAAGTGGTCTGGTAGATGGGCACGGCGCGGGAATCGGTTGCGGGATCGGCCTGCTCCTGGCCAACGTGAAGCTGCAGGGTCTCAAATTTATAGTTAGACATAGTAATTAACCTCTCCATCTGTACTTAAAGTATAATTCTGACGCATAAAAAATCCCGGTCACTGACACCATTTCAGTGCACCGGGCAAAATTCGGGTTTAGCGCTTTGGCAGCTTTGCCATCACATTCGCACACACATTCGGTCTGCAGAGGGCAATGCACAGCGCTCGGTCCCATATTCTGCCCGGGTGGTGTACATTCGCCCACAACGGAAGTTCGCGTGGAGCAGGTTTTTCCAGATCAGCGTCATTTTGGTGCCCTCCTTTCAACGGTTTTCCCAATCCTCTACGACCCCGGGAAACTTGATCTCAATTTCCCACTAGGTTTGTGGATTTGTTGTCTGGATTATATTCCTATTTACCTAGATTGTCAATAGGTTTATTACAAAAAAGTTGGAAATTTTGAAATCGTTGACGGCTGGTCCCCGGTGCTGTATACTAAATCTATTCTTTATTCTTGTAAAGGAGGGCGGGCAGATGAGCATTGGGCCAAGTATGCCGCTGCGGCTGGAAAAGCCGGAGGGCATCGACCTTGCACAGGCGGCGCGGTACTTTGGAGCCCGGGGCGGCGCGGACGCGGCCACCCAGGCGCTGCTGGAAAAATGCGCCGTGCCGCTGCTGGCGGCAGCCACGCCCCGGGCAGTCTGGCTGGAGGCCGACCCCGACAGCCTGACATCGGCGGGCATTTTGGCGGGGGAAGATGTGGCAAAGCATCTGGAAGGCTGCACCGCCGCCCTGCTGCTGGCCGTAACGCTTGGCCCAGGTGTGGATGCCCAGATCCGCCGGGCCGGTGTGGGCGATATCGCCGCCGGTGTGGCATCGGATGCGCTGGGCTCTGCGCTGGCCGAACAGGCTGCGGAGGCCGCTGAGGCTGAGCTGCGCCAGTGGGCCGCCCGGCAGGGCAAGTATCTGACGGGGCGCTATTCCCCGGGCTACGGGGACTGGCCCCTTGCCGTGCAGCCGCTGTTGGCAGCCGCGCTGGACACCGCCCGCCGCGCCGGGCTCTGTGTCACGGAAAACAACCTGATGACCCCCCGCAAGAGCATCACGGCCATTCTGGGGATCAGCGATCACCCGGTCCGGGGGCATCTGGCGGGGTGCGGGCACTGCGTGCTCCGCACCCGGTGTGAATATAGAAAGAGGGGGATCACCTGTGCAAGCGAATGAACTGTTTGACCGGCCCAATACCATCCTGCTGGATGGCGGCATGGGCACCATGCTGCAGGCTGCGGGCCTGAAACTGGGGGCCCGCCCCGAGGAGCTGAACATCACCGACCCGGCGCTCATCGAGAGCATCCATGCCCGGTACGCCGCCGCAGGCAGCCGCATCATCAATGCCAATACCTTTGGCGCTTCCGCCCACAAGCTGGCGGGCAGCGAGTACACGCTGGAGGAGATCATTGCGGCGGGTATTGCCAACTGCAAACGGGCCTGTGCCCCTTACGGTGCATTGGCTGCGCTGGATGTGGGCCCGCTGGGGGAGCTGCTGGAACCCAACGGCACCCTTGCGTTTGAGGATGCCGTGGCAGAGTATGGACGCATCGTCCGGGCAGGCGTAGCCGCCGGGGCTGACCTCGTGTTCCTTGAGACCTTTACCGATCTGTATGAGCTGAAGGCCGCCCTGCTGGCCGTCAAGGAGAACAGCAGCCTGCCCGTGCTGGCCAGCATGAGCTTTGAAGCAGGCGGCCGCACCTTTACCGGCTGCACGGTCGAGAGCTTTGCCGCCACCGCCCGGGGTTTGGGGGCCGATGCCGTGGGCATCAACTGCTCTCTTGGCCCCAAGGAGATTTTCCCCATGGCAAAGCGGCTGACCGAGGCCCTGCCCGGCAGCTTCCCGGTGTTCGTCAAGCCCAACGCGGGCCTGCCCCGTGCAGATGGCTCGGGCTACGATATCACCCCGCAGCTCTACGCCATGCAGATGAAGCCCTACCGGGAGCTGGGCCTGTTTGCTGCAGGCGGCTGCTGCGGCACCACTCCGGAGTTCATCCAGCTGCTGAACGGCGTGTTTGTCGATTGCAGGCCGGGCCGCCCTGACCACCCCATGAAGTCGGTGGTGTGCAGCCCCATGGACTGCGTGGATGTGGACGGCATCACGGTGGTGGGTGAGCGCATCAATCCCACCGGCAAAAAGCGGTTCCAGCAGGCCCTGCGGGAAGGGGATATGAACTATGTGCTGGAACAGGCCGTGAGCCAGACCGAGGCCGGGGCCCAGATCCTGGATGTGAACGTGGGTGCGCCCGGTGTGGATGAGCCTGCCCTGATGGAGCAGGTGATCAAGGCCCTGCAGAGCGTGGTCAGCTTGCCGTTGCAGCTGGATTCCTCCCATGCCGAGGCACTGGAACGGGGCCTGCGGGTCTACAACGGCAAGCCCATCGTCAACTCGGTGAACGGCGAGGAGGAAAAGCTGAACACCATCCTGCCCCTGTGCAAAAAGTACGGCGCGGCGGTGGTCGGCCTTGCCATTGATGAGCGGGGCATCCTGCCCAAAGCCGAGGACCGCGTGGCCATTGCCCGCCGCATCCGGAACGCGGCACTGGCGGCAGGCATCCCGCAGGAGGACATCTATATCGACTGCCTGACCCTGACGGCCAGCGCCCAGCAGGAGGATGTGCTTGCCACGGTGCAGGCCCTTCACGCCTGCAAGGAGGAGCTGGGGGTGCGCACCATTCTGGGCGTGTCCAACATCAGCTTTGGTCTGCCCTGCCGCTCCTACCTGAACACCACCTTCCTCACCATGGCCATGTATGCCGGGCTTGATCTTGCCATTATGAACCCCTCCAGCGAGGAGATGATGGCGGCGGTCTACGCTTACAACGTTCTGACCAACCGGGACAAGCAGAGCACGAAGTACATTGAGCGGTATGCCAACCGGGTGCCCGCTTCTGCCGCACTGGTGCAGGCCGTGCAGAATGCCCAGACCGCCCCGGCAGCAGGCGAAACACCGGAGGCCGCCGGCCCCTATGCCCCCTTGATGAAGGCGGTGGAAAAGGGTCTGAAGGGCGAGGCAGCTGCCCGCACCCGGGCGCTGCTGGAGGAAAAGGAGCCGCTGGAGCTGGTGGACGAAGCCCTCATTCCGGCGCTGGATATCGTGGGTGCAAAGTATGAAAAGGGCACCCTCTTCCTGCCGCAGCTGCTGCAGGCGGCCACCGCCGCGCAGGGGGCATTTGAGGAGATCAAGACCGCCATTGCCAAAAAGGGCGAGGGCAGCGCCAGCAAGGGACGCATCGTCATTGCCACCGTCAAGGGCGATGTCCACGACATCGGCAAGAACATCGTCCGGGTCATCCTGGAGAATTATGGCTTTGAGGTCATCGACCTGGGCCGTGACGTGCCGGTGGAAACGGTTGTGAATACCGTCCGGGAGAAGGATGTGCATCTGGTGGGGCTTTCCGCCCTGATGACCACCACCCTCAAGAGCATGGAGGAGACCATCCGGGCCCTGCACGATGCCAAGCTGGACTGTAAGATCATGGTGGGCGGCGCTGTGCTGACCCCCGAATATGCAAAAAAGATCGGTGCCGACTGGTACGCCAAGGATGCCAAGCAGAGTGCCGATATTGCCAAGGAGTTCTTTGGCGTATAAGTTGGGATATTAAGAGAAAACGACCCTCTCCGCATTGCATTGCAATTCCCGGAGAGGGCCGTTTTTTGCTTACTTTTTGATCCAGTTGTCTACTGTACTCACCAGAGCCCTGCCCCGGCGGCCCAGGAGCTTGGGCAGGAGCATCCGGGCCATGGCCCAGACACCTGCAAAGTTGAACAGGATGATGGCGGCGGTCAGGAGGCCTGTCCACAGGCCGTAGAGCGGAGGCTCGGCCAGCAGGAGCAGGGCCTCGCCCGCCAGCACGCCGAAGTTCACCGCCACCCGGCCCGGGTGGATGGACATACCGATCATGTTGTGGGCATCCAGCGCGCGCAGCACGAACACGATGCCCAGACCGAAGAAGGAAGCCACTGTTGCGCCGATGGGCCCCCACCACTTGATGAAGAAGTAGTTCATAATGCAGTTGCTCACAGCACCGGCCAGCATGGTCCACAGGCTGTGGGTGGACTTTTTGTTGACAACGTATGCGCTGTTGAGGAACTGGTTGAAGCAGCTGCAGGTGGAAGCCAGCGTCAGGAAGGGCACAAAGTGCCAGGCGTAGTAGTAGTTGGCCTTCATCACGTGCATGACCGGGCGGCAGAGCCAGATGATGCCCGCCGCACAGCAGAACAGCACCGAGGAATAGGTGCGGAAGATCTTGGTAAAGAACCGGGCGCGGCCCTCCTCCTCGGTCACGGCGGAGAGCTGCCAGGCATCGTAGAAGATCAGACCCAGCGTGGTCAGGATGGTGGGCAGAAAGTAGCCGGTGGAAAGCAGGCCGCTCCAAGCGTCGCCGCTGTGGCCGTCCAGCCCGCCGCACATCTCGCGCACGAAGAACAGGTCCGATGCGTTGATGACCCAAAAGCTGATCTGGGCCGGGATCATGGGCAGGGAAAAGCGGAGCATCTGCTGCCAGAGATCCCGGTTCAGGCCCTTGAGCTCCACATAGTTCCACAGCCTGCCGGTGATGCAGAGGAAGAGCACGCTGACCAGGTCACCGCTGATGATGGCCAGCAGATAACCGTTGGCACCCCAGTGGAAGCCTACAAGGTAGAGCACATAAAACATCAGGGTGGCAAAGGTGCACAGGATGCCGTCCACGGCCACCAGCTTGTTCCACTGGCGGCTGCGCACGAACTGGGTGCAGAGGGTGCGCAGGCAGCTCATCAGGACGTAGATGTAGATGAGGAAGCCGTACTGCGCCATATCGGGCAGGAACTGCGCCACAGGCCAGCAGAGGATCAGGATGCCGAAGCCCCCCAGAATGGTCAGCAGGCCGTTGGTGAACACCTGCTTTTCGCTGTTGCCCTTGTCCAGGCCAAAGCGGATGATGGCGTTGGACATGCCCATCGAGACAAAGGGGATGAGCAGGTTTGCATACTGGCTCAGGATCTTCGCCAGGCCCAGATCGGCGATCTCGGCCATGGCGTAGGTCAGGAACGGCTGCACCAAAAGGGTCAGCAGCTTCGACGAAAAGCTCGAAATGGCAAAGATAATGGTGTTTCCGGCCAGCTTTGAATATTTGTCGCCGCCGGAGGTCTTTTTTTCACTTTCCACGAAAGGTACACACTCCTAATAGTTTCTATATCCTTTAGGGCAAAACCTCTCAGCTTCGCTTTGCAGCTCTCCTGATAGGAGAGCCAAGAAAACAGTGGTGCCTGACTTGCCACCCCTACGAGGGGTGGTGCCGCCATAGGCGGCGGAGAGGTTATTTCAATAAAGCCCGCCGTTCTTTCCAGTCCGGCAGCAGCTTTTCCACCTCGGCCCAAAAGGCCGGGCTGTGGTTGGGCTGCAGGAAGTGGCAGTACTCGTGCACCACCACATAGATCTGTGCGGCGGGCGGCATGTTGTAGAGCTGCAATGCAAAGGTGATCTGCCGCCGTTTCATGTAGCACACGCCCCACCTGCTGGTCATGTCCCGCACCCTGATGGTGGGCTTCTGCCCGCCCAGAACCCCGGCAAAGGCAGGGTAGACCTTATCGCTCATGGCAGTAAAACAGGCCAGTGCCTCGGCCTGGGAGGGCAGGGGCTGGTCATCCCGGGCGTTCCGCCGCAGCTGGCGGGAGACCGCCTCCCGGATCCACTGGGCCTGCTCTGTCACAAAGGCATCGGCAAAGCCCACCGTGTAGGACCACGGGATGCTCACGGCCACGGTGCCGTCCCGCCGGATGTGCAGGTTGAGCCGCTTGACCTTTTTGCGGGTCAGCTCGTAGGGGATGCCAGCGGCGGTGCGCCGGGTCACTTCCGGCTTGCGCTGCGGCATTTCAGCCAGTCCTCCACGGGCAGCTGGGCCAGAACCACCGCTGCAAAGATGAGGGTGCAGCCAAAGACCTCCCGCATGGAAAGACTCTGGTGGAGCAGCAGCCAGCCGCCCAGCGCGCTGAACACGCTCTCCAGACACATGATGAGGCTTGCAATGGCGGGGTTTACGTCCCGCTGGCCCAGGATCTGCAGGGTGTAGGCCACGCCGCTGGACATCACGCCGCAGTAGGCCAGCGGGAGCCAGTTGGCCCCGAACTCGGCCAGGGTGGGATTCTCGAACAGCAAGGCGGCAGCGGTGCTCTCCACAGCCACTACAAAGAACTGCAGCAGGCTCAGGCGGACACCGTCCACCTGCGGGGCAAAGTGGTCCACTGTCATAATCTGAAAGCTGAACAGCACGGCGCAGGAAAGCAGGATCCAATCGCTGGCTTCAATGCCGCCAAAGCCGTTTTTCATGCAGAGCAGGTAGAGCCCGCCCACGGCGATGACCATGCTCAGCCAGAGCCGGGCACTGCCCCGCCGCCCCAGAAACAGCCCGAATACCGGCACCAGCACCACATACATGGCGGTCAGGAAACCAGCCTTGGCCGTGGAAGGGTTGAGCGTGATGCCGATCTGCTGGGCAGCGGAGGCCGCAAACAGCAAAGTGCCGCAGCAAAGCCCCGCCGTCAGCAGATGTCTGCGGTCGGCAGGGGCTTTGGGCCAGCCATAGGCTGCGCCGTGCCTGCGGTGGAGAGCATCGAAGGCGCGGACGGTAGGCAGCAGCACCAGCACCGCCAGCCAGCTGCGCCCGGCCAGAAAGGAATAAGCCCCCATGCCGGAGCCTGCGCTCTGGGCCACGAACGCCGTGCCCCAGATAAAGGCGCAGAGCATCAGCATGAGAGAGTGTTTTGTTTGTGTGTTCATCTTAGCCGATGCCCTCCACTTTCATCAGACCGTAGAGGTAGTAACGGCTGGAATCGTAGGAAATGGTAACGCGGTAGCTTGCGTTGGGGTCAAGGTTGCCGATGTCGCAGTGGTAGTTCTGGCCGTCGGCGGTGAAATAGAAGGTGGTGTTGTCCACATACTGCGCGCCGCCGTCCACCTTTTTCCAGAGGGAGACCTTGAACTTCTGGGCACCGCCGTCGGTGGTGCCGCAGCCGTAAATGCTCAGCAGGCCGCTGGGTACGGTGAAGTATTCGGTCTTGCGGCTCCAGATGCCGTTGAACACGATGTTCAGCGCCCCGTTGGCCCGGGCTGTGGCGTATTTGGCCGTGCTATCGGCAATGCCATCGAGCATCAGCGGGTCAGAGCTGAGCACGGCCCACTGGGTGGTGTCGTCCTCCTGCACCTCGTTGGAAGACCCGAACACCTTTTGGGCAATGCTTTTGCAGCCGCTCAGGACGACAACGGCCAGCACAGCTGCCAGCGCAAAGGCAAGGATTCGTTTTGTTTTACTCATGTTTTTCTATCCTCAAAAACAGCAGGTGAAAAATGCGATATTTTTGCATGATACCATAGTATACCGCATTTTTTTCCTGCTTACAAGGGATTTTCTGTGTCTTAGCCGTCCAATGCCGTCAGAGCGGCACGCTCGGCGGCGGCAAGGCCGCTTTCGTCGGAGCGGAACAGGGAGCCATAGCGGTAGAGCGCCCAGCCCCCGGCACCGGCGCTGCGCAGGTCGTTCACCTGCCGGGCCAGCGCGCTGCCGGTGCACCACTGGCTGACGCTGTCGGCGTTGGCTCCACCGTCTCCAACACCGACCCGGTAGGCTCCCAGCCCGAAATAGAGGGCCGTGCTTTCGGCCCGGGGCAGGGCCAGCCACTCGGCGGTGATGTTCTCAAAGGCAAAGCGGGTGCTGCCGGAGGAGAGGGTATAGCCGTAGCCCCAGTAGATCTGGGGGCAGAGGTAATCCACAACGGCATCCGCACCGGAGGCCGTCAGCCAGACGGAGAGATCGGTGTACTGCTCGTTCCGGTCGTTGTCCGGGTTGCCCTGGGGACTGACCCCGAACCGCAGGGTCGGGTCGGCGGCCTTGACGGCATCGTGGGCAGCCTTGACCAGCCGGGTCACGTTGGCCCGCCGCCATGCGGTCAGGTCGGTTTCCCCGCTGGCTGCAAACTGCGCCGCGTCAATGGAAGGATCGGTGGTGGGGTAGAAGTAGTCGTCAAAGTGGATGCCGTCCACGGCGTAGTTCTGCACCAGCTCTGCCACGCCCTGCACCACATAGTCGGCAGCCTCCGGAATGGCGGGGTTCAGGTAGGCCCCCTCGTTCACGGTGCAGACCCACTCCGGGTGGGTGTTCAGCAGGCTGTTCTCTGCAAGGACGGGGGGCATGGAAGCCGAGCTCCTGAGTCGGTAGGGATTGACCCAGGCCTCCAGCGAAAGCCCCCGGGCGTGGGCCTCAGTCAGCAGGATGTCCAGCGGGTCGAACCCCGGGTCCTGCCCCTGCACGCCGGTGCACAGGTGGCTCCACGGGAAGAGGCTGCTCCGGTAAAGCGCATCCCCAAAGGGGCGCACCTGTGCAATGACGGTATTCAGCCCAAGGGACAGGCAGTTGTCCATCAGCGCGGCGGCATCGGCCCGGAACGCGCTTTCTGAGGAAAAGTCCATCTCTGCAAATTCGAGATAGCTCACCCACACCGCCCGCCACTCGCCGCTGGGCAGGGCGGGGTTGGGGGCAGCCTGTGGTGATGGCGCAGGCTCCGCGTTGTTTCCTGCCGGGATAGAACGCAGCAAATAATACGTCAGGGCGGCAGATACAGACCCGCCCAGTCCGATCAGGAAGGCGCGGCGGCCAACCCGGCGCTTGCGGTGCCGGTTCCGCCGCCGCTGGGTCATGCGTCTTCCTCCTGCATCTTGTACAGGCTCAGTGCCGCCCAGCCCCGGGCGCAGGCCAGCAGCACCCAGAGCAGATTGGCCCAGAAGCTCAGGCCTGCCATGCCGCCGTAGACCGTGAGCAGAACAAAGAGCAGGTGGAATGCCTCAGCGGCACCCACTAGCTGCAGCTGGCGCTGGATGGGTCTGCCCTTCTGGTATTCCAATGCCAGCAGGGCGGGCCAGACCAGTGCGGAGAATAAGTAGGCTGCCCAGCCGCTCAGCACATAGCTGAGCATGAGCAGGACAAAGATCAGGAAATAGCTGCGCTTGTCCTTGGGGTCAGAGCCCTTTTCAGCGGCCAGAAACAGAATGGTGATGCCGGTGATGCAGAACGCCACCATCTCCAGAAAAGAAAAATCCATGCCGCCCAGCACGGCAAAGCCGTTGAGCATGGATGCCGCTGCCGCGCACAGCAGGAAGAAATACCAGGTCTTATGGGTGAATTTAAGCTTCATAGGGGAAGTCCTCCAGCAAAAATTTGGATTGTTTCAAATATTATAACACAATTTTCCGCAGGTTGTGTTACAATAAGGAAAACATGATTCAAAATCTGCGGAGGGACCCATGAACGTTGTATTCTCACTCATCCTGCTGGCGGCCGCCTTGGGCTGTATCGTTTTTCTGCTCACCCGGCGGGAAAACGCCCGCCGCAGCCAGTATGGCCCCAGCGGCCTTTCCGAATTCCGCACCGACCTGCCGCTGGACGACTGCTTCGACCGGCTGGACCAGCACAGCCCGGACGACGAGTTCGCCTACGAGTGCCGCCGTGAGAACGATGGCGGTTTCCTGCTCCATCTGACCCTGCACCAGCCAACCCAGCAGCCGCTGGACACCCTGTATACCCTCCGGCTTGACCCCGGGCGGCAGACCATCGCCACCCTGATCTTCATCCGGGAGGCCTTTGGCTACAAGGAGCCGCTTTTTCCGCAGGAAATGCTGGACAAGTTCATGCAGCAGAAGCTGGAAGCCCACCGCACAAAATAATTTTGCACGAAACGCTTTTCATTTCGCGCGTTTTTTGTTATACTTACTCGTGCGCCCGGTAAACCGGGCAATGGGGGCTAGTAGCTCAGTTGGTCAGAGCTGGCGGCTCATAACCGCTTGGTCCCGGGTTCAAGTCCTGGCTGGCCCACCAAAAAAGCACGAAGGTTTCGGCCTTCGTGCTTCTTTTTTGCTCATTCATACAGTTCTTTGCTCATCTGGCCGTTTTTGTTTGCCCCCATTGCGGCAGATCCTGCTTTCTGCCGCAAATTGCATCAGATCCCGCCGTTTGCTCAATGAGTATTTCCCGCCGTCCCGTTATACTGGGAGGGAAATGGAATTAAACGATGGAGGAACAGACCATGAAATACGGTGTCATCGATGTGGGTGGCGGCCTGCGGGGCATTTACGGCGCTGGCGTGCTGGACCGCTGCCTGGAGGAGGACCTCCGCTTCGATCTCTGCATCGGCGTTTCGGCGGGCAGCGCCAATATGACATCCTATCTGGCAGGCCAGCATGGGCGGAACAAGCCCTTTTACGATGAATACTCCTTCCGCAGGGAGTACATGAGCGTGCACAACCTCATCCGCAAGCACTCCTATCTCGATCTGGGCTATGTCTACGGCACCCTCAGCAATGCAGGCGGCGAGAATCCGCTGGATTACGCGGCGCTTGCCCGCAGCCCGGCAGAGCTCTGCGTGGTGGCCGCTAATGCACAGAACGGCGAGGCGCAGTATTTCACCAAGGCAGACCTCCACCCGGACGACTACCGCGTCCTCATGGCGTCCTGCTGCATCCCGGTCATCGACCAGCCCTGCGTCATCGACGGCGTGCCTTATTTTGATGGCGGCCTGGCCGACCCCGTCCCGCTGGAATGGGCCTTTGCCCACGGCTGCGACCGGGTGGCTCTCATCCTGACCAAGCCCATCGGGCTGGTGAGTAGTGATGCCCGGGACAAGCATCTGGCACACCTGCTGCAGTCGCATTACCCCGCTGCAGCCGAGGGGCTGCGCCGCCGGGCATGGCGGTACAACACGGCTGTCCAGCGGGCGCGGGAGCTGGAGCGACAGGGCCTTGTCTGCATCATCGCCCCGGACAGCACCGAGGGAATGTCCACCCTGACCAAGAACCGCGCCTGCCTTGAAAAAATGTACGCCAAAGGCAAACAGGACGCCGAAGCGCTGGTGCGGTGGATGCAAAACACCAAACAAGATGAATCGGTGGGCACCTAGAGATGAAACCCGTTCACTTCCCTTGACAATATCCGCCCCAGACATTATACACATGATATGTACATACAGACAAAGGAGCCTGGAGCGGTATTGCTCTGGGCTTTTTTGCTTTGGAACAGAAAAAACGGATTTTTTTGCAAAAAACACTTGCAAAGAGAGAATTCTTGTGGTAAAATAATTGAGCTGTGATTGTGCTGCTATAGCTCAGTTGGTAGAGCGCATCCTTGGTAAGGATGAGGTCTCCAGTTCGAATCTGGATAGCAGCTCCAGCTCAAACCGCCTTGATGGGAAACCGTCAGGGCGGTTTTTTTGCATCCATCGTTCTGCCGTCTGCAGCAGCGCAAGCCTGGCAGCCCCAGTCAGGGGAGCTGGCGCGGAGCGCCTGAGAGGCCCATCAAACAACAAAGCCGCAGGCCTGTTGAGGGCTTGCGGCTTTGCTGTTATGGGAAAGAGGTAAAAGTGTCTGTAAAATGTCGGTTTAAATCAGAAGTCGACCTCAGTGTCGTAGTAGCAGCACTTGAGCAGCTTCTCCATCTCCTCCTGGCTGGGCTGGCGGGGATTGGAGCCGGTGCAGGCATCGCCGATGGCGTTCTTTGCAATCTCGGGCAGGCGCTCCAGGAACACTTCCTCGGGAACAAAGCCCTGCTCGGTGGGGTAGGAATCGGGGCCGTAGTTCTTGATGCAGTGGGGGATGTTCAGCGCATCGTTCATGCCGCGCAGGTACTCGATGAGCAGCTTGACCTTTTCGTCGTCGTTGGAACCGCCCAGCTTCATCTCGTCAGCGATGACACCATAGCGCTTCTTGGCCTCGGGGTCCTTGGCGTTGAAAGCGATGACCTTGGGCAGATACATGGCGTTGGCAGCACCGTGGATGATGTGTGCGCCGTAGTCGGCAAAGGCAGCACCGGTCTTGTGTGCCATGGAGTGGACGATGCCCAGCAGCGCATTGGAGAATGCCATACCGGCCAGGCACTGTGCGTTGTGCATGGAATCACGCTTGGACATATCGCCGTTGTAGCTGTCCACCAGATCGCCCTGGATCATCCGGATGGCGAAGATGGCCAGCGGGTCGGTGTAGTCGCAGTGGGCGGTGGAGACATAAGCCTCGATGGCGTGGGTCATTGCATCCATACCGGTGTGGGCAACCAGCTTCTTGGGCATGGTCTCGGCCAGATCGGGATCGACGATGGCGACATCGGGGGTGATCTCAAAGTCAGCGATGGGGTACTTGATGCCCTTCTGATAATCGGTGATGATGGAGAAAGCGGTCACCTCAGTGGCGGTGCCGGAGGTGGAAGAGATGGCGCAGAAGTGGGCCTTGCGGCGGAGCGGCGGAATGCCGAACACCTTGCACATCTCCTCAAAGGTGATCTCAGGGTACTCGTACTTGATCCACATGGCCTTTGCGGCATCAATGGGGGAGCCGCCGCCCATGGCAATGATCCAGTCGGGCTCAAACTTCAGCATGGCCTCTGCGCCGCGCATGACGGTCTCAACAGAGGGATCGGGCTCGATGCCCTCAAACAGCTCCACTTCCATGCCGGCTTCCTTCAGGTAGCCAACAGCGCGGTCAAGGAAGCCGAACCGCTTCATGGAGCCGCCGCCGACACAGATCATGGCCTTTTTGCCGGTAAAGGACTTCAGGGCTTCCAGAGCACCCTTGCCGTGGTACAGATCGCGGGGAAGAGTAAAACGAGCCATAGGAAATACCTCCGATTCAATCAAAACTCTCTGGTCTGTGGATGTTTGACACAAAAATAACCAACTCTCTTACACAAAGTGTACTGCAAACCATCCAAAAGTTCAATTGCCGGAATGTGGAAAAATCAGACCCAATTTTGGGCATTTCGCTGGAAAGGGAGGGCTTCCCGGCCGGAGAAACCGGGAAAATGGCAAACAAAAAACCACCTGAAGCTCTAAGACTTCAAGTGGTTTTTCAATGGAGCTGCTATCCAGATTCGAACTGGAGACCTCATCCTTACCAAGGATGCGCTCTACCAACTGAGCTATAGCAGCAAATGGCGACCCGGATCGGGCTCGAACCGACGACCCCCAGCGTGACAGGCTGGTGCTCTAACCAACTGAGCTACCGGGCCATGATCGCTCAAGTTCGTGCGGCGTTTACCGCCGGAACGTGCCTTATTATACCGGAAGATGGGCGGCTTGTCAAGCGGAAAAAACAAAAAAGCCGCAAAAAAGATGAAAAAGGCGGACTTCCTCAGTCTGCTCACTGCATTCGCAGCCAGCTCCTTCCATGAGGGAGCCTCTTTGCAGGGGCACAAAGGCCCCATCCCAGAGGGGGCTGGCATCGCGCAGCGATGACTGGGGGAGTATGTTTGCGCAAAAACAAAACCTCCGGAACGGCTGCTCCGGAGGTTTGTGGCAGGGGTAGTAAGTCTCGAACTCACGGCACGCGGTTTTGGAGACCGCTGCTCTACCAACTGAGCTATACCCCTAAATCTATGCTGCATTCGCTGAATGCCTGCTTATTATATAAGATTCGGCGCAAAATGTCAAGCATAAATTTTCAGGTCTTGGTGTTGCAGCCGCAGCAGCCGTCCTTGGCGGCGGGCAGGCTCTGGGCCAGCTGCTCCAGAGTGACGCTGTCGATGTACTGGTTGATGACCTCGTCCAGCCCTGCCCAGAACGGCAGGGTGAAGCACTGCTCGGACATGGGGCACTCGTTGGTCTCGCTGCCAAGGCAGGGGATGGGGGCCACGCTGCCCTCAATGGCGCGCAGGATCTCACCGGCGGTGTAGTCGGCGGGGGCCTTGGTCAGCCGGTAGCCGCCCTGGCTGCCGCGCTCACTTTTCACAAGCCCCACCCGGGCCAGCGGGGTGACGATCTGTTCCAGATATTTCAGGCTCAGGTTCTGCCGCTCGCTGATCTCTTTCAGGGAGACGGTGGTGCCCGGTGCGTAGCGGGCCAGCTCGGCCATCAGCCGCAGGGCGTAGCGGCTCTTTGTGGAAAATTTCATGGTCTACTCTCCTTGTTTCTCCCCTTAGTATACCACGCGGTGCAGGTTTTGCAAAGCGAAAACGCCGGTTTCTCTTGCCGAAACAAAAAACGTCTGTTATCATATAATAGAGAAATTATCGGAACTTGGAGATGAGACAATGGTAGAGAAGATCACCCCGGCCGAAGCCATCCGCCTGCTGGATGCAGGCAAGGCGCAGGCCGTGGATGTCCGGGAGCCGGACGAATTTGCCGTGGGGCATATCCCCGGCGCAAAGCTGCTGCCCCTGGGTGATGTGCTGACCCGCGCGGAGGAGGTCATGCCGGACAAAAACGCCCAGTGGCTGATCTACTGCCGCACCGGCCGCCGCAGTGCCGATGCCGCACAGAAGCTGGAAGCGCAGGGCTACACCGGCCTGCGTGATCTCGGCGGCATCCTGAGCTGGCCGTATGAGATCGAGGGCGATTTTGAGGGGCATTTTTAAAGGAAGCTCCCCCAGTCTGCTTCGCAGACAGCCCCCTCTGAGATGGGGCCTGTCCGTGCGGTAAGCCTCCCTCCTAGAGGGAGGTGGCAGCGCACAGCGATGACGGAGGGAGTTTTGTGCAAAAGAAAGGATGTGCACTTATGGCGTTCGACCCGAAAAAGTTTGCCGGAGCCCATTGCGGCTGCCGGTATCAGCAGGACTACCGCCCCACGCTGGGCCGGGACGGCAAAAAGGAATCCGGTACGCTGGAGGTCATCAAATTCTATTATGATGGTGCCATCCGCTTTGAGCAGCACTGCTACGGCGAGGCGGCGACCTTTGTGTTCGGCGTGTGGGCTTCCGGCATGGATGCCGACGGCACCCTCCACTGGGTCCTGCCGGATAAGCGCAAGAGCTATTATGATGAGGAGTACCTGCCCAAAAAGCTGGACCGGGTGGACGAAGCGGGCAATCTGTACTTCGATGGCGGCACCTTCCCCTGGAAGCTGGCCGATGATTTTGCCGAGGATCGGCGCTGGGGCTACCCCAAATGGAAGGTGGTTCTGGGAAAGCTGGCCGGAAAAGGCCGCTGAATCTGCCCGGATTGTTACGGATTGATGAATTTCCAGTATTCCTATTGACATGCTAGGGAATGATATGGTATAACATTCCCGTTAAAAGGTATCATAGGCCCGGACGTTCGGTCCGGGAATGCAAAAACGATTTGTCGTTTGCCAGAAAGGATCAATCCCATGGAAACTATGGAGAAAGTGGTTTATCTCGACAATGCTGCCACGACTGCCTGTGCCCCGGAGGTGCTGGCAGTGATGACCCAGGCCCTGAGCGGTGCCTGCGGCAACCCCAGCAGCCATTACAGCGTTGGCTATGAGGCCAAAGAGTTTGTGGACACCGGCCGCGCCCAGGTGGCAAAGGCCATCAATGCTTCCCCGGCGGAGATCTTCTTCACCGGCTGCGGCTCTGAGGCCGACAACTGGGCCGTGAAGGGCACTGCCTTCACCAAGGCCCGCCAGAACAAGAAGCACCTCATCACCAGCGCCTTTGAGCACCATGCCATCATGCACAGCATGGCGGCTCTGGAGCGCATGGGCTTTGAGGTCACTTATATCAAGCCCACCCCGGAAGGTTATATCCGCCCGGAGGATGTGGAAGCTGCCATCCGTCCCGATACCGCGCTGGTCAGCATTATGATGGCCAACAATGAGATCGGCACCATCCAGCCCATCAAGGAGATCGCGGAGATCGCCCACAAGCACGGCGTGTGGATGCACACCGATGCGGTGCAGGCCGTTGGCACCATTCCGGTGGATGTCAAGGAGCTGGGCGTGGATATGCTGTCCATGAGCGCCCATAAGTTCAATGGCCCCAAGGGCATGGGCGCACTGTACTGCCGCAAGGGCATCTGGCCCCAGAACCTGATTGACGGCGGCAGCCAGGAGGCCCGCCACCGCGCCGGCACCGAGAACGTGGCCGGTATCGCCGGTATGGGCAAGGCCCTGGAAATGGCCGTCGCCCATCTGGACGAGCGGATGGCCCACGAGAAAGAGTTGCGTGATTACGTCATTGACCGCGTGCTCAAGAACATCCCGGAGGCCCGCCTGAACGGCGGCCTGGAGCACCGCCTGCCCGGCAATGCGAACATCAGCTTCCCGGGCCTGGAGGGCGAGACCATCCTGCTGGATCTGGATATGCACAACATCTGCGCATCCACCGGCTCTGCCTGCAACTCCGACAGCCTGGACCCCAGCCATGTTCTGCTGAGCATCGGCGTGCCGGAGGAGATCGGCCACGGTTCCATGCGGTTCACCTTTGGCCCGCAGAATACCATGGAGGAAGCAAAATATCTGTGCGACGTGCTGGAGGAGGTCATTCCCCGCCGCCGTGCTATGAGTTGTATGTGGCTGCAGGGCCAGAACACCGCCCGTCATTTCAGCCTGAAGGGAGAAAACTAAAATGGCAAGTATGTATAGCGCAAAGGTCATGGAGCATTTCGCAAACCCGCACAACGTGGGTGAGATCCCCGATGCCAACGGCGTGGGTGAAGTGGGCAACCCCAAGTGCGGCGATATCATGCGCATGTACCTGAAGATCGAGAACAACGTGATCGTTGATGTCAAGTTCCTGACCTTTGGCTGCGGTGCCGCCATTGCCACCAGCAGCATGGCCACCGACCTCATCAAGGGCAAGACCATTGACGAGGCCCTGAAGCTGACCAACAAGGCCGTTGTGGAAGCTCTGGAAGGTCTGCCCCCCATCAAGGTGCACTGCTCCGTTCTGGCAGAGCAGGCCGTGAAGGCTGCTCTGTCTGACTACTACCGCCGTCAGGGCATTGATCCGGAACCCATTGTGGGCAAGCTGGAAGAAGACTGTGACCATTGCAGCGGTGAGAGCTGCGGGGTCTGAGCAGGATCCGCAGAATCATAAAAAGGGGTGGTTCCCGGTCGGGAACCACCCCTTTTTTGGTATCATACGGAACTGCGGTAAAAGTTCAGCGCAGATTTGCCTTCTGGATCAGGCTGCGGATGTGGTGGGCCAGCATCTCGATGGCGGGGCCGTTTTCACCGCCATTGGGGATGATGATATCGGCGTTGCGCTTGCTGGGCTCCACAAAAGCCTCGTGCATGGGCTTGACGGTGGCGCGGTACTGGGCGATGACGCTGTCCAGCGAGCGGCCGCGCTCCTTGACATCTCGCAGGATGCGGCGGAGGATCCGCTCGTCCGCATCGGTGTCCACGTAGATCTTGTAATCAAACAGGCTGCACAGCTCCGGCTCAGCCAGGGGCAGAATGCCCTCCACGATGAGGACGGGGGCGGGCTCGATGTGCTGCACCTCGCTGCTGCGGTTGTGGTTGGCGTAATCGTACACGGGGCAGTCGATGGCGCGGCCCGCCTTCAGCTCCTTCAGGTGCTGGATGAGCAGGTCGTTGTCGAATGCGTCCGGGTGGTCATAATTCAGCTTGCAGCGCTCTGCAAAGGGCAGTTCATCGTGGCGCTTGTAGTAGCTGTCGTGGGAGATCAGACGCACCTCGTCCTCCCCGAACCGCTCCTTGAGCCGGTAAGCCAGCGTGGTCTTGCCGCTGCCCGAGCCGCCTGCGATGCCGATGATCAGATTGTTCATATCCCAAAATCCTCCCGCCTGCCGATTCCGGTAGAAAAACCGGTCAGAATAAGCTATAATAGGTATATTGTTGGGAAACACCCCTGTTTCTCACTGCTTATGATATCACAAATCCACTGTTTTTGACAGAGTAAGAGGAAAATTGATGAAAAAGATCGTTTCGGCCCCGTATATCGACCAGACTGCCCGCTGGGTGAACGGCTGCGAGAGCATCAGCAGCGTAATGCTGCTGCAGGCTGTGGGCATCCCCATTGACCCGGATGTGTTCATTGAGCGCGACCTGCCCCACGCCCCCTACTGGGAACAGGAGGGCAGGCTCTACGGGCCTGACCCGATGTTCGTCTACCCCGGTGACCCCCACGACCACACCGGGTACGGCTGCTATGCCCCCTGCATCGTGCAGGCCTTGCAGAGCGCGTTGGAGCATGAAGGCGCGGCGGACCGGTTCGAGGTGCTGGACGTGAGCGGCGAGACCGCAGCGCAGCTGTGCCGGTTCATTGACGAGGGAATGCCGGTGGTGTTCTGGGCAACGCTGGATTTTACCCCGGTGCCCGAGGAGCGGGATCACTGGCTGCTGGCTGATGGCACCGACTTTGCCTGGAAGTGCCACGAGCACTGCCTGTTGCTGGTGGGCTACGATGAGGAAAACTACTGGTTCAATGACCCGTGGCATGACCACGGGGTCTGCGCCCAGCCCAAGGAGCTGGTGGAGCGCTGCCACGCGGCACAGGACTCCTATGCGGTGACCCTGCGGCGGAAATAAGAAAGGCGGAACATGAAAACAGAGAAACTGAAACAGAACGTCAAGGGCTATGTTCATCAGTTTGAGGACGGCGGCCTGCGGCTGCTGAGAAAGGGGCAGAAGGGTGTGATCCACGCCATCTTCAGCCGCTTTGGCCTGGTGCTGATCCTCCTGCTGCTGCAGGTAGGGCTGCTGTTCAGCATCTTCCGGTGGTTCGGCAACCTGTGGCCCCATTACTTTGGCGGCAGCGTGGTCGTTACATCGGCCATGGTCATCTACCTGCTCAACAGCAAGATGGACAACAGCGCCAAGATCACCTGGATGGTGGTGGTTGCCATTGCACCGGTGGTGGGCATTCCGATGTTCTTCTATGTCAAGAGCAATTTCGGGCACAACATCCTGCGCAAACGGCTGCTGGAGCTGGAGGATCAGCTGCGCGGCTGGCTGCCGCAGAGCCAAAAGGCAGTGGAGCAGCTGAAAGCGCTTGAACCCGGTGCGGCTTCGCTGGCAAAGTACCTGTACGGGCGGGGCGGCGGCTTTCCGGTGTACCAGAACACCGCCATGACCTACTTCCCCGGCGGCGAGGCAAAGTTTGAGGAACTGCTGCGCCAGCTGGAAACGGCGGAAGAATATATCTTTGTGGAGTATTTCATCATCGACGAGGGTCTGATGTGGGGCAAGATCCTGGAAGTGCTGGCCCGCAAGGCGCTGCAGGGCGTGGATGTCCGGGTGATGTACGACGGCACCTGTGAGTTCTCCACCCTGCCCCGCAATTACCCCCGGCTGCTGGAGAAGCTGAACATCCAGTGCAAGGTGTTCAGCCCGGTGCAGCCATTCGTCTCCACTCACTATAATTACCGCGACCACCGGAAAATTCTTGTCATTGACGGGCGGGTCGGTTTTACCGGCGGCGTGAATCTTGCCGATGAGTACATCAACCACATCCAGAAGCATGGCCGCTGGAAGGATGCCGCCGTGATGCTGGAGGGCGAGGCAGTCCGTTCGCTGACGGCTCAGTTTCTGCAGATGTGGGGCATCCTGAAGGAGCCGGAATATGAGCAGTTCCTGACCCGGCCCATTCCGGTGCCGGAAAATGCAAAGGGCGTGGCGGCTCCCTATGGGGACTGTCCGCTGGACGGTGAGCGGGTGGGCGAGATGGTCTATATCGACCTGCTCAACCGGGCCAGGGATTACATCCACATTATGACCCCTTACCTTATTCTGGACGGCGAACTGGAGACCGCCCTGAAATTTGCCGCTGAACGGGGCGTGGATGTCCACCTTATCCTGCCCGGAAAGCCGGACAAGCGGTTCCCCTACGCACTGGCAAAGAGCCACTATTCGGCCCTGCTGGATTCGGGCGTGAAGATCAGCGAGTGGAGCCCTGGTTTTGTCCATGCAAAGGTGTTCGTGGTGGATGGCAGGGAAGCGGTGGTGGGCACTATCAATCTGGACTACCGCAGCCTGTACCATCACTTTGAGGATGCCGTCTGGATGGTGGATGCTCCCTGTATCCGGGACATTGAGCAGGATTTCCAGCACACGCTGGAACAGTGCCGCACGGTGGAAAATACCTCGGCCAGCATCTGGCAGAAGCATTATCTGCTCCGTGCCACCGGAATGCTGCTCAAGGTCATTGCACCGCTGCTGTAACAGCTGAATTACAGAGCAACAGCCCCCTCAGGCTATTATGACCCGAGGGGGCTGTTGTTTTGTATGATCCTTATCTGGGGTAGCACAGCGCCAACTTGGAATAAAAATCTTCCAGTGCAAAACGAACATCCAGATCGTGATAGACACGGATGGTTTTGCGGTCAGAAGCTTCAGCATAGGTCAGGCTGGGCAGGAGCACAGGGGCCGGGCGGAGTGTCCAGTGCCCCCGGAATCCATTCTCCAGCAGGACGGCGGCGGTAGTGTTGTCGCCCAAAGTCCAATTGCCCCCGGTGCGCAGAGGAAAGCGGGGATCGTATTCGGAGGGGTACTCGTCCATCAGCTGCCGAAATAGATAGGCTCCCACTTCGCCGCAGGGCCGTACCCGAAGCGCCAATTCGGAAAGGGATACCTCAAATCTGGCGTAGACATCCTGTGGGATCTGCCAGACCGTGACAGCGCTGTCCAACAGGACACGGCAGGCGATGGGGTCTTGCTGAACATTGAATTCCGGTCGTCCGGCGGGATAGGGGCCGCCGCCGTTCCAGAGCACCGTCATGCGGGACGCGATCTCCGGGGCACGGTTCAGGGCGGCGGCAATGTTTGTCATAGCGCCCTGGGCCGCAATGTACAGGGGAGCCGGATCATCCCGCAGAGCCTCCTGGATCAGAAACTCGACAGCTTCACAGTCGGGAGCGTCCTCCGGGGAGGCGAGAGGGGCAGTACAGCCATGAAAAACAGGAACATCGTCGATGTGTGCGGCGTTCAGCAGGCGGCATACCTCCTGATAACTGCGTTCCATGCTGTGGGGCGGCATACCCCTTTGGGTGGTTTTGACCTCGAAATGGGTGGCACAGATACCACGCACGTCAAATTGCGGAGTGAGCAGATGGTGCAGGATGGCAAAGTCATCATCGCCCTCGTTTTTTGCATCGGTGTCAATGATGACCCGTACCCGGCAGGCCTCCGGCGGTGCAAATCCCAGCCGCGCAAGAAGTTCAAAGCGTTCCATGTGGTGTTCCCTCAGTTCAGCTTTGCCAGCGCTTCGTTCAGTGCGGCCAGCTTTTCTTCATCGAACATTTTGTTGCTGTAGAATTGCAGATTGTTCACCGAAATGCCCCGGGAGCCGGGCTCCTGCTGCACATATTGGGCCAGCTCCGGCAGCAGCTGCTGGATCAGGGCAGCGGACTGAGGAGTGTCCAGCAGGGTGCCGATCTTCATATCAAGACAGAATTCCCTGACTTCCTCCGGGGCGGGCACCAGCACGTCGTGGTTGAAGATGTGGTTCAGGAAGCCGAGTGCCATGCCCTGCCACACTGCGGATTCCGGGTTTTCCGGGTTGTGGGGATTGGCGATGTGGCGGCTGCCGGTGGAGAAGCCGTGGTCGCCGTAAGCAAAGATATGCATCTCATAGGGGATCTTCCGCTCTGCCAGCAGGGTGGCAAACTGCAGGGACTGCGTGGCGGGCACCAGATGGTCGCCCTGAGTGGCAAAAAGGAAGGCAGGGGGAGTCTGGTCATCCACCTGCTGCAGCAGGTCCGGCAGCTCCATGCCCAACGCCTTGCCCGGGACGCTGAACACAGCGTAGCCCAGCAGCATGGCCGCAGGACGGACCCGGCCCATGGTGCCCACCGAGGCGGCAAGATGCCCGCCGGCAGAGAAGCCTACCACGGCGATCTGCTCCGGGTCGATGTGCAGGTCGCCTGCGTTCTGGTGCAGGTAGTCCATGGCCTCCTGCGCCTCGGCAAAGGCATTGATATAGACCTCCTCCACCGGACAGTTCTGGGAGACGCTGTACCGCAGCACAAAGGCGTTGTAGCCTGCATTCAGGAAGGCCAGCGCTACAGGATCGGCTTCCCGGTCTGAGCAGAAGGCATAGGCTCCACCCGGAAAGATCAGGATCGCAGGGCAGCGATCCAGAGCAGGCATTTCGGTGCAGGGATCCTGCAGGTAGCAGGTCAGCTGGGCATTGTGGGTTCCCATGGGGATCTGAGTGATTTTCATAGTTGGCTCCTTTTTCCTGTAATAAAACGGGCCTTCGTACAGATAACCCCGAAAAGCAGGGGGGTCCCTGTGCGAAAGCCCAAAACCGACTTTATTATTCTGATATCAATATAGCAGATAGCAGAAACACTGTCAAGGAGATTTACTGGTATTCCTTTTCCATCGAGAAGCCCCGGCCGCTGACTTCGGTCACGCGGCTGACGATGAGGAAACAGGCGGGGTCGATGGAGTGGACCAGCTTTTCCAGCCGGGGCAGCTCCCGGTTGGAGATGACGCTGAGCAGCACCTCGCTGGGCTCGCCGGTGTAGCCGCCCTCGCCGTGGAGCACGGTCACGCCGCGGTCGATCTCGGCCAGAATGGCGGTGCGGATCTCATCCGACCGGGTGCTGATGATCTTGACCTCGGTGCGGCTGTCGCCCAGCAGCAGCATCTTGTCCATGACGATGGTGTGGGTGATGACCAGCACGATGCCGTAGAGCACCTGCTCCGGCTGGCTGAACGCCGCCTGCACCAGCAGGATGGCGATATCAAAGAGCATCATGGTGATGGACACCGGCCAGCGGAACCATTTCTGCAGCACCAGCGGAGGGATATCCATGCCGCCGGTGGAAGCGCCCGCCCGGATGACCATGCCCAGCGCAACGCCGATGCCCAGACCCGAGAAGATGGTACAGAGGAAGATGTCCTCAGTCAGCACCCGGCCGTCCAGCAGCCGCTCAAACAGCGCCAGAAAGGCGGGGCTCAGCACGCTGCTGGCAAGGGTGTTCAGTGCGAACTTCTTGCCCAGCACCGCCCAGCCCCACACCAGCATGGACATGTTGAAGAGGAAGAGGAAACCGGAGACGGAGAGCCCCGTCAGCCGCCCGAAGGCCAGCGCGATGCCGGTGGCACCGCCCGTGATGAGCCCGGCGGGCTCCAGAAACAGGGCCACCGCCAGCGAATACAGCGCGTTGCCCAGGATGATAGCCAGACTGTTCAGCAAAAGCTGCTGCCAGCGACGAGTAGATTTCATAGCAGTACCTCCCATACTATCCTTATAATACAGGAAAACTTCAAGAAAATCCACCCGATGCGGTTGCTTCCCATCAGAACAGCGGGATTTGATGTGGCTGCCAAGGGCTCCCCCTTTGGGGGAGCTGGCGCGAAGCGCCTGAGAGGGCGAGACCGTTACTCCTCGTCCAGCAGCCGCAGACCCGCCGTATCGGTCACGGGCAGGGAGAACACGATGGCTCCCGCCTTGGGGTCTGCCCCCTGCATGATGGCCTGCATGATCTGGTTTTTCAGGGTGGTGCGGGACACGATGAGCACCAGCTCCTTCTCGTTGACCAGCTCCACCCCCATAAAGTGGGCGGCACCCTCCATGCCGGTGCCCTTTGCGTGGATGACGGTGCCGCCGCCAGCTCCGGCGGCGCGGGCCGCGTCCATGATGGAGCCGGTGTGGCCCTGATTGGCAATGACGAGCAGCAGCTCATAGCGGGTATCCTTCAAGGTGCTTTCCTCCTTCAGTGCAAAGGTTTGGTGTTCGGTCAGGAATTGCAGCGCCCGCTTGCCGCCGATGCTGCTGACCGGAATGATGAACGCGATGCCGGTGCCCGGCACATCGATGCGCATTTTACGGCGCAGGTCTTTTTGCAGGCCGGGCCAGGTCTCGGCGGTGATCATGGCAAAGAGCACGGCCTTTTCGGTCTGCTCCAGCCCCAGGGTGGAAAGGGTCTCCCGCACCGCTGTGCCTGCACCCACCGTGCGCAGGCTGACCGTGATGCCGTGCTCCTCGTAAAGGGCCAGAAAGGCATCGGTGGAGTGGCGGTCGGTGATGGTGATGAGCCAGTATAAAGTATTCACAGCAGGACCTCCTTACAGCTCGATGATGGCATCATCCGGCAGGTCGGTAAAGGCCAGCGCGGCGGCGGGCACAGGCTGTGCCTGCCGGGCCCTGCGCTGCTTGAGCTGGGCCATCAGACCCATGAGCTGCACCGTGATGAGGGGGGTCATGGCGACCATGGCCACCACGCCGAAGGCATCGGTGACGATATTGCCGCCCACAGCCACACAGGCACCCTGTGCCAGCGGCAGCAGGAAGGTGGCCGTCATGGGGCCGGAAGCAACGCCGCCCGCGTCAAAGGCGATGGCGGTGTAGAGCTTGGGCACCACGAAGGAGATGCCAATGGCAAAGGCATAGCCCGGGATGAGGAACCACAGGATGGAGATGCCGGTGAGCACCCGCACCATGGCAAGACCCACCGAGAGGGAAACGCCTGCCGAGAGGGCCGCGCCCATGGTGCTGGCGGAGATGGCACCGTCGGTCACTTCCTCGACCTGCTTGTTCAGTACATAGACGGCGGGCTCGGCCTTGACGATGAAGTAGCCGATGAGCATCCCGATGGGCACCAGAAGCCAGCGGAAGCTCTGGCCTGCCAGCACCTGACCCAGATAATTACCGGCTGGCATAAAGCCGATGTTTGCGCCTGCGAGGAATAGCACAAGACCGATATAAGTATAGGCCAGGCCCACGCCGATGCGGCCCAGCGTCCGCCGGTCGAGCCTGAGGGCCGCCAGCTGGAACACGCCGAACATGGCGATGATGGGCAGCAGGGAGGTGGCAATCTCCTTGATGTAGGTGGGCAGGCCCTCGTGGAAGAGATGCCACAGCTCCACGGAATCGCTGACGTTGGGCAGGATGGGCGGAACGTAGGTGCTGTCGCTGGCCTGGAACGCAATGCCCAGAATGAGCACTGCCAGAATGGGGCCGATGGAGCAGAGCGCCACCAGACCAAAGCTGTCGTCCGCGGCATGGCGGTCGGAACGGATGGCAGCCACGCCGACACCCAGCGCCATGATGAAGGGAACGGTGATGGGGCCGGTGGTCACGCCGCCGGAATCAAAGGCCACGGAAAGAAATTCCTTTGGCACAAAGGTGGCCAGCACAAAGATGAGTCCGTAGAACATCACCAGCAGCTTGGGCAGGGCAATGCCCAGCAGCATACGCAGGAAGGCGACCACGAGGAACAGCCCCACGCCTGCCGCCACCGAGAGGATGAGGGTCATGTTGGGGATGGAAGGCACCTGATTGGCCAATACCTGTAAGTCGGGCTCCGAGATGGTGATGAGGAAGCCCAGCAGAAAGCCGACACCGATGATGAGCGGCACGCTCCGGCTTTTGGTGAGCATTGCGCCCACCCGCTCGCCCATGGGGCTCATGCTCATCTCCGCGCCCAGCGTAAAGAACATGATGCCCACAATGATCATAGCCGCGCCCAGCAGGAAGCAGAGCAGGATGCTGGGGGAGACGGGAGCAATGGAGAAGCAGAGCACCAGCACGATGGCCACGATGGGCAGCACCGCCTGAAGCGCTTCCAATAATTTTTCCCGCAGTTTGGGGATGGATGCCTTGAGAATAATGTCCACCGACCTCACCGACCTTTCGAGAAAATATTTCCGCAGTGTACAAAACATATGCAGATATATGAATAGTATACCGAAAAGCGGAAAAAGGGGTCAACTAAGAAACGGTAAAGATGGATAAATGGACGCAAAATTTACAAATTGGAAATCAAATGGAAACCGATGAGAAATAAAACGCCCGGCGGGACAGACCAGCCGGGCGGGAAAAGCATTATTTGACTTCCTGTTTGCTCAGAACGTCTGAGGTGGGGGTCTGGAAGGTGGGGATGTCGGCGTAGGGATCGGGGATCGTATCTGCAGGCAGGCTCTTCATATACTTGTCCATGGATTCGGCCACCTGCTTGGCAATGGCCACGGCCTCGACCACGGTACGGGCACCCATAACGGCATCGCCGCCGGCAAACACGCCCTCGCGGGTGGTGCTGCCGTCCTCGCTGACGGTCAGCAGGCCCTTCTGGTTGGTCTCGATGCCGGTGGTGGTCTTGACGAGGTTGCTCTCCGAGCCTTGGCTGACCGACACGATCACGCCGGTGTGGGGGTAAAAAATCTCACTGCCCTCCACCTGAGTGAACCTGCCATCTTCGCCTTTGACGGTATCGCGGCAGATCAGGCCGTTCTCCCGGATCTCCACCGGTGCTTTGCAGAAGCGGAAGCCCACGCCCTCCAGCTTTGCATAGCTCACCTCGTACTCGGAAGCACTGATGCAGCTCTCGTCGCGGCGGGCATAGCAGGTGACGTGGCGGGCACCGTTGCGGATGGCGGTGCGGGCGCAGTCCATGGCAGAGTTGCCCACGCCGATCACCGCAACATCGCTGCCCAGACGGAACGCCTTGGAGTTTGCCAGATAATCGATGCCAAAGGCTACATTTCCCAAAGTTTCGCCCTTGATATGCATGGCGTTGGCCTTCCACAGACCGGCACCGATGAACACGCTCTTGTAGCCGTCGCGGAACAGGTCGTCGATGGTGATGGTCTTGCCGATGGTGGTGTTGGGCCGCACCTTGATGCCCTTGAGCTCCAGATGGCGGTACTGGAAATCATCCAGCACACTGTCCGGCAGGCGGTAGTTGGGGATGCCGTAGCGCATCACGCCGCCGATCTTGTCGCGGGCGTCAAAGATGGTCACATCGTAGCCCCAGCGTGCCAGCAGCACCGCAATGGTCAGGCCCGCCGGGCCGGAGCCAACGACTGCCGCCTTCATGCCGTTTTTGGGGGCAGGGCCGGCGGTCATTTTGTTGGCGTAGGTCGTGGAAATGTAGTCTTCAATAATGGAGAAGTGCACCGGGTCGTGGCTGGGCATCCGGTTGCGCACGCAGTGGCCCTCGCACTGGTTCTCGTGGTTGCACACCAACGCACAAACGGTGGTCAGCGGGTTATTCTCAAACAGCATTCTGCCAGCTTCGTCCATCTGGTTTGCCTTGAGCAGCCGAATGACCTCCGGGATGTTGGTGTGGATGGGGCAGCCCTGCTGGCACAGCGGCTTTTTGCAGCCCAGACAGCGGTTGGCTTCGTCCAGAACGTGAAGTGCCATGAAGTTTCCTCCTTATTGCGTGCGGTTTTCTGATTCCATTCTCATTTGTTGTATCCAACATTGCATTGCTTTAATCATACACCACAAACCGTCCGGGCACAAGTGTTTCTACATAAAATTTTTTCGATTATTTTTTTGTCAATTCGTCAAAAAGATAATTTTTTGACGATATACTCCCCCCATCGGCCCGGGCACCCGGCGGCACAGTGCGCCAAAATCGCTGGCTCCTGCCTGTGCCGCCGCCATGCGGGCGCAGGCATTGTTTTCTTTTTCCAGCTTTGCCAGCGAGTGGCTCAGCGGCAGGGATGCATGCTTCAGCAGTGGAAGTGCTTCCCGCCTTGCCCCCAGCAAATGCAGATAGGGCGGCAGGGCAGGCACGGTCTCCGCCGCATAGCCCAGTGCCGCATCCATGGCAAGGCGGCGCATCCGGGCCCGGGGGTAACGCACAGTGGTCAGCGCGTCCAGCAGCTGGGGCAGGCCGGTGCAGCTGCGCACGGCGTTTTCCAGCCGGTGGTCCAACCCCTCGGAAACGCCCCGCACTGCGGCAAAAGGTTCCGGTCGTGCACAGGCCGCCCGCAGCAGAGCCAGCTCACACCGGCCTGCGGCGGCATAGTCGGTATACATTCCGTCGATTTCCGCTTTTTTATACAGCTCCAGTGCTTTTTCCGGCACATAAGGAGTCAGCGCATCCGCGCCCTGCTCTGCCCAGAGGGCGCGCAGCGCGCTGGCACTGGCAAACTGGGCGTGGCCGCTTTCGGCAAGGGCCTGCCCGTGGCCCGCCCCCACGCGGGGCAGCGGCACTGGGGTCATGGGTGCCTCCTGTTCCAGAATGGCCTTGCAGTATTCCACTGCCAGATTGTTGTTGGGCTTATCCAACAGCGCGGCCAGTGCCGTGCCCGGGCAGAGCGTTTCCACCGCTGCCTGCCGCGCAGCGGCAAAGCTGCGGGCACCGGCTGCAAGCTGGCGCTTCAGCTCGGTGCGGTAGGCCTCGCTGTTCAGTACCCGGGCAGCTTCCATCAGCAGGGCTGCGTCCGGCGTCTCTGCCCCGAACACCAGCGCATCGCACCCGGCGGCGGCAAGGATGCGCACCCCCGCCCGGGCAAAAGCCTCTGCCCCCGCACAGGCACAGGGCGCAGGCAGCGCAAATATCAGATCTGCCCCGCACTGCAGGGCGGCCTGCACCCGCGCCGCTTCCGGCAGAAGCGGCAGTGCGCCGCGCTGGGTCAGCCCGCAGCTCATGGCCACCGCCACATGCTGTGCTCCCAGCGCTTTTGCCTGCGCCAACTGCCATGCATGGCCGTTGTGAAAGGGGTCGTACTCTGCAATGATACCGGCAAATTTCATAGATAAGCTCCTCTGCAGGGCTGCTGCGCCCTCGGAAAGATTGTTAAATTTATATCGTATATACAGAAAACTGCAGTGGTTTTGCGCATTTGTGGGCAGGATGTACAAAAACCTTGTACACAAGCTTTACCGCTTTGCCCGGGTTGCGGCTTGAAAAGCCGCCCACCCTATTATATAATAAACACAGGAATCTGTAAAATTCTGTCCTCAGGTTTAAAAAGAGGACAGACCAAAAACATACAGGAGGCAACACAGATGAAAGTTCTGGTTATTAACTGCGGCTCTTCTTCCCTGAAGTATCAGCTGATCGATATGGACGGCGAGAAGGTGCTGTGCAAGGGCCTGTGCGAGCGCATTGGCATGGAAAGCAGCATGATCACCCATGAGGCAAACGGCCACAAGGCCACCACGCCCGCCATCTTCCCCACCCACACCGAGGCATTTGCCGAGGTCGTGAAGAAGATGACCACCGGCGAAGGCAAGTGCATCAACGACGTCAGCGAGATCGATGCCATCGGTCACCGTGTCGTGCACGGCGGCGAGAAGTTCAAGGAGAGCTGCCTGATCACCGACGAGGTCATCGAGACCATCCGCGAGCTGAGCCCTCTGGCTCCCCTGCACAACCCCGCCGGCATTCTGGGCATCGAGGCCGCACGCAAGGTGTTCGGCAACATCCCCATGGTGGCCGTGTTCGATACCGCTTTCCACAGCACCATGCCTCCGAAGGCTTATATGTACGCCATTCCGTATGAGTACTATGAGAAGTACGGCGTGCGCCGCTACGGCTTCCACGGCACCAGCCACAAGTACGTTGCTCACAAGGCTGCCGAGTATCTGGAAGAGCCCATTGAGCGCCTGAAGCTGATCACCTGCCATCTGGGCAACGGTTCCTCCATTGCCGCTGTGGACCAGGGCAAGGTCGTGGACACCTCCATGGGCATGACCCCGCTGGCCGGCCTGATGATGGGCACCCGCTGCGGCGACCTGGACCCCTCTGTGGTCAACTACCTGAAGTACACCCTGAACATCACCGGCCACGAGCTGGACGAGATCCTGAACAAGAAGTCCGGCCTGCTGGGCATCTCCGGTGTTTCCAGCGACAAGCGTGACGTGGAAGAGGCAGCTGCTGCCGGCAACAAGCGCGCACAGCTGGCTTCCGACATGCTGAACTACCAGATCAAGAAGACCGTTGGCGCTTACATCGCTGCAATGGGCGGCGTGGATGCCATCGTCTTCACCGGCGGCATCGGCGAGCACGACGCAATTGCCCGTGCAAAGGTCTGCCACCACATGGATTGGCTGGGCATCCGCATCGATACCGAGAAGAACAAGCACCCCGTGGGCGATGTGTGCGAGATCACTGCCTGGGGCGCAAAGGTGCGCACTCTGGTCATTGCTACCGACGAGGAGCTGATGATCGCCCGCGACACCAAGGAAGTCCTCGAGAAGTAATCTCTGCATTTAAGGCATCCAAGGCCGCACCGCTCCCCCAAAGGGCGGTGTGGCCTTTTTGCTGTTTTGCACGAGCAAAGACCGTCTTATTATGCCGAATGCACAAAAAAGCGGGCGAGGGGTTGTTTTTTGGTTGACAAATCAAAAAAAGAACGGTACAATAGGAGAGTCCTCAGTCCGAGGACGTTTACTCATTCAAGCCCCTGGTAAGCTTACGATCAGCGCTATGGTCCCTAAAAACCAAAGGTATGGTTACAATCCTTCCGTGGGCAAGAACTAAACAAAGAGGAGATACTACTATGTTCGAAGACAAGACTTTAGTTTGCAAAGACTGCGGCAAGGAGTTTGTTTGGACTGCTGGTGAGCAGGAGTTCTACGCATCTCGCGGCTTTGAGAACCAGCCCCAGCGCTGCAAGCCCTGCCGTGACGCTCGCAAGAACGGCGGCGCACGCAGCAACAGCGGTGAGCGCCAGATGTTCGATGCTGTCTGCGCAGCTTGCGGCAAGGCTTGCAAGGTTCCCTTCCAGCCCCGTGAGGACCGTCCGGTCTACTGCTCCGACTGCTTCGCTCGTATGAAGCAGAACTAAGCGCTGATTTTAAAATCTGAAGCTTGGCCCCCGCTGTCGCAAGATGGCGGGGGCTTTTTGCTGGGAAGTTGCTCACCCTCTCAGTCAAAGCCGAAGCAATGACGGAGAGGGTGAGGCCGCTAAAAATTGTGTCAACTACTTGCAAAAATACCTAGTAATAGGGTATAGTATATACGAATGGTCTGTTTGACCACGAAAACACCCACAACAGAAAGGAAATCCCATCATGTTTGATATTTTTAATATGCTCAAGAAGAACGAGGAGAACAAGACGATGCAGGTGACCCGCGAGACCATCATTGGCGATATTCTGGATATGGATCAGACCACCGCTCCCTATTTTATGGAGATCGGTATGCACTGCCTGGGCTGCCCCGCTTCCCGCGGCGAGACCATTGCTGAGGCCTGTGAGGTCCACGGTGTGGACTGCGACGAGCTGCTGGAGAAGCTGAACGCCCATCTGGCTTCCAAGAAGGCCTGAGTGCTCCCCACACTGGATGCGCGTCTGACCGCCGCCGCCGAGCTGGTGCTGCCGGGCAAGCCGGTGGCCGACATCGGCTGTGACCACGGCAAGCTGACAGCGGTGCTGGCGGCCTCGGGGAAATACCCCCGGGTCATCGGGGCAGATCTGCGCCCCGGCCCGCTGGCAAAGGCAGAACAGACGCTGGAACATGCAGGATGCAAAGACCGCGTTGAGCTTCGGCTCGGCGACGGTCTTTCTGTGTTGTCTGCGGGCGAGGTGGGAACCATTGTGCTGGCGGGCGTTTCGGCACAGACCACCTGGGAGATCATCGAACAGGCCCCGTGGGTGTCGCAGGTCGGCGGGCCCCGGTTGGTGATGGTGCCAGCCACCCGCCACAGCGAGCTGCGCCGCTGGCTGTGGGAACACGGCTTTGCGCTGGCGGCAGACCGCCCCGTGCAGGCGGCGGGCCGCTGGTACGCCGTGATGGCTGCCGAGTACACCGGCGAGGTGCGCACCCCCACCTTTACCGAGTGCCTGTTCGGCAGAACAGCCGAATGGCCCGAGGGTGCAGGATATGCCGCCTGGCAGAAGGCCAAGCTCCCCCGTTTCCGGCTGGGCGTGCCGGATGGGACGGAGCTGGCGGAGGAGATCGATAAATTGTTAGATGGCTTGCCCTCTCAGACTCGCTGACGCTCGCCAGCTCCCCCAAAGGGGGAGCCCTTGGCAAAACCGGAAACTTTGTGGGGATTGTCAAAACCTCGCCCTTCGGGAGAGGTGGCATTGCGCAGCAATGACGGAGAGGGTGAGGCTGCTGAAATCGGAGGTACAGCTTTATGGCTACAACCAATGATATTTACGCTGAGATGCAGCGCTATGCGCCGCTGGAACTGGCAGAGAGCTGGGATAACCCCGGCCTGCTGGTGGACTGCGGCCGTGAGGTGTCCCGGGTGCTGGTAACGCTGGACATCACCCCCGAGGTGGTGGAGGAAGCTGCGGCCGGGGACTGTGAGCTCATCGTGTCCCACCACCCGGTCATCTTCAGCCCGCTGAAAAAGCTGACCCCCCGAGATGTATCGTTCCAGCTGGTGCAAAAGGGCATCTCTGCCATCTGTATGCACACCAATCTGGATGCCGCCGAGGGCGGCGTGAATGAGGTGCTGGCGGGCATCTTCGGGATGCGGGACTGGGAAGTGTTTGCCGATGGCTGCGGCCGGGTGGGTGAGGTTGACCCCATCACGGTGCCGGAGCTGGCCCGCAAGGCGCAGGCTGTGCTGGGCGGGCGGTGCAACCGGCCCCGGAGCGGCCCCGCGGTGCAGGTCAAGTTTGCGGATACCGGCAGGACCGTAAAGCGGCTGGCGGTCATCAGCGGCGCGGGCGGCAGCATGTTCGAGGATGCCCTTGCCGTGGGGGCGGACTGTCTGCTGACCGGCGAGGCCAACCACCACGCGGCCATAGATGCCGTGCGGCTGGGGCTGTCGCTGGTGGCGGCGGGGCACTACGCCACCGAGTTCCCGGTGTGTGCAGCCATCGCTGACCGCTTGTGCACTGCGTTCCCGGAGCTGGAGGTGCGGGTGAGCGGAGAGAACAGAGATCCGTTTACTTATATATAATAAGGAATTAAACCTCTCAGGCGCTTTGCGCCAGCATACGGGTTGCGGCTCCCAGCATCCACTTCGTGCAAAGGATTGCACTCGTGTCCTGCTGGCCGCGGCCCCAACAACTCCTCCCTTCATCCGCCACTGGCGGCGGTCGTCGTCGTTGCCTAGTAGGGGAGCCCTTGGCAAAACCGGAGCGTTTTGCGTAAACGAATAAGAGATTCTATCAGAGAAACAGGTGATTATAAGATGGCACTTGATGCCGCGACGCTGGCGCTGACGGCTGGGGAGCTGAAACAGACCCTGACCGATGCGAAGATCGCAAAAATATTTGAACCCACCCGCGATGAACTGGTGCTGACCCTGCGCACCCGCACCGAGACCTATGCGCTGCTGCTCTCGGCACGCAGCGGCTCGGCCCGGGTCTGCCTGACCGAAGAGAGCTTCGAGAACCCCGAGACACCGCCCTCCTTCTGTATGCTGATGCGCAAGCATCTGACCGGCGGCAAGCTGCTGGATGTGCGGATGGAGCCGGGTGACCGCATCGTGTACTTTACCTTCCAGTGCACCAACGAGATGGGTGACCTGGTGCAGAACATCCTCTGCGCTGAGCTGATGGGCCGCTACTCCAATCTGGTGCTGGTGCAGAACGGCAAGATCATCGATGCCCTCAAGCGGGTGGATTTTGAGGACAGCGATGTCCGGCAGCTGCTGCCGGGCCTGCCCTATACCATTCCGCCCAAACCGGCCCGCCCCGACTTTTTGCAGGTGAGCGCCGCGTCTATCGTGGCGGCGGCCTGTGAGCGGGATCTGCCTGTGGCCGATGCCCTGAACAAGACCGTGGCCGGTGTCGGCCCGGTGGTCTGCCGGGAAGCCGCCTGGCGCGCCTTCGACGGGGAACACCTGCTGGCCAACGAGCTGGGCGATGCGCAGAAGCGGAAGCTGATGGCCGCCATCGACGAGCTGAAGGAGCTCCACCACAACGGCGGCTGTCCCTGCAGCGTGACTGCCCCGGACGGCAAGCCGGTGGAGTTCACCTTCTTCCGGCCCCTGCAGTACGGCGATACCTATATTATAAAAGAGTGGCCGTCCTTCAACGCCCTGCTCGAGGGCTACTATGCCGAGAAGGACCGCGCCGAGCGCCTGCGCACCAAGAGCAAGGAGCTGCACAAGGCCGTGCACAACATGTACGAGCGTGCGGTCCGCAAGCAGGCCGCACGGCAGGAGGAGCTGGCCGCCAGCGGCAAGAGCGAGAAGCTGCGGCTCTACGGGGAGCTGCTCTCGGCCAACCTCTACATGGCCCAGAAGGGAATGAAGAGCATCACCGTGCCCAACTGGTACGATGAGGGCAAGGAAGTGACCATCCCGCTGGACCTGCGGTTCAGCCCCAGCCAGAACGCCCAGAACTTCTTCAAGAACTACAAGAAGAAGCAGACCGCCGCCCGGATGCTGGTAGACCTGCTGGCAGAGGGTGAAAAGGAGATCGCTTATCTGGAGACGGTGCTCTACGAAGTGGAGAGCGCCGCCGGTGAGGCGGCACTGAACGAGATCCGGGCAGAGCTCAAGAGTCAGGGCTACCTGAAATACTACAAGCAGCGCGACAAGCGCCAGAAGCCTGCCGACTTTCTGCGCTTTACCTCCAGCGATGGCTTTGAAATTCTTGTGGGCCGCAACAACGCCCAGAACGACAAGCTGACCCTCCACACCGCCCGGGGCAAGGACCTCTGGTTCCACGTCCAGAAGGCTCCCGGCAGCCATGTGGTCGTGATGAGCCGGGGCGAGGATATCCCGGACACCACCCGGCAGGAGGCCGCCGAGCTGGCCGTGATCTATTCCAGCGCCTACAAGGCCGGGACCGGTGCCAAGGTGGCCGTGGACACCACCGAGGTGAAGAACATCTGGAAAGCCAACGGCGCAAAGCCCGGCATGGTTCTGTATGAGGTGTACACCACCGTCTACATCACTCCCCGGGATGGGCTGGAAGAACAGCTGAAACAGAAAAAGTAAAGATCGACCCTCTCCGTCAAAGCCTGCGGGCCCTGACGGAGAGGGTCTTTTTGTATAAAGCGCCTCATTCCGGTGCATCCTGAGAGGCAGGGGAGTTTTCCACGCAAAAACGTGGAACGCGGTATGCAAAATGCACAAAAAATGCGCCAAAAGACCGTGCGGAGAAAATAAAAAAGAAAAATACGATTTTTTTGAAAAAACACTTGCCAAATGCACGCAGATGTGATAAAATATCTCTCGGCTGCAAAGGGCTTGTGCGATACAAGTCGTGCAGGCCAGCGATATGCGTAGATGCGGGAGATTGTCATCCGGCAATAGTCGTGATGGGTTATTTCCGCGGAGTATGTCCGATCTTAGAACCGGGCGAAAAAATTACTGACAGCGATGGAATACGTTCCCTCGGCGGGGTAACCTGCGAAACGGGCGGAACCAATGTTCGGATTTGATTTGCTAATATATCTCCGGGAGAACTGCCAAGCGGTTCACCGGTTTTTCTAGTGCCAAATCGAGGAACACCCGGAACTGTGTAGAGCAATTTATCGGCTCGCCTAGGGCAAAATCAATTTTTTCAGGAGGCGTAAGCAATGGCAGTCAAAGAGAAAATCAGAATCCGTCTGCAGAGCTATGATGCTCAGCTGATCGATGCCGCAGCAGAGAAGATCGTGGAGACCGCAAAGCACACTGGTGCCCGCGTGTCCGGCCCCATCCCCCTGCCCACCGATCGTGAGATCGTTACCGTTCTGCGCGCTACCCACAAGTACAAGGATAGCCGCGAGCAGTTCGAGAGCCGCACTCATAAGCGTCTGATCGACATTCTGAAGCCGTCCAACAAGACGGTCGAGGCTCTGATGAGCCTCCAGCTCCCCGCTGGCGTGGACATCGAGATCAAGCTGTAACAGCTGATCCAAGCGATGCTCCTCGTTTCCCGAGGGGTCATGTTGGCGGTGACGTGCGCCGCCAACCAATAACCTTTACAGGAGGAAAAGAAAATGGTTAAAGGCATTATCGGCAAGAAAGTCGGTATGACCCAGCTGTTCGATGAGAGCGGCAAGGTTATTCCCGTAACTGTCATCGAGGCTGGTCCCTGCACCGTGGTGCAGAAGAAGACCGTCGAGAGCGATGGTTACCAGGCTGTCCAGCTGGGCTTCGGCGAGGTTTCCGCCAAGAAGGTCAACAAGGCAGCTGCAGGTCACTTCAAGAAGGCAAACGTTGCCCCCAAGAAGACCCTGCGCGAGTTCCGTCTGGAAGATGTTTCCGCAATGAACGTTGGCGACGTGCTGAAGGCTGATGTCTTCGCAGCAGGCGACAAGGTTGACGTTGCAGGCGTTTCCAAGGGCAAGGGCTACCAGGGCGTTATCAAGCGCTTTGGCCAGCACCGTCTGCGTGAGAGCCACGGCACCGGCCCTGTTGCTCGTCATGCAGGTTCTATGGGCGCTATTTCCAACCCCTCTCGTGTGTTCCCCGGCAAGCGCCTGCCCGGTCACATGGGCTTTGTGCGGGTCACCGTGCAGAACCTGACCGTTGTCAAGGTTGACACCGAGAACAATCTGATCGCTGTCAAGGGTGCGGTTCCCGGCTCCAAGGGCACCATCGTCACTCTGGCCAACAGCGTGAAGGCGTAAGGAGGAAAGCTACAATGGCAAAGTTTAATGTAGTCGATATGAACGGTCAGCACGTTAGCGAGATCGAGCTTTCCGACGCCGTGTTCGGTATCACCCCGAACGAGAAGGCTGTCCACATTGCTGTGGTGAACTTCCTGGCCAACCAGCGTCAGGGCACCCAGAACACCAAGATCCGCATGGAAGTTTCCGGCGGCGGCAAGAAGCCCTGGCGTCAGAAGGGCACCGGCCACGCTCGTCAGGGCTCCATCCGTGCTCCCCAGTGGACTCACGGCGGCGTTGCTCTGGGCCCCAAGCCCCGCAGCTACAACTACCACATCAACAACAAGGTCAAGCGCCTGGCTTTGCTGAGCGTTCTGTCTGACAAGGCTGCCAATGGCAACATGGTCGTTGTTGATAAGTTCACCTGCGACGAGTACAAGACCAAGGCTGTGGTTGCAATGCTGAACGCTGTTGGCGCTGGCAAGAAGAACCTGCTGGTCAACGAGACCGTCGATGCAAAGTTCGTCAAGAGCGCTGGCAACATTGCCGGTGTCAAGACCACCTTTGCAGGCAGCGTGAACACCTACGATGTGCTGAACGCCGACAAGCTGATCATCAGCGTCGACGCAGCTAAGAAGCTCGAGGAGGTGCTTGGCTAATGAAAACCGCACATGATATCATCCTGAAGCCGGTCATTACCGAGAACTCCATGGCTGGCATCGCTGATAAGAAGTACACCTTCAAGGTTGCTACTGATGCCACCAAGGTCGAGATCGCTCAGGCTGTCGAGACTCTGTTCCCCGGCGCTAAGGTCGCTAAGGTCAACACCATTTCTGTGCGTGGCCGCTTCCGCCGCCAGGGCATGCATGCTGGTTACACTGCCGCTTCCAAGAAGGCAATCGTGACCCTGACCAAGGACTCCAAGGAAATCGAGTTCTTCAACAGCATGGTCTAAACCGAACCCGCCGAGGGTTCCTCTATGGGGATATGACCCCGATAATAATTCATAAGATAAACAAAGGAGAATAGCACAATGGCTATCAAGAAGTATGGCCCCACTACTCCGGGCCGCCGCGGCATGACCGTCACGGATTACAGCGTCCTGAGCAAGGTCGCTCCCGAGCGCAGCCTGCTGGAGCCCATGAAGAAGCACAGCGGCCGCAACAACACCGGTCGTATCACCGTCCGCCACCAGGGCGGCGGCAACCGCACCAAGTATCGTGTCATCGACTTCAAGCGTCAGAAGACCGATATCCCCGCTACCGTCAAGACTCTCGAGTATGATCCGAACCGCAGCGCATTCATCGCTCTGGTTGAGTACACCGATGGCGTTAAGAGCTACATCATTGCTCCCGATGGCCTGAAGGTGGGCGATGTGGTCATCAGCAGCAAGTCTGCCGACATCAAGCCCGGCAACTGCCTGCCCTTCGAGAACATCCCCGTTGGTACCATCATCCACAACATCGAGCTGTATCCCGGCCGCGGCGCTCAGCTGGTTCGTTCCGCTGGCAACATGGCTCAGCTGATGGCTAAGGAGAATGGCTACGCTCTGGTTCGTCTGCCCTCCGGTGAGATGCGCAACGTGCCCGTGAACTGCACCGCAGTTGTGGGCCAGGTTTCCAACATCGACCACGAGAACGTCAACCTGGGCAAGGCCGGCCGTAAGCGCCACATGGGCGTTCGTCCCGGCAGCCGTGGTACCGTTATGAACCCCTGCGACCACCCCCACGGCGGTGGCGAGGGCCGCGCACCTGTTGGTCACTCCGGTCCTATGACTCCCTGGGGCAAGCCCGCTCTGGGTCTCAAGACTCGCAAGCATCATAAGCGCTCCGATAAGCTCATCGTGAAGCGTGCAGGTAAGTAAGAGAGGAGTTTAAGACAATGGGTAGAAGCATTAAAAAAGGACCTTTCGTCCAGGCTGCTCTTCTGAAGCACGTTGAAGCAATGAACGCTTCCGGCAAGAAGCAGGTCATCAAGACCTGGAGCCGCGCCTCCACGATCTTCCCCGAATTCGTTGGTCACACCTTTGCCGTTCACGACGGCCGCAAGCATGTGCCTGTGTATGTGACTGAGGACATGGTTGGCCACAAGCTGGGTGAGTTCGTTCCCACCCGTACCTTCAAGGGCCACACCGGTAATTCTAAATAATAGAGGGAGGAACACAACATGGAAGCTCGGGCAATTCTTCGTTATGCCCGCATTAGTCCCCGTAAGGTGTCTATCGTTATGGACCTGATCCGTAACAAGCCCCTGGACGAAGCGCTGGCAATCCTGCAGTACACCCCGAAGGCCGCTTGTGAGCCCCTTCTGAAGCTGGTGAAGTCTGCAGCCGCTAATGCGGAAAACAACTTCAATATGGACAAGAACAATCTGTACGTTGCTGAGTGCTACGTGTGCCCCGGCCCCACGCTGAAGCGCATGATGCCTCGTGCACAGGGCCGCGGCTACCGCATCCTGAAGCGCACCAGCCACATGACCGTTGTTCTGAAAGAGAAAGAGTAAGGAGGGAAAACAATGGGCCAGAAAGTAAATCCGCACGGCATTCGTGTCGGCGTTATTAAAGACTGGGACAGCCGCTGGTTTGCCTCCAAGAAGGATTTCAGCGATAACCTCGTCGAGGATCACAAGATCCGCACTGAGCTGAAGGCTCAGCTGAAGGACGCTGGTGTCCCCAAGATCGAGATCGAGCGTACTGTGGATCCTTCCACTTCCGCTCCTCGCGTGACTGTTAACATCTACTGCGCTAAGCCGGGCATGGTCATCGGCAAGGGCGGTGAGGAGCGCGTTGCTCTGCAGAACAAGCTGACCAAGGAGTATGGCAAGACTGTGATCGTCAATGTCATCGAGGTCAAGAGCGCTTCCACCAACGCACAGCTGGTTGCTGAGGACATCGCTCGTCAGCTGGAGAACCGTGTGACCTTCCGCCGTGCCATGAAGCAGTGCATGCGCAATGCTATGAGCCCCCGCGATCGTTCCACCGTTCCCGCTAAGGGCATCAAGGCTATGTGCTCCGGCCGTCTGGGCGGCGCTGATATCGCTCGTACTGAGAGCTATCACGAGGGCACCATCCCCCTGCAGACCCTGCGTGCCGACATCGACTACGGCTTTGCTGAGGCTGCTACCACCTACGGCCGCATCGGCGTTAAGGTGTGGGTCTACAAGGGCGAGGTCCTGAAGAGCGCTAAGACCGCTCAGAAGAAGGAAGGAGGCAACAAGTAATGTTACTGCCTAAGCGTGTTAAGTACCGCCGCGTTCAGCGCGGCCGCATGACCGGCAAGGCTACCCGCGGCAACGTGGTGTGCCAGGGCCAGTACGGCCTTGTTGCTCTGGAGCCGGCATGGATCTCTTCCACCCAGATCGAGGCTGCTCGTGTTGCCATGACTCGTTACATCAAGCGTGGCGGCAAGGTGTGGATCAAGATCTTCCCCGATAAGCCCGTTACTGAGAAGCCCGCTGAGACCCGCATGGGTTCCGGTAAAGGCTCTCCCGAGTACTGGGTTGCTGTCGTTAAGCCCGGCCGCGTTCTGTTCGAGCTGGCAGATGTCGATGAGGCAACTGCTCGCGAGGCTCTGCGCCTGGCTATGCACAAGCTGCCCATCAAGTGCAAATTTGCAGTCCGTGAGGACTCCGTGAAGGAGGATGGCACCAATGAAGGCTAATGAACTCCGCGAAATGCAGACCGCAGAGCTGACCAGCAAGCTGGTCGACCTGAAGGCTGAGCTGTTTAACCTGCGCTTCCAGCATGCCATCAACCAGCTGGAGAACCCCGGCCGCATCGACGCAGTCAAGAAGGACATCGCCCGCGTGATGACCGTTCTGGCTGAGAAGCAGTAAGGAGGTTAAACGATGGAAGAACGTAATCTGAGAAAGACCCGCGTCGGCGTTGTCGTGTCCGACAAGATGGATAAGACCATCGTGGTTGCCGTTAAGGATAGCGTGCAGCACCCCCTGTACAAGAAGATCCTGAAGCGTACCGTGAAGTTCAAGGCTCGTGACGAGCAGAACGAGTGCGGTATCGGTGACCGTGTTGAGATCATGGAGTGCCGCCCCCTGAGCAAGGATGTGCGCTGGCGCCTGGTCCGTATCGTTGAGAAGGCAAAGTAATCTTTGCCCGCTGCTTTGAACAGTTTGAAAGGAGATATCTGAAATGGTTCAGATGCAAACTTATCTCAAAGTTGCCGACAACACCGGTGCCAAGGAGCTGATGTGCTTCCGTGTGCTGGGCGGCACCCGCAAGAGATACGCAAACATTGGTGACGTCGTGGTCTGCTCTGTCAAGAAGGCAGCCCCCGGCGGCTCCGTTAAGAAGGGCGACGTCGTCAAGGCTGTCATCGTGCGCAGCAAGCATGGCGTGCGCCGCGACGACGGTTCCTACATCCGTTTTGATGAGAACGCCGCCGTTATCGTTATGGCCGACAAGAACCCCAAGGGTACTCGTATCTTTGGACCTGTTGCTCGCGAGCTGCGTGATGCCGGCTACACCAAGATCCTGAGCCTGGCTCCGGAATCGCTGTAAGGAGGTTTTAAAAATGAATAATCTTCATGTTAAAACCGGCGACAACGTTATGATCATCAGCGGCAAGGACAAGGGCCACACTGGTAAGGTCCTGCAGGTCAGCCCCTCTGAGAACAAGGTCATCGTTGAGGGCCAGAACATGGTTACCAAGCACGTCAAGCCTCGTCGTCAGGGCGAGCAGGGCGGCATCGTGAAGGCTGAGGGTGCTATGTACGCATCCAAGGTCATGCCCATCTGCCCCAAGTGCGGCAAGGCCGTGCGCGTGGGCCACGTCGAGAAGGACGGTAAGATGGTCCGCGTCTGCAAGAAGTGCGGCGCTGAGCTGTAAGGAAAGGAGTAAGGAACAATGGCTCGTTTGAAAGAACAGTATGTCAATGAAATTGCTCCTGCTCTGAACTCTAAGTTCGGTTACAAGAGCGTTATGCAGATCCCCAAGCTGGACAAGGTCGTCATCAACGTTGCCTGCGGCGAAGCCAAGGACAACGAGAAGATCCTGGAAGCTGTTATGAAGGATCTGGGCCAGATCACTGGCCAGAAGGCAGTCGTCTGCCGTGCCAAGAAGAGCGTTGCTAACTTCAAGCTGCGCCAGGGCACTCCCATCGGCTGCAAGGTCACCCTGCGTGGTGAGCGTATGTACGAGTTTGTCGATCGTTTCTTCAACGTCGCTCTGCCCCGTGTCCGCGACTTCCGCGGCATCAACGGCAACGGCTTTGACGGCCGCGGCAACTTTGCATGCGGCATCAAGGAGCAGATCATCTTCCCCGAGATCGACTTTGATAAGGTCGATGCAGTCCGCGGCATGGATGTCTGCTTTGTTACCACCGCTAAGACCGACGAAGAGGGCAAGGAGCTGCTGAAGGCTCTGGGTGCTCCGTTCGCTACCGAGAATAACTAAGGAGGAGATTGATACAATGGCTAAACTGTCTATGAAGCTGAAGCAGTCTCGTCCTGCTAAGTTCTCTACCCGTGCATACACCCGCTGCCGCATCTGCGGCCGCCCCCACTCCGTGCTGCGCAAGTACGGCGTGTGCCGTGTGTGCTTCCGTGAGCTGGCCTACAAGGGCGAGATCCCGGGCGTGAAGAAGGCTTCCTGGTAATCAAGCCAGAGGGCTGGATAGAATGTCGGATATCCGCCCCGGGGCAAGCATGTTTCGGGGCGGTATCATTATAAAACAAATGAGAGCTAATCTAAGGAGGTTAGTGGCACATGCAGATTACTGATCCTATCGCGGACCTGCTGACTCGCATCCGCAACGCTAGCACTGCCAAACACCCTTCTGTGGAGATCCCCGCTTCCAACATGAAGAAGGCTATCTGCCAGATTCTGGTTGACGAGGGCTACATCAAGGGCATGCAGGTGAAGAACGACACCGTTCAGGGCACCATCGTTGTCACCCTGAAGTACCAGGCTAACGGCGAGCCCGTTATCGCTGGCCTGCGCCGCGTGTCCAAGCCCGGCCTGCGCATCTACACCAACTGCGAGGATATGCCGAAGGTCATGAAGGGCCTGGGCACCGCAATCATTTCCACCTCTAAGGGCATCATGACCGATAAGGCTGCTCGTGCTGCGCACGTTGGCGGCGAGGTCCTGGCCTTTGTGTGGTAAGAAAGGGGTAAAAGACAATGTCGAGAATTGGAAGAAAACCCATCGTCATTCCTGCCGGCGTCACTGTTACTGTTGATGAAGCAGCACACACTGTCGCTGTCAAGGGCCCCAAGGGCAGCCTGAATTCCAACTTCCACCCCCTGATGACCGTTAAGGTCGAGGGCAATGAAGTTCTGGTTACCCGCCCCAATGACGATCCCAAGGCCCGCAGCCTGCACGGCCTGACCCGTACCAACATCGCTAACATGGTCAACGGTGTTGTGAACGGCTACGAGAAGAAGCTGGAGATCGTGGGCGTTGGCCTGCGCTGCCAGAAGCAGGGCTCCAACCTGGTTATGAACCTGGGCTTCTCCCACCAGGTGAATGTCCCCGATACCGAGGACTGCACCATCGTGTGGCAGGACCCCAACCACTTCTCTGTCACTGGTATTGACAAGCAGAAGGTGGGCCAGTACGCCGCCGAGATCCGCGCCAAGAAGCCGCCCGAACCCTACAAGGGCAAGGGCATCCGCTACGCAGGCGAGGTTGTCAAGCACAAAGAAGGCAAGGCCGGCAAGGGCAAGAAATAAGGTAAGGAGTGAAAGACAATGGTTAAGCAGATCGACAAGAACGAAGCTCGTCTTCGTCGTCATCGCCGCGTTCGCAACAAGATCAGCGGCACCGCAGCACGTCCCCGTCTGGATGTTTTCCGCTCCGCCAAGCACATTTACGCTCAGATCATCGATGATGAGCAGGGCGTGACCCTGGTGTCTGCATCCACTATGGACAAGGACTTCAATGGTTTCGGCGGCAACGTCGAGGCCGCAGCTGAGATCGGTAAGAAGGTCGCAGCAAAGGCTCTGGAAAAGGGCATCACCGAGGTCGTGTTCGACCGTGGTGGCTACGTTTATCATGGCCGTGTTAAGGCCCTGGCTGATGGCGCCCGTGAGGGCGGCCTGAAGCTGTAATGAGAGGAGGAAACACATTATGGCTATGAGAAACCGTGAAGACGACGGCATGATCACCAAGGTTGTCTCCATCAACCGCGTTTCCAAGACTGTCAAGGGCGGCCGCATCATGAAGTTTGCCGCTCTGGTTGTCGTGGGCGACGGCAAGGGCACCATCGGTTATGGCATCGGCAAGTCTGGCGAAGTGCCTGAGGCAATCCGCAAGGGCGAGGCTGCTGCAAAGAAGAACATGCACAAGGTTGCCCTGAAGGGCACCACCATCCCCCACGAGATCGTCGGCAAGTACGGCGCAGGTGCCGTTCTGCTCAAGCCGGCTGCACCCGGTACCGGCATGATCGCCGGCGGCCCTGTGCGTGCCGTCATTGAGGCTGCTGGCATCAAGGACGTCCGTGCGAAGTCTATGCGTTCCAACAACCCCATCAACGTTGTTTCTGCTACCTTCGCAGGTCTGTGCGGCCTGGTCAGCGCGGAGTCCGTCGCTGAGAAGCGCGGCAAGACCGTGAGTGAGATTCTGGGTTAAGGAGGTAACAAACCATGGCAGATAAGATGCTCAAGATCGAGCTGAAGAAGAGCCTGATCGGCCGCGGCGCTAAGCAGATCGCTACCGCTGAGGCCCTGGGCCTGAAGAAGCCGGGCGACGTTACCGTTCAGCCTGACAATGCCGCTACGCAGGGCAAGATCGCAAAGATCGGCTTTATGCTCAGCGTCACCGAAGCCTAATAGCAGGGGGTATACGCATAATGAAACTTCATGAACTGCACGCTATTCCCGGTGCAAACAAGGCTGTGACCCGCAAGGGCCGCGGCATTGGCTCCGGCAATGGCAAGACTGCCGGTTTCGGCAGCAAGGGCCAGAAGGCCCGTTCCGGCGTGAAGCACGCTGGTTTCGAGGGCGGCCAGATGCCTCTGGCACGCCGCCTGCCGAAGGTTGGCTTTAACAACATCTTTGCTACCCAGTACGCCATTGTTAACGTGGCTGACCTGGAAGCTGCTTTCAATGCTGGCGATGTCGTTGACACCGAAGCTCTGAAGGCAAAGGGTCTGGTCAAGAAGACTCTGGACGGTGTTAAGGTCCTGGGCAACGGCGAGCTGACCAAGGCTCTGACCGTCAAGGCCGCAGCCTATTCCGCTTCTGCCAAAGAGAAAATCGAGAAGGCAGGCGGAAAGGCTGAGGTGATGTAAGGTGTTCCAGACATTCCGTAACGCATGGAAGATTCCCGAGCTTAAAAATCGTCTCCTGTTCACGCTGGCGATCCTCGTGGTGTATCGTCTGGGCAGCGCCATCCCCGTTCCGTTCATCACCGGTTCTGCACTGAACCAGATGTTCTCCAACGGCAATATGCTCTCGTATCTCGATATGATGAGCGGTGGTGCCCTGTCCCGGTGCACACTCTTCGCGTTAGGTGTGACGCCTTATATCAACGCTTCCATCATTGTGCAGCTGCTCACCGTTGCGATCCCCGCCCTGGAAAACATGGCGAAGGAAGCCGACGGCCAGCAGAAGATGCAGCAGATCACCCGGTATGTCGGCGGTGTCATCGCTCTGGTGATGAGCCTCGGCTACTACTTCGTGATCCGCAATATGGGCGCACTGAAGTACACCAGCGGCGCGGCCGGTATCTTTACCGCCGTTGTCATCATTGCCACCTTTACCGCAGGTGCGCAGCTGATCACCTGGTGTGGTGAGCAGATCGACGACAAGGGTATCGGCAACGGTATCTCTCTGTTGATCTTCTCCTCGATCGTTTCCAACTGGTCCGGTGTCTACACCACCGTCACGGGTCTGCTGACCCGCGCCGCTGCAGGCGAGACCCGGTTCTATATCCTGCTGCCCCTGCTGCTGGTTCTGGCACTGGTTGTGATCGTGTTCATCGTTGTTATGACCAACGCTGAGCGCCGCATCACCATCCAGTATGCCAAGCGTGTGGTGGGCCGCAAGCAGATGGGCGGGCAGAACAGCTACCTGCCCCTGAAGCTGAACATGAGCGGCGTGATGCCCATCATCTTCGCTTCCGCGATGGTTTCGATCCCCGGCACCATCGGCAGCTTCCTGCAGATCGATCAGGCAGCACATCCGTTCTGGTATGCTTTCTTCCATACCTTCAACTACACGTCGCTGCTCTACATCGTGATCTACCTGCTGCTGATCCTGGCCTTCAACTACTTCTATGTGGCCATCCAGTACAACCCCGTTGAGATCGCCAACAATCTGCGCCGCAACAACGGCTCGATCCCCGGCTTCCGTCCCGGCAAGCCGACCAGCGATTTCCTGACCCGCACCCTGAATAAGATCACCCTCATGGGTGCCATCTTCCTGGCTGCGGTGGCTGTACTGCCGATCATTCTGGGCAACCTGACCGGTATGAGCATCCAGCTGGGCGGTACCAGCCTGCTGATCGTGGTTGGTGTGGCACTTGATACCACCCGCAGCCTCGACAGCTTTATGACGATGCGCAACCACAAGGGTTTCCTTGGTTGATCTAAAACAAAAGCACTGATGTGAGAAAGCACTGGAAAGGGGAGCATGCTCGTACTTTTCAGTGCTTTTTTGCTTTGAAGGGGCGTTAGTTCCTTCAAACATCAAAAAAGGCTCCTTTGATAGAGGAAAGGAAGAATACCTATGAATCTGATTCTGTTAGGCGCACCCGGCGCGGGCAAAGGCACCCAGGCCGAGATCATCTGCGCAAAGCTGAACATCCCCTCCATCAGCACCGGCAACATCCTGCGCGCTGCTGTCAAGGAAGGCACCGAGATGGGCCTGAAGGCAAAGAGCTTCATGGACGCTGGCGCTCTGGTGCCCGATGAGGTCATCATCGGCATCCTGAAGGAACGCCTGGCACAGGATGACTGCGCCAACGGCTTCATCCTGGACGGCGTGCCCCGCACCATCGCTCAGGCCGAGGCCATCGAGACCATGGGCATCCGCATCGACAAGGTGCTGGAGCTGTCTGTGGCGGACGATGTCATCGTGGAACGGATGAGCGGTCGCCGCGTCTGCGAGAAGTGCGGCGCAAGCTACCACATCATCAACAAGAAGAGCAAGGTCGAGGGCGTGTGCGACCTGTGCGGCGGCAAGACCGTCATCCGCAAGGACGACCAGCCCGCTACCGTTCTGGATCGCCTGAAGGCTTACCACGAGCAGACCGAGCCGCTGGTGGCGTTCTACCGTGAGCGCGGCAAGCTGGCCGTGATCCCCTTCTGCCCCTCCATCGAGGAGACGACCGCTGAAGTGATGAAGGCACTGGAGGCATAATCGTGATCCAAATCAAGAATGCGAAAGAACTGGACGGAATGCGCAGGGCCAATGCCCTGAGCGCAGCTGCCCTGAAGTACGGCGGCCAGCACATTGAGGCTGGCATGACCACCTGGGAACTGGATAAGCTGATCTACGATTTCATCGTAAAGCACGGCGGTACCCCCAACTTCAAGGGACTGTACGGTTTCCCGGGAACGGCCTGCATCAGCCTGAATGACACCATCATCCATGGCATCCCGTCGCATGATATCGTCATCCGCCCGGGCGACATCGTCAGCATCGACACCGGTGCAAAGGTCGATGGCTTCAACGGCGACAACGCCTGCACCTATGCGGTGGGCAAGATCGACCTGGAAGCACAGCGCCTGCTGGATGTGACCAAGGCAGCTCTGTATAAGGGCATTGAGCAGGCAAAGGCCGGCAACCGCATCGGTGATATCGGCTATGCGGTGCAGAGCTACTGCGAGGACGCAGGCTTCTCCGTGGTTCGGGAGTTCGTGGGCCACGGCACCGGCCGTGAACTGCACGAGGACCCCGAGGTGCCCAACTACGGCCATCAGGGCCGCGGCCCCCGCCTTGTGCCCGGCATGACCATTGCCATTGAGCCTATGATCTGCCAGTACGACTGCAAGATCACCCAGGCCAAGGACGGCTGGACGGTCAAGACCAAGGACGGCGGTCTGGCAGCGCACTTCGAGCACTCGAACGCGATCCTGAAGGATCACACCGAGATCATGACCCGCTTCTGGGATGATCCCGATTTTGATCCCGAGACCTTTTGCCTGAAGTAAGCAAACCGGCACAGCATCCCCTAAGGCCTCCCGGAAACGGGAGGTCTTTTTGCATCCGGAGCAGGGCCTTTGTGCAATTCTGACAAGTTTTGGTGAAAAATTTTCATCTTCCCGGTGGAGAAGCGCAAAACCGGGGCGGGGAAACGGCCGGTTTGAAAATGCGAGAATTTTTTATCGGAAATACGGAAAAAACACTTGCAAATCCATTGCAAAAGGTGTATAATCTATAAATGGCCGTGACAGCCAGATGCTTTCTCGGTGGACAGGGATTTTCTGCCCACTTTGCGGATTTTGTGCCGCAGGAGAAGAAGTATGTGGCGGTTATCGCCGCCTGTCCGTCAATTCATGGCAAACTGAGCAGATCCAATGAGGAGGCAAATAGCTTGTCTAAAGAAGACGTTATCGAGATCGAAGGCATCGTGCGTGAAGCCATGCCCAACGCCATCTTTAAGGTGGAAATGTTGAGCGAGGATAAGAACACCGGGAAGCTCACTCCCAGCGGGCACATCCTCTTAGCGCACATCTCCGGCAAGCTGCGGACCAATTTCATCCGTATCCTGCCCGGGGACAAGGTTACCGTAGAAATGTCGCCCTATGACTTGTCAAAGGGCCGCATCACCTGGCGCTCCAAATAAGTGCCAGGGCATCAACCAAAAGGAGGTTCAACATCATGAAGGTCAAGCCTTCCGTGAAACCCATCTGCGAAAAGTGCAAGGTCATCCGCCGCAAAGGCCGCGTGATGGTCATCTGCCAGAACCCCAAGCATAAGCAGCGCCAGGGCTAATTCGGGCGCCTGGGGGTCAAGTGCGTAGAGTCCCGGCGCAGACCCCGACACTGACATGGGATGATTTTGGAGGATACTACTATGGCACGTATTGCCGGCGTTGACCTGCCCCGCGAGAAGCGCGTTCAGGTGGGTCTCACCTACGTTTACGGTATCGGTCAGACCACTGCTAACAAGATCCTGGAAGCAACTGGCATCAACCCCGATACCCGCGTCAAGGACCTGACTCTGGAAGAAGAGGCTAAGATCCGTGACTACATCGATCAGGCTAACATCATCGTTGAGGGCGACCTGCGCCGCAACGTTGCTCTGGACATCAAGCGCCTGGTTGAGATCCAGTCCTTCCGTGGCACCCGCCATCGCAAGAATCTGCCCTGCCGCGGCCAGCGCACCAAGACCAATGCACGTACCTGCAAGGGTCCCAAGCGCACTGTCGCTAACAAGAAGAAGTAAGGAGGATTTGAGAAATGGCAAGTGCAAATAACGCCAAGAAGGGCGCAAATGTCCGCATGAAGCGGAAAGAGCGCAAGAACATTGCTGCTGGTCAGGCTCATATCCAGTCTACCTTCAACAATACTGTCGTTACCATCACCGACCTGCAGGGTAATGCAGTGTCCTGGTGCTCCTCTGGCTCCCTGAACTTCCGTGGCAGCCGTAAGAGCACCCCGTTCGCAGCCCAGTCTGCTGCTGAGACCGCAGCCAAGGTTGCAATCGAGCATGGCATGAAGACTGTTGAAGTCTACGTCAAGGGCCCCGGCGCTGGCCGTGAGTCCGCTATCCGTGCGCTGCAGGCTACCGGCCTGGAAGTCACCCTGATCAAGGACGTGACTCCCATCCCCCACAACGGCTGCCGTCCCCCGAAGCGCCGTCGTGTCTGATCGAAGGAGGAAATTGAATTATGGCAAAGAATACGCAGCCTATCGCAAAGCGTTGCAAGGCCCTGGGCATTTCTCCTGCGGTCATGGGCTATGCAAAGAAGAATACCACCCGCAACTCCAACGGCAATGTCCGCAAGAAGCAGTCTGAGTACGCATCTCAGCTGAAGGAGAAGCAGAAGGTCAAGTTTATCTACGGCGTTCTGGAGAAGCAGTTCCACAATGCTTACCTGCGTGCTGAGGCTCGCCCCGGCAAGACCGGTGAGAACCTGCTCCAGATCATGGAGTGCCGTCTGGACAACGTCGTGTTCCGCCTGGGCTTTGCTCAGACCCGCCGCGACGCTCGTCAGCTGGTGAGCCACGCTCACTTCACTGTCAATGGCAAGAAGGTCAACATTCCTTCCTACCAGGTCAAGGCCGGTGACGTGATCGAAGTTCGTGAGTCCAGCCGCTCTTCTGCTAAGTTCGCAAAGCTCGTTGGCCCCGAGGCTCCCGTTGTGGCTCTGCCTTCCTGGCTGAACCGTGAGGCCGGCACCCTGAAGGGTGTTGTGACCAAGCTCCCCGAGCGCAGCGACATCGACTACGAAGTTGCAGAGCACCTCATCGTCGAGCTGTACTCCAAGTAATCCATTAAGAAGGGGAGGCCTTCCTTCTGGATGGCGACCTTTCGCATTCTTTTTAAAAGAATTTAATAATGGGCCGATGGCAACATCGGTTTGACAAGGAGGGCATAGATATGATGGAGATTGAACGTCCCAAAATCGAAACGGCAAGCCTGTCCCCGGACGGCCGCTACGGCAGATTCGTGGCGGAGCCTCTGGAGCGTGGCTTTGGCATCACACTGGGCAACAGCCTGCGTCGTGTGCTTCTTTCCTCTCTGCCCGGTGTCGCCGTGACCAGCGTCAAGATCGACGGCGTGGTTCACGAGTTCTCCACCATTGAGGGCGTCAAGGAAGACGTTACCGAAATTGTCCTGAACCTGAAGGGTATTGCTGCAAAGCTGTACACCGACGGGCCGAAGACAGTGCGTGTTGAGGCAGTCGGCCCTTGTGAGGTTACTGCGGACAACATCAAGCAGGGCGACGATATTGAGATCCTGAACCCTGAATGGCACATTGCAACCCTGGGCGAGGGCGGCAAGCTCGTCATGGAGCTCACCTTCGATAAGGGCCGCGGTTATGTGCCTGCAGAGCGCAACAAGCAGGCCATCGTCGAGAAGAACGATATCAACACTCTTCCCGTCGATAGCATTTACACCCCCGTGCTCAAGGTGAATTATAACGTTGAGAGCACCCGCGTTGGACAGGCCATCGATTACGACAAGCTGACCATCGAGGTTTGGACGGATGGCACGATCAATGCACAGGAAGCCGTTTCTCTGGCTGCCCGTGTGCTGACCGAGCACCTGAACCTCTTCGTCAACCTGTCCGATGAGGCTGCCGGTACGGAGATCATGGTGGAGAAGACCAACGACGATAAGGAAAAGGCTCTGGAGATGACCATCGAAGAGCTGGATCTGAGCGTCCGTTCCTTCAACTGCCTGAAGCGCGCCGGTATCAACACGGTGGAGGATCTGGTCAGCAAGAGCGAGGACGAGATGATGAAAGTCCGTAACCTCGGCCGCAAGAGCCTGGAAGAAGTCATGGCAAAGCTGGACTCCCTGGGCTTCAAGCTGAACACAGACGATGAGTAACTAAAATAATAAGGAGTGAAACGGGATGCCCGGTACCAGAAAGCTCGGTAGAACCAGCGACAGCCGCAACGCTATGATGCGCGCTATGGTCACCTACCTGTTAGAGAATGGCAAGATTGAGACCACTGTCACTCGCGCTAAGGACGTTCGTTCCATGGCCGAGAAGATGATCACCCTGGGTAAGGCCAGCGACCTGCACACCAAGCGTCAGGTCTACGCCTACATCACCAAGGAAGATGTTGCAAAGAAGCTGTTTGATGAGATCAGCCCCAAGTACGCTGACCGCAACGGCGGCTACACCCGCATCATCAAGATCGGCGCTCGCCGCGGCGACGCTGCTGAGATGGCAGTTCTGGAGCTCGTCTGATCGACTCTGACTGTTCAAACAGTGTAACAAAGGCTCTTTCCCTTCGGGGAAAGGGCCTTTTTTGCATCGTGTGGACCGGGCAGCGGGGTGTTCCCAAAGCAGGTGTCCGCTGGGGTGGGACCCTGCTGCCGCAGGCAGTAGGGCGGGCGATGGAATGGCCCGTTTCACTTGCGTGGGAATGCCGCGCTGCCCGATTGGGCGTTAGCAGCTGGGGCTTGTGATGGCGGGGCAAGAATGCTATAATTATACTGTATTTCTGCACGACTTTGCGAATTTTCCATAGAAGGGAGGGGCGGCGGTTGAAAAGACGACGGTTTCTGGTGCTGAGTGCAGGCTGCATGATGGGCCTGCTCTCGGCGTGCGGCCTTCCGATGTCGGAAAATGTGCAGGTGGAGGAGCTGCTGCGTGCCCCACGCCTTCCGGGCGACTACGGTGCACTGCAAAATGCCCTGAACGAATGGCTGGGGGAGAGCGCCCAGCTGAAATACCCGATGCAGGGGGAGCTGCTCTCGCCGTTCCTTTTGCAGGATCTGGATGGTGACGGCCAGCAGGATGCCGCTGTTCTTTACACCACGGCCCAGAGTTCCAACGTCTGCATTGCATTTTTGCAGAAGGATGCCGCAGGCGTGTGGCAGGTCCGCCAGAGCATCGAGGGTCTGGCGGATACAGTGGACAATGTCCGGCTGGCACAGCTGCAGGATGGTGCCGCCATCCAGCTGGTGGTGGGGTACCTCGCCGCGCAGGGGGACAGCTATCTGGCGGTGTACTCCTACGAGAACGGCACGGTCAATGCCATTCTGGAACAGTCCTATGAGCAGTATCTGGTGGAGGATATCACCGGCGGCGGCAACGAGGATCTGATCCTGATGTCCACGCTGGAGGACGGCGGGGTGCAGATCGAGCTGCTGACCGTTGACCGGGACGGGATGTTCCAGCAGGTGGCTGTCATGGGCCTTTCGGCAGATAAGTTCTCGGGCTGCGCCGCTGTGGCGGCGGGCCTGGGAGCGGACGGAAAGCGCTATCTGGTGCTGGACGGCTGGACCGGCCTTTCGGGCAACAATCTGGCCACGGTGCTGCTCTATTTTGATGAGGAAAGCCAGCAGATGCTGCCCGCTGAGCAGATCAGCACCAGTGAGCTGTACAATGCGTCCCTGCGCAATGTCTCCACGCTGGTCAGCCGGGATCTGGACGGCGACGGCATCGTGGAGATCCCCACCCAGCCTGACGAAGCGGGCCTGCTGAACCTGAGCCAGAGCCGGCGGATGGATTTTATCGTCTGGATGGACTACACCAGCCCGGAGCCGGAAAAGAGCTTCGGCCTGCTGGACGAGGAGAGCAGCTGCTACATTGAGCTGCCTGCCGAGTGGGAGGGCAACCTGATGCTCACCGACAGCGCTGAGGGAGAGGAAGCCGTGGAGCTGCGCACCGTGGACGAGGGGAAACTGGTGCTGACCATGCGCCTGGTTCCTTCCAGCGAGAGCGCGGCGGGCTGGACCCGCCTGGGCGTGGTGGCATCCCGCCAGATGCAGGCCAAGTTCGGGCCGGACGTGGTGCTGAAGGATCAGAGCTATCGGCTGTCCCGGTCACTTTATCGGTTGAATTGATGATGCCGCTCAGTTTTGCAGAAGCTTACCGGATGCAGGCTGGGTGTTCTGAGGTGAAATGCTTCTCCGTGTGCTCTTGGGCAGAGAGAAGGCAGAAAAATATGGAGGTCTTAGATGGTCAAGGTACTTGTGGTAGAGGATGAAGCCAGCATCCGCGAGATGATCGCGCTGAACCTGCGGCTGGCGGGGATGGAGGCGGTGGAGGCCGACAGCGCCGAAGCCGCCCTGCCTCTGCTGGAGCAGAAGCCCGGCTGTGATGCTGCCATTCTGGATGTGATGCTGCCCGGCATGAATGGGTTCTCGCTCTGCGAGACCATCCGCCGCACCGACCAGAAGATCGGCATCATCATCCTGAGTGCCAAGGGGCAGGAGCAGGACAAGATCCGCGGCCTGTCCATCGGCGCGGATGACTATATGACCAAGCCCTTCAGCGTCAGTGAGCTGCTGGCCCGTGTGGAGGCCCTCTGCCGCCGGGTGGGCCGCTCGGGCGGCGGCTCCGCTGCAGACGAAAATGCCCCCACCACACTGGTCAGCGGGGAATTTGTGCTGGATGAGAACCGCCGTGTTCTCCTCAAGGCCGGGCGGCAGATCGAGCTGACCCAGGTGGAGTTCCAGATCATGGAGCTGTTCTTCCACAACCCCGGCATCGCGCTGGTGCGGGAAAAGATCCTGAAAGGCGTGTGGGGCGAGAACTACTTCGGCGATGTGAAGATCGTGGATGTGAACATCCGCCGCCTGCGGATGAAGGTAGAGGATGAGCCCAGCCACCCCACCCACATTATGACAGTGTGGGGCTACGGCTACCGTTGGGAGGAGTAAAGAAAAACCTCTCAGTTGCGCTGTACTCGACCGCTCTCCCAATAGGAGAGCCGGGATTACTGACAGAAAGGAGGAAAAGCAATGCGCAGTGGTATTACCCACCGCTGGCTGCGGGGAAGCCTGTTCCTGACGGTGCTGCTGGTGCTGTTGGTGGAGAGCATGTTCGTGTACAACTTCAGCCGCAGCTACTACAACAGCGTCCAGCAGACCATGATGCGGCGTTTTTCCTCCATCAACGGTCAGCTGAAAATGTACACCGGCGACACGGCCCAGAAGACCGCGGCCAACCGCAGTGTGGCCCTGCGCCGGATGGTGGAGCAGTTTGCGGATAAAGACAAATATGAGTTCATGCTGCTGGACGGCTACGGCGGCGTGATCGCCTCCTCCAGCGGCACAGGTGCGGACGGCATCGTGGTGCAGGACGATTTTAACAAGGCGCAGGATGCACCGGACGGCGTGGGTGTGGCCATCTACCGCACCGCCAGCGGGGAAACGGTCATGGCCGTATGCAGTCTGGTGCCCTATGCGGCCGAGGACGTGGCTGCCATGCGCCTTGTCACCAGCCTGACGCTGGTGCAGGCGCAGCTGAAGAGCGTTTTCATCGTCAGTCTGATCGTGGTGGCTGCCATTCTGGGCTTTACAGTGGCCTCCGGCCTGTACTTTGTGCGGGGCATCGTGGTGCCGCTGGGGCAGGTGGAGCGGATCGCCGCCAGCATCGCCCGGGGAGAGCTGGATGTCCGCCTGCCCGTGACCGGTGACGAGCGGGACGAGGTGGACCGCCTGCGCGGCACCATCAATCAGATGGCCGAGGGGCTGGAAGAGACGGAGAAGATGAAGAACGAATTCATCAGCTCGGTCTCCCATGAGCTGCGCACGCCGCTCACCTCCATCCGGGGCTGGGTGGAGACCCTGCGCACCCTGGATGACCCCACCGATGAGAACTACCGCAAGGGGCTGGAGATCATCAACAACGAGACCGCCCGCCTGTACAACATGGTGGAGGAGCTGCTGGATTTCAGCCGCCTGCAGAATGGCCGCCTGAAAATGGAGTGCCGCCCCCTGGACCTTGTGGCCGAGCTGACGGACGCTGTCCTTTTCTGTGAAGCGCGCATCCAGCGGGAGGGGCTTCTGCTGGCCTATGCGGAGCCGGAGGAGATGATCCCGGTCTACGCCGACCCCGACCGCCTGCGGCAGGTGTTCATCAACATTCTGGACAATGCCATCAAGTATTCGGCCCCCGGCGGACGCATCACGGTCAAGATCTGGCAGGGCGAGTACAAAGCCTTCATCGAGATCATCGATCAGGGCCGCGGCATTCCGCCGGAGGATCTGGAAAACGTCAAGACCAAGTTTTACAAGGGCAGCAACTCGGTGCGGGGCAGCGGCATCGGCCTTGCGCTGGTGGATTCCATTATGACCGCACTGGACGGCACCATGGACCTCAAGAGCACGCTGGGCCGGGGCACAGTGGTCACCTTGGGGCTGCCGATCTACAAACGATAAGAGATTGTCCATATTTATCTGGTAAGATAGAGGGGCAGTTTTTACGATAGAGAGGGGCCGCAGCGCCCCATAGGAGAGCCAATGAATCAACCGAACAAGGAACGCTTCAAGACGAGTGTGGGCGGGCAGGCCCTGATGGAGGGCATTATGATGCGGGGCCCGAAAAACATCTGCTGTGCTGTCCGCAAGCCCGATGGCACCATTGAGACCAAGGTAGAGCCCACCCCCACCCACGGCGTGTGGACAAAGATCCCGCTGGTGCGGGGCGCCATCTCGATGATCGAGAGCCTGATCATGGGATACAAGTACATGATGTACTCGGCACAGGTGAGCATGGGGGATGACTACGACCCCGCCGAAGAGGAGACCGCCTTTGAAAAATGGGTGGGCGACCATCTGGGCAAAAAGGCCGAAGATATCATGCTGGCGGCAGCTGCCGTGATCGGCGGGCTGTTTGCCATCCTGCTCTTCACCGTTCTGCCCACGGTGCTGGTGGGCGGCCTGAACCATCTGGTGCCGCTGGGCCGCTGGGCCAAGGTGGTGCTGGAGGCGGTGCTCAAGGTCGCCATCTTCCTGACCTACATGGCCGCCATCTCCCGGATGAAGGAGATCCACCGGGTGTTCGAGTACCACGGGGCCGAGCACAAGACCATTGCCTGCTACGAGGCCGGAGACCCCCTCACGGTGGAAAATGTCCGCAAATATACCCGCTTCCACCCCCGGTGCGGCACCAGCTTTTTGATCCTGGTGGTCATCGTCAGCGTGTTCCTGTACAGCGTGCTGCCCTGGTCCAGCACCAGCCTGCGGGTGGTGTTCAAGCTGCTGCTCCTGCCGCTGGTCATGGGCATCAGCTACGAGCTGCTCAAGTGGTGTGGCCGGTCGGACAACATCGCCACCCGCATCATCCGGCAGCCCGGCATCTGGGTGCAGCATCTGACCGTGTTTGAGCCGGACGACAGCATGATCGAGGTGGCCATTGCCGCCGTCACGCCGGTCCTGCCCGAGGACCCGGAGGACGGCAGATGGTAACCGCAGGGATGCTGCCCCGGGCAGCAGTCCGGGAGGTGGAGGCACGCCTGCGCGCCGCAGGCTGCCCCGACGCAGATTTTGACGCGGCCGAGCTCTTCCGGCTGGCAGTGGGCGGGGATGTCCGCCTTGCTGACGCTCCGCTGGGCGCAGAGCAGGCAGAGCGGCTGGAATCCCTGACGGCCCGCCGCGCGGCCCGGGAGCCTTTGCAATACCTCTGCGGCAGCTGGCCCTTCCTTGACTTTGAGCTGGCTGTCGGCCCCGGCGTGCTCTGCCCCCGGGCCGATACTGAGGTGGTGGCCGAAGCCGCCGCCGGAATGCTGGCTGGGGTGGAGGCACCCCGGGTGCTCGATCTCTGTGCCGGCACGGGCTGTTTGGGGCTGGGCGTGAAGCGCTTCTGCCCGGCGGCACAGGTCACCAGTCTGGAGAAGAGCCCTGCGGCATACCGCTATCTGGAGCAGAACGCCCATCTCTCCCCGGCACTGACCATCACCCCGGTGCAGGGGGATCTGTTCACCTACTGGCAGACCCTGCCGGAGGGGCAGCTCGACCTCATTGTGTCGAACCCGCCTTACCTGACCGCCGCCGAGATGGGCGCGTTGCAGCCCGAGGTGGCGCAGGAGCCTGCCATGGCGCTGGCAGCGGGGAAGGATGGGCTGGTATTTTACCGCGCCATTGCGGAACACTACCAGAAAGCTCTGCGCCCCGGAGGTGCCCTTGCTCTGGAGATCGGCTGGCAGCAGCGGGAAGCTGTAACGGCTCTGCTTGCCGCCAACGGGTGGACGGACATCGTGTGCAGAAAAGACTTTGGCGGCAATGACCGCTGTGTGATGGCGAGAAAACAATAAAAATATCTACAACTTCCTGTTGTAATATCTGTAAAATGTGTTATACTAGTACCGAAAGAAATGGAATGCCCGCGCCTGCGTTTGGCCGCACCGCGCCGGGAACAGATGACAAAGGAGCATGACACTATGGCAAAAAATCAGAACAACAACGTTGCCCCGGCGACCCAGAAGACCGATCCCGGTGCCAAGAAGGATGCGCTGGCCACGGCACTGGCCCAGATCGAGAAGCAGTTCGGCAAGGGCGCTGTGATGAAGCTGGGCGACAACGCCGCCATGCAGGTGGATGCCATCTCGACCGGCAGCATCGGCCTGGATCTGGCACTGGGCGTGGGCGGCGTGCCCCGGGGCCGCATCATTGAGGTGTACGGCCCTGAATCCAGTGGTAAGACCACGCTGGCCCTGCATGTTCTGGCCGAAGCCCAGAAGAAGGGCGGCGATGTTGCCTTCATCGACGTGGAGCACGCGCTGGACCCTGTGTATGCCGAGGCGCTGGGTGTGGACATCAACAACCTGCTGGTCAGCCAGCCCGATACCGGTGAGCAGGCCATGGAGATCTGCGAGGCGCTGGTGCGCTCCGGTGCCATTGATGCCATCGTTGTGGACTCTGTTGCCGCCATGGTGCCCCGCGCCGAGATCGAGGGCGAGATGGGCGACAGTCATGTGGGCCTGCAGGCCCGCCTGATGAGCCAGGCCATGCGCAAGCTGACCAGCGTCATCGGCAAGACCAACACCGTCTGCATCTTCATCAACCAGCTGCGTGAAAAGGTCGGCGTGGTCTACGGCAACCCCGAGGTCACCACCGGCGGCCGCGCCCTGAAGTATTATTCCTCTGTCCGCATCGATATCCGCCGCGTGGAGGGCCTGAAGGATTCTTCCGGCCAGTTCATCGGCAACCACACCCGCGCCAAGATCGTCAAGAACAAGGTGGCTCCTCCGTTCCGTGAGGCTGAGTTTGACATCATGTTCGGCGAGGGCATCTCCAAGATGAGTGAGCTCATCGATCTGGGTGTCAAGCTGGGCATCGTTCAGAAGAGCGGCGCATGGTTCAACTACGGCGATATCCGCCTGGGTCAGGGCCGCGACAACGCCAAGCAGTTCCTGCGCGATAACCCCGAGATCGCCAACGATATCGAGGGTCAGGTGCGCGCCAATGCCGATAAGCTCTATGCCACCCGCCGCCCGGGGGGCAAGGCTGCCGCTGCTCCTGCAGAGGGGGAACCGGCAGCTCCTGCCACAGCAAAGGAGCCGGTGGTCAAGGCTCCCGCCCGCAGCAGCGAGAGTGAGCTGGACATCATGGTGGAAGAGTAAATGGCCTTTTACAGCCGTGGCCGCCGCCCGCTGGCCGAAGAGGAAAAATCCATCGATGCCGCCAAAGCCCGCACCCGGGCCATGGAGCTGCTGGCCGGGCAGGAGCTTTCCTCGGGCCAGCTGTATGAGCGGCTGAACCGTCGCTATACCCAGCAGACCAGTGCCGCCGTGGTGGCAGAGATGGTGCAGCGGGAGTATATCAACGATGCCCGCTATGCCGAGACCCGTGCCCACGCCCTGCTGGCGGCAAAAAAGAGCCGCCGCGCCGCTGCCCAGAATCTGCGGCAGAAGGGCCTGGCCGCAGGCGAGATCCAGCAGGCGCTGGATGCTGTTTACACCCCCGATGTTTCCGGCGAGGACCCGGAGCTGGAAGCCGCTGCCGCTCTGGTGGAAGGGCATTACCGCAAAAAGCTGGAAGCGGGCCGCAGGGATCTGGTCATTGCGGCCCTGCAGCGGCGGGGATTTTCGTATTCCGTTATTAAGGAAGCCATTCGCAGGGTGGAGGAGGGGGAATAACCCTCTCAGTCAAAGCCTGCGGCTTTGCCAGCTCCCCCGAAGGGGGAGCTTTTCCGGAGCAAATCGTAAAAAATCAAAAGCATCCCTCAAAAGAGAAAGAGAGTATCATCCCTTATGAAAATTGCATGTATTTCCCTTGGCTGCCCCAAGAACCAGGTCGATCTGGACGTGATGGTGCACATCCTGCTTTCGGCTGGTCACGAGACGGTGGCCGACCTGGGTGAAGCCGATGTCATTCTGGTCAACACCTGCGGCTTTATCGAGAGCGCCAAGACCGAGGCCATTGAGAACATTCTGGAGGCCTGCGCCTACAAGCAGCAGAACCCGGAGCTGAAGGTCATCGTCACCGGCTGCCTGGCTGAGCGTTACCGCAGCCAGATCGAGGAGGAGATCCCCGAGGTGGATGCTGTGGTGGGCTGTGCCTCCAACAAGGCCATTGATACCATCGTGGCCCGCCTGTTCCACGGTGAGAACCATCTGGAAAGCTACGGTGCCAAAAAGGACTTCCCGCTGGGCGGCAAGCGTGTCATCGGCACGCCTGCCCACTATGCGTACTTAAAGATCGCAGAGGGCTGCAACAACCGCTGCCACTACTGCGCCATCCCGGGCATCCGCGGCCCGCTGCACAGCCGCGATCTGGCCGACTGCGTGGCCGAGGCCCGCTGGCTGGCCGGTGAGGGCGTGAAGGAGCTGATCGTGGTGGCCCAGGACCCCACCGCCTATGGCGAGGACTGGGGCAAGCCCGGCAGCATTTGTGAGCTGCTGGACAAGCTGAACAAGGTGCCGGGCCTTGAGTGGATCCGCATCATGTACGCCTACCCGGAGCGCATCACCGATGACTTTATTGCCGCCATGAAGCGGAACGAGAAGGTGGTGCCTTACCTCGACCTGCCCATCCAGCACTGCAACGATACCATCCTCAAGAACATGAACCGCCGCTCCACCCGTGCGGAGCTGCTGGAGGTCATCGGCAAGCTGCGCCGGGAGATCCCCGGCATCACCCTGCGCACCACCCTGATCGCGGGCTTCCCCGGCGAGACCGAGGAGCAGTTTGAGGACCTGTGCAACTTCGTCAAGGAGGTCAGATTTGACCGTCTGGGCTGTTTTGCCTATTCTGCCGAGGAGAACACCGTGGCCGCAAAGATGGACGGCCAGATCGATCAGGAGACCAAGGACCGGCGCGCTGAGCTGGTGATGCAAATCCAGACCGGCATCATGGCCCAGAAACAGGCCGAAAAGGTGGGCCAGACCGTCCGTGTGCTCTGTGACGGCATCGACGAGGAGAGCGGCCTGTACCTCTGCCGCACCACCGGCGATGCCCCCGAGGTGGACGGCAATGTCTGCGTTTCCAGCGAGGAGCCGCTCTATCCCGGCCAGTTCTATGATGTGCTGGTGGAGGACAGTGACCTTTACGATCTGTACGGCACGGTTGCAAAATAACAAATTGGAGGAATCCATATGAATCTGCCCAATAAGCTCACCCTGACCCGCATCATTCTGGTGCCGGTGTTCATGGTCTTCGTTTCCCTGACCCAGATCGGCACGGAAGATTTCAACCCCACCTGGTATCTGGTGGCAGGCATCATCTTTGCCGCGGCCAGCTTTACCGATTTTCTGGACGGCCATCTGGCCCGCAAGTGGAACATGGTCACCGACTTTGGCAAGTTTGCCGACCCGCTGGCCGACAAACTGCTGACCACCGTGGCCTTCATTTACATGCTGCGGGACGGCGTGTGCAGCCCGGTGGTGCTCTGCATCATCCTGGCCCGTGAGTTTGCCGTGTCCGGTCTGCGGATGGTGGCCGCCGGTGCCAAGGATGGCAAGGTCATCGCCGCCAATATGTGGGGCAAGGTCAAGACCGTGCTGCAGATGCTGACCATCATCTTCTACTACTTCGGCACTGCATTGACCTGGGGCAATTTCATTATGATAGGCGCTGACTGCGTGTTCCTCTCTTACTGGCTGTGCTGGCTGGTGGCCATTGCCACCGCCATTTCCGGCATCAAGTACCTGTGGGACAACCGCAGCTTCATCAATACCGCAAAATGATCAAGAAGATCGCCATTCTCTGTTCCATTTTCCTGAACCTCTGCATCGTGCGGTGGGAGCCGGTGGCCATCCGGATGACCTGGGAAGCGGTGGGCAGCCAGACCTTCACCTTTTACACCGAGAACTCCAATGTCTTTGCGTTCTTCGTCTGCCTGCTGGTGGCGGTGTGTCAGGTGATCTGCCTGTTCACGGGGCGGCAGCTGCCCCGCTGGGTCAAGACGCTCAAGTACATTGCCACCTGCTGCCTGACCATGACCTTCCTGACCGTGGTGTTCGTGCTGGGGCCCTACTGTGCCGACCAGGGCGGCGTGGTGTTTCTGCTGACCGAGAGCTCCATGCTCTACCACCACCTGCTCAACCCGCTGTGTGCCTTTGTCTCCTTTGTCCTGCTGGAACGGGAGCCAAAGCTGCCTGCGCGGTGCGTTCCGCTGGCGCTGGTTCCCACGATGCTCTATGGCTCTGTGGCCCTCTGGGCCAATTACCAGCGGCTCATCACCGGGCCTTACCCGTTCCTGCTGGTCTATCAGCAGACCACCCGGCAGACGGTGCTGTGGTGTGCGGCCATCCTGGCCATGAACCTGCTCTACGCCTGGCTTGTCTGGCGGCTGGGCGGGAACTGCCGCAAAAAGAGAAATGTGGGCTTGCTTTTCAGGAGCTGAGATGCAAAAAAGGCTCTCTGCCGGTTTTGGCAGAGAGCCTTTTCTCGTGTTTTGCTTACAGCAGGGGGATCCCGGCCTTTGCGCAGGCCGCGCGGGTGGCTTCGTCCCAGACGCTTGCCTGTACTTCGCCGATGTGGGCGCTGCCCAGCAGCAGCATGCACAGACGGCTCTGGCCGATGCCGCCGCCGATGGTGTAGGGCAGCTCACCGTTCAGCACTGCCTTGTGGAAAGGCAGGGTGCGGCGGTCGTCACAGCCTGCCATGGTCAGCTGCCGGTCCATGCTTTCGGGGCTGACGCGGATGCCCATGCTGCTCAGCTCGTAGCTGCACTGCAGGGGCTCGTTCCAGAACAGCAGGTCGCCGTTCAGGTCCCAGTCGTCGTAGTCGGGGGCGCGGCCGTCGTGGGGCTTGCCGCTCTTCAGGGGAGCACCGATCTTCATCAGGAAGGTGGTGCCGTTCTCCTTTACAAAGGCGTTCTCGCGCTCCTTCGGGGTCAGGTCAGGGTACTTGTCCTCCAGCTCCTGGGTGGTGATAAAGGTCACGTTGGGGGTGTGAAGGGGCAGATCCTGCAGCTGGGGGAACATGGCGTGCAGATTCATCTCGGTGGCGCAGACAGCCGACACAATGGAGCGCACCACGTTCTTCAGGTAGGCCTCGCTGCGGTCCTCCTTGCGGATGACCTTCTCCCAGTCCCACTGGTCCACATAGACGGAGTGGAGGTTGTCCAGCTCCTCGTCCCGGCGGATGGCGTTCATGTCGCAGTACAGGCCCTTGCCCACGCGGAAGCCGTAGTCCTTCAGGGCCTTGCGCTTCCACTTTGCCAGTGACTGCACCACCTGTGCCTCAATGCCGCTGTCCCGGATGTCAAAGGTGACCTTGCGTTCCACGCCGTTCAGGTCGTCGTTCAGGCCGGTGGAAGCCTCCAGAAACAGCGGAGCCGACACGCGGTAGAGGTTCAGCGTGGCACACAGGGTGTCGGCGAACAGCCGCTTCACGGTGCCGATGGCACGCTGGGTGTCGTACAGGTTCAGCGCGGGTGTGTAGTTCTGCGGGATCATCGTTTTGCTCATAACAGTTTACCCCTCTCTTTCCGTTCCCGCCGCCGAATTGCGGCACCGGAACGGCTTTCCCTTTAATACAGTAAATTATGGCACAATTTCAGAGCGTTGTAAAGGGGAGAACGCAAAGCCGTGCAATTCGGGAGCTTACGCCTCTGCCACGGCCTCGATCTCGCACAGGACACCCTTGGGCAGATCCTTGACGGCAACGCAGCTGCGGGCGGGCTTGGAGGTGAAGTACTTTGCGTAGACCTCGTTGAAGGCGGCAAAGTCGGCGATATCGGCCAGGAAGCAGGTGGTCTTGATGACCTTGTCGTAGCCGGAACCGGCGGCTTCCAGGATCGCACCCACGTTCTTGCAGCTCTGCTCGGTCTGGGCGGCGATGCCCTCGGGCACAGTGCCGTCCGCAGGGTTCACAGGGATCTGGCCGGAGGTGTAGACGAAACCGCCTGCGATGAAGCCCTGGGAGTAGGGGCCGATCGCGCCGGGAGCCTTTTCAGTAGCAATGACTTTCATGGGAAATACCTTCTTTCTGTGTGTTTGATGGAGCTTTTCTCTTCGGGGAGAAAAATTCTGCTGCTTGAAGTCTACACCATGCGGCGGGATGTGTCAATCCGGGAGGGACTTTTTGCCCGCGCGGCCTTTACAAGCAGGCAAAAAGGCGGTATCCTTAATCTATTGATACACCACCCTTCAGGAGGAACCCATGGATATCCGCCAGCTGCACTATTTTCTGGTTTTGTGCGAAGAAATGAACTACACCCGCGCGTCACAGCGGCTGTTTCTGTCGCGGCAGGCCCTGCGGCAGAGCATCACGGCGCTGGAAGCCGAGCTCTGCGGCCCGCTGTTCGTCAGCGCTCACCACAAGCTCTCGCTCACCGAGCGGGGGCTGAGTTTGCAGCGCCATGCGGCCCCGGTGGTGGAGCAGTTCCAGCAGATGCAGGCGGCCCTCCATGCGGAGATCCAGTCGGTCCAGCCGGTGCGCATCGGCATCAGTGTCTCGCTGGTGCCGGACTACCTGCCCGGGCTGGAGACCCAGCTGGACAAGTTCCGCCAGCAGTACCCCCACATTGAGATGCGGTTCCGCCTGCTGGAAAACGATGCTGTGGCCGATGGTGTGGAGCAGGGCGAGCTGGACGCGGGCCTTGTGATGGATCTGGGCACGGCGGCTCCGGTGCTGGCCCGCACCACCCTGCGGGCCGACCCGGCCTGCCTGCTGGTGCCGCGCGGCCATCCCCTCTGGGAAAAGGAGCGGGTGCCGCTTTCGGCCCTGCGGGGCCAGCGGGTGCTGCTGCCCAGCCTGCGGCAGGATCTGTTCAGCCCCCTGTGGGATGCCTGCGCCAGGGAGGGGTTTGCACCCAACGCGGAGATCGGCCCCAGCTTCTATCAGGCGTACTATCTGGTCCAGGAGCAGCTCTGCACCTGCCTGACCCGCTACGAGCCGGGGGCACGGCGGGAGCTGGACCGGGTGCGGGACGTGCTGCTGGAAGATCTGCCGCCCCTCTGCGTTTCGATGGTGCAGCGGCGCGACCACAACTCGGCCTATCTTGACCTGCTGCGGGGCTACCTGATGGAGGTCATCGGGGGAGCAGCATCCCTGCCGCCCCGGCGGGGCCGCCCGGCAAAGCCCTTCTACAACTTCCCGGTGCTGTCCAGCGCCGCCCCCAAGGCGGCACCGCAGCACCCGGCTCCGGGCACCCAGCTGCCCTTTGCGGGCGGAAACAACTTCCGGGAGCTGGGCGGCTACGAGGCCGACGAGGGCAAGCATGTCAAGTGGGGGCAGATCTACCGCGGCATTCCCACCGGACTGCTGACCGGGGCGGCTGACCGTAAGCTGCTGGACAGCCTGGGCCTGCGGCTCATCCTTGACCTGCGCAGCGAGTCCGAGGCAGCGGAGCAGCCCGACTATGTGCCCGATGGTGCGCGGCTGGTGCGCATCTGCGGGCTTTGCCACCCGGACGGAAGTGAGATCTCCTTCTCTCCCGGGGACATTGAAAAGCTGCTCAAGGGCAAGAAGGACGAGGAACATAACCTCGCCGATGCCATGTATGAGCAGATGCTCTTCCGCAATAAGGCCTATAAGGAGCTGTTCCGGGCGCTGGAGGCGGGCGAAACGCCGATCCTGTTCCACTGCTCCGGCGGGAAAGACCGCACCGGCGTGGCGGCCATGCTCATCCTGCTGGCACTGGGCGCTTCCGATGAAACGATCTGTCAGGATTTTGTCCGGACCAATGTCTGCCGCCGCCCGGAGCTGGAAAAGATCTGGGCCGCCCATGCCGAGGAGATCGAGGCACATCCGGAACAGAAGCAGTTCTATCAGGGCATTGCCGGTGTCCACCCGGAGTCTGCCCCCTTTGTGCTGGACACCATCCGCAAAGAATATGGCACCACCGATGCCTATCTTGAAGCCGAATACGGCCTGACCCCCGCCCGTCTGATGCGGCTGCGGCGGATGTATCTGGAATAATGGCTGTTTTTTTAGAAAATTCCTTTCACTTTACTTGACATTGTACCAAATGTTTCGTAATATAAGAAGTAGTATGGAATCCATGACGCTGCGTGCAGGGATCTTCCGCAACCAAAGTTCAATGGGGCTTCATCTGCCCGTTTTTATATGAAAACCTTGTAGATAAAAAAGCTGCATCAGGCCGCAGGGGCAAACATGCCCTTTTTGTGCGGTGCTGTTGTCTGTTTTGTTGTTGAGAGCTTGATTTTGTATTGTTGACCCACGCCTTGCGCGGCAGCGTCTCCAGATTTTAGTTGTTTTTGAACTTTAATTGTAAGGAGAGTGAACACGATGTCCCCGATCATTCTGTTGATCGTGGTCGTGGTTGCTGCTGTTGCTGCCGGCGCGGGTTATTTTATTGGTTACAACAACCGTAAAAAGACCGCCGAGGCACAGATCGGCAGCGCAGAAGCCGAGGCTACCCGCCTGGTGAACGAAGCAATCAAGACCGCTGACCAAAAACGAAAAGAAGCTGTTCTGGAAGCCAAGGATGAGGCTTTCCGTCTGAAAGCCGAGGTGGATGCCCAGAAGGCAGAGGCCGACAAGGAGATCAAGCAGCGCCGTGCTGAGATCAGCCGCCAGGAGAACCGCATTGACCAGAAGGAAAATGCGCTGGACCGCAAGACCGAAGCCCTGGAAAAGAAGGAAGAAGAGCTCAAGAAAAAGCACGAGGAGGCCGACAGCCGTCTGGCTGAGGTGGATGCCATCCGTGCCAAGGAGATGGAGCGCCTGGAGACCCTGGCGGGCCTGAGCCAGGAGGATGCCCGCGAAGTGCTGCTGCACAAGGTGGACGAAGAGCTCACCCACGAGAAGGCTGTCCGTGTGGCGGCCTACGAGACCGATCTGAAGGAAAACTGCGATAACATCGCCCGCAACATGATCGGTCAGGCCATCAGCCGCTGCGCCGCTGACCACTGCAGCGAGACCACCGTCAGTGTGGTGCCCCTGCCCAGCGACGAGATGAAGGGCCGTATCATCGGCCGTGAGGGCCGCAACATCCGTGCGCTGGAAACTGCCACCGGCGTGGATCTTATCATCGACGATACCCCGGAGGCCATCACCCTGTCCTCCTTTGACCAGACCCGCCGCGAGGTTGCCCGCATGACGCTGGAGCGCCTGATCGGTGATGGCCGCATCCACCCCGCCCGCATTGAGGAGACGGTGGAGAAGTGCCGCCACGACCTTGAGCTGCAGATGAAGCGGGAGGGCGAGCGCGCCGTGATGGAGCTTGGCATCCACGGCCTGCACCCCGACCTCATCAAGCTCATCGGCCGCCTGAAGTACCGCACCAGCTTTGGCCAGAACGCTCTGACCCACAGCATGGAGGTGGCCTGGCTGGCCGGTCTGCTGGCAGGCGAGATGGGCGTGAACGTCACGCTGGCCCGCCGTGCCGGTCTGCTGCACGATATCGGCAAGGCCCTTGACCACGAGATCGAGGGCAGCCATGTCCAGATCGGTGTGGATATCTGCCGCAAGTACAAGGAAAACACCCAGATCATCCATGCCATTGAGGCCCACCACGGCGATGTGGAGCCCAAGACCCCGCTGGCCTTTATCATTCAGGCCTGCGATGCCATCAGCGCCGCACGTCCCGGTGCCCGCCGCGAGAACGTGGAGAGCTATGTCAAGCGTCTGGAAAATCTGGAGGAGATCTCTTCCAGCTTTGAGGGCGTGGAGCAGGCCTTTGCCGTTCAGGCCGGCCGCGAAGTCCGCATCATGGTCAAGCCCGATGTTATCAGCGATGATCAGGTCATCCTGCTGGCCCGCCAGATCGCCAAGAAGATCGAGGATACCCTCGATTATCCCGGCCAGATCAAGGTCAACGTCATCCGCGAGAGCCGCGCCATCGAGTACGCGAAGTAAGATCAGAACCAAGAGGAGCCCGTTGTGTTCGTACAGCGGGCTCCTTTTTTGTCTGTGAGCCTCTCGGGCGCGTCGTGTCAGATCTCCGGGCAGGGGAGCCAGGTTTATGAGAACGCCTATCCTGCTTTTCCTGCTGGGAGAGGTGTCATTGCGAAGCAATGACAAAGAGAACTGCTATAGACTGAAGCAATTTCAACTCTTAATAAAATGAAGTGAACGAAGTTGAATGTACTCCATAGAAATACAATCGGTGACTTTAATGCAAGAACTGTCTTTGTACAAAATACAGCACAGGAGAAAAACTATACAAAAATTAGTTTCCATTTTCGGCGGGATGTTGGACAAAGGGGAGAAATGGGCCTTTTTGGAGGACAAATTCCCGAAAAACCCTTTTCAACGGCGGGGAACAGCGGTATAATGCGGCCATGGCACAAGGGTGTGCAGAAGCTCCAGAGGGGGAGCAGAGCCCCTTGTGCATTTTCAGAAATTAATGCTTTATCAGTGTAGAGCATTAAAGAGAGGGGAAAACATATATGAAATTCGATCGTCGTATTTCGCGCCGCAGCTTCCTGGCAGCTGCCGGTGTCACCTCTGCCGCGCTGGCTCTGACAGCCTGCGGCGGCTCTTCCAGCTCCACGGCTGCATCTTCTGCAGCCAGCGGCGCTTCCTCTGCTGCGGCTGGCACCGCACAGGGCGGCACCCTGAACATCATGCTGGAGACCGAGGTCCAGTCTCTGGACCCTCAGGTGGCGACAGACGGCACCTCCTTTGAGGTCATCGCGGATTACACCGATGGCCTGATGCAGATGGATGCTGACGGTGCAGCAGTTCCCGCCATGGCGGAGACCTATGACATCAGCGAGGACGGCAAGACCTACACCTTCCACCTGCGCGATGCAAAGTGGTCCAACGGTGAGGCCGTGACCGCCGCCGACTTTGTGTTCGGCTGGCAGCGCGCCGTAGACCCCGCCACCGCTTCCGAGTATTCCTATATGCTGTCCGACATTGGTCAGGTGGTCAACGCCGCTGAGATCATTGCCGGTGAAAAGCCCGTTACCGACCTGGGCGTGACCGCTGTGGATGACAAGACCCTGGAGGTGCAGCTGAACGTTCCTGTCAGCTACTTCCTGAGCCTGATGTACTTCCCCACCTTCTACCCGGTGAACGAGGCCTTCTACAACACCTGCGCTGACACCTTTGGCACCAGCCCCGAAACGGTGCTGTCCAACGGCGCGTTCGTGCTGACCGATTATCAGCCCGCCGCCACCGCCTTTGCGATGGAAAAGAACCCCGATTACTATGATGCGGATAAGATCGCTCTGGACGGTCTGGCCTATCAGGTCATCAAGGACAGCCAGCAGGCTTTGATGAGCTATCAGACCGGCACACTGGATATCACCCTGCTGAACGGTGAGCAGGTCGATCAGGTCAAGGATGATCCCGAGTTTACCAGCGTGGGTGCCGGTTACCTGTGGTACATCAGCCCCAACATCGACGCTGTGCCTGATCTGGCAAACCTGAACCTGCGCAAGGCCATGACCTTTGCACTGGATCGTGATGCCATTACCGGCGATGTGCTGAAGGATGGCTCCACCCCCGCATACACCGCCGTTCCCGCACAGTTTGCAACCGGCCCCGACGGCAGCGATTTCAGCGCCGACCAGACCAAGTTTGCAGATGACTGCGCTTATGACCCCGAGAAGGCCAAGGAGTTCTTTGAGACCGCCAAGGCTGAGCTGGGCAAGGATACCTTCACCTTTGATATGGTGGTGGATGCCGACGATGCACCCCAGAAGGTGGCTCAGGTCGTCAAGGAGCAGCTGGAGACCACGCTGGAGGGCCTGACCATCAACCTGACCGTGGAGCCCAAGAAGCAGCGCGTGCAGGATATGCAGGACGGCACCTTTGAGCTGGGCCTGACCCGCTGGGGCCCCGACTACGCCGACCCCATGACTTATCTGGGCATGTGGGTCACCGGCAACTCCAACAACTACGGTCTGTGGAGCGATGCCGATTACGATGCCATCATTGACGAGTGCACCACCGGTGACCTGTGCACCGACCCCGAAGGCCGCTGGGCTGCCCTGTATGAGGCAGAGCAAATCGTTCTGGAGCAGGCGGTCATCTTCCCCCTGTACGGCCAGTGCAACGCCGAGATGATCTCCTCTGCCGTCAAGGGTGTCGAGCATCACCCCTGCGCTCTGAACCGTGTGTACAAGAACACCACCAAGAGCGAGTAAACAACTGAAAGCACACTGAACAAGGCCGCACAGTGGCCCGCAAAGAGCCACTGTGCGCCTTTTTGGCATTGTGCCTGTCCGCGGCAGACGAACGACTGACCGCGAAAATACACCCGGACAAAGGGGGTCCACCCGACGTGAAAAAATATACGCTCAAGCGAATCCTGACATCGCTGTTCACACTGCTGGCAATTTTGCTGGTGCTGTTCATCCTGATGCAGCTGATGCCCGGTTCGCCCTTCAATGATGAAAAGCTGACGCCCGATATGCGGGCTGCCCTGTACGCAAAGTACGGCCTGGATCAGCCCATCTACATCCAGTTCTTCCGCTATGTGGGCAACATGCTCCGCGGAGATTTTGGCGTGAGCTATAACATCTCCAAGAATACACCCATCTCCCAGCTCATCCAGAGCCGCCTGCCCATCTCCATTCAGGTGGGCGGCATGGCCGTGACGCTGGGTGCCGCTGTGGGCCTGGTGCTGGGCATCATTGCCGCACTCAAGCGGGATACCATTTTTGATACCATCGCCACCATCATCTCGGTCATCGGCGTGTCGGTGCCTTCCTATGTGTTCGCACTGGCCCTGAGCTATGCCTTTGGCTTCAAGCTCCGCTGGTTCCCGATGCTGTTCTCCGCCAAGGATGTCTTTGGCTCCAGCGTCCTGCCCAGCATCTCGCTTTCCATGTTCACCATGGCCTCCATTGCCCGCTTTACCCGCAGTGAGATGATCGAAGTCCTTGATTCCGATTACATGCTGCTGGCCGAGAGCAAGGGCATCTCCGGCCCGGCGCTGATCTTCCGCCATGCCCTGCGCAATGCCCTCATCCCCATCATCACGGTGCTGGCACCCCTGATCGTGGATCTGATGACCGGCTCGCTGGTGGTGGAAAAGATCTTCGCCATTCCCGGCGTGGGCAGCCTGCTGGTCACGGCCATCCAGTCCAACGACTACAACGTGGTCATTGGCCTGAGCTTTATTTACAGCGCCATGTACATTGGCATCATGCTGGTCGTTGACCTGCTCTACGGCATCATCGATCCGCGCATTCGTCTGGCAAAGGGGGATGACTGATATGGCAGAAAAAGCGATCCGCCTGGGCGGCGAATCCACAGCGGATGCCATCGTCAGCGCGGTGGATTCCCTGTATCCCGAGCACACCTTTGAGGACAAGGAGTTTGCCCTCAAGCACAACGACGATGAGATCGCCGTGGATACCAACTTTGCGGCCCAGAGCTTCTGGAAGGATGCCATCCTCCGCTTCTTCGGCAAGAGGAGCGCCGTGCTGGGCCTGATCCTGATCGTTGTCATCGTGCTGCTGGCCGTTTTTGGCCCGGGCATGAACAGCTATACCTACTCCGGCCAGGATCTGAGCCAGAAGAACTTTGCTCCCCGTGTGCCGGGCATCGAGCGCCTCGGCATCCTGGACGGCAGCGAGAAGATGAGCACCACCACCGGCAGCAAAAGCGTCAACGCCTATGTGGAAAAGGGCAAGGACGATGTCTACTACTGGTTCGGCAGTGACCTGTACGGCCGCGATATCTGGACCCGCACCTGGGAGGGTGCCCGTGTCTCCCTGATCATCGCGGTGGCCGCCGCTGTCATCGATATGGTCATCGGCATGAGCTATGGCCTGATCTCCGGCTACTTTGGCGGCAGGGTGGATATGGTGATGCAGCGCTTCCTCGAGGTAGCCAACGGCATCCCCCGCCTGGTCATTGTTACGCTGCTGCTGCTGGTGCTGCAGCCCGGCATGGTCACCATCATCTTTGCCCTGATGCTGACCGAGTGGGTGGGCATGAGCCGCATCGCCCGCGCCGAGATGCTCAAGCTGAAGGATCAGGAATTCGTGCTGGCCTCCCGCACGCTGGGTGCAGGCAGCTTCTTCATCATCTTCAAGGAAGTGCTGCCCAACATCATCGGACCCATCATCACGCAGGTCATGTTCAGCATCCCCACCGCCATCTTTACCGAAGCATTCCTGTCCTTTGTGGGTCTGGGCATCCCGGTGCCCCAGTGTTCGCTGGGTTCTTTGATCAGTGAGCTGTACAACAGCTTCACCACCCATCCCTATCAGATCATTCCGCCCATTGTGGTGATGAGCCTGCTGATGCTCAGCTTCAATCTGGTGGCCGATGGTCTGCGCGAGGCCCTGGACCCCAAGATGAAGAGTATGTAAGGAGGAACACCCCATGCCTGAGAACAAAAAAGAACAGGTCTTGTCGGTGCGAGACCTTGATATCACTTTTAAGACCACCGCAGGCCCGGTGCACGCCATCCGGGGCGTGAACATCGACCTGTACAAGGGCGAGACCGTTGCGCTGGTGGGCGAGTCCGGCTCCGGCAAGTCCGTGACCATGAAGGCCGCCATGGGCATTCTGGCCAAGAACGCCACCGTGAACAGCGGCTCCATCCAGTTCAGCTACCACCATGCAGACGGCTCTCCCGAGACGGTGGACTTGCTGCAGAAGGACAAAAAGTGGATCCGCCGCCACATCAATGGAAAGCGCATCGCCATGGTGTTCCAGGACCCCATGACCAGCCTTGACCCCACCATGACCATTGGCAAGCAGATCATGGAGGGAATGCTCTGGCACTTCAAGATGCCCAAGGCCGAGGCCTATAAAAAGGCACTGGAGCTGCTGGAGGAGGTGGGCATCACCGATGCGGAAAAGCGGATGAAGAATTATCCCCACCAGCTGTCCGGCGGTATGCGCCAGCGCGTGGTCATTGCCATTGCCCTGTCCTGTGACCCCGACCTGCTCATCTGCGATGAGCCCACCACGGCACTGGACGTGACGATCCAGGCCAAGATCCTGGAGCTGATCCGCAGCATCCAGAAGGAGCGCGGCATCTCGGTCATCTACATCACCCACGACCTGGGCGTTGTGGCAAAGGTGGCCGACTATGTGGATGTCATGTACGCGGGCAAGATCGTGGAGACCGGCACCATTGACGAGATTTTCTACGACCCCAAGCATCCCTACACCTGGGGCCTGCTGTCGGCCATGCCCGATCTGGACACCGCCGATGACCGTCTGTACACCATCCCGGGCTCTCCGCCGAACCTGCTGCATGAGAAGCCGGGCGATGCCTTTGCACCCCGCAACCGCTTTGCCCTGCACATCGATGATGAAGTCGATCCTCCCATGTTCAAGATCAGCGAGACCCACTATGCGGCCACCTGGCTGCTGGACCCCCGGGCCCCCAAGGTGGAAATGCCGCCGGAGCTGGCCCAGCGCATCAGCCGCATGAAAGCGGATGCAGAAAAGATCAAGGAGGCGGAATAAATGGCTGCACAGAGCGCGACCCCGCTTCTGAAAGTGGAGGGCCTGAAACAGTATTTCAAGGTGAACAAGAACTTCACCGTTAAGGCTGTGGACGACGTGAGCTTTGAAATCTACCCCGGCGAGACCTATGGTCTGGTGGGCGAATCCGGCTCCGGCAAGTCCACCATCGGCCGGAGCATCATCCGGCTGTACGACCCCACCGCAGGCAAGATCACCTTTGACGGGCAGGACATCAGCGGACACCTGAGCCACGCACAGAACAACACCCTGCGCACCCAGATGCAGATGATCTTCCAGGACCCCATGGCCAGCCTGAACCCCCGCAAAAAGGTGGAGGACATCATCGGCGAGGGACTGGACATCCACCACATGTACAAGACTCCGGCGGAGCGCCGGGAGAAGGTGGAAGAAATCCTGGCCAAGGTGGGCCTTGCCCCGGAGCACGCCGAGCGTTACCCCCATCAGTTCTCGGGCGGCCAGCGCCAGCGCGTGGGCATCGCCCGCGCCCTGATTATGAACCCCAAGCTCATCATCGCCGACGAGTGCATCTCGGCACTGGATGTGTCCATTCAGGCGCAGGTGGTCAACCTGATGAAGGATATCCAGCAGGAGACCGGCACGGCCTACCTCTTCATCGCCCATGACCTTTCCATGGTCAAGTATATCTCTGACCGCATCGGGGTGCTCCATCTGGGCCACCTGCTGGAGACCGGCACCACCGAGGAGATCTTTGAGCATCCCATCCACCCCTACACCCGGAGCCTGCTGTCGGCCATCCCGCTGCCCAACCCTGTTGTGGAAAAGCGCCGCGTGGCCGAGACCTACGATTACGCCGCCTCCGGCATCGATTACAGCCTGGGTACCAGCCACCATGTTGCGGGCAGCCACTACGTCAAGTGCACAGACGCAGAGTTTGCCCAGTGGTGCAGGTAGACCATATCCTCCCAGCAAATGCAAAGCGCCCCCGCACACCGGTGTTTCCGGCAGGCGGGGGCGCTGCTTTTTGTAGGAAGTTCAGAAGGTCAGCCGCATCTGGTACCACACCACGCCGCCGTGGGTGGAGCCGGAAACGCCTTCGCTGACAAAGCCGAAGCCGGCGTAATAGTGCACGAGCCTGTCCTTGCAGGTGAGCACCAGCCCCCTGCGGCCCTGAGCCTTTGCATCGGCGATGGCCCGGCGGAGCAGCTGCCCGGCCAGGCCCTGCTTCCGGTATTCGGGCAGGGTGTTCACCCCAAAGATCATCTGCCACGCCCCATGGGCATCGTGCAGGGAAGCGTCGGCGTACATCTCGTCTGTCAGGTCGGGGGTATCGGTCACAAAGCCGTCTACAAAGGAGACGAGCTTTTCGTCCTCGAACAGCAGCCAGAAGTGGTCGGCATAATGGGTCAGCCGCCCGGCGAATTCTTCTTTTGTGGCCGCCTCCGCAGCCGGGAAGCAGGCCGCCTCCACGGCGGCAATGGCATCCAGATCTTCAAAGGTGGCAGTACGGATCTTTTGCATAGTCATTCTCCAGAGTTTGATTTGTTGAGCTGAGTATACCACATCATCCCGCAAAGCGCCAGCAAAACAAAAAGAACCACCGACCGAAGTCGATGGTTCTTGTCCCCGGGTGGAGCAGGGGCCATCCGGGACTTCGCTTCTCAAGCTCCTGCGAGTTTCCGAAGTGCTCTTGTTGGGGCGTGCTTGTCGGGGCAACGCCCCTCCATCTGCTG